>Ga0160429_1000149_pt1 | contig 88542 bp, 83 predicted proteins | sample SolpanmetagenomR_FD_108199 | JGI IMG/M metagenome (GOLD analysis project Ga0160429, IMG submission 108199) | Solar panel surface microbial communities from Lawrence Berkeley National Laboratory, California, USA - R | ecosystem: Engineered > Built environment > Solar panel > Unclassified ...
AGGTAGTGGTATGGCACCACCTAGCGACAACGGATGAGGCTTCAGTATAAAGTCAGACTCGCACGATACTTGCATGTTCTGATAGCAATATGCGTGTGGCGGACATGGTTCACATTGAGGTTGGATAACGCTAGCCCATTCAGGAATCTGCACGCCTGCAAGTGCTGTTGATGGTCGGCCAACACCACAGAAACCAACTTCGATCTTTTCTTGCCGCCATACTGCGCTGAGACCGGAGAGCATGGCGAATGAAATCGCCCATGGAGCTACTGCAAGCATAGGATTCCTTGACCCATTCCGCCTTTGACGTTTAGCAGGACGTGTGATTTGTTGGCCTGTTTCTGCGCCTTGTTCTTCTAGCTCTTGTTGGGCTTCTGGAGTGAACTCTTCTCCAGTTTCGGGTTCGAGTGTTTCTTCTTTGGGATATCGTTTGCGTGGGATCAAGCCACCATCCGTAAGATCAAGCTTGGACGAGGTAGCCTTCGGTGCGAAGTCTGTTCTGCGTCGAGCGCTTGCTGATCTTGATTCACTAGCCGCGGGTGTAGGACCCAATGTGCGTCGTCTGCTTGCTCCGGTCGCTGCACTGGGTGTAGTATATTGTGGACTGCCGCTTTGGAAAGGATTGGCAGTAGAGAAAGGGCTTTCACCATCTCTTCGGACAGCCTCATCATGATCTTCAACTTTAATTGCTGGCGTCGCCAAACTCTGACGTACACGACGCGCTGGCGAACGGGGTGTTTCCTGCTCGACAGGAGACAGACGTGGTGGAATAACCGAAGTCCTTCTTGTAGCGCGGACAGTTCTAGGTGTTTCCTCCTCATTCTCATCGTTTACACTGTCGAAAGTGCTCTGTCTTGTTGATCTTTTCGCTGAGCGTGCTGGTGAGCGCAAAGGTTCAGGCTCTTCTTCTTGTGCCTCCTCCAATTCCTCCTCTTCAGTAGATGTTACAGATGTCTCCCGACTTGGTGCGACATCTTCAATGCCTCTTGCTGATCGTTTGGTATTCGCACGCGACTTCAGACGTCTTGCTTGTGGCTTGACGCTATCATTGAAGATGTCGATGAGCTGGCTCTTTTTGGCGGAGGATGGATAAGTGACGTCGTTTTGAACAAGGATGGAGCGAAGGCGCGGAACGGTGAGAGTTGCGGGATCGAAGTCTGGTGTAAGGTAGTCAATTTCGTCTGCCATGGTGAGGTAGGAAGGATGGTCTTTGCAAGATTTATTAGATGGTAAGCAGCCTTTAGCAAATTGACGTTTGAAGGCAAATAGCAAGGTAAACAAAACAGCACGTGCGTGGTGCTCCGTCGAAAGTTCATATACGAAGCAAGGTTGCAACGAAATGCTGGGAAAGGATATAGTGATGCGATATTTGTATCTATTGTGCAAGATCTAAGTATAGGTGGTGTCGTGTGAAACATCGTTTTGTCAGCTTTCTGAAACTCAAGCCTGCCTCCTTCCGAAAACTCTCAACCGCTTGACTCCTCCATCGGGAATGATAACCATCTTGACATAGCTATATGTCTTTCCTGCGACATCTTGAAGCTCCTTCTGCTCATAAACATGCTCCTTGTCTGGTCCACACTTTGCCGGTGCCAGTATCTGTACCCAGCGCTGATGATCATCCGCTGCAGGCTCGTTGTCTCCCTCGGCAGCGAACAGCTGCACCTTTTGTGGAAAGTTACCACGGAAATGCGCAGTATCGACTACAACCTTCTCGATTACGCCTGCCGCACCTAGTCTTACCATGACCCAATCAATATGTTCTCCTCGACTTCTTTTCGTCTCCCAGCCGTCACCCATATCAACGCCTCTGCCAGGTAACAGGAGATTGTCTTTCGTTCCAAAGTGTTGGTCTGAGCAACGCACTGCCACACCTCCGTTGACTGTAGCTGCAAGATCGAAGACCTCATTCACATCTTGAGGAAAGACAGGAACAGCATCGCCATATAGCCTGAAGCGACCGATACCACCATCTGGAAACATGCAGAGGCGGACATGAGTGAATGCTTGCTTGGTGATCTCCGTATCTTGAGCCAATGTCCATGCTTGCCTGTAAGCTCCTCCACACTCTTGTCTTGAAAGTATAGTTGTCCAACCTTTGAAATCTGGGTTTTTCAGCTCTTCCTCCTCTGCGTCTGGTCGGAAACAACCTTCCACAGCTACTTCAGGTGCGTGGTTGCCATTGAAAAAGCCAGTATCAATCTCTACGCCCTTCACTCTTCCGGAGGCTACGCCCAGACGGAATACGACCCAGTCGAAAGGCGCAGGATTATGTCTTCTTGTCTCCCATCCATCGTACCAGGCTCCAGCATACGTGAATACTCCAGGCTTCGTTATTGGTGGGGTAGGAGTGGTGAGATTGGCAGCCTCTGCAAACCATTCATCAGAAATGGCGAGTATACGGGAACCTAGTGGCTTAGAGAGTAGGTCTAAGCAGGATTCTAGTTAGTTCGAGGCCTTCCAATAGAGCAATTGAGTGTTCTTGCCAATGCTGTTGGATGCGAAGGTGGTGCTAATGTCCTCAGAAGCGATGCGCGTTACGTCTGATTGTGCGACAAGGTCTGCCACTGCCCCTGGAAGATATGCTTGTACCTCCATGTTGAATATGTCAGTATGATTGAACTACTTCCAACCTCTTTCGCGAAAAGATATACAAGAAAGACAGTTATCGAACTTGTTGTATCGCAGGTGGGGTATAAATAACGTGGGGTTCGGGTTCCGCCGATAAATCGGCTATGTCCTTCGTTCAGGGGTGGCCCAATAGTACTGCTAGCTATACCAGTATCAGTTGTTCAGTCGTCGTTCTCAAATCCTTCATTTTCGATGGAGGCGCCAGTGTAGTTGCCACTGTAGGCGCGTCTCCCTGCGATGTCCAGCTTAGCCAGGAACTCGGGTGGCACGGTCGGGACATATTTCCTCGCTCGCTCACGGTTGAGACCGCCAATGCCTGCACCATAGCTGATGAGCATATCAGTTGATGTTGGGAGTGTGAAGGGCAGCATAAAAGCTGGATCAAGCAGGAGATGCTCGGGCACCTCGTCTTCCTCCGCTTGATCCGTGACCGACTGATCGACAGCAGGTGATGATGGGACAGTGCTCTCTGATGATGGTCTCCCTGGCGTCGAAAGTGCTCCAGCGGATCCTGGTGTTTGGACTGCTTGTCGTTTTAGGCGGAGCCTTTCTGCTACTTGCCTTTGTCGATCGTTCAAGTATCTTTGAGCAGGTTTTGGCAGCGCCTTTTCACCGACTTCTGCACGATAATATCGGACCACATGCAAAAGCTGCTGTGGAGACAGACGTGGAAGCTGTGCAACTGTGTTCTTGAGAGCTTCGAGGTCATCACTCACCGAAGTGCTGATCTGTAGAAACTGCAAAAGCTGGACAACTGGAGCAAGGTGATAGCGTGCTGCTTCAGTAGTGGCCATACCAGTTATTGTCGTCGACCCATTTTCGTAGTGCTCCGGTTGTCTCGAATTCGCCAGTATCCAGTCCTCCAGCACTGATACATTCATACGTACCTGCATTGCCTTCGTCCGAGCCAGATACTTTCTGTTGGACATGATGCGATTGAATAGTTCAGCGCCGAGCCAGTATATTAGCTGTGCGAGGACTTGTGTCGTGATGACAGAATGAATGTCATATAGATCGAGAACAAACAAGGTCGAAGACAGCAAAGAAGTAATATTGCGCGGTGAGGGCCTCATTCTTCGTTTCGGAGAAGGTGGCCTAAAGCGTTTCTCTGCAGACTCAGGTTCGACTTTTCGCCTTGACCTCAAGAATCTCCATTCATCTTGGAATGCCACATCTTCAAGCCCAGGTATCGTCTCATGATCTAGCATTGAGATATCGAGCACCTTATCCATGCGACGTTCTGCATCTCGAATGATGAGCACAAATATTTCGTTAATGAGTTCTGCTAATTGAGCCTGAAATTCCACTGTTGATTCTGCTAAACCAGTATCTTTCTTCAGATAGTGTAGTAGTAACGTTGAATTAGACATCCAGAAAGCGAGTATTGTCATATCATATTGCATCTTCTCTACGACATCGTTCATTTTTTCAGTCGCAGTGATTAGCAAAGTCGCGAGTAGATCTGGATTGCCATGATAATGCGCATATCGTGCGGCTAGGAAGATTATGTTGGCCGGTACAGGCTTCTGAGAAGGACTGCGCTGAGGCGTCATGTTCGTGATGACAATGTCGAGTATTCGACCTAATTCTGATTCCTGGAAAACAAACATCTGATCGTTCAGGCACCTAGTCCAAACAAACTCATGTTCTTCTCCTTCTAGCTCTTCTGGAGTTTCTGGCTGCTCGTCGAGACCTAGATTACCAAGGTCAACTTCTAAGTTCATGGCACTTTCCATCATCATACGTCGTTTCATTTCGTTCTCAGCTAGCTCTTCCTCGAACCTGTCCTGCGATAGCCCGGTCTGGTAGAAGTCATCTGCTACACCTGCATTACCAATAGAGTAACCACTGCCCTGTAAGTATTCGGACATGTCGCTGTCTGGCGCTGCAAAATCAAAAGCAGTTCTTCCTGATGTTGATTTTGCCTCTGGTGATGCGCCATTATCAAGAAGTACTTGAGCAATATCTTTATGTCCATTCGTTGTCGCCCACATCAGCGGTGTCCATTGTTGCATATCTTGCTGGTCTACGTTGGCGCCTGCCTTTAGCAGTACTTTCACAACCTCAGCGTGACCAAAGCAGCTAGCGTAAAGTAAAGGTGCTGTTCCCTCCTCGTCGGGTGCGTTGACATCGATGTATTGCTTGGCGGGTCCTGTCAAGAGTGTCTGTAACCTTTCGATATCTCCATTGCTTGCAGAAACATGTAAAGCTTTCTGTAACCTTTCTCGCTTTTCCATCTGTGGCAGGTCTTTGTCGACCGCTGTCTTGCTGTCTTCTGCACTTTTCGGTACGTCGTCTCGATGCGCAGCTTGGGCTGCAAGCATCTGGTCAAGGCGACTCTCCGTACTAAGTCGAGGGGGCACATAGCCAAGATTGTCATCATCAAGCCGATCATCGAGGGCAAGGCTGAAGTTGAGTGGATTCGAGGTTGTAGTTGGAGTTGAGAGGAACGTAGCTTGACCTGTTCAATGTCAACCAAGCCGACGCTTAGCATCACAGCGTCACATTATGATAGCTTACCTGCCCAATCGTCGTATACTTCTAGGCCACTATTGATCTGTACAGGCCGTCGGTCGTCTAGGGTTCGAGGGAGATCAAGCGGAAGCTGACGAGGCTGTTGCGATTCGTCCTCTTCTTCAACCCCTTCACCATTACCGAGATCGAGGCCGTGAGAAGCCATATCATGATTGCTTGATATCATCTACCATGAAATATAGGTGAATTGGCATTGATCGTCGTCATACCACGAGAACAGGGTGAGCTCAAGTGCAGCTGAAACACCAACCGTTTCAGTTTGGCATGTCGGACTGAATCCGACTTGCACGACTAAGACTTCTGCTTTTCATAAACCTTATTTACATAATTATCCCATGCACGATGCCGTGGCCTTGCAGGAATAGCCCGGAGAACTATCAAGGAAGATTATCGGCATGTAAATGGATCAGGAATACAGATCCTGTAAACAGGCAAGTTCCGCGCAAGATAGTGGTATATGTATCAGCAATCAGCCATACGTTCTCGTATCGAACGCTTCCTCCTGGGGATGAGGGCTTATCAAGCTAGGCAACTGCCCGAGGATTATTCAGAGCATCAAGGAAAAAGTGCTAGCTCACGGCTCCCAATCCGATTCTGCTTCAAACAATCTCGTGAAGTTGTGTCAAAGTCAGATTACAACGGTAATTGACCAAGGATAGCAATGCATTTCTAGCAGAGGTCAAAGCGAGCTTTGGTGAATACCGGAGAGCCGCGGAGTTTGATAGTCAGGTTTATAGACTTCTGATTGGATTGGAGAAGCCAGAGAACTAGCCTCTGGCGGTCCTCGTATTCACTTTCCGGCACTTCATCAGAATGATCGTAGCCGCCGAGTTTTATGATGAAGACGCTGATCAATATTGGACGAGGATGGGCAGCAGCGCCAGGCAGCTATGGATAATCATAATCTGTGAGCAGCTTCAAGCAGACGACCAGACACCAAACTCTTGCACATCAAAGGCGAAGGCGAGGGCAAGGCGATTTATTTGAGATTTCATGTTAGGATTTATTGTTTAGAGGTCGTTTCAGGGGCCCGCAGAAGTGGAACCCAGTGACACGTTTCTTGGGAGGGAGAGGGGAGATCTAGCCCAAGTGCTGCTGCTCGGGCCCGCTAGTCGTAAAAGGTGTCTCTGTGTTGGTGTGTTGTCTCAAAGCCTCCTACTGTAGCCTGCAAGCCGCAAAGTTGCTGCACACCAAGCAGACACAAGTGCTTCATCGCCCCAAGAAGATGCACAGCCTGCATCCCGTTGGTGGAAGCATCACCACTCTTACGCTATAGACTTCGAGCCTTATACACGCTGTCACCTCACCTCACCTGCTCTGATACGAATCAAGTCTGGCCGCGCCAGACCGTCACATCATCGAATTCGATTACACCACTTGCCACGATAGTAACATAGGTCACACCGCACATTCATCTTCCATCATGAAGACAGCCGCTCTTCCACCGCAGCCCCGACGCCAAGGCTCCTCCGCCAGTACCTCTGGAGATAGTTACCTTTCAGATGCAACCGTTCGTCAGAGCACCGAGCAACAACAACAACCACGAGTCCCGCCTCTTCAGTTCAAACCGGATCAATGGCAGAGGTAGGTCGCACATCCTGTTTCACTCCTCTCAGATATGCACCTCCAAGACTTCTTGTTTTGTTGCATCTTCGCAGCCACTTTTTCAGACAATAGGGAACAAGTCGATCACGCCAATTCTGACACTAGCATTAGGTTTCGTGATGACTCAGATCTGTCGCCGCGCGCACGGATGTCAGTGACGGAAGATCCCTTCAACAGAGCCAGATTCGACATCACGCCATGGGAGGAAGAAGGAGGACACTCTACACATACGTCCACCCAGAAGCCAGTTATTCGACCAGGAAAAGCTCGATCGCCTGGTGGATTTCTCGAGAATGCTGCACCTCCACTAGTCGGCCCAAAGTTTGGCGGCTACCTGCATCAGCCATCTGAAGAAAGAAGTCCTCGGTCTCCTAGCTTCCCATCATTGCTTGGCCGACATGATACCTGGAATGTTGACTTTGCCGGTGCTGATCGGAGGCCCTCAGTGGCGAGCACAATGACCATGAGTAGTACTGGTTCAGGTCCAATGCCACCTCCAGGACGAATGGTGCATAAGAAGCTACACGGTTTCTTTGGAGATCATCCACCGCTTAGGGAGGGTAGGTTTGGCTCAGATGCGAGCTCGGCGTCGAATCCTGGAGCTGAAGGAGGAAGACCAGGGTACTCTCGTTCGGCGTCAATAAAGGACGGTTTTATGAGTGGTCAAGCGACACCTGATGCTGGAATGCGTGCAAAGACTCCTCCTATGGTAGCGCCAGCCGCTGAGGTCACACCATGGGAGTTTCAAGATCCTCAAGTAAGTAGACGTTGATGTGTGTCGTCAAGTTAGTCGCTCCTTCCTCTAACACTGTTATCACCTTGCAGGACTTGGCTACTTTCGGCGATGCGCCAATACGGCAGGAACTTGCTCCTAACGACAGAAACCCAGCAATTCAACGTCGATCTTCTGGGAACAGCATCACCAATAGCATCAACTCTGTTCAAACCGTGGGCAAAACGCATCGCGGTCCATTCAGTCGACATAAAACATCGAAGAGTGGGGAGAATACTGCGTTTTCCCTGGATAAGGCTGCCTCGAACAGTTCTATGCGAAGAGTGGATTCCATTGCTGTTGGACCAAAAGATATGCCACGACGGCCACCAAGCCCTGCTGCTAGCCATGTTTCCGTCAGCAAAGACGAGGGCGCAGGCAAGACACATAGGGGCTTATTCAATCGCTTACGACATCGACATAAAACAGACAGTGCACCTCCACCACCTCTGCTGCCATCTGTATCATCCACATCTCTGGCGCAACCTGGAATGAATCCTCCCCTTACGTTACGGCCTGTGCCTCGAGGCAGTGTTGTACCGAACGGGTATCAAGACATCTCGCCCAATTCTCTTAGGACGAACAGCACGGCTTCGCAGCTGAGGAAGGAGTCGAAGCTTTCTTTCAAGAATAGAAGAGGCTTTACAAACGAGCTCAACTTGGCCAATAACAACAATCTTTCAAGCTTCGATCTTGAATCAACGAAAGAATCTATTTGGGAATTTGATACTGATCTGAATAACATGGAAGGCATTGTTAGCGGTCCCACACAACCCATCATGACACCTCGCAGCCAGGGCAATGACTTTGGATCCTTTCCCTTTGATGCTACAACTGCACCGCAGCTCAATGGCTCAGATGCCAATGGATTCTGGGATGCGCCTGACAGTTGGGCTATCAAAAAGGTGGCAGACGATACAGTTGCAAAACTTCCAGAGATCGACAACCTTACAGACAATACCTTGGAGAAAGACAATGGTGGACCTCATTGCATACGCATATTTAGACCAGACGGATCCTTTAATACCTTGTCTTTACCTCTTAACACGACAGCTTACGAGATCGTCCAAAATCTTGGCAGGCGCACACTGCTTGGTGAGGAACTGGACAATTACCATATCCTCTTGCGAAAGCATGAGACTTCTCGACAACTGGAACCAGGAGAGCGACCCCTTGTCATTCAAAAGCGATTGCTGGAACAAGCAGGCTACAAGGACTCGGACAGACTGGAAGAACTTGGTAGGGAGGATGTCACCCATCTTTGTCGTTTCAGCTTCATGCCTTCGAAGATGAGTGGCTATTCCAGCTTAGACAAAGATCCTGCTTTCAACCGCGTGCAGAAATTCAGCACCGTCGACTTGCAAGGACGCAATCTGATAACCATTCCAATTGCGTTATACCAGAAGTGTAGCGAAATAGTATTCCTCAATCTGTCACGAAATTTGTCTCTCGATGTACCTAAAGATTTCATTCAAAGCTGTTCCAACTTACGAGAGATCAAGTTCACTGGTAACGAAGCGTGGCGGTTGCCTCCAAGCTTTTCACTCGCTAATAGGTTGACGGTACTGGATGTCTCCAACAACCAGTTGGAGCAACTAGAACATGCATCTTTGGAACGTCTCGAGAACTTGGCCAGTCTCAAGCTTGCAAACAACAAACTCACATACCTTCCTGCGTCGTTCACGCAGATCAGGACGTTGCGCAGCCTGAACATCTCTTCCAACAACTTAACTGAGCTTCCGCAGTGTGTTAGCGAAATAACCACTTTGACAGACCTCGACTTGAGTTTCAACTCGGTTTCCAATCTTCCCGACATCGGTCGTTTGATCAATCTTGAACGACTTTGGTGCACAAATAACTCCCTGACAGGCCGTTTCGATGACTCGTTTGCAAACCTGAAAAGTCTGAGAGAGATTGATGTCAGGTTCAACAACCTCCAGGACATCAACGTGTGTGCACAGCTACCGCAACTTGAACATCTTATGGCCGGACACAACTCAATACTTGCATTTGAAGGTTCTTTTGTCAAGATTAGAACGCTTTACCTCGATCACAATCCCTTGACAAGATTTGGATTTGAAAGTACTAGTACGACCTTGTCAGCCCTTAGTTTGGCATCTGCCAAGTTGTCCCATCTTCCAGAAGAGTTGTTTGGACGAATGCCTGGGCTCACTAAACTGATCATGGACAAGAATCACTTCAGCTCGCTAAGTTCTGGCATTGGCAAGCTACAAAAACTTGAGTATCTTAGCTTGGCAAAGAATTCACTGGTAACACTACCACCGGACATTGGTCACCTCAAGGAGCTTCGTTACCTGGATGCACGAGAGAACAACATTGGACATCTTCCGACTGAATTGTGGCTTTGTCGTAGGCTGGAAACCTTGAACATGTCTTCCAATGTTCTAGACAGCTTCCCCAAAGCACCCGTGAACATACCTCTAGCCTTCGAACAGACAGGTCCACCAACTCCTGGCCAATCTGCAATCACGCCCATCTCGGAGGAGACAGACAGCTTGGGTGGGTTTGGAGTCAATCGACGAATGAGTCAAGTTTCTGCTTCTGGCGGGTACATGAGTGCAAATAGCTCGCCTGGAGCAGCTGTTCGGAAAGGCTCAGTCGTCTCCCTTTATGCTGGAACAAGAAAACCCTCAGGACTGTCGAGGGCCTCAACTGACGCTAACTTGTCGTCAATTGGTTCAGCATCTACACGTAAGGAGTCGACTCTTCACAACAGAGTCACAGCCATGTTTGCTGGATCTTTGCGACATCTGTTGCTCGCAGACAATCGTCTTTCCGAGGACATTTTCGAAGCATTGGCGGCTTTGCAAGAGCTTCGAGTTCTAAATCTGTCTTATAATGAGTTGTACGACATCCCGCCTCGTGCCATGCGAAGATGGCAATACCTTTCAGAGCTCTACCTTTCTGGTAACGATCTCACATCGCTGCCTTCCGAGGATTTGGAGGAGGTTAGTGCTCTGAGAGTACTCCATATCAACAACAACAAGTTTCAGAATCTGCCTGCTGAGCTCGGTAAAGTGCAACAGCTTTCCGTCTTGGATGTGGCAAGTAACGCCCTGAAATACAACGTCTCCAACTGGCCATATGACTGGAACTGGAATGTGAATCCCAATCTCAAGTTTTTGAACTTGTCTGGCAACAAGAGACTCGAGATCAAGCCCGCTTCAGGGAACAATTATGCTAATGGACGAGAGACACAGAACTTGACGGATTTCAGCTCTTTGACAAAGCTGCGTATTCTGGGTCTGATGGACGTCACTCTCATGATACCGTCAGTGCCTGACACTACCGAAGATCGAAGAGTGCGGACGTCTGGTTCTTCCATTGGTTCTATGGCTTATGGTATTGCGGATTCACTCGGTCGTAATGAACATTTATCAACTCTTGACTTCGTCGTACCGAGACTTGAAGGACATGATGATGAGGCTATTGTGGCTATGTTCGACGGAGTATCACAGACCTACTCTGGCCATCGCATCGTAAAATACCTCCAAGAAAACTTCGAAGATCAATTTCGGGAGGAACTGAAGCGCAAGAGTTCGAAAGAGTCCCCTTTGGACGCACTACGTCGTACCTATCTCGCACTGAACAGGGACCTCGTGACTCTTGCTTCGCAAACGCGTGAAGAGAAGGAACGTCGCGGTCCGCAAGCTACTCTACGACGCTCACCAGCAGCCCAAGCTCTCGTCCCGGAAGACATCTTGAACGGTGCTGTCGCGACTGTGATGTACCTTCATGGCATGGATCTATATGTGTCCAACGTTGGAGACATCCAGGGAGTTTTGATTGGGTCCGAAGGAGCTCACCGTTTTGTGACTGAGAAGCACGATCCCGCTGCCACGAATGAGAGAGTACGCATTCGAGAAGCCGGTGGGTTCGTGTCAAGGCAAGGGCGATTGAATGACGCTCTGGACATCTCACGCGCTTTTGGGTTTACACAGCTGACACCATGTATCATTGCTGCGCCATACACTGCCAAAGTACCGCTTCAAGAGACTGACGAAATCATCTTGATTGCTTCTCGGGAACTTTGGGATTACCTCACACCGGACTTTGTAGTCGACCTGGCTAGATCTGAACGAGGAGACCTCATGCGTGCTGCTCAAAAGCTGAGAGATTTGGCTATTGCATTTGGTGCATCTGGCAAAGTTACTGTCATGATGGTTGGTGTCAGTGATCTGCGCCGCAAGGAACGTGCCCGCTTTAGGACGCACAGCATGTCTATGGGTCCGTCAGGTCTTCCAGATGATTACATGGCCAGTAGACGCATCAAGCGAGGAAAAGATGCTGTTGCCGATTCTAAACTGGCACGTCTCGATCAAGAGGTGGATGCGCCTATTGGAGATGTGACTCTGGTGTTTACCGACATCAAGAACTCTACACTTCTGTGGGAGACATATCCTATTGCCATGCGATCCGCCATCAAAATGCACAATGAACTCATGCGTCGTCATCTTCGCTTGATCGGTGGTTATGAGGTAAAGACTGAAGGCGATGCCTTCATGGTTGCGTTCCCTACTGTAACGTCTGCATTGCTTTGGGCCTTTACAATTCAAGTCTCACTTCTTGAAGTTGCTTGGCCGCAGGAGATTCTGAGCAGTGTCAACGGTCAAGAAGTGACCGATCCTGATGGAAACATGCTCTTCCGCGGTCTGTCAGTCAGAATGGGTATTCATTGGGGTCGACCAGTGTGCGAAACGGATCCTGTCACAAGACGTATGGATTACTTCGGTCCTATGGTCAATCGTGCTGCTCGTATTCAGTCTGTTGCCGACGGTGGTCAGATCACTGTATCATCGGACTTCATCGCAGAGGTTCAGAGACTGCTCGAGACGCATATTGAGACAGATCGAACTAATTCTGCAGGTTCAGAGGAGTCCATGACTGACGATGTCATCAATGCTGCGATACAACGCGAACTAAGATCGCTAAGTAGTCACGGATTCGAGGTCAAAGATCTAGGAGAACGCAGACTCAAGGGTCTTGAAAATCCCGAATATATCTACCTGATGTATCCTCATTCACTTTCTGGTCGTCTACCAATTCAGCAACAGCAAGCAGATGCTGCAAAGGCTGCTCTTGAGAACCCCGATGCATCGAAACGACGAAGCAGTGAGCTCACGATGGACTTGGATAATGTCTGGGATCTTTGGGCAGTCAGTCTACGACTAGAAATGCTTTGCAGTTCATTGGAAAATCCAGGAGCAGTGGAACTCAAGGCACCTGAAACGGCACTGCTCGAGCGTACAAGAGAAAGGACTGGCGAAATCACTGATCGATTCTTGGTTAACTTTGTAGAGCACCAAGTTTCCAGGATCGAGGTAAGCAGCATAGCCTACCAAGTTATGACGAATAACAAATACTAACAATTTTCTAGACGTGCATCACTACCTTGGCTCTTCGCCATATGGTTCGACCATTTGGTGTCGGTATGCTAAACCAAGCGTGCGCCATGTCCGATATTCTCAAAGACCTTGCCAGTCAGCTCTCGGAGCTTCGTGAAATCAAGGCACAAATCCCCGACCTTAATCTCGCAGATGCATGATCATTGTTGCTTGCCCTGATCAAACAAGTCGGGTCACTTGACTCAAGTGCTGGGGGTATATTTTCTGAATTGTATTAGTGGTTTATGGGGCGGGGTGAAGCCGTGGCAGTGTTGTGCCTGAGCTGGGCTGAGCAAGAGATGTGTTGCATGCTACAGGTGTCCTTGGCTATCTTTCTCATGAGCTCGACGAATTGGGTTATGGAGGACATGACAAAACAGGCGTTTGCTAGGTGGTGGACGGGATTGGCAGATTAATTCAGTAGATATGCATAACGCATGCACACAATCATCGGTGACAGTATATAGCGAATTGTATATGATTATTTCGTGGAAGCTTCACCTTTGCGCTATCTTGCACGTCCTCGTCAGAATTCATGGCCTAGACCGCTGCGGAGACTACCTGAACTCTCTCCGAGCTGCGCACCTTATGCCGTTCTCTGGTATTATAGGCTCTTACTCGAGCGATATTTGTATTTTAATTACATCTATTGAATCTATAAAGTCTACGGGCACTTTTCACACCTTATGATACCTTATTGTCCTGCCCACGAATTCTGACAAACAACGTGCTTGCCTTCTTGGTGATCACCGTTTGATTTCTGCCAAGCTCGAAACATGCTGCCACCTCCACCTCTCTTCAATCCGGTGATTCAGAAAGCCTATGAGCCTTGATTTGCTTGCCGTGCTGTATGTGGCACAATACGTGGGTGTGATAAAAGTATAGGATATTCACAATCGTGCTCTGCTGTTCCCCAGAAAAATGTCGCGTGGCAGTATATCCGCTGCTGGTGCACCAGCGCCAGAAAACACAACAAAATCGGCACCCCCTCCCTCCCTATCTCAAGCAACAACCCTCGCCGAAATCCAAACATCCCTCTCAGCCCTCCGCACCCATCACGACACCATCACAGCCCGCCTCGACGCCTCCCTCTCCCAACACGAAGACCTCCTCCGCCAACTCCGCCGTCTCGATCTCTCCCGCGCTCGTCTGGGCGCCTCAGCAAACACCACGCGCCAAATCAGCAGAGGCATGCTCTCTTCCGCCGCGCAAACTGCGGCACGTATCTCGTCTGCTGTCGAACGGCTTGATCTCGAGCAGAGCCGCGTGCGAGCCACGCTGGATGTGGTCGAGCAAGTCACCGAACTCAAAGCGTGTGTGCTCGGTGTTGTGGGCAGCATGGGGGCGCCGCAGGATTGGGAGACGGCGGCTGAGTACCTCAATCGTGCGGCGCGCGTGCCGGCGGATGTGGTTAATAGTGGTTTTGCGGAAGCTGTGGTGCCGACGGCAGAGGTTCCCGAGGCGCCGGGTGTTACGTTGGAGGACAGTGCGGCGGCGTTGTGTCAGCTTTTTCTGCGCGAGTTTGAGAGGGCTGTGGAGGAGGGTGATGGCGCGAGGATTACGAGGTTTTTCAAAATGTTTCCGCTCATTGGACGCGCTAAGGAGGGGTTGGAGGCGTATGGGCGGTATGTGTGTCAGGGTGTTGCGTTAAGGGCGAGGGCGCGGTTGCAGACGGCGAGGGGAGTGGTGCTGGGCCAGGATGGGGCGAGAGGGGCGGGGTTTGTGTATGCGAATGCGTTGACGAAGTTGTTTGAGCATATTGCGCAGGTGGTGGATGGGCATTCGGGATTGGTGGAGAGGCATTATGGGGAGGGGACGATGGTGAGTGTGCTGCAGAAATTGCATAATGAGGCGGATGTGCAGGGGGGCATTGTGCTGGATACGTGGTTTGATGAGAGGGGGGTGGAGAGGTTGTTGACGGATGTCAAGTCGTATGCTTTTTCGTTCTTGGTGCAGAGTTTCATGCCGGCACAGAAGGGAGGCGCTGGCGGTGGGAAGGGATCGCAATCGACAGCCAATGGTACAAGTGCGAATTCTGGTCAACAGGAAGACGAGAGCGTCGACACGAAAGAGGTGGATCAAATGCTGAGCGAAATCGTGGCGATGCTCAGCTCCTGGTCTCTTTACGTCGTCTTTGTCTCAACAAGAGCATTAGTAAGTCCTTTCCCCTGCTCTTCCTCATACCCACCACTAACGCATCTCAGCCACCAACCGACACTACTTCTTCCTCAAGCCCCTTAACATCACCAGCCTTCCTCCTCAATTCCGCCCTCCCCAAAAAGGCCCAAAAAGTCCTCCTCGACCCCTTCAAAACCCTCTCAACCTTCCACCTCCGCCGCGCCCTCGAACGCGCCCTCCAGCTCGACGAACAGCCGGCTGGTCTCTCGCTCCACTACTCCCATCCCCTGCCAGCAAACCCACCCTACATCACCTCCTCCGTCGACGACGTCATGTTCGTCGTCTCCCAGCTCCTACAACGCGCCCTCTCCACATCTTCCGCCGAGATCGTCACGTCGACGTGCGCTACCATGGCGAGAGTGCTGGGAAGTGATTTCATCGGCATGATGCAGCGGCGCATGCGCGATGAGACTTATCCGCGCCCAGCGGTTGCTGGTGGTTTGCCGCCGGAGGATAAAGTGGTTGGGTTTATCGTGTTGATCAATAATCTGGATGTTGCGGTTGAGTATATCAAGCGCATCGTGCATGGGCATCTCGATGTCGTCGATGATGCAAGTAAGCGCACACGATCGCTTGTTGATCTGTTCCCGATGGGTAAGGAGGCTCAGGCTGTGCGGAGTTCGTTGGAGGCGCTGGAAAATGGGTTCAGCACGAAAGCGAGGGAGTTGCTTGGAGATGGAATCACGGTGCTGTTTGGACAGGTGCTGAAGCCGAGAGTGCGCACGCTGTTGGGAGAGTGTTTCAAAGAGGCGGACTACGGTGCGGGCGCCGGTCATGCCGAAAACGAAAGAGATGGCATGAGCGACGCATACAGTGATGCTGAAGTCGCCGATGGTGCTGGCGCAGCAGGAGGCAAGAAGAGCATCAAGAACCGTGTGCAGCATGGTTGGGACTTGTTGACTCGGCCACTCAAGCGCGTCCTCACGGCAGGCGCGTACGACAAACTTCTTTCTGCAGCGGTTACCTTCGTGGCCAATGTGCTTGAGCGCCGCATTTGGGCGTATCATGGTAAGGTTGGGACACTGGGGGCTGTGGCGTTGGAGAGGGATGTGGTTGACGTGGTCAATGTCGTGACGAGAGGGGAAAGGTTTGATTTGAGAGAGGGGTTTGCGAGATGTGTTGAGATTGTGACGGTCATGAATTTGGAGGAAGAGGAGTGGGAAGGGCAGGCGAGGGAGGGCGAGGGTGAAAATGGAGGTGAGATGGGTTGGGTTTTGAGTGCGGAGGAGAGGGAGAGGGCGAGGGCGTTGTTGGGATGATGAGATCAGGATTCAGGTGGCAGTGACACCATACGCAAGAATTCACTAGACATTTGCTGGTCCTGACTTTTTGCTCGTGTAGTATTCTGTTTGGGGATAGCACGGAGCTGTTTAGCTATAGATCCACATTCGAGTCGCGCTTTCCACCTAAAAGAAGGCTTGGCACTGAGATGATCGACACTGCCTAGTTTCAGCTTTGTTTCAGTTATACCATCATGCATTATATAACAAAAAAACACATTATCATGCACATACGGCCATAGACTGTGGAGAACAAGGCATCCCGTTCGCTCTGCCCTATTTAAGCCACAGATCGACTGCGTAGTAGTATGGTGGCTGACCACATGCGAATTTCAGTTGCTGTATGTTGATGTCTGTTTTTTGGCATTTTTTTCGTCCTGACTTGGTTTGAGTGGGGAGGGTGCTATATGCGACATAGTTCGCGAGGCGTGATGTTTTTGGTAAGTTCATGAAGTAAGGACGAATATCATGCGAGACGGGAATGTTTAGGGTGGACGAGAGAGATTGGTCCTAGACAAAGTCTATTTTCAAGCGTCAACTTCAGTACAGCATCAAACAGAATTAAGATTGAGGTTGGATAGAGTGGATGTAGGTTTGTATATAAGTATAGACTATTGTTCTGATCCACATCAACGACGGCGTGTTCAACCAGTGAATGAATATTATAAAAGCCAGCACCACTCGCCGACCCAATGCTCCCAAAGTCCAAACCATGCAATCCAGCCCTTGTCCAAATACGTCCATGTCCATGCTCCGGAGATCCACCCATGATCCATGCACCAGAAATAGCAGGACTCCCATCACAACTCCCTATAATCGGTCGGCCTGACCTTCCTCACCCTTCCCTGAGCACGACCCGGATTCACCGGTTGCCGCATGTACGCGCTATCACCGCCCTGCATGCCCTGTTGTTGTTGATTTGCAAACGAGCCCATCATATTCATGTTCATGTTCATATTCTGGTGTCCTGCGTTGTAACCACCACGGCCACCACGACCAGTCATGTTGTTATCATGGTTGTTATTATTGTAACCCATATTTCCATTTTGATAGGACATCATGTTATTATTGTTCATCATGTTCGTGTTCATATTGTTATCAAACGGCATGCCCATGTTCATATTCATGCCCATTCCAGGCATGACAGGCATTCCCATGAATGGAGGCATCATCGTTCCAGGGCCCATGCCCATCATCTGTGGTGGCATGTTCATCATACCCATGCCCATGTTCATGTTCATGTTCATTGGGAAGCCAGGCATACCCGGCATGCCCATGGCTGCACCAGCACCGTTCGTGCCTGCGAGAGCGTTCATCTGAGCTATAAAGCCTTGATCCGGCATTGCTTGGACATTGACTTGTTCGGCCGGCTTTTGCATCGCTGCTGGACCTTTGGGGATACGATTATTGGCGAGGTCTTCTGTGGCTGGACGTTTCTTCGAGGCAGAGGTAGGTTCGACAGACTGTGACGTCGGTCTTGGTGTGTGTTCGGCGGTACCATTGGTTTTAGGCGAAGGCGACTTTGTTTTCCGAGGAGGATCATTAGGAGCAGGCGTCGAACCTTTCTCAGATTTGACAATGGCAGAGACACTAGTAGCATTCTTCTCGTTCTCCTTTTCTGTCTGATACGCCTTGATTTTGGCAATAGTTTCCTCGTCGGGATCAAGATTGTCAAATAAGACGCCTTCGGTTGAGCATCCAGGACAGACTAGATCACTATTGATAAGGGCATTCTCGATACATTCGTGGCAATAAGTTTGGCCACAGCAGGGTGTCTTCACTGGGTCAACAAACAGACGCTTGTCAATTGGGCATTCCAGACCGCGGTCTTGTAGCTCTTTACTACCACTTGCATTTGCAGAGTCATTCTTCGCTGCCGAGGCTTGCGCTTTGGCTTGGTATTGGGCCCATGATGCACTGTCTGGTATTGCGGCAACAGCGTTTCCTTCCGCATCTACCCATCTGCTTGACGGTTGTCTGGATTCGTCCGTTAATCCATCATTCTCTATCTCTGCTGGTTTCTCGATTTGTTGCAGGAACGAGCGTGGAATACCGACTGTCCTAACTACTCTAGGCTTGCCGTCGAATTTGGGGTCGTTATTTGTTGGACAATTGCGAATATGGTGACCTGAGATGTCTTTAGTACAGAAAAGAGTGAAAGCGGTTTACTACAAGTAGCTTACCTTTCAACCCGCATCTGTAACAGACATATCCTTCTGGCAAAGGTCCGTCTGCTTCGGGTCCGGGTTTCTTGAACCCTCCAGGTCGATATACTGCTTGCTGTCTATATCTCTGTCAGCAATTGATTCCCGCCATGGCATAATACGATCATCTTACGTAGACATGTGCTGTTTTTGCTCCTCCCATTGATCAGCACCCATCTGGAACATGGCTGCGATCCGCTCTTCCTCCGTCTGCGCCTTGTCCATTGCAGATATACCATTGGCGCCAGCGCCTGTCTTTGTTGTCATGGTGCTCATGGCAGGGGTTTCAGTACGATGGGCATTCTTAGCTGTAACTGGCATACGACCAGAGACATAGCGAGCCGCTCTGCCTTGGCCTGGCTTCGATGCCGGGAGACGTCGAGCGATGACAGAAGTGGAGCGAGGTACAATGGCAGTATCATCGTCGTATTCTGGTAGAGCTGTGTTAGCATGTTACGAAGTCTGCTGCAAGTGGCTGGTGACTCACCTTCATTAGTGTCTTTGTTGTACATGCTCAAGTCAAAGTCTGTACCGTCACCAAGCTTGCTGATGTTGATTATTTCGCGCTTCAGCTCGAACACACTGATACCTGTTCCATCGAAGGTAACTCGTGTTGGTTCCTTTTGTGATTTGAATTGGAAATAGCAAGATGAAGACATTGTAACAACAATCTTGATTGATTTCTCTGACGAATCACAAACAACTACTAGCTACAGATCCCAAGGGGAAGAAAGGGCTGAACAATAATTGAAAACGCAAAGAGCGGGAATTGTTAGCACCACCCTGTCCGAGTCGACGACGACAACAACAATAGGTCTTGACGCTGTCCTCAATCCTTCTTCTCAGCAAGTCTTCAACTTGCTACGTCCTATTTTCAACCTTTCTTCTGCTGTGCTTTGTTCTCTTCTTGCTTGTTACTATTGATCACTGTGCTTAGATACCACACCACCTCGCTCGTCCAGCGACACCGCTCTTGTCTGCCGAGCCCGATCTACGCAAGTGACGGAAGTGTGCAGTCCTATTGTAAGTCGTGAACCGAAGCAGGAGCGAGTGCAGAATCAGCTGGTAAGATGTGAATATGTACCTAAGTGCTAGTGAGTCAAAGAAGTTGTCGAGTGAAGGAGGAGGAGGAGGAGGAGGAGGAGAGAGAAGCGCTTACGAAAGGAAGGACTTGACCTCTTGTGATCACATGACAAGATTATTTGATAATCACAGCAAAAAGGGGCGCAAGGTGCTTTCGCCGAAGTCATATTTGCACAGCACTCAGTGAAACCACATTGTACTAAGCAATCAACGATGAGTACAGGCGACATTCAGTTCTTATGACGAAAGCTCGCTTTCAATGTTAAATAAAACAATTTTCATGTAGTTATCACCAAAATTTGCCACCCACATGTGACATATCAATCTGATGACGCCGAGCTCGCATCTTCTGAACTTCTCTCCAATTTAGAACCTATTCGTAACAACCAACCTTAACAATATCACACCTCAACCACAACTACCACTAAAGAAACCCCTCAACTCATCATGTCCCGCCGTGTTATCTCCTCCGTCTCCATGCAGGCCAGCCGTGTGCTTGCTGGCGTCGCCCGCCCAACATTCACATCCACCAGCCGAATCGTCCGACCAGCAGTTGTATCACAAACCATTGCAAAGAGAAGTTATCATGAGAAGGGTATGATGTACCACTAGCAGAAAGATCTTGCGGCGGCAGATTTATGCAGGAAATTTGTGTTGGAATTAAGATACTAACAGCATCCTTCAGTTCTCGACCACTACAACAACCCTCGCAATGTTGGCTCCATGAACAAGAATGATGAGAATGTTGGAACTGGTCTTGTTGGAGCTCCTGCATGTGGCGATGTCATGAAACTGCAGATTCGTGTCGACCCCAACGACAACACCATTGCCGATGTCAAGTTCAAGACATTCGGTTGCGGTTCAGCAATTGCCAGCAGCAGTTACCTCACACAACTTGTCCGTGGTATGACTTTGGAACAAGCGTCAAGAATCAAGAATACCGAGATTGCCAAGGAGCTGTGCTTGCCTCCTGTGAAGCGTAAATAAAGGACTCGACGGATGACAAAGAAAGAAGCTAATATATCTGTAGTACATTGCTCTATGCTTGCTGAAGATGCCATCAAGTCTGCGATCTCCAATTACTACACCAAGAACCGTATGTCATGATATTAAGCACTTTGAGTTTACGATGGCTAACAGTTACACAGCTAACTCGCGAAAGACTGATCTTGGTGGTGCTGGTGTTGGAAAGATCGAGGTTGAGTTCCAAGGTGCTCCTGCAGCGGCAACAGCATAGATTTCTTAGGCTCTGTACGATATTGATTTGGTTGAATGGCGTTTATGAAAGGAATCGGGCCAAGACTGAAATGATACCTGCCTTGACGTCGGCGTATTGGGAGTGACAGCGCGACAATCGTGGTCACCTTTGGTTCTCACACGACTTACCTTACCATTCGTTGTGTATTATAGCATATAAAAAAGATACTTGACCACGACTACATCACTACCATGATTTTGCTCCTTTGCCACCTTCTTTCATTTCGTTTTTGCACGTGATTATAGCCCCATTAAAAAGTTGAAACCTGAAACATCCTTCGACCATTTTTTCCCCTGTGCCTCTGACACAAAAGCGATATGGGTTTCAAAAGGTCTGCAGACTATGACGACGGCGCAAATGGCGCGGGTGGCGCACAAGGTCGTTATCAGAAAAAACGCAGAACTTATACAGAAGAAGACGCCAAGCTTGCAAAAATCTATGATAATCTTGCCAGTGAAGAAGATCAGGTTCGTGTAAATGCTGCTATAGATCTTGTGCATACAAGTGAGTCGTTGAATGATAGCGAAGAAGACGGAAGCAAACATGCCTTGGACAAGATTCGAGTACGACTTATAAAAGGTCTGTGCAGCAGTAGGAAAGGAGCAAGAATCGGATTTTCTCTTGCTTTCACTGAATTTCTCGGCGTCACCTTGGGGTTGCTGTCTGGCGAGAGCTTTCATCAGGGTGTCAAGGATTTGATAACTGTCATCAAAAAGCAGACGAAAGCGGAAGGCGGCACGCGTCAGGTGAGTTTATCATGAAGGTACGCAAATATCCTTGTTTTAACAGGGAACAGGAAAAGCGAGACCATCTGATTGGCAGAGTTTTCGCACTGAATTGTATCGTCAGATCGAAAGTGTTGTTCAAGGATAAGGAGCATGCTCAAAGCCTGCCTACAGTCATTCGAGAATTGTGTGAGCTGAGCAAGAATTCTTCGTCTTCATGGTCGAAGGAGGAGTGCGGATTGGTATGCTGTCAGGCCGTCAGCTTATTAACCCATGAGCTTCCTAGCGCTTCAGAAGTGGCACGTACTATGCTTGAGACTATGCAAGAGCTTGGTGCATTGAAGACACCAGAAGGTGTCATTATCTGGCTTGAACTTTCGAAGCATATGGTTAATGTCAGCTTTCCGGTGCAAGTGTGGCACAAGAACAACCCCCTCCATGCTAAGGAGATTGCGACTGTAGCCAAGATCTTACATGCTGTCAAGTTGAGCGACGATGAAGACACGAAGGAGACTTCAGGAGCTCGTCAAGTGGCGCCGCACTTTGCCTGGACGATCATCTTGCAGCAGGTAATGGCTGTGCCAACCAAAGAAAAGCAGAAGAAGAACAACAAAAAGAAGGAGGGGGAAACTTTAGAGTCCGGAGAGAACAAGCTCTTCAAGCAGTTCTGGATTGAAGCAGTTGACAGTAAGTATACCTCATACTCGGCCTGTAAGAATCACACCTAACATATTCCAGACATGTTCTTCGCTGCCTCCGCATCGCCAGAAAAGAAAGCTGTAGGCTTTCAAGTTTTCGACGCATTCATCGCTACTGCTCCAGTATCCATGCTTGCCCAAGCATTCAGCGTCAAGTTGATGAATTGCCTCATCAATCAAAGTGCTAATGAGAAGCGTTATCTACATGCTGTAGCGAAGCGTCTGCTGGACGCCATAGTTGTAAGAGCTATTGCCGATGACGACGCAGCGCCAGTTATTCTCGCAGCACTCATAAAAGACAATGGACAGCTCACATTCGATAAGCTCACAAAATCCGAAACAGTGGCCACGATTGCCACAAAAGCGACCAAGCCTGCTCAACTATCTATATTAAAGGTCTACGAGACACTGATTACGCAACAACCCTCAGAACTCAAACCACAAGAAGTCGATGCTAGGCTGAATCTTATAGGAGATCAGCTAGTGGCGTTGACGAGATCGTATATCAAGGTGCAACCCTCTCCTCCATGTGGTTGGACAGAATGGCTTGACAAGACTTTCCAGATCCTCGGTGCTCTGGGGTTCGCAGTCGAGCCCAACAAATACTTACACAGTGAATTAGCACATCCTCTGTCACTCAAGGCTCGAGAGGGAGCTCGGGCAAAGTTCGCATCCTGCTTAGCGAACCTGCTTAATGCCACGGATCCCATCGACGAAACTACCAAGCAGAAGTGCAATGCGAATGTTGCAATCCGTGAAGCTGCTAGTCATTTTCATAAGTGCAACACTTTACTGCGGAAGATTGGTGTTGTCACGCTCTCCGAAGCAGACAGTCAAATCACAGACTTGTGTGACGAGGTTTATAAGCTGCAGGAAACCTCTAGTAAGCGTGAAGATAAGAAGAAAAAAGACAAGAAAAAGAAAGAAGCCATAGCGAATGATGACATGAACCAAGAGATCAAGAATAACGGAAATATGCACATGGATACCATCAATCTACTGGCAAGCATGACACTCTTCCAGGCATATAATGGAGAAGCAGACGCCATCAACATGCTACAAGAAATCGCCGATTTCCACAAGACAGTTGTCAAAGACAACGCGACTCAGACATGTATACCTGCGGATGTTATGGCTAACATTATGGAAATCATCCTTTCCTTCTGCTCACAAAGTACAGCACTTCACAAAAGAGTCGCTGATTTGGCTTTCAAAGGTCTTTCGTCTGCCATGACTCCAGAAGCATTGCACAGTATGCTGGAAGTATTGGAGCAAAAGGAAGGGTTGGCGGGACAACAGGCACTCTTTGGCGACGCTGCTGAAGAGGCTGATGGTGCAGATAGTGCGGAAGAAGACGAAGAAGACGACGACGACAATGCCAGCGATGACGACTCAGAGAACGAGGCCGAGGATTTTGACCACCCCGATTTTGAAATTGTAGATGTCGACGAAGAAGACAGCGACGTCGAGCTCATCAACGGCGAGCTCGTCGAACACGACAACGACGACAACGAAGAGGACGCATCATCCACAACCTCCACCAGCAGCAACAGCTCCGACAGCTCCGACATACCAGACCAAGAACTCACGGACTTCGAGCAAAAACTGGCTTCCATTCTCAATCTCCCTAAATCCACCCACAACGACGACGACAACGACGACGCTGCATCCACAACAACAGATTCTACCATGAACTCGTCCCAAATGGCTGAACTCGATACCCACCTCTCCGCCGTCTTCCGCGAACGCAGCAAAGCTTCCGGAGGCCCAATCAGCAGCACATCCACCGACAAACAAGCCACAAAAGCCCAAACACAACGTCGCGCCAAAGAAAACATCATCGCCTTCAAGAACCGTGTCTTGGATCTCCTGACCGACTATCTGTCTGCGGAAGTCAAGGGAAATGGCAGGGGTAATGGGTATAAAGAGCCTGTTGCATTGAATTGTCTTCTCCCGCTTTTGAGGTGTCTCAGGGGTTCGAGAAGTGCTCAGATACAGGCGAGAGTTAGTAAGGTGATACTAGAGGTGTATATTGGGACGGCGAAGAAGAAGAGGGGGTGGCCTAGCGTGGATCCTAGTTTTGGCTTTGACAATAACACAAGCGAAGACGATGACGCCGATGATGATGCCAACGACGATAACGATGTCGATGCAGATGCAGACGAAGACGCTGAAACAGACACCAGCAAAGTCAATGTGTGGTCTCTCCTAGCCCAAACCCTCACCGAAACAACCCTCTTTACATCCCGCGAGCACACAAAAGCAGGAAGTCGCGCTTGTCTTTTCCTCGCCCGCTGTCTCTTGACCTCCTCATCACCCTCCAGCATTCCTTCATCAGAGCAGGTACGCAGCAGAATAGCCCAACTTTACTCTGCTGCTCACGCATCTGCGCTTGACAAAGCTGGTGGCGCAAATGGCAAAGATAATAGAAAGGAGAGCGATAAAAAGGAGAGCAAGAAGACGAAGCAGAGAGCCTCTGAAGGAGGCAAGGAAGGTGGTGACCAGAGCAAAGTGCAATTGCCTGATTGGCAGGAGGCTGTGTGGAGTGACTGGGCAGAGTTTGATCGGCAGACGAGGAAATCAGGGATGTAGGTCTAGGTCGTACAGATTTATGTGCACTTGAGCGAGGACGTGCACGTAGGGAATTAGATGCGAACGTCCCCTTACGTTGCGCTGCTGGGCTCGACCTGTTCCAGTACGGCAGGCAAGCACGACCATTCAAGTACGGAGACAGCAACAGTAAGCAGGCTGCGTGGCAGAGCACAGCCTAGCGCAGCTCGGCTTCCGTAATCTAACGACAGCCTCAAACTCACATCAAACTCGACATGGAACACTTTCGAATCCGGATTAAGCTGCCCGTTGACGCTTTCCAGCCTTCGATACTACCTTACTCCCTCATTTGGGAGTTGTAAATCTAGGAGGTTATGAAATCGTCTTGTTCTTGTTCAATACAATGACATCCTCATTCTTATAATGGGCATCTCTGACGCGCTAAACCACGTTCGTCACCCTCATTAGCTGTACATTTCAACCTATGGGATGAGGTAGTAGGCAGTCACTGTTTGCGTACAGATAAAGTAGATTTCATCAGGAACTCGCGATTTAGGATATGGTATATCTGCAAAAACAATTGGCGAATCCATACTCTTTGCATTATCGATCAGATCAGTGCAGGTTGCGAACGCATGGAAGTTGTCACGAAGTAATTCTCATTATAAACAAAGTACTATATCAATCAAAAGTATGCAACCACCAATTCACTGTCAATGCCGTCACTTACATCCCCGCTCCTCTTCCCTCCCGATCTTTCCAACCTCTCATTCAAAAATCATCACCTCTCACAAAATCCTCCCTACGAATATTACTCCTATCACACATGCCCCTAAACGTTCCCCCCCTCTCAAACAACGCCAACGGTGTATCCAACTCTTCCACCTGTCCTCCCGCCATGACCAAAATGCGATCATAATGGATAATCGTCTTCAACCGATGGGCAATGCACATCACCGTCTTGCCCTTAAATCCCTCCCTCATCGTCCTCTGCACTTTCTGATCCGTCTCCATATCCACACTTGAAGTGGCTTCGTCGCACACAATAATCTGTGCACCACGCACAAGAGCGCGGGCGAGGGCCATGAGTTGGCGTTGGCCGAGAGAGAAATTGAGGCCTTCTTCTTCGACATTGGAGTCAAGATGAATACGCGCTGTTTTGTCGCCGAGCTGCTGTTCGGTGCCTACGAGGTCGGCTTGGCGGAGCGCAGACCACAGTTCCATGTCGGTGTAGCGGTTGAAGGGGTCGAGGTTGGAGCGGATGGTGCCCTTGAAGAGAGTCGGGTCTTGTGGGATGATGGCGAGATGGGAGCGGAGGTCGCCTAGGCCGACAGTGTTGATGTTCACGCCGTCGATAGTGATGGAGCCGCCGGAGAGCTCGGTCAGCCGGAAGAGCGTCGACATGATTGTGGACTTACCGGCGCCGGTACGGCCGACCACACCAATACGCTCGCCGGCACGGACGTGCATGCTGAGGCCTTTGAGCACGAGGGGGAGGCCGTCGCGGTAACGCATTTGGACGTTGTCGAAGACGATTTCTCCGTGTGCAGGCCATGAAGGATCCATCTTGGCGTCATGGAGAGGTGGTTCTTGCTCGAGTTGTGTGCCGTAGTAGTGGATGCGTTCGGTGGCGTTCATGTTGTTCTCGACTTCAGCCAATTGACGGACGGTGAACTGGATCATTTGAACGATGGAGAGAATGTACGATAGGACGAGACCACCGGTGCTAGGGCCGACAGTGAATCGTGATGTAACCTAATAACAAGAACGTTAGTACTAGACTAAGAGATCAAGAAAAAGATTGAAGCTTACAACTAGGATACCAACGACGAAGACTAAGAGATTACCGATGAAGTCGAGACGCACACTTAGCCATCTCTGATTCGCGAATGTCAAGAAATACGCGCCGTTCATCTCGTCCAGAGCATTGCGAATGTTGGTGGAGAAATGCTTTTGCATGCCATAAGCTCTAATTGTCGAAATTCCATTGACAGCTTCCGAGAACTTAGCGAAGACGCCACTTCGTAGAACGGCTTCATGACGCTTAATCTCCCTCGCAGAAGATCTGTAGTAACTCGCCGAGAAGACGAACACGACCAGGAGTGGTGCGAGTGCCACGACGAAAAAGTAGTAGTAGACAATAATCAAGATGAACACGGATACAATCATTCCCATGGTCATACAGAAGAAGCGGATAGCGTCGGTGAGGACGTTATCCATGGTGTCCACATCCTTAGAGAAGCGGTTGGTGATACGTCCAAGAGGAGTAGTGTCGAAGAACGACATTGGCGCTCGGAGTACGTGCGTGATAGCACGGTGTAGCATGACCCTACTAGCAGTAGTACCATAAATTGAGAGCGCAATAGCGAAAGCAAACATCAAGACAGCCTGAGCGACACCAAGTGCGGCATAGATACCAATGTAGGCACCAGTCGAAAATCCGAACGCGTTCGAAGTCCAGTAAGAAAGCCACAAGTTCGTGACAATTGCAGAACCTTGTGAAAGGACAAGCAGGAGGAACAGCAACGGCAAGACAGCAATCGAGCCTGATGCCCTGACGTAAGCCAGGTACACTTCGCCAGAAACACCCTTAGTGGCTCGCTCTTCCACAGACATGAGCGCAGCACCCTTCTTGCCGTTCTCATGCTTCTTTTGTTCTTTCTTCTCGTCTTCCACCTCGTCTTCATTGACCTCTCCTTCTTCTTCTACCTTCTCCTCTTGAGAGTTGTTGGCAATGAGTTTGGCAAATCCGGCGTTAGTACTCATGAGCTCGTCGAATGTGCCAATTGCCTGAATGCGACCTTCATCCATCCAAACAATGCGATCACAGCGGTTCAGCACCCAAAGTTGATGTGTGGCGAGTACTCGACACTTGTTAGCTAGCAGACCACAGATAGCCTCGTCTAGAAGATGTCTGCCAACGTGTGCATCTACGGCCGACAGGGGGTCGTCCATGAGAATAATATCCGAGTCGAAGTATATCGCACGAGCAATGTTTAGACGTTGCTTCTGGCCACCGGAAACTGTAATACCACGTTCACCAATCTCGGTTTGATCTCCATTTGGTAGCATTTCCAAGTCAGGCCTCAAAGCACAGGCATCCAGGACCTTGTTGTACCAGGCTTCCTTCATCGGCTTTCCGAACAGGATGTTCTCCTGCAAAGTAGCGTTTTGGATCCAAGCATATTGCGGGCAGAAAGCACGACTAGCACCCATCGTGAATTTACCAGATGTCCTTCGCATATCGCCAGCAAGAGCAGCCAGGAGCGAACTCTTACCAGAACCAACTCCACCGATCACTGCGACAAGCTCATTACGCGCGATTGAAAAGTCGAGGTCGGAAATACTGAAAGGTGCTTCTTCGGATTGACCAGCAGCCAATGTCCTCTCGCTGTCGGCGGTAGCAGCGTTCCTTGCAGCAACATTCTCTTCACTGGAGGCAGGAGAGATACCGGCTGCCTTGTCTTCCTTTGCCTGTTTATCGGCGTCTTTCTTGTCCTGTTTGATTTCTTTCTTTGTTTTAGGAGTACTGTCGTCGGCTTTCGGTTTCGCCTTTTCCCAACTAAAGGCTCCTCCTTCAACACGAATAGCTTCAGTAGCACTCAAGTCCACGAGCGCCTCGTCTTTCGTTTCTTCTGCCAGCAAGAACTCCTCGATACGTCCAACAGAAGCTCCTGCATCGACAACCTGACCAATAACCAAGGGAAGCAAGTTGAGGGGGATACGGATGGAGTTGAAAAGAGCCAATGAAGAGAAGACGTAGGCCGGGTTAAGGTTGTGATCTGTCAGAGAATAGGTAATGAAAGCCAGCATAGATGCGAAGATGGGGATTGACATCGAGATGGCGTTAATAGCATTGCGGATAGCCATGAGAAGTTGAATGGAGCGAATCTCCTTCCTTCGAATAGCTTCAATACGTTCGAGGAAGCTGGTTTCCCAACCAAAGTCTACGAGAGCTGTTAGCTTGGTTGGAAGGCGTGGATATAGGAGTACTTACATTTTACAAAACGTACAGCACCGAGAATTTCCTGTGTCAGACTCACACGTTGATCGGTGATCTTGTTAATGGTCTTCCGTCTCTTGAACAAACTCTTGATGGACATTCCGAGCAATGGCATCATGATGGCGATAAGAGCGTAACCAGAAAGAGCACTGTAGGTAATGTTGATAAGCAGCAGAATGAGAGTAATGACAAGCTGGATTGGTGCAGTCCAAATCATGTGGAACATGCCACTGGCTTGATCAACACGATACGTATCGGTCGACATTAAGTTGACAATCCTTCCATTACTCCAACCACCATCCTCGGTTTTTGGTGGTCCCTTTGCCTTCTTTTGCTCTTTCTTTGCTGCCTTCTCTTTCTTCTCCTTCTGCTTTAGCTTCATCTTCATCCATTTCTGCTCTTCTTTACTACCAGGTATGATTCCTGCCGGCAATCTCATTTCCGCATCTGGGTCGATATCTCCAGCTCTGGCCCTGCCCGAGATCTTCATCGACTTGTCGAAAATAAGAGAGATGAGAGCTGCTCTTGCTTGTCCACCGTTCATCATACCACGATACAAGAACTGGTTGGTACACCCACTCTGTATCGTCTGGAGAATAGTAATACAGAATACGAGTCCAACTCCATGACCAAGATTTGGCGCAGGAGCGCCGAAATTTGCCGCCTCATAAGCCTCTGCAGCGAATGTGATGAGATATCGGAGGATGAAAGGGTTCAGCACTTGAATTACCGCTGAAACTAATTGACAAACAGCACCAAGAAGAAATTCGAACTTGAGTGTCTCATACAAGGCACCCAGTAGAGGTCGTTTAGCTCCACTCTCCACGCGTCTCTTGAAAGCCTGTTCTAATTTCGTGGCAAGCATGTCTGCGCTTCTTTTGGGATTGACTAGCCATATGTCGTTGGGTTCGAGAGTCCTCTGGTACCCAACATGCATTATCGGTTGCATCCATTGAAAACTGTATTGACTAAGGATTCCAGCGTCTGTTTCACGGGATATCTCTCTTTGTTTTGGCACAGGCGGTATCTCTCTTGATCTTAGAGTGAGCCATCTCTTCCACGTGCCTTGCTTGAATCTTAATGTCTGTGCTTGGGACTGCGTTTTTACCAGATCAAGGCCAGAACCCTCGCTACTACTCTCCCCTCGCGAAGATGTGTGATGTTGCTCATGTTCTTCTTTTGCGTATGCGGTGGAAATCTGTGTCCTCTCGTGTAATTCCTTTTCGGTTTCTACTCTTTCGAGATCACTTGCCACCACCTCGTTGTTTTTCGGATGGTTCGCCGCAGCGATTTGATCTTGAGCCCTGCCATATTCTTTCTCACCTCCTGGGTCCGCCATGTTTGTTCTCTGTCTTGATGATGTGGTGTGGCGTGTCCTTGCAGAAAGAAGCTTTGGTCAAAGTCGAGGACTTATTGTAATGATCGTCGTCCGATATCTTGTCGTTAAATCGTCGGGATCGACAGACGAGACGAGACGAGACGAAATGACTGCACTAGTCTTTTCTGTTCTCGATTTCACAACGATTGTCTTGTTGGCGTAGTAGAGCACTCTGTCTTCATAGACGAGGCAACAATGAATGACGAGGACGAAGAGCGGGATGGAAGACTCCTTTGTATTTAGTGCAATTCGTGACTCCGCTTCGGGCCCGACTCATCAAACAAGCCGGCGGCTTGAACCATGCACCATGAAAAGCTTGAACGGCTTAAGCTGAAACCGGTGACATCAGAATTGTTGGTCGCCACTATACATGTCCAGTTTATTCATCTCTCTGTGTGCTTAATAACACACTTTCAGCGCCTCTTCTCAATTATTATTGTCCATCATGCTTTAGACAGATCTGTTCGGCCTTTCAACCGAACCGAGATCGATGATCTGTAATCTGCGTGTGGGAATCTCCACTTTTCATTCGCCTTCCTTAATGGGACTGGTGGTCGTGCTAACAATTGCTTGCATGTGATAGGACAGCTGCGTAGTGATTTCTATGCTCTATATACTACACTCTCCCTTATGTACCTAAGTAGGCTTCAGAGGAGCCCATCCACTCATTCCACCTTCGTCTGAATCCATCAACCCAGTGGCAGTTCTAGGAGGAAGTCGAGGTGGTGTATCATCCAAGAGATTACCTGCAGATTTCGTAGGTGTTCTCGAAAAGGCTCCACCAGCGCCACTAGCACCAGTTCGGAGCGGGAAAGTTTGTGATGGTCTGACTGGTGCTGGGCTATTCGACATACTTCCTGCTGTCGGGCCTGACGGCGAAAAGGTTCGGCTACCGACTGGAACTCGCCAAATAGGAGGTGATGAAGTTGTTCCTGGCATTGTAGAACTCTGTGATGGCTTGACTGTATCGCGACTTGTCGTTGGAGACAATGCAGTTCCAGTGTTAGAAGTCAAGGAAGGTGGTTTTCGAGGTATTGGAGGTGCCTTTCTGTTCTGGTCGTTTGAGGTTGTGGATTGTATCGAGCTCATTGAGATATTGCGCGCAGGGCTGCTTGGTACACTACCGTTAGACACATTCCTGATTGCCATCCTAGCTGCATCGATAGAAGGCGGCACCTTGTGAATTGAGTTGTCTCGAGATGGTAACAATGGTGGAGCCTTGACAGTTGTCGGCGACGAACCAGTGATCCAGTCAGGCTGGTCACTTTGCGTCCAAGGATTCGAAGGACGATCTGGGTTTGGCACCAAGTCCTTGCCAGGCGCCTGAAGATTAGATCGGGCTGGTAGACCATTATCGAGCCACCATCGTCTTCTGTCAGAACTGGCAGGAGGCAGACCAGGTTCTATTGATTCGTATCCAAGTAAATCCTCTGCTTCACTGTCATCGTTCTTCGCATTAGCAGTGGCACCAGCCACTGTCGCTTTCCGCTTATCGTAAAGCTCCTCACTCAGCGCAGCCTTGATTTTCTCGTCTACAATACTGATCTTGCATACGAATGTTGCATAAACAGGTCGATGATCACTGAAATACAGTGGTGCAGCGTCGTAATTGATCTGTCTGAGATTTGTTCCTTTCCGGAGGATGCGATCACACCATGCAGGTATACGTGCTTTTTCGGACGTATCATATTCATCTGTATTGACGTCGTACTTGTAGGTTGGTGCAAATAATATCCGTGCTTCCGAATAATAAGGAAACGTCAATCCTGCCACCATCTGAAGGTTAAGCTGATCATGCTCGTACAAAGTCTCGAAGTCGCCAGTCTTGGCTAACTTCACAGCTCTTTCGTGGGCGAGACCGATTCTGTAGTTGAAGTCACCCAGCCAGACCACACTGTCATGAGCGTCAATCGAGCGACCTCGCTGGAACCTGAGTCCGTAATTGATTGTCTTGAAATCTCGGTTGCGCTCGTCATAGTTGGCAAAGCCAGCTGCTAGGTGAGCCGTGACGAAGCACAAACTGGTGTTGTCTATATCCATACGTATCGCAACTGCACCCTTGTTCCCAGCAATCCCAGAAAGACCTGTCTGCAAAGAGTGTCAGCGTGTGATCAAGATTATGCGATGATGTTCATACCTTTTTGAGACTACCCTCGACGTTCTTGATTCGGCCAAGGATACTTTTCTTTACAAACACGGACAATGAGGCTCCTACTAGCTGACCGCCGCGAAGCAAAACGTAGTCTTCGGACCCATTCTTCTTAGCGTTGGCGTTCAAAGTTTTCTTGACGGCTCTTTCCCATTCCTGGCGACGACCAGGTTCGGTGGACATGATCTGTTGGGGACTGAGCTCGACTATTTCCTGAAAACCCACAGCCACAATCTCAGGATTCTGCTGAGATTGGTCAACAGCGGGACAAAGCCAGGGAGACAGATCAGAGTTGATGCCATTCGTGCGCCCATTGAGGTTGAAGGTGCCGGCCCAGATGCGTATATCGGTTACCGAAGTGAACTCGGCTGCTCTACGAGCGAGCTCGTTGTTAACGTAGTCATTAATCGGGTCATATAAATATACTGCTGTCTGACCAATCAAGCGACCTAGCAGCATATCCATGACTGTCTGTCTGCCTTTGTCGGCAAAGTTGTTGATATACAGCCTAGTAGCACTTTTGCGTGCATCTGCCAATGCCCCAGCGAGAGACATCTTACCAGACCGTGTGTACGATGATTTCAGTGCGCCTGTTCCTGCATAAATTTTAGACAAAGCGTCTCCGTTGTCAGCCCAAAGACTGCCATGTCTAGCAACAAGGTCGGATCCAGGACGCTCCTGACGGTTCTCGAAGAAAAGCTCCAATGAGGCCTGGCTGATTATTGTCTCGACAAGATTTGTTCGATCAAGACAATCCAGGCAATTAGTCCTGAATACGCCTTCTTGTTGTAGCATTATAACAGATCTAGTCTCTTTTTCGTCGAGGTTGTCGTCAAGCACAGTACCTGCCAAACAATATGCGAAGCCGTCCACAGAGTCCTGTGCATATTTGAGGATAGTTCGCGCGGCATCATACCCAGTGGCTCTTGTTTCGGCATGGAAGTCATACCAGGTGTCTAAGAGGAACTTCTTTTCCGTTCTATCTCCGTCCGAAGATCGATTGTTTATGGCAGCATGCTTAATATGGTCTGAATACCTTTGTGCTAGCTCACACTCTCCGGACTTCTCCTTACTGAGCAGATTAAGAACATGAACCGCCCCATATTTTAGCTCGAGCTCTTCGAAGTGCTTATCGAATGCAGGCTGTGCTGCTTGAGCTGATCTGGTGATTGTGATCTTTTGCTGTCCGGGTAATAGCCCCGCTGCTTGCTCCCAAAACAATGGTATTGATCCTCGGACTTGAGCATAAGAAAAGCAGACACCATCTGGGTAACAGATGACTGTCTCCGTTTCGACGAAGTTTGCGCAATTGCCGTCGTCATCTATACCACGTGCATTGAAACGCGTGCCGGCTCTTCTACACGAGAGTCGTGACAATAATGTGAGATAGCATTGAGAGGTGCCGTACACAGATCTGCCTGAAGACGTTGGAGGCGCCACAGTCAACGTCGAAGCGAAACCTCTGATAGCGAAGGTGAGAAGACGTGTGGCATCGAGTGCTGCTTTTTCATGCTTAGACAGTTTGCTTCGGAAGTCCACTAGAGGCTGAATCATGTATGAGTTCCATAGATATGCTTGATCAAAGGTATCCAGATCGAACTTGGAAGCATCAGCGGATCTAGCTTGCAGCCTACTCGTCAGGTCAAAGTCGGCACTAAAGTAAAAGCTTCCACCACTAAGCAGCTTTTTGAGAGCAAGACAAGGATGCTCGAGTACTGGGTCTCCCCTTCCCGAAACTTGACTCTGGTCGTAACCTTCTTCATCAAGCGTATCCGTAGGGTATAGATTGATGGTATCGTGCGGGATGTGGTCATATTCGGATTTATTCAAGCAGTAGAAATCGGTGTTTAGTATCCTTTGCACAGTTTCTCCTGGTCTTACAAGAGCAGCTTTGGAAGCGCCACTGACAACAGATAAGAATACATCATTCTCTACAGTGATGAGACCCAATGTGCCTATCACGTTCTGCCGACTGATGACTTTGTATTCACTTAAATCCACCTCCCTCGCATGCACAAGCTCAACTAGACATCTTAGGCCTGCGTTCCCTCCACTTTGTGCCTGTGAACTACTGGTGGTGGAGGATATGTGCCGTAATATCAGAGCATGCGTTGTCGTAACGAGCGCCAGCGCACGATTTGGTCTTTCTCGAAGTAGCACTCTCGTAGCCATAGCAGCAACTGTGTACACTCAAAGCAATCCAGATTAAATGAGCTAGTTTCTATGGCAGTCCTCTCTAGTCATGCCGTCTATAACATGGTCGTAGGCCTCCGTAAGCTGAAAGATAGACCTGGGTGCTTGAACAGTACAATATCTAGGCATGGTAAGCGAGGTGCTGGTTCTGCTCTAGGTCTGACTAGATATTGCTGGGAGTGGGGGCGAATTAGAGATGCGTGTGTTGCTCACAAGCCTCGCCAGCAAGACTCTAGATGTTGATGCGATACGTAGTCGGACTCGTTGTTGTCGATGCTTGGACTCCACTTGTAGGTAGGTTTCGCTTCTGTTCACCTGAAACAAGCGGGGTGTGGGGCTGAGACTTGGTTGATCAACTTGACTGGCCTGTGAAAATCGACCACTTTATTTCTTCCCTTTATGTCTTTCCCTCCTCCATACGCTACGCTACACTAATACCGTACCGTACCGATACTCCTACAACATGGCTCCCAGTGCTGTCACGACCTCTTCCCCTGCTACTCCTAGCAACGGAACCACTTTGAGCGCTACAGCCCCTTCTTTCCACCCCGCAGGCACACCAGAACCCACGAGATATCGCTGCTCCTCCACTCAGGAGGCTTTCCAGAAAGAGTCCAAGTACGCTGCTCATAACTATCATCCTCTTCCAATCGTCTTCTCACGAGCCCAAGGCTGCTACGTCTGGGATCCTGAAGGTCGCCAATATCTCGATTTCCTTTCTGCAGTACGTTGTTGTCTTTTGTGTATACTCAGTGTAGTGCTCACAAGGCAATAGTACAGCGCAGTGAATCAAGGCCATTGTCACCCTGAGCTAGTCAAGGCGCTATGCGAGCAGGCACAACGATTGACATTGAGCAGCCGTGCTTTCTACAACGATGTCTTTCCTCGATTTGCAGAGTACATTACCAAGACTCTTGGCTTCGATATGGTATTACCTATGAACACAGGTGCGGAAGCTGTTGAGACGGCTGTCAAGATTGCGAGGAAGTGGGGTTACAAGACGAAAGGTATTCAGGAGAATGATGCCCTAGTCTTTAGTGTGGAGGAGAACTTCCATGGCCGTACAGTAAGAAAGCACGACCATGATCGGTCTCGTCTCCATCGCTAACCTGACTGCCTCAGTTTGCGGCCATTACAATGTCAACAGATCCTGAGTCGAGAGAGAATTATGGACCTTACCTTCCCAACATTGGCAGCGTCTGCCCCGCAATGAAGAAGCCAATACGCTATAACAACGTAGATGACTTGCGCGAAGCACTCGAGATCCATGGCAAGAATACTGCAGCGTTCTTGGTTGAGCCCATACAAGGAGAGGCTGGTATCGTTGTGCCTGATGACAACTACCTACGCGAAGTCCGAGAGCTTTGCGACAAGCACAACGTCCTCCTTATCTGTGACGAGATTCAGACTGGTATTGCGCGAACAGGACGTATGCTATGCCATGAATGGTCAGGTATCAAGCCCGACCTTGTACTATTAGGAAAGGCCATCTCCGGAGGGATGTACCCAGTTTCTGCAGTTCTAGGATCTAGAGACGTTATGCTCACCATCGAGCCCGGCACCCACGGTTCTACTTATGGAGGAAATCCTTTGGGATCTGCTGTAGCCATTCGTGCTCTTGAGCTTATTGAGGAAGAGAACATGGTCGAGCGTGCTCAGCAACTTGGTGTCCTCTTCCGTGATGGCCTTGCCAAGCTTAACAACCCCATGATTACTACTATACGTGGTAAAGGTCTTTTGAATGCCATAATCATCGACGAGAGTAAGACGAATGGCCACACTGCTTGGGATCTTTGCATGCTCATGAAGGAGAAGGGTCTGTTGGCCAAGCCCACCCACCAAAACATCATCCGCCTCGCACCACCTCTGGTTATTACTGAGAAGGATATCGAAAAGGCGCTTTCTATCATCGACGACGCAATGAAGGAGCTACCTACTCTTAAGGGCAAGAAGGAGGATGAGGTCCTTCCTAGGGACGAGAAACACCTCAATCCTGTCCTCGAGAACTAGACCATGGATGGATGAGCTCAGGTGACGTCGAAATGATTACGAATAAATATTGTTACAGGCATTATTAGGGGATCACAAAAAGGGAATACACTTGGAAGGCATTTATTATACCCATCATCACATAGAGAACGGTTTAACAACACCTTCATATCACATTCTTTTTCACTCCAGCAAGTCTTGCGTCGTCGAAAGCTGAGACCACCCTGCTCTGTTTTCGAGACTTCTCTTGACGATATCTGGCCACATATCGCACAGCTACAGTCACAATTTGCCTCCAGTTGTCGATGATCCTCTAGTCCGTCGCAGAACATGAACCTGGATTATTGACATAAAATCTTATGCTCAAGTCTTGGCGGTGAGGAGCATAAATATCGCGCCCGATGATTCGCTGCCGACTTCCACCTTGGCTTACAACCATCACAAAATAACATACTTTGCTTATTATCAGGCTCGTACTCAAAAGTATCTATCACCATGACTATATAGTAGAAACCATTCCCCATGTGCCTCGATCGCTCTCATGAATTGTGACATTTCAAGTATTTTTGTCGTTGTATAGAAAAAATGGCATCTGAATCAGAAAGCATGCCTTCATCAACAACCGCCGCTTCCCAGCAACAACGTTCAACTTCTCGACACAATGGACAAACACAAGACAATGATATAGAGATAAAAAAGGGCAAGAAAAAGAAGAAGTTGCCGCCTTTCCTCGGCCACTTCAATGCCAGTGATTTGAAAATCTTGTTTCGCTGCTCGATCGCATTCTGGGTCTCCTCCTTGTTTATCTTTATCGAGCCTACGCTGGAGGCATTTGGTGCCGCCGCCTTCTTCGGATGTATCGTCACTCTCTTCTTACCTCCTTCGGGAGTGATCTTTGTGTTTCTTCTAGGCGGTTTCACTATGCTTGCTGGTATGGGTTTGGGCTGGGCATGGGGTGTGATCACAGAGAAAGCAGCATTAGCCACACGACCTGCTGGCCAGACACTTGCACGCTTACAGCTACTAGGCCAAGAAGCACAAAGGACAGGAACTTCAACACAGGTTCTGGTCTTCAATGGCTTCATGCTCGATAACAGAGTTACCATAACGTACTTCTGCATGTTGTTACTCTTCATCTACCTCATGGCACGTCTTCGGATGGCAGTTCCCAAACTAGCGCTCACAGCTGTTTTTGGATGGATTGTATCGGATGTCTTCTTGACCATTGGTCCACTACTACCGAGTTTCTCTGGAACAATTCCTGCCGTCCTCATCAAGCCGGCAGCGGCAGCACTCGGGGTTAATGTGGCTTGTTCGCTGCTCATATTTCCTGAATCTACATCTCATCTGGTCCTGGCTAGCTTCCACAAGCTCACGACGACCATAGCTGCAACAGTGCCGATGACAAAGCAATATTTGGAGCAGCCTTCTGATGCCGAAGCTGATGGGGATGTTCAAAAGCTGAGGGCAGGACTTATCGGTGGCTGGAGTGCTCTGGAGCCAGCTCTGAATTTTCTTCCGTTTGATATCTCCTTCGGATATTGGGGCGCACACGATATCGAACGCCTAAAAGAGCCCGTAAAAAGATTGCTGATGAGTTGTCTGATTCTGCTTGACGCCCGTCTCATCTTCCACGAGCGCCGTCATGCGTCTGACAAGCTACTCGAAAAGGACGACAAGGATGATAAGAGTGCCGAAACTGAGAAGAACGAGAAGAACGCAAAGAATGCAAGGAACGCAAAGAATGAGAAGAAGCCACGATACGGCAAGCATCAAATAATGGAAAGCCTCAACTTGCATCAGATGTTGCATGAGCCTGATGTGGAAAGGTCAACTGAAGAGTCCTTTCAGACATTAGAGAGGGTCAGTCAGCCTCTGATGGACTCGTGCGCAAGGGCAATAGCGATCATCAGTGAAGTCATAGAAGCGAGTAATTCACATAGGTGGTTCAGCAAGTTTGCCGCAGGAGATATTCAGAAGGCGCATCAGAGTCATTCTGATATCTTGGAGGAACTACGCAGACAATCTCGCGACTACCATAATACAGCAAACCTGGGACTACTCACACTACATGATCATCTCTTCGACCATTCTGGAACTTTCATGGACAACGACAGCCTATCAAGACACAAGCTCAGTGGACTGTTCATTTGTTTCACAGTTGAGGAGCGTATTGGCAGATTTGCAGAAGCTGTGGAGAAGGTATTGACTGAAGTCGTCTCCATCGAGTCTAATCGTCAACGTCGTAAACTCTGGATGCCATCTGGACTAAACAAATTCTTCGCATGGGCAACAACTTCTGGCAAAGCACCCTCTAGCGGACCTGGCGATGATGATAAAGTGCCTAAGCTGGAGAAGAAGACCATTGCTGAACTGGACAAAAGACTGAATAACAGCAGCAGGCCCACTCGCAAGCAATCACCGATCTCAAAGATCGTCCTTGGTACAGCAAATTGGTTGAGTAACGATGATGGCGTGTTTGCAATGAGAGTCGTTGTAGCTACTTTAGCTGTGGGTGTCATTGCCGTGACGAAGAGTACGGCAGGGTTCTTTTACAGAGAGAAAGGACTCTGGGGCCTTATTATGGCACAAACTGGCTTGGTATTGGGATTTGCTGACTTTACGTACGCATTGGTCACGAGAATAGGAGGCACTTTGTTGGGAGGAGTCATCGGGTAAGTCGGCCTTCGATTGTTCTCAATGCTTCTGCTAACGTCACTCGAGTATGGTGTGTTGGTATATAGGCAGTGGCCTCGGAACAGGAAATCCATACGGTCTTGCAGCAGTCACAGCTGTCATGGGGACTGTACTGATGTACTTCCGTCTATATGCCCCTCCTCAGCACACCACAACTGTGATTCTCTCTGGTGCCACCTTCATCCTAGTCATCGGCTATGGCTATATCGATGGTCACAGGCCAACCTATGGAAATCCTGGTTTCGGATATGAAGTCTTCTACCGCCGAACACTTCTCGTCCTCATCGGGTTTGGTATCGGTTTCATCGTCTCCTTATTTCCATGGCCTACCAGTCAATCACGATCAATTGCGAAGGGACTTGCGGGAGTCCTACATGCCGAAGCCGACCACTATGCTCTGCTCCTCAGCTCGTGGAACCATCTCGAAGACGATATTCGCCTCATCCCAGCCGTGGAAAGTGTCGGCATCCATCTCGCTGAAACACTAACAGCAATGCAAGATCCTATCGGTAACCTGCGCTACGAGTTTTCCTCTTCGGCATTCGACACACACACTTGCACAAAGATCAAACACAGCCTGGAACAAATCAACCGCAACCTCACCATTATCCACATACTAGGAGCGTCTCTGCCACGCGCTCTTCGAGACAGGTTCGCGAAGGCTTCGGGATTGCTACACCATCGTGCCACAGCGGACGTTATGGTTACTTTTGCTGTCATTGAGCAGGCACTGAAGACAGGTGATGCACTACCGTCGCGCTTGCCTACACCACTGGTCGTTCGATGTCTGGAACATGGTCATTCTGCTGATATGGCAACACTGACAAAACAGATGCTGAGAGACAGGCAGTACAGGACATATACCGTGGTGATGGGTTCGTATTTGGGTGTACTTGGTATGTTGGATGACCTTGTGTTAACGTTGAAAGAGGCGTTAGGTGAGAGCTATGTAGTGCCTGATATAATAAGTCTCGGTGACGTGGAGAGTAGGTGATTAGCAGCTTGGTTTGGCTACCTCATGCAATGTCTTTCAGTATACTGTTTTTGATATTTTGTATGACCTATTACGCGGTTTCAGACATTTTCTACCGTGAAGATTGTCCATCTAGTGATGGACGCCCTCTGAGTTATAGTGAGTGACGGTCGTCTCACCTGCATTTGCCATGTCATGTCAGCTTCGATGGAGAACAGTCTCCCGCTCATAACTCGTTAAATATTACTCCAGCCTTCTCTAATCATCTCAACCATCATCATACCCGCACCCAACACCACCCACCTCAAGCACCCCCTTGACTCCTCTTAAAGTCACCAACCAACTCCTGTATCCTCCCCGCAGCACTTCCATCAACATACTCCACCGCTCTCTCCACCAAATCTCCCCCCTCACTCATGCTCAACCACCACGAAATCTCGTGTTGAACCGTCCTCCGCTCATCTGGCCCCCCGCCTTTGACCGTCATATAGTAGTTCGCCCACACCGCAACCTCTCTCTGCTGCTCATCAACCACAGTTCGAGTGACTTCGACACGCCATGTTTCCAGCATGGGCGTCATCATTTTCATGTGGTCGAGGAATTGGGCGGGAGTCTTTGTGCCTTGGAGTGGAGGTCTTTGAGAGATTAGGTAGGAGGGGCCGAAGGAGGTGAGATGCGTGGGTGTGCAGTGGGGATTGGGCGAGGGTGGGGTGTTTGTGTTGGGGGAAGAGGGGTTTTGGGCGGCGAGGAAGCCGTGTGCGGTGCGGTGGAGGGTGGTGTAGAGGGAGGAGGGGGACATCTCGGAGATGGTGGACTTGGACTGGGAGAGCTGGAGTCAAGGTAGTTCAAACGAGAATGAGTAGCTGCTGCTGTGTGTATTCACACCGGAGAAGCAAGTTTCGGATTGGTTTCAGAATGATTAGCCTCATTCATTTCCCCAGCCATTGGCCTTGGCGCTTGATGTCCGGTGTCCAGCCTTCTCGGCGTCTTTTTTTTACATCAGCGTACAGCTTCCATGATCCTTAAGAACCTCCTCCACACACTCAGACCACCATCTCATTGCCTACACTCACCTCCAGTCACCAAAGAGCGCCTACCGTTATATCAACACCACCTGTCTCCACGCATTTCCATCAAACCCAACACATCAATGTACTCACGCACAACACACCACCACCACCACACACGCCGCGCCTATCGCCCCCGAACCTCCGCCAGTCCTCGTCCCACGCTAATCACACGCCTCATCACGCGCATCCGAACACTTCTCCGCGATCTGTACCATCATCTCCAAGAAAAGCCATTTCAAGTCCTGCTTCCAGTCCTTGCAAGTCTGCTTGTGTCAGGTGGTTTGTTGGCAGCAATACTCAAACGGACGGGCATTGTATTGCCGGTGTGGCTGGGCAGGTTGGCGAGAGGGATGGGTGGGGTGGGCGGGGTTGGAGGGATGATGGGAGTTGCGAGGGCGATTGGTGTTGAGTTTGATGGGCGTGGAGAGACAAGGTATGGGAAGAAGAGTAGGAAGAGTAGGAGTAGAAGCGACGGGTTTGGAATTGGTGGGCTGAATTGGAGTGGTGCTGGGGTGTGGAATAGTGTCATGAATGTTGTCGAGGACTTTTTGTGATGAGGTTCTACTCGACCATAAGATCAGGTCACTCCATCAGCATGCGTGAAATTATGGTTATATCCCTGGATGACGCTCCATATCGGACCACGACAGCATCCATGCGTCTTCGGTCGGTGATCTGGGCTTCTTCTTCAAGCTCATGAACTTTGCACCCATATAGGAGCCACGCAGCAGGCGTAGCTGGAAGCAAGCAGTCCAAACAACAAGATCACCTCAGGAGAAGAAAGGGCTGTTCGTAAGGTGTAGTGCACTGGCTACAATCGACCTTTTTTTAGCACCCGCGGAGGCAGGAGCGGCCGCATATGACATCGAGGACGAAAAGATCGTGGAAGACGAACTAAGCTTGACTCGCCTCTCAATGTGTTCACAGAGCGTGGTCACGCCAACCACTCAAAAGTGTAGTACTGTAGAATCAAGTGAGCCTGGGACATGGCAGTGGCAGGAGACTATCTAAGACTTGAACCATACTTTTCAAACTTGGCTTTTGAGATTGAGATTGAATGCATGGGTTTCGAGACATAGCATTTCAAACATTTAAATACAGTTGGTATTCAAAGTGGTACCATACGTATCTTTTGATCGACAGTTCTGAACTTCTGCAACATGGACGGAAGGAAGTGGCAAATATGACAGCAACACCACAACATCGACCTTTCTATGACAGCAATCTCGTGGTATCGTTATCATCTTCCGCGCAATGTCAGTCGCCTTGCCTGTGATATCCCTTGTCAACTCGACGCTCCGCATGCCCTTCGCAAAAGTGCCCCGTCATCCATTCGAGCACTCGGCGTGAGGACTTGCAAGTAGGATGAACAGCGGCATTGAGCGTGAAGGCCAGGAACCAACTCTTAGGAGTGAGCTCGTTTACGCAAGATATACTGCCCCTCGCTTCGACCGTGTGATATCGTTGTCAGTGCTCATTGCCCGTGTTGTGTGGGCTCATTGTATGAGCTCATTGGCTGCGTGTTTACCAAGACTCTGTGAGCTCATTAACTCGGTGGGACTTGGCAAGACTATATTATAAAGCTGCTACTCGGCCTCTATCACTTCGTCTCGAAACACAAGATGACCTCACTCCGACAGCTGTTCGTGCTTGCACCTGCTGTACAAACACCCCTCTACACCCCCAATCCAGAGTCCTCGGCACTACCACCACCACCACCACCACCAACATCATTCCCCCGTCCAACCACCACCAGCCAATCCCACGACTCGCCACCGCAATACACCTCATCCGAACAACCACCAACCTATTCCAGACCTCTACCACGACCTCGGCAAACCTATCGCCTTCGCCAATTCGGACGCAACAACCAATCATTCGTCCCTCTCGGCGACTTCTCTAGCACAATCTTCTCGCTGCAGACAAAAGGCTTCTCCTCATTTCTGCCTTCACGTCCAGACATGGTATTCTCCACTACCAACTCAAGCTCGACCGCGTCAACGAAACCAAAGCAGCAAATCCTGGCGAAAGCCTCTTTCGCTCGCACTGGCGAACTCCCTTGGCAACCAAGAGCAAGTATCACGTTAACGACTGCACTCTCGGCTGAAGAAGAAGTCATAGCAATGGCTTTGGACCGCAAGACATCGTCGCAGTGGTCTACTACTATCGTTGGTATCCCACATGATTGGTACTTGTGTCTGAGACCTTACCGACTAGTGCTCATGCCTGAGGGAGCAAGTGTGGTTGCTGATGCGGTGGCTGTCTTTACTTATGGTGAACGTGGGACGTATGCGTCCGGTGGTCAAGCTGTAGGTGAGTTGGGCATTGTGGGGGCTGGTGCGAGAAATGATGGGAGTGCGCTTGATGGACCGGAGGGAGGCTGCACGAGGTATCTTGTGGAGATTATGCTGAGTTGTGGGATTGTGATTGCACATTGGCGAAATCAGGGTAAGGTGTTCTATAACGAGTGAGGGGAGAAAGCGTCATCTTGCCAACTTCGAGCACGTTACTCAATCCCAAGCTGGCCATTGAACAGCACGTCATGGTCTGACAGGCCTGATCGCTTGCAAGGACTTTTGATAGCGGCCGAGGAACATCCAACCGCATCTCAAATGCGTCGCCTATTCTACTCGATGAGTGAAGGGCGATTCAAAAGGTCAATTGTCAGCAACGCTCACTATCTAAAACGACCTCGTCCAGCTCGCGCTGAGCTACCTGACTCAGTGGAGAGGTTGATAGGCTCTCCCAGGACAAAGGCACTCTCCACACCCAACTTGCCGCTGCATTACAGGTCGTCCCCGTCCCAGCTCCCAGTGCTACCAATGATAAGATTCAGCAGCTTCGGGATAATATCGTCAGCCTCAGACAGACCAACGGCAATCTCCTCGCCCTAAGTCAATGCCCATGCGAAAACACCCGTCGCTCCAGCTCCTATTGCTACCAACGCTAAGACTCTGCAACTTCGCACTGATATCGACGATGATTCGAGATCAAGATGTCTAACTCACCTTGGACTCGCCATACATCAAGCTCTTCTTTGGAATCCAGTAGAAAACACGCGCCCTCTTGTTCTCTCCCACAATCTTCAATCTCATTGGCTTTAACCATTCCCAGATACCACAAAAACCGCATATAGTCCGAGCAGATGGGACTCTTTCCGTAAAAGCCTAGTGTGATCTTTTGCAGTGCTCCGTGCTGAGCAAGCAACTTGAAGACTTGAAGCATTCGAAAAGATTGTCGTCGAACGCAATCTTTCCTATCACGAAACTTGAACTTTATACACCTTAGTTCTGCGATATTCTTTAAGCTAATAGTGTCGAATCTTCGAACATCTCGCCACCTAACCTCTTCCTATACGCGATCCCACACTTCTCCTCGCTTCCTGTTAGAACGAAGCAGAACTCGTGCTCGCTATAGAGGAGCGTCCTTGTTCCCTGATAGACTTGTCTGCAAGTCCTAAGCAAGTCCTAAGCAAGGCAGAGCTGTGTTGGAAGTTCGAGGCATATCGGAATCCTCGTTCCCTGATACACCACTGCTCCAGAAAATCCACAAACGACAAATTAAAAAGTCAATTAGTCAAACCCTTAGTCGATCGGGATGCAGATTGGCTTTGACTAAAGATTTCGTATCGACTCCATCGTCTACGTGCAGCATCAAGAACTGCATATGCACTCGAGGCAGGAAGGAAGCAACATGCCAAGCTAGCTCACTATTCTCATCAGGAATCTTTTAGAAAGTGTCAATACTTTTTCCAACAAACGTACAACAGGATCTGAAAGAGCATGAGGACTTGAGCTACAAATAGAAGCGAAGGGTACTGCTCACACGGAAAGTGCTTACCACTCTATTGCTCGAAATTGCTCTGAGATCACAATTTGCCTCTTCGGCACGATGTGGATGACGCCATGATCACATCATCATATCCTCTCCAGATGAGCAGCTGTGGAGCATACGACACGCAAAGAAGTGAGTGCTGGGAGCACTATACGTTAGGAAGTCCATGAATGCAGTCTCAGCCTCGTTTCAAATAGAGTTTCGAACTTATACACAGAATACAACACACTGATTGAATTCATCATGCTTTTCTTCTCACCATATCAATATATTTGTAGTGGTATAGAGTATCTATAGTACTCGCTTTATCTAGTCCTCGGTCTGATTCGATTGTCTGGGAAAAATGGGATGGATAGAGGGATGCAATATATGCGTCTCCTCCATCGTGATGGGGAGATAGGAATAGCGCCATGTTCGTGGCTTCTCGGATTGACCTTTCGTGAGATCGTGGAAGTAGATCTTATGCGAAGCATTGACGAATTCCTGCAAGTGGAAGGAGATTGGAACTATCATCCAAGTTGCTGATGGACGTTGCGACGTCGTCGTACTCGCCTTGGAATCCAAGTTGAAATCGCAGCAATGGTTTCTGGAGTATGCATGTCGTACTTGGGTGCACTTCAATCATGTTGGCACGTCGTCGTCAGGATTCGTGGGTTGGGACCGCTGTGAAGGGTGCCCGATCTTTCTTCGAGCTACTTACCTTATGCCCTTCTCTAATGTCCTCGGCCCTTCCTCAATTAATATTTGTAATGTGATATATTCTGTAAACTTAGAAGGTCTACGGGCGCTCTTCACAGCCGCCCTAGGCTACTCCTAACTTTTGCCCCGCCCCACGAATCCTGACAACGACGTGCTGGGGATTGTGTAATCCCGTGCCTAAGTCCTGCCTTGTGAAGTCGAAGTTTGAGCGTCGTCCTTGAGACTGGCAACTCCAGCACATTGTGAAAAATGCGGTAGGTGATTTAGAGATTGCTGTCGACGTGGACTCCACAGAAAGTGCCTCATCGTCAGCTCGGAGTGGCTGGAGGAGCTAGCACTTGGTGAGTGTGCTTACCAATACTCTACTCACATCACTGCAACTTCTTCGCCTCTGCTAATCGTGTCTTGTATGCCTATACAAGTCAGACAACTTTGCACAAACCCAGCTTCAAGGTAGCAAGAACTCACCTCACAGGCCCTGCGTACACCCTCCCAGATCTGTACCCTAGCAGTATATCCCAAAACCTCCCTCGCCTTCGTCATGTTCGCATACCTTGCCCCACTAGCATCCTTCACACTCCCTCGACACAAAGCGGGCGATGTCCCAGTCACCCAACTGCGTGCCTCGAACAGAAGTCCAACGAAACCAGCAATCATCGTCGGCACAACAATATTTCGCTTCGGCACATGTCCGAATTCCGCCCACACCGCTAAAGAAAAGTCACGAAAGGTGATTGGTTGCGCATTGGTGATGTTAATTATCTGACCACTAGCAGTTGGTTTAGCAGAGAGAAGGTTCTCAACGGCGAGAGTGTGCGCGTCTGCGACGTTGTCGACGTAGGTGAAGTCGTACAGGTTGTCGCCGTCGCCGATTTGGTAGGGGGTTTCGTTTTTGGCGATGCAGGCGTGTAGACTTGGGATGAGCTGGTAGTCGTCGCCGCCTATGATGACCGAGGGCCGGAGGATGCAGATGGAGAAGTCGGGGTTTTGAGCGGAGAGGACGAGTCGTTCTGCTGAGGCCTTGACGGGGTCGTCGTTAGATCAGAGGTGAGGTGGTCGATTACATCAGCACCGTCTTCGGAAAGAAAACTCGACTCACCTTGGACTCGCCGTACATCAAGCTCTTCTTCGGAATCGGCAGATCCTCTCTGAAATTACGATAATCATGTTCCAAATCGTCCGTCAAGACACAACAAGAACTCGTATACACAAAATTCCTCACTCCACACTCCTTCGCCGCTTCCAGCATATTCGCCGTGCCTTCCACATTCAACTTCGTGACGTTATGCTGTACCACAGGATTCCTGCCATATCGGGCGCGCGTACTAGGTACGAGACCTGCAGTGTGTATGATGAAATGTGGTTCTGTCAGCTCGACTACATTGTAGCATTCATTGCTTTTGCGAATGTCGACTTGTTGGTAGTCAACAGAGGAGGCGTGAGGTGATTTCCAGTCTGATTCGGGCTTGATGTCGACGACAGTGATGCGCCAGTCGGGGTGGGAGGCGAGAAGGGAGGTTACGATTGCGGTTCCGAGGAAGCCGGCACCTCCCGTCACTAGAATGCGAGGGGCTTCTGGCGTTTTGATCATGATGATGGTGCAGGAATGTTAGAGATGTCACAGGGTGGTTTGTTACGATATGTTTTGTTTTTCCTGTATGTTTGATGTTGCATAAACAAACATTGATCGGTGGAGTCGGGGAAGATGACAAATGGCCAAGGTCTAGCATCAGCGCCACAAATAGTGATTACATGTACTACTACTGACTACATCCCTCCCGTCTTGCACCCTTGCCCTTTCTCTCCCCTCCCTTTAGGCTATCGAACCCCAATTTCATCCTGAAACACTCGTGAAACATCTTCGAACTGTTGTAAGATGACCTCCTAATCTCATGCTCAGCAGCCTCGGGTCAATGGCGAGAACTCCAAACGGGCCTCGAACCGACGATGACGTTCACTGTGAATGACCCCGCGATGTGTCTACTTGAAGCTTAACCATCTTCATCCCTCTCCCACCCCCCATCAGACGCATCCCATCTACACCGCAACAATGTCTACTGGCGTCGGAATGTCCTCATGCTGTATAAGCGGCAAGATCCAAGAAGGAACTCCCAAGGGTCACGAGGAAGAAATCAATGGTACCAGATCTCGAACCACCCCATCAACATCAGCTCAAAAGCTCACTACTGTGCCCAGGAATCCCTACCTACGTCTCCCCTCCCAAGGATCAATCCAAGGCAAGATCGATCGTCTTCATTTGTGACAGTATGTTGCAAACTCATCCTAATCTGCTACTCCTCGATTCTGACAATAACCTCTCCTCCTTCTTCAAGTCTTCGGCTACAAATTCAAAAACACCCGCCTCCTAGCCGACCAATACGCCGCCGCAGGTTTTTTCGTCTACCTCCCCGACTTCCACAACGGCGACAGCTTGCCCATCGAGTTCTTGCAAGGTACGCACGAACGCCGAAAGACTCACAATCCACCACACCCCAGCTAATCCCGCACAGACGCCGAACCCCCCCTCTCCGTCCGTGAAAACCTCTCCCTCATCGACAAAGGCCTCAAAACCGGCAAAGTAGCGACAACATTAGGGCCTTGGCTCTACAAGCACGCCGAATCCGTCTCCCTGCCCCTAATCTCCGGCTTCGTGCGCCACGTCAAGCAAGTACCTTACACCAACAGCGTGGGCTGCATCGGGTTCTGCTGGGGCGGTCGCTACGCAATCCTAATGGCGCATGAGCTCGCCGACGCTGCAGTCGCGCAACACCCCAGTTTGGTCTCTGTACCTGGCGACTTTGATCCGGTGACTAAGCCACTGAGTTTGGATGTGGGCAGTGAGGATAGTTTGTTGGATATGAAGAGTGTAGAAGGGATTAAGAAGGTGCTTGATGGCAAGAAGGATACGCAGGTTAAGGTGTATGAGGATCAGGTGCACGGGTTTGCGCTGAGGGGGGTTTGGAGTAGTGAGAAGGATCGGAAGGCGATGGATGAGGCGGAGAAGAGTGGGATTGCTTGGTTTAAAAAGTATTTGAAGGCTGAGTGAATTTGAAATGGGAGAGATAAGGTTGCTCTGGGGACGTACTAAGAATGGCGCTGCGCTGGTCGGCTGTAGAGTGAAGCACAACAGCCTGAATTGTGTGAATATGGACAAGAGCGTAGAGTATGTATCGGGAGTTTATGGTATCGGAGGCGAGATGTTCTGGTTGGTCTGGTGTCTTCTTCATCTCTTCGCCTGTGAACTTAGTGGCTAGCAGTTCATCCTTTTGGTAAAGCTTTGGTGAGCCAGTGCAGCATTGACAAGTCATTTCTTATTCCATGAATCTCGCTTGTTATCTCGTCTCACGATCGCAGATATACATAAGATATCCTGATATTGTATGCGCAACAGCATATACTTGTACATCTTGGAAGCCGCCAAAGATCGTTCATTCTCAATCTACTGTTTTCTCATGCTAGTCGTTGCAAGTCTCATTGCCATGCAAGCCATCCATGCAATCTCAAGACAGATAGTCGCCCCTAACTCTTCAGCTTACGGAGGCTACTCATCCTCTCCAGGCTTCTTCAAAGGCCCCATGTCCCTCTTTTCCCCACTCTCACCCACCACCCTGACCCGATCGATCCTACACTTCTCCCCCGCACCCTCAACCGCCTCCACAAACACCACCAAACTGCTCACGTTCTGAAATTTGACAAACCTCAACTCAACCTTCGCCGTCCTCGTCTTCTTATCCCACTCACCGACCTTGATCTCAACCTCCTGCGTCGCCTGCACATCCCCCGCCTCATCAAACCCCAAGTTCGAAAAGCGATTCGTGAACAGCCTGAGCCGGCTCGGACGCGCAATCTCAGCCGTCTCATCCTCTGCGGAACTGGGCGCGAAGGACGTAAGCTGTAACGAGCGGATCTTGACTGTGGATTGAAACGGGATGTACAGCATCAACTGCTCGTCTGTGTCGCTTTCAACCCAGTCCTTCTCCTTTTTCTTGCCCGGCTCGCTTGAGTCGAAGAGAATGCGGGCGTTGCCTAGTGAGGAGTCGGCGTTGAGCAGGTCGAGCCCGCGGACGTCGACTTCGCTGGTTATGTCTGCGTAGCCTTTTGGTGGTGTGGCGCCGAGCCAGGTGGAGGGGCCGCCGGGCGTGCCGAATGTGCCGATGCTTGAGGAGGAGGATTCGGCTTCTGTAGCGAGGTTCTTGATTGCGGTGGAGAGTGCGCGAGCGTCGGCGCCTTGGATACGAGTTACTTCTTTGGTGTTCTTGAAGATGAGGAAGGTGGGCATGCTAGGAGAGAAGAAGATAAGGTGTTAGCTGCGAGTAGAAAGTAACAGCGCCAACAGATTCTGTGAGGTGGGAAGAAGATCTTGTAGCGACACGAGATATGGACGTACGCTCGTATATTATGACTCTGTGCCACCTGCTGTTGCTGATCTGTGTTGACCTTTGTGAATGTGATTCTCCCAGGACGTGATAGTTGAGCGGAGAGCTGTTCGTAGATTGGTGCAATGGTCTTGCATGGCTAGTAGAGCAGTGTTAGCAAGAGGTCGGCTCGATGGTTATCTTTATCTTCTTGTAACGTACTCCGCACCAGTCTGCGTAGACTATGGATTGAACAAAGTCAGCACGTTAATCGCATGGCACGCTGGTGCTGTTTTGAATAATAGTGGCGACATACAGTCTGCTACGACAATCGGGCTTGACTTGATCAGGTTGTCAAACTGGTCAGGCGAGCTGATTTGCACGGTTTTGGACATGATGGACTGAAAGACGTAGAGAGGGGAGGATGGTTGGATATTGACTGAACTATGTGAGGGGGCAATCGTATAGTTTTAATTCTTGACGTTTGTTTGTTAAAGAGATGTCTGTGTTCGATGATGGAGAAGTGACGAAATGGGGACGAAGTTGTTTGGCACGAGCCAAATGCGCACGGAGGTAAAGCAGAGTACCTGGTATCTCTGAGCAGATACGAAGACTCAGAGAAGTATAGTCTTGAAATCTTTATACGTTGATACTGGTCTATATTTGTACATCGAACAAGAGCTTCCGGCCGCGCACAGCACAGCTAATCTTACAAGCCATCAAGGCAGACGTCCCCATTTTCCTTCGTGCAAGACTCAACACTTGCGCTCATCGTTCCTCCCGCGGCAACAACAACAACAACAACAACAACAGGTTGACACGTAAGAGTACATTTGTAGTACAGAAGATGATGTAGTAGTAGTGGTGTTGTAAAACCACCTTTTTAGAGAAGCATCGACATTTCGTCGGGGCAGGGCGTAGCGGACATGAGATCGTAAAAAGCAATGATCAGTGACTGCAAACTTGCAGACCACTGTCATCGTCAAGGCGTGGATGTTGTTGTATCATCTATTCTTCTTGCTTGCGCTTGCGCTTCCTCTCCGAACTAGGTGCACCGAGAACTGAATCTGACTCTGAGCCATCAGAGCTTTCAGAAGAGGTAGCAGCAGCAAGGCGTTGAGCAGCTTCGTACAGAATTTGAGCCATACGCTGAGGATCCTCAACCTGACCGACGGCTCCAGATTCTGGGTCCTCGGGGTTGAGGACTTCGATTCCTCCCGCACCATGTGTGCGCTGGTGCTGTGCCAGGTTGTCACTGCGAGAGAACTTCTTGCCACAATCTCCGCACTCGAATGGCTTGTCTTGGGTGTGGAGCGACCTGTAATGACGCTTGAGATGCTCTTGGCGACGGAAGCGACGATTGCATAGTGTGCAGACAAATTGCTTGGATGGATCTTCAGTGAGAGACTGCTTGCGGCCACGACGGCTTGAGGGCTGAGAGTTGTCATCGCCATCAAATCCATTGGCACCATTGTCGGAGTTGGAGGCTTGCTGGTCACCATTGCTCGACGAGCCCTGTTCAGGTGCAGCACTCTGCCCAGCATCAGGTCCAACTGGAGCTGGCGGCTCTGGATATACTGATTCGACAGGTCCTTGGCTCATCTGAGCAATGGCGGGTGCGATCGCTGACATGTCTGAGCAGAATGAGTTGTCCAGATCGGAAGGAGCGAGAAGCCACGCAGCGGCCACGTTGTCCTCGTCAGCCTCACTGAAGGAGTCTTCGTGGATGTATGTCTCGTCTTCGCCAAAGGACACGAGCTCGACACGTTGGCGCTTGTTGCTGTTGAAATAGGACGCGTCGTTGGAGATAATGCTGGCGAAGCTGCTGAAGTCGTCAGAGCCCTCGATGCCGAAAAGAGGGTCGCAAACTGGAAGAGAAGTTGCGCCGAGAAAGTCTGTGGTAGAGAGAGTGCTGCTATAGACTGGAACAGGGTCTGATTTGATGATTGCTTGACCGTTCTCGTCGACACAAAGCTGAGGAAGTCCTTTGTAGGGTGCAGGGGAGGTTTGAACAGTCAAATCGCGGGGATCGCAGAAGCTCAACTCAGAGTTGGAGTGAGAGTGGGAAGATACAGGAGAGGGTGATGGTAATGGGTGGTCGAGTTGTTGTTGTTGTTGTTGTTGAAGGTTGATGGTGGAGAAGGTTGAAGGAAGAAGGGATGCGGCCAGCGCGAAGTCGGACCGAATCGGAGAAACTTCTTTGTGGGGTCATGTTAGCCGACAGGTGTCTTTGTTGATCGTTCAGGCACCAGCAAAAACAAAGACCATATAGAGTCGAAGCTGTGTGCTTGCAGGCTTGTTTTCCAAGGCGTTGTATGTTGAAGACGAACAGTGCAAGGAGTTGCAAAAACTCACCAGGAGACAAGGGAGGGGATTGCACATCCCAAGCTTGGTTGGAATGCAAGTCAAAGTAGACGCTAGCATCGTACTTGATATCGGTACTTTCAGTATACTGGGTGCTGGGTGGTGTAGGAAGCTTTGAGAAGCTGGATGGAGGGCTGCTAGTCGCACTGCCAGAAGCAGACAATGGAGGTGTGGCTGGTCCAAAGTCGTTCTCCATAGCAAATACAGTTGGGCTGCTGTGTTGGTCCACGAAGTAGCTTTGCTTGTTTTGCACGCCAAAGGGTGATGCAATTGGTGTAAGCATATGAGGAGTCTGCATAGCTTGTGTATAGTGGATGCTCTGGTTGTGCGGTGGGCAGTAGATGTATTGAGGAGGTAGCTGCTGCTTCACCATGCCCAATTGTTGTTGGTATTGGTATTGCTGTTGAGGAGTAGGTTGATACTGTCTTGGAATGTATTGGCCAGGTTGGCAACTTTCTTGAGTATCGTAGTAGAAGTAAGGGGAGGCTCCCATTGTAGGCTGGAATGCAGTGTCCATTCCTGTTCGTCATTGATGTTAGCTATCTGACCACCTTCATTCTTGAGCTCTTGGAGATCTTCATGACGTACTGCTGAATGTTACTGGGGTGTTCGTGCTGGTAGAGTCTTGTGTGGTATGCTATCCAAGAAAGGTAGTATCCCCAGTCAATGGGAATATGTCGATCTTTGGTCAAAGTGTTATGTCCAAAAGGCCTGATGTATGAAAGAGAGAAGGAAGATTGTGCTTAGTAGCAGAAAGAATGGGCTGCCAGATGATGAAATGGACCTGTCAAGGCTGACGTTTGTAGGCGATATATGGGAAAAGGCAAAGACAATGAATGGGACTAAGACCTAAAGCGAGGCTATAGTGGATGAGTAAAAGATTGGCAAGAGACACATCGATACGAGGGAGGATGAGATGATGGGCGGTGGAAGTTTTAAGTATGAGACAAGACAAAGATACAAGGTCCCGCCAGCCGGAGTAAGTGGTTCTCTGTACCTGACACTAACGATAGAGTGCGTCAAGCAGGCCACGCCAATGGCCAAGCGATCTTTAGAGATATGGGGACTCGGAACAGGCTCTAGGATAAGACGCGAGTAGTGCAGAGACTGCATGGTGCCGCACCTGCGGGCCAACCCCATTCGGCAGGAAGCCAACGATGAGAGACACATACGCTTCGGTGCTTTAGTCGTGGTGTGGTGCTGTGCTGACGGTGAGTGGTGCAGGTACAGTCTCAGACGCCTCGTCACACTCCCCACACGCACCCACTTCAGCTTGGCTTTCAGCTAGTGCCCGACAAAGTAGTGGAGACCCTGGTGAGCCCAGAAAGCAGCCCAGTCTGAAAAGGTAAGACGTGTGGAAGGTTTGAACAACGCTAAAAGCGGAAGAAAAGAATAAAGTGTGCGTCTATGGGAAAAGGCGAAGCCGCCGTTGATAGATAGCCTTTGGCTGACTTCAGCTAGACTGACTAGTGGAAGAATGTCTGAGGAAAACCATCCGTGAGTGGCCTGTAGCACCTGCCCAAGGCCAAACGGTGTTTACAAGGCCCATGGCTTCGCTGTTTCGTCTGTTCGCCAGCGGCCACGTTTCAGGTCCTTGAAACGTATCTCACAGCCTCATCTTCAAAATTGTGTGGTGAAGTTGCGGAACTGGGCAGCTTCTTGGAAAAACAAGGCCTAGCCTGACATATTTCAACAACACTGCAGCAGTGTACATGGATTAACTATGTGTTGTCCAACCAGATAAGATTTATTATCTATTACAAAGGTCGTACAAGGTACTCTGATGATGACACACACGCACGATATATTTTTGGTCTTTAGTTTCTTTAGCCTTGAGTGGCCTCCACCGGTGAGTGGCACAGACAAGAAGGCGAGCTTCTTCGGCAAGAACCCTGTATCTTGTACATTCATCTGTACCTGTCGATTTATCCTCATCCAGTTTAACCTGCTGCGACCTTATCGTCGCTGGGCTTGTGTAGATCATGGTGATATCGAAAGACTTTTATCCTTCCATACTCAAAGAGGTTGAGGTATCTCTGTGCAACCTCGGCGAATATCCTTCGCTGCCTCTTCGGTTGAGACATTTGGCATTTAACACAATCAACACACGGCGATTTCCATATCAGCACATTCGCCAAAGCCTGAACGATGATGAGTCTGGCCTCACACAAGGTACAGATCAGTGTTTCAGAGGGGATTCGATTGCTCTATATCTCCTCGACCTGCAGCTTTCTCCTCAAAACTGTAATCCTCATTCAGGAGTACAATCAACATGTCCCAGTGAGGATTTCTTTGCCGCGGCAGGGTCTATCACCAATCGCTTAGCTTTAGGTGGCTTGAGCTTATGCAGGTACGAGTAGAACGTGTTACGGCGTTCGATGTGTAGATCTTGGCGCGTTTGGCTTAAAAGATGGTTAACGGCTGTAGCGGAGTGGCTTGATGCCCTGTTCTGGCTTCAGCTTGGTTGATTACAGCTGCACAGAGCCTTCTTACAGTCTGCACGATCTCGTATCTGCGAGTATGTCGTACTGTGTCGAACATACGAAACACTGATGATAGACAGGACAATGCGTTTGTTGATACATCCCTGGATTCAGTGTGCTTACACATACCTTCGACAATCAACCATAATGGCGGCCACAAGATAAGAGCTTAACACGAGTTCGCACGCCGACTTTGCAAACACGCTAGGAGTTGGCCAGACTGAATTCAAGCACACGTGCGGGGTAACTGGCGTACAGCAAAAACAAAATCCACGCGCTAGCACTTAGAGTGTGACGCCATTCGTGTAGCTTGTTGACGTTGAGTCCTGGAGTCGCGTCTAGCAAAGTTTCAATGGATCAACAAGGTGGCGAGCGAGCCCGAGATTCCGCTGGAGGCCGACCTTTCATCGACATGGGTGGGACTGTCAGCCGCCAATATTGGACAGCCTGTCAGCTCGTCCCCAACCATCATGTATTTGGAATAAAGTACCCCGCAAGTTGTTCAAGAGGACGCTGTACCTGTTCCTAGACCGGAGAAATACACAAAACCATAAAACACCTGAAACTGTTTTCAAGGCTAGCCTCTAACTTTGTTGAGAGAACGGCCTTTTATGCTCATTGCCGCGTCATCGTGTGATCATGACTTGTCCAATGGGAGATGCTTGTGAGGGAGGCTTCAGGCCCGGCATCCTTCACAAAACACACTGCGGCAATATTCACTATCACACTGATTTTGCATCTCATTTCGATGCTGTCGTTCGTCACAAGGCAGGGATGATCGAAGGTACTCTCCGCCATAAAGACCACTTATGGCAGGTCATGTCGAGCACAATTGTCATTATCCAAAGGACCAGATACCTCGCGTAGACTTTGCAAACGACCACAACAGTGCGATCAACACAGTGACACACGCGTCAAGATAGGCTAAAACGACCTCGGATGGTTTGCAGTTGTGGTTTCGGATTCCTGGCGAGAGTTTTTCGGCTGAGAGAAGTCATGGATTGCGGCATACCCTGCCAAAATGCACCACCTTCATCGAAACATCTGTCACTCACCGCGCCTCTCCTGTGTCTTACCAGGATGACGTTTTCCGTTGCTTTGCAGTAAATCCAGTTGGTCGCACTCCGTACTTGACAACAGCTCTTTCGCATTGGCCACTGCCAGCATGCAGCGAGCTGCAAGCGAATCATCACCACTGACGGTATGATGAGCACTCGGTTTCTCTGGACTGTGGCGGTTACTCTACATGTATCTGTTCATAACTATCACGATGGCCGATGAGTGACGACGTCTCTCTCGATCGCAAGCTCAAAACGGGAAAGAACGGGGCCACAAACGCAGTCATGATACTGAGCCGGTCTATCGCTAAACTCTCCTATCCAGCTCGGCTTCATCCTCGATAACAATCAATATATCCTGGCTCTGGGGCTCGGTAATCATTTTAAACAGGCTCCAGGTTCTTCAGTCTGTGATTTGTGACAAATCATTGTCGCATGATGAAGCCGTCTGTTCAGTGAAAGTATCTAGTTGCACAACCTGTTGCATGCTTGGGCTGTACACTTTACATCTCCACGCAACTAACACGGAGGAGACGTGAACCTTATACACTATACTTATCAGGACATAGTCCACAGCCCTTCACCACACCTTCGTCCTTGAACAGAGTCTATATTCCCCTAGGTTGCTAAGGATGTCCCGATGTACACAAGTGCTTCGGCTACCAGCTGATTCCGCATCTCACGACAGCTGAAGGTCCGCGATTGATTCATCGTCAGCAGTCATCTCCTCATTACCAGTATCTCGGAGCGTTCTAAAGACACGAATCAGAAAAGCTACGAAATATCTCTCAAGTCCAGACCTGTTCCTCAAACTCTAGACCCCGGCTACACCTTAAATATGTCCGAAGATCTAAGGTGCTCGGCCTCCGCATGTTTCTGACAAGGTTCCTATGCAGGTAAACCGATAGATCCGCTGCTAGCCTTGTCACTTAGCGGCTGCAGGGCGGAGCACGCTGTGGACCGCTGGAGATGAGCTTGGGCTCGTCCTCCTGTGCCATGCAGTAGCGCAGGCATAAGTATATCTCCTGTTATCACTGCAACTCATGCCGTGAGGGTCCTCGGTGCGAAAGATGTCCCACAACGGGAAGAGGGGTTCGTTGTCGGGCAATGGTCTCACTTGACCTTTTGGAGAAAGAGATAAACAGAGGCTGATATAGCCACGTCCCGAATCGATTCGGACCTTTTCTCCTTTGTCGTTCGAATCGAAGAGGACTTGTGATAAGCCTGCCTCGAATGATACAAAGACATTCCAGTCTCTGTGTATCTCTAAGCCACGCATCCATATTGGAAGCACTCTCACGATGTCACCTCTCGATCGATGGTCATCTATTCAATTCGGGGCTATCGTCGCTCCTATTACCACTCTTGAAAAAAAGAAATGATTGATGCTCTGTAGCGTCCTTCAGCACTTCTGACGAGTACACATCACCCGCTGAGACAGCCAGTCAATCTGGCTCAGCAGGATCGCTTCGATTCGCTTTCCACCCCAAGACTGCTATCTGTCTTGGTCGACGATACTTGATTATAGAACCACATGACGCACCCGAGTCGATGCCTGTGAGTACCTGAAAGTATAGATCTGGTGCATGACCGTAACCCAATGAGTGTGATCCGCCTAATTGTAAGCTGCCTGGGAGAATGGAAGATTGATATGCCTGGTATGATTGATAGCGTTCGAGTATTGGGCATCCAAGGAGCATAGGGTATCTCGTGACGAACACTTCTGCGTCTGCTGCAACCCAGGCCGAAGAGCATTACAGACTTGTCTTGGGGAGGCGTGTAAAATATTATGAGCAGATACATTATCTATCTTGCCGCACTCTGCCGTATAGGTCAGGCTGATCGAAGGATATTCATATCGAAGTAGCTTCCAATCACCCGCTGCAGGCTTGAGAGCGTACTGCAAGGGCAGTATGTTTAAGAAGTGGTATTATCGATATTGGATGGGATCGAGCGTTCTTCTACAGATACTACCCAGACAGTATTAGAGGAACACAACACGATTCGGAAGACCCTAAGCTTTAGGATGTTATCGACAATCATCAAGATGTCAAGTGTTCGAGTTCACACGGCAGAACCCGTGCTTGGAGGAGGCTATCATTGACCTCTCTGGTTATGTTAGGAAGTCGTCATATGAGGTACCACTTGATTCGATCATCGACCAGCACGAAAGGGCAGTATGAAAGCAACTGTTGGTCTCTACGTCGGGAGTGGAGAATCTAGGCAAAGGAAAGGAGCATAAGGTGGAACATAGCTGTGTGATACATAAAGGATGTATCATATTAGATATTTAGCTGAATATAGCACACGAGCACAAGAACGAGGCAGTAGACAGAGGCTCACCGTGACGTTGCCGATAATAGCATGGATAGAGTAGAAGCAAGCTGAGTCGATATTGCAGCTTTACTCTGCTGATTCTAATGAAGTTACATCGTCACGTGACTGTATTTCCAGTCCTGGTGCATGGACGACGACGTCAGTTGATGTGACCTGCTTCACTTTCTCGTTGTCGTGATTAGCCGACGTCGCCGCAGCGTTCGCAGCTTGACTGATCGCTAAAGGCACCAGGCGCTCTGTCCACCGTGTTTGACAAGTCGCGCGATGAGGCTGGGTGGCAAATTTACAACCTGGCAGCTGAAACGACCTTTTGATAACCCAACATGAGCGATGGGATCGCGTCTGGAATCGAACTCCAATGCAGTCCGCAAGCGTATCGAAGGCCGTAAGTTGTTCTCCAGCGACCTTGTGATACATTGACTAAGCAATTGCAGACACCTTCGACAACGAAGAAGGTGACGAATATGGCGGCAGCAAGTTTGGCGGCTTCCCTGAGTACTTTCGGCGCAAGAAGATCAAGCTACAAAATCTTGATGCAGAGCGTCGCGCTCATTCAGTAGACAATCCGCAGATCTTTCGTGGTATTGTAGCCCATGTCAATGGTTATACTCAACCCAGCTTGAACGACCTGCATGCTTTGATCGTCAGTCATGGCGGTGGTTTTATGCAATATCTCGACGGTAAAACAACGGTCACGCATATCATTGCAAGCAGTCTGACTCCAAAAAAAATTGTCGACTTCAGAAAATACCGTATTGTGAAACCTGCTTGGATTGTGGACAGCATCAAAGCCGGACGATGTTTGCCGTGGGACCAGTATCGTGTAGTAGACGAAGGGGAGAGGCAGAAGGTCCTCCAGTTTGACGGTGGCAATGTGGTCAGTCAAGTGAATAACAAAGCACGAGGCTATCGCGATCAGACTGATACAAGCTGGTACACATCACAACTCAATGCAGCCAACACGCAAATACCAACACCTGAACCTTCAAGTGCTCCGAATGATGAGGAGGCAAGCACACACAAGTCTGCATCGTTCGGAAGTCACCTGGACGATGCAGATTTGGCAGCTGTCGAAGGGGCATATACCGCGGCTAGCCATGTTCAGGATCCGACTGCCACGCGAGATTTACTACAACCGGATCCTCTCGAATCTTCGATCAACTTTGACGATCTGGACGAGCAAGATATAGCGGAGTTTCTTGAGCAAGAACACGACAATGTGGATGGAGATGGCTTGGAAGAGCTGATAAACAGCACTGCTCCGCGAGAAGACACAAGTCACACGCCGCCTATTCAACAGACTCTGACACCAGTGTCGAGTGCACCGAAGTGTGCACCCAACGAGGTGATTCCTCAGCCTCAGCCACTGAAACACATCACCGACGTCGTTCAGGATATCCCTACTCCTCAACAACTCAAACGTTCAGCCAGTCCTTCAATCGGAGAGCCTGAAACCAAAAGGACAAAATTAACAGCCGAAGAACACAATGCCATCCTGTTATCAGATCCACACATGCGGAAGTCAAGCACAGTCAATCCTGAATTCCTCGAACAGTACTACCGCGAATCCAGACTTCATCATCTTTCAGCATGGAAAGCGGAGTTAAAGTCGAAGCTTCAAGCTCAAGCTGCAGAGAAGTCTGCGTCACAACAAACACGTCATAAACCGGCCAAAGGTGCAAGAAGATTTATTCTTCATGTTGACTTTGATAGCTTCTTTGTTGCTGTTTCACTCAAGAAGAATCCAGGCCTGAAGGATAAGCCGGCGTGTGTAGCTCATGGTTCTGGTGGAGGGTCGGAGATTGCAAGTTGTAACTATCCTGCTCGCGAGTTTGGAGTCAAGAATGGAATGTGGATGAAGAGAGCGCAGGAGTTATGTCCTGACCTCAAAGTTCTTCCTTACGACTTTCCTGGCTATGAGGCGGCTAGTGCGAAGTTCTATGAGGCAATGCTCGCGATCGATGGTATCATACAAAGTGTCAGTATTGACGAAGCACTAATTGACGTCTCTGCGCTTTGTCTCGACTACGGCGGTACTGATGGCACCGTCATACGCGAGGGCAGCATCGACAGAGAGCAGACCAAAGCCGATGAGATTGCAAAAGGCTTACGGGAAAAGGTAAAGGCGAATACCGGATGTGAAGTCTCGGTTGGCATTGGTGGCAACATCCTCCTTGCAAAAGTCGCATTGCGCAAAGCAAAACCAGCTGGGCAGTATCAGCTCAAGCCCGACGAAGCGTTGTCCTTCCTTGGCGAGCTAGAAGTTCAGAGTCTACCCGGAGTGGCGTGGAGTATAGGGACAAAATTGCAAGAAGCTGGAGTGACATACGTGAAAGACATTCGAGATCTGAGCAAAGAGCGACTTGTCAACATACTTGGACCAAAGACCGGTGACAAAATCTGGAACTATGCACGTGGTATCGACCGTCAGGAGGTTGGAGATGTTGTCGTGCGCAAGTCTGTCTCTGCTGAAGTCAATTGGGGTGTCCGCTTCGAGACACAGGAGCAGGCCGAAGAATTCGTCGACTCGCTTTGTGGAGAATTGACCAGAAGACTATTGAGAGAAGGAGTGAAAGGGAAACAGCTGACTATGAAGATCATGAGGAGAGCTGCGGATGCTCCACTAGACCCTCCGAAGCAGTTGGGACATGGCAAATGTGATACTTTTAATAAAAGTGTGCAGCTTGGTGTTGCAACCAATGACAAAGACGTTTTGGCAAAAGAAGCGCTCTCGATCCTCCGAGCTTATGGGTTCTCACCGGGCGAACTCAGGGGACTTGGTGTACAGATGCAGAAGCTTGAACCTATCAAGGCTGGTGGTGGGCTTGCCAGTAGTCAACGACGACTAGACTTCTTCAAGACTGCCCAAGCAAAGACGGATACGGCCACAAACGACATCAATTCACCAGCGCTACCAGACCTATCAGAAGACTTTCAAGCGCCTGAGCCACCAGCCCAAGAGCAAGTCACAAGTCATTCACAACGCCATCTTCACTTCAAGTCAGCGCCGTCGACGAAGACAGCTGACGCTGAGCTTGTAGACTCAATCGAGGATGATCCGGCGACACCTCAAAAAGCAAAACAGGTCAGGCCTGCCGAGCCACGTGGTGTTGGTAGAGAGATCAATGTCACACCATCCAAAAAGCCACTCAACATACTCGTCACCCAATTTATCCTGCCTACCCAAGTTGACCCCGGAGTCCTCGCTGAACTCCCTCCAGACATCCGAGCACGACTAGCTAAACATATTGAGTCGACAACCACGCCCGTGGCACCAGCTCGTGCCCCATCCTCACCCACATCAAAAGCCATATCCTACACCGCTCTTCCTTCGCAATCACAGCTCGATCAGTCAATGCTCGATGCACTACCGGCCGACATACGTGCAGAGATAGTCGCACATTATCAAACTTCACCTACTAAGCGCCTCCGTGGTGCCCAAGCAGTTTTACCTCAATCTCCTCGTAAAATGCGTACAGTGAACGTTCCTAAGAAGACCACAGCCACCCGTGGTCGGCCTAGAGGCGGTGGGAATACTTTCTTGTCTCGACTCAAAAGCGCCAGAACAAACAAGGACACACCCACCTTGACACAATCAAACTTTGTGGCAACCACATTCAATCGCGCTGGTAGCCACGAGCCCGCCACAGATTCTGATGGCCATACCGACGACATAAGCGCAGCGGTAGACATATCAGAGGACTTCCTCGCCGCCTTACCTGAAGACATCCGCAAAGAAGTTCTAGCTCAACATCGTGCCGAACAGCTCAAACGCACCGGCGGCCTTGAAGTTATACGACGGCGTAATGCACTACGAGCGCAACAAGAGCAAAAACGACTCGCAGAGGCAAGTGCAGGTGAGCAGCGGAAAGGTGAGCGTATTCTGGTGCTTCCGCCACGGCCTGCTCGTCCGAGTTTCACAACGAGAAAGTTGACGCTATTACCCGAGCTAAGAGAGGCGGTTAGTGAATGGTACGAAGCATTCAGGGAGGAAGGACCGTATCGAGAGGACGTAGTGGCACTAGGTAAGTATTTGGAAAGTGTAGTTGGGGAAGAGGGCGATATGGCCAAGGCCGTTACGGTGGTGAAGTGGATGGAGTGGGTTTTTGATGATGATGATGCTGGTGCCGGGGATGAGAGCAAGATGGCGGAGAAGCTGGGTGATGGCTTTAGAAGTTCCATGGCTGGCACACAGAGCAGTATGAAGTGGATGGAGGCTTTGGATAAGGCGAAGGAACATGTTAGGACGGCGGTTAAGGCGAGAGGGCTAGGAAATGTGGCGTTGTGATTGTTTATGATACCCTTTCGTGACTGAAATTAGAGAACTTTGAGATGTAATCAATTGTTCATAAGCTCATAATGGGATTTCGCCTGCTCGAATACTCAAAAGCAGTAACCCTCTCTTTCGACTCGGTCCTTCCTCCCTAAATTTCACCTCTAGTCCTTAATACCGATAACAATCCATCCTCAAACGCCGTATCGCTGCATCAGCCCTTCCCTTGTCCTCTGATCATTCGACTCCGTATCACTCCTCACTCAATGCCATGCTCTTTCTTCACTCTTTCCAGATTCGCCTGCCTCTCCGCTAGCTCCTCCGGCTTCTTCACCTTCTCGATCTGATGATATAGCACAACGAGATAACGATTCTGGAAGTTGAAACCATTCAGCTTGTCACAGGCCTGCTTCGCTTCCATCACATCTTCGTAGACGACGAATGCGGTACCCTTTGTGTTGTTGTTGATACCTTGGCGAATCTGACGAATGGCGCCGAACTTGCCAAAGAGATCAAAGAGCTCGTCGGGGGTTACGTTATAGCTTAGGTTCTTGACGAAGAGGGCGCTGCCCGGGTGGTTAGTAATTAGTTCGTCAGTGGGAAGAGGCTGGACATACCGGTTCACTTCTGGCGCAAGCTTCTGAGCACGACTCATTGATGATGGGAATGGGTTTAGTTCTGAAGGGAGATGATTCCAGCAGTGAACAGTCACAGCGACAGCAGTAGGTAGGTGGTGGTATCGAGTAGGCTTGCTCCTGATGTTAGCAGGAAGGTCAGGTCTATCACATGTTCCGCGAGATCACTCTCCTCCATGCTCTCTCTTTCCTCAACCAACAACACCGAAGCAGCACACCCTTCTCTAGATTATATCTTGATGGCTACGACGAATTTCGACGCCGCAATTGCAAGCTTACCTATACCCATCCTTTGAAACCTTTGCCTGGTCTTCCTAAGCTTAGCGCTCCTTCCTCTTCCCCGCGTCAACACGATCACCAAACCACTCCCTCCATCGCCCTCATCCCATCAATGTCCTCACTTCCTCAGACCACTTCAATGAGGCGCGGGCGCTGTTTCAAACCCGAGTTGACCCTGCGCAGCGCCGACTATAGAACACCTTCACCACCATTGGGCGCCCATGAACCCATCTCTCCAGGTCCCGAACAACTTCTCAGCAACAGTCAGCCATGGCTGTCTTCGTCTTCAGATGGACAGCAAGTGCCTACGGATATCAGAAGGACTTCAGGGCACATCCAGGGCAACACCGGATACCCGAGTCACTCCACTCCATACCTCAGAGCACCTGACCATTTTAACACGAACATTCAATACCAACATCAATCACCACAACCGCATGGTCTGCGCGCACCACAGACCCCTTTGGATGTGTTTGCGACACTGGCGACTAGTCCGGCGTTGAACGCAGTGTCGAGAGATCGATCGCATGGAGGTCAACCATTCTCTTTCCAGCACGCCCACCACTCTCCTCATTCCTACAATCAAGCCCAGGCCAATGGCGAGCCACCGTACAAGAAAGCCAGATCAGATGTGAAACCATTCACAACTCCTGTGCAAACTGGGTACCATGCTTCGATGCTGGGCCGTCATGGGTCGCCAACCGAGGCTAGCATGGAGGACGCTGAGTTACTTCTGAGCTTTGTCAATGCAGTCAAAGGTCCAGCGCATCAATTCGCAGCGCCGCTGGCGGCGCCTGTCATTCCTGCCGTACCTGTTGCGCCAGCACCTCCAGTCGTGGAACCGGAAGCTGTACAGGTCGAAACTACCATTGCAATACCAACACCACCTAAGATTGAAGAACATTCTCCACAAGCGCCTCCTCCCCCTGGGCTAGATATGGACGGGAATACCTACGAGGCGCACGCTGATGTGCAGGTCATGTCCTCAGTAAACGGCCTCCCGATGGATGATCAGGACCTCTCAACATTCCAACCTTTTCCAGCTTTAGAAGAGTCCAAGGACGATCTTAAAGGCTCGATCGAGCAAAAGACAAGAGTTTACAAAGGCTGGCCCAAAGGTAAACCGCGAGGGCCACGACAAACACCATATGCAAAGAGAGGCACAAAGGGTAGTAGCAAGAGATCGCCGCAAGAAGGTGGCCATGGTCAGGGAAGTCTTTCCGGCTCAGCTGGGTCACCAGCTCTGAGTGGCGTTGATGGTGAAGTTGACGACAACGAGCTTCCGGAAGGCATGTCTTTGGAGGTTGACCAGCGCATATCGGCTGACGGAGACGAGCAAATGACGGGTACACTTGCAGACGAACTACGAGACAGGATGTCAGGACTGGCACCCGATACAACTACAGATATCCCTGAGAAGCCTAAGGCCAGCACGAAGGACAAGTCAGACGACATTTGTGCAGCATGTCAAAATGCTCGAACAAGCGACCTGCTTAACTTTTGGATCTCCTGTAATGGTTGCAAGTCCTGGTTTCACCATACCTGCGTTGGCTTCAAAACCGAGCGTGAAGTCAAGGATGTCGATAAGTTCTATTGCAAGGAGTGCGAGCAACGATTCGGACCCACCACTTGTAAGCCGGGAGATAGGCTTTCAGCTCTAGTAGCAGTTTGCTAACCGCTCGCATAGTTGTCCGGAAATCAGCAAGAGCACATGCATCGATCGACTACGCTGGGCTGAATGAGGGTAAGATACGTACTTCTTCAGACGTACCGGAGCATCATTATACGAAGGCCATTAAGGAAGGCACTCTTAAGTTACAACCGGAGACCTTCCCAAGAATGCCACCAGAACTGGTTACGGCACAGTATTTTGAAAGAGTTGGCACAATGGCAGAACCAATCGTAATACCTGCATGGATGAACCCACGCCCTCCAGTAGCTGGTGCTTCTAATGCGCCACCAATGGTGGATACAAAGACGGGACAAAGCGTGCCAGCTATGACTGCTGATCACGAAACACCTGATGGCGCCGTAGAGGACCTGAGTAGAGACTTTGACTATGACTATGTACAAGACGTCGGGCAGGACAAACTCGACATGGTAATACCTCAAGGACTGACAGTACGCATGGTAGCGGAGCTGTACGGGCCGGAGGAAAAAGTCGAAGTGATAGATGTCAAGAAACAGGAAGGCGAGGACAAGCGGTGGAACATGAGGCAGTGGGCTGACTACTATGAGGCTACAGGACAGAAGCCAGTGCGTAATGTCATCAGCCTGGAAGTCTCCCAGAGTAAGTTAGGTCGCCTTATTCGGCGACCAAAGATTGTTCGTGATCTGGACCTCCAAGACTCTGTATGGCCAGAGGAGGAACAGGCAAAAGGCATATTTCCAAAGGTGCAATTCTACTGTCTTATGTCTGTTGCCAACTGCTATACCGACTTCCACATCGATTTCGGCGGCTCTTCAGTCTATTATCATATTCTACAGGGTCAGAAGACGTTCTTTTTCATCCCGCCAAAGAAAGAGCACTTAAAAAAGTACGAGGAGTGGTGTCTTTCGTCTGAGCAGAATTCAATCTTTCTTGGAGACTGGACGAAAGAGTGCTACCGCGTGGATCTTGTTGCTGGAGACACCATGATGATCCCTGCGGGCTGGATTCATGCTGTCTGGACACCAGTGGACACTCTGGTTATTGGTGGCAACTTCTTGACGCGTATGCATTACGGTATGCAGATTGGAATCAACGAAATTGAGAAGAATACTGGTGTTGGACGTAAATTTAGGTATCCACACTTTCAGAAGGTCATGTGGTATGCTGTGGTCCGTTACCTTGAGAGGGATCCAATACCGTCTTCTGTAGCTGAGATTCTGCTCGATCACCGACAATTTGAGCGAAAGAGCCCGATTTGGAACGATTTCGATGCTGGTGACGAGAGCATCACCGAAGACGCAAGCCTGTATAACGAAAAATACTACTCCAAAGGCGAGATCGAGGGATTGGCTGATCTGCTACGATATATCTTTCGCACAGTCATGGTCTCTATGGGCAAAGTGCAGGGCATCACCAAGACTACGCAAGAAGCTGTTATGCGCTCCATGCCGAAAGGATATGGTGATCCCCTAGAGCTTGCACAGACGTTTGCGATATGGGCTGCGTGGAAGCGTGGCAATGAGGAACTACCATCTTGGGCCTACCCAGATGCTACCTTGGCTGATATCGAAAACGGTCCCCCAGAAAGGAAGATGACGACTGCTGCGTTGAAGCGCATGGAACGTCAAACAGTAAAAACCAATTCAGATCGTCGTACATCAGCTCGGCAGTCTGCGAGTACTCCGGCTCCCAAGGAAATGTCAGCTCAGCCAGAAACAGCCTCCGTGCTTGTTGCTGTTGGTGTCGTCAATGATGAAGACCTTGTAGCGGGTCAGGGCAAGGACACCAATGGTGTAGCCAAACGTGCTTGTGATGCCTGCCGTAAGCGAAGGATTCGTTGTAAGCACAAAGGTGATGGAGAGTTTTCGCTCGACCTATCAAGAAGATTTGGCATCAAGATGATCCAGTCGACACCACAGCCTACCGACGGCTTGGCCGAGTTACAGTCGACGTTTGTGGGCGCGGAACCAGTGTCCCAAACATCAGTCTTCACGAACTTCGTACCTTCAGCAGCGCCGGTAGCAATGATGATGATGCCAGAAACAATTACTCCAGCCAAACCGGTTGATGAGGAGATCATAAGCCCAGGCAGTGTGATTATTGATATGCCATCTACCTCGAAACAACAACGCCCTCGCACAAAGGCCTGTGACGATTGCAGGAAGTCCAAGCGGAGATGTATACATGACGAGAATGGGCAGATCGACCCAGTACGAGCACAAGAAGCACCTGTACCACGAGGATCCTTCTCGGGCGCAAAGCGGAAAATGGAAGGTATTTTGGATAGAATGGACAACAAGAATATCAAGCGGGAATCAGACGTCTCTGAAGTGCAAGGTATGAGCATGGAGATTGGGACTGTCGATGCTGATTCGCAGGTCCTCGAACCATCGCAAGATCCAACCTTACATGAGCTACAAATCTCTGTTGCTGTCGACGACAATGTCTGGAACCAGCCTATTGATACCACATCTGATACCACAACGCAGCTGCTACCGATCGTAGCGACGAGCATAACGACTTCCACCAAATCACGAACACCGTCGTTTAACGACCAAACTCAGACAAATACAACCAGCACTGAAAGTGGCAAAAGCGGTACCGTATCCACATCACCGTCCGCATCGCCCCTGACCGACCTCAATCCTACGTCGCCGATCCTGCAACCACTACCTGACCAAAACACCACGTCCAACATACTCGTCAAAGAAGAATTTGTCCCTCTCCGCACGCCCCGGCAACGCAAACAAGTCGAGCGCTTCTCAGCCTCAACATATGAGACCACATCGCACAAACCCATACCGACGATCCATCATTCGCCACAGACGCCCAAAGACGCAGGCATGTTTGCTAAACCAGCTCAACGCAAAGCGAGTGGACCTAGTAGGAGCGCAAGTCGGGAACCGAGTGTGAGTGGAGTGGGCGTATCTCCGAATGGTCGTGGTGGTAGGAAGTCGAGTGCCGAGTCCGTGGAGGAAGATGAGAGTTTGAGGCTGGCGAGGGAACTAAGTGGGCAGGAGTTTGGCTTGAGGAGAAGAAGTGGAATGAGTATGTGATCCTTGAGCAGGAATTATGGATGGGTAATCGAGGCGTCTTGTTGTTTCTTTGGCAGGGATATGGGTTGGGAGGACATTCTGGAACACGAACTCGGCAGTGGCTATTGCGATTGATCTAAGCAAAGGAAACCAAGCAGGGAACTATTTCGTGGCTGAACAGATTGATATTGAACTAGACTTTGGGTGGAGGGCAGGCATGGTTATGTTTCACTATTTTCTTAGATAGGTTAGGTCGGTCTTCTGCTGCATATTCACGATAGCCACATAAATGCTACAAGCTGATCGAAATGATGCCACAAGTGCTTTCCAGCAGAATTTTGCGCCCTCATCTTCAACTGGTCTCTACCATTGTGAAGGCGGGGTAAGCTGTATGGTGCCAAGACACTAGTGAGTACCTTGCGGGAAAGCGACAACAAAAGCTGAAAGTACAGTATGGCCAGAGAGGAGCTCTTAACTACATCTTGAGACCAACCACGTACTGTGAGGTGCACTGGGAGACAATTGAATCAGTGTAGAGCTGAGGCAAGGGCGGCAGATAAGGTCATGTGATGTCCATCTCCCCTCCCTCCTTCCGAGCATGCCGATCACCAACGAGCTTATCCTCCTTTGCTGTATCTATCTGTCTGCTTCTCAACATCTCCTTCGTGTTAGTTCTCAGTCAATAGTCTACAGCTCCAGCTCCAGCATCGCTCAGCTCGCAGACCTCGAAAATGCCACCAACACCAATTCCACCACATCACCAAGCTTACATCCTTCCCTCCCCTTCATTCCGGCGTCGCCAATCCAGCACAAGCCCCGGCTCCCCAAGCTTCTCGAACACATACTTCCCCTTCCCTTCACCCTCGAACAGCTCGCCCCTGACGCCTGGGACGTCCTACTCCACCACTCCAAGCACCTCCCCACTTTACACAAAGAACAACCAGACACAAGGACGACCATCCTACCTGGCCGGCCATACCTCGCATATCTCCTGTGCAAGATGTAAAGCTGAGCTGGCATTGACCAGTCAAATCATCAGTAAAGGGTTTACAGGGAGGCATGGACGGGCATATCTTGTTTCGCCTGATCCGGCAAGTGCTGTGTTTTTCAAATCGAGACGGACGTCTGCTGTCTCCTCCCCACGAGTGGACTCACTGCCACAATCATCCCCACCACCACCACCACCACCACCACCACCACCACGGAGAAGAAGCTCAGCACTTGCGACCGCGTTGGCGTATACATTCAGTTTCGCCTCTTCTTCCTCCTCCTCCTCCCCCGATTCCTGCACCTCAACATCTCTCACAAGCCGACCCGATCACCTCTCTTCCCTCCCCAACACAACACTCCACGCCCCAACCCAACGCCTTCTCGTCACTGGTCTGCACACCGTCGCCGACATCTCCTGCAGCATCTGCAATGCAGTGGTTGGGTGGAAATACCTGCATGCGGTCGAGCCAAGTCAGAAATATAAGGAGGGTATGTATATTTTGGAGACGGGGAGGGTGTTGAGGGGCGTTGTGTGGGATGAGGGGGATGATCTGGAGGATGATGATTGTGGTCATGGTGAAGAAGGAGAAGCTCTTGGCAGCAATGAGTGGGACGAACAGCCAAGCCAAGAGGACGCAAGCAAGACTGCTGAGATTGGTGGAAAAGGCAAGGCGAGACGGAAGAACGCCACCACCTCCGCTACCACAAACATCGACAACCGGCGACGATGGGAACCCACGCCCGTTTTCGGCATGGATTCAGACGACGACGAAGAAGATAATAACGAACGGAACGATAACCACGACGACAATGACGATGCTGAGGAGGATGACGATTGCGAAATCTTGTTCGACAGTCAAGACGAGGATGAATGTGACGATTTGTTTGCGGGGGTTTGGAATGCTGATGTTGTTAGGCAGAGAAGGATGAGTAGGCGGTGAGGTGATCGATGGCTTGCTAGCGAGCTTTCGTTATGTGACTGGATGGTGTAATATGGTATAGTGAGGTTACGAAGGATGCTTAATATGGGTTTAATATGGCTGAATCTGTCTGTGTGAACGCTGGTCGTCGGCAGGATATTTGCTTGAAGTAGCTCCTACTGATAATCTTCTAGGGTCTAACAAATTGAACCTCCTTCTTCTAACTGCCAGTTATGCTCAATAGCAATAATGACAATAGCCCCACAATATTGTCTCATTGCACCTCATCCCAACATCCTCAACGTACATCATTGTCATTCGTCGTGGCCAAGGACTTCATTTGGGTTCTTGTAGCCTCGTCGTCATCCGTATATGGCGGCCTGCCCAGAAGGTTGACCTCTCCATGTTCGGAGCCGGCCTCAGTAGCTTTCTTTCTCTTCTTGTCTCTTCGCTTCATCAGATATATGACAAGACCGATCAATGAAGACAGGACGCCGAGGACTGGACCGACGATCTGACCGATGAGCGATGTATTGATTGGGGAGGGTTGTGGTGTTGCAGTCGGCGTTGAGGGGCTATTGGCACTGGCTAAGCTTATGGTTGCGGTGGGACTGTTGGCTGATTGGGCTGTAGCAGATGTGGCGGAGGAAAGAGTCGCTGATGTTACGGTAGACGGGACCACTGAGACGATAGTTGTAAGGGAGGTATGAGACGTAGCGGTGTTCGATGTCGCAGGTAATGTGGCTGGTGCTGCATCGGCTGTGGATGAAGGCGTCGATCCTGATTTGGCTGAACCTGAGATACCAGCGTCAGCATGAGTAGTGCATCTCCTCCAGCAGTCTCCTTACTACTGTAGCCAGCATCACCGGGAGAGCAATCTACGCTCCAAGATTGAATACCTACACTACTGTGCGTGCAGGTGTTGGCGTTGATAACTGCTCCATCATCCGAGCAGTACATGTCACTGTATACCGTGACGGCGCAGATGTTGTTTGTGATTTGAAACTGATGGGTGACATAGTAGAAGCCAGACGAGTCGGTTATGTGTTGGCAAAGACTGCAATACGGGTCAATGAAGAAAATGATTGGTATGAAGGGAATGTGCTAACCTTAGCTGCGATCCGTAAAAGGTGCCATTGGTAGTCGTGCACGTATTGCCAGTGTAGGTCATAAGAGTACCGATGCCATCACCCTGGCAGAGAGTGGACAAGAGAAAGAGAAAGACAACGTGGGTATAGAGAGCGTGTCCGCTTAGATACATTGTTGCACTATTGAGTCTTCCTGGAGAGAAAACCCTCGAGTCCAGTACAAGAAGTCGGAAAGAGGCAGTGAACATCATTATCATGGCTGTGCGACACGAAGGGACTCACTACTGCGCCGCTCAGTAGAACGAACTCTGTTTCCCAGGATCGCATTCATTATTGGACGACTCGAAGGATTCAGATGAAGGCACGGCACATAGCTTGGAGTTCTAGCCCGCATACACCCAAGCTAGACCGGAAAAAGACAGCATTTCGGACATTCACCATCTTTCGCGAGCCATCAGCACTTGTATTGTGATCATGGACGCCCTCAGTTGGCGAAGCAGATCACTTAGCAATATGCAAAGTAGTTTCGAATAGTCAAACATGCATCATGGAGAAGGGCTGATCACAGGCTTCCTGACGAGTTTATGTTATGTGTGATGGCGGACGAAAGGTTCTCACATACATGTTGCTCGATCTGTTCTTGAATGGGTGGATTAGATAATCATTGCTTAGTCATGTTAACCCACATCGACTTCCTCTCTCTTACTATCTTATTCACTCCATTAGCATGACCGGAAGAACGTAGGCTAGAGCCCTAATCATCCATAAAACCTGTACACGTATGGCGTGGCTAAAGAGCAGTGAAAGACCTATTCACAACCCTGCTAACTATCTGTACTCACGTGTCCAATTACAGCAGCTAACCGACGTCTATATTTTTTCTGGAAAGTTAGCCCAAGACTCAGAAGGTTGATCGTATTTCCAGCCAACATCTGCCCCCTCTCTTCCCAAGTGAGGAACTCAGCAAGACGTTCGTGCGTCGCCAGCATCTTACCCGCCATGGGCACTTCGCCCAGCGGGAATGGATAGTCACTGCCCACCACGATCCTATCTGACCCAATCTTCTTACACAAGTACTCCAATAGATCGGGATCATGCACCAGACTATCGATCCAAATGTTCTTTCCACTTTTCAAGTGCTCGGTGGGTGTAATCCCACCTGCGTCGACAGCTACAAGGTCTGGTCTACAATCAAATCCGTGTTGAATACGACCCAACAAGGCAGGAAAAGCACCACCGGCTTGTGCGAAGCAGAATCGAATCTTCGGGAACTTCAGCAGAAGACCAGAAGAGGTGATGGCGTGTATTGCGAGAGCCGTTTCGGCAAGCCTGCAGGTCGGTTAGTTCGCTCAACTGTACCTACTACAGCAAGGCATCACAGCCTATATTCCAACCAGCCACGACACCCAATACCTCTCCCATCTGTTCCTATTCTCTTTGGGAGAGCATAGCCTAGCAGATGCACAAATATCACCATCTCCAGGTCTTCGCACGCCTTCCAGAAAGGCTCCAGCTCCGGACTATCCAAATTGCGATTACCAATCGTCGTTCCAATTTCGACACCTTTCATGCCCAATGTAGTTTTCGCTCTATGCAACTCCTTCACCGACTCCGTCACATCCTGCAATGGCACTGTAGCAAGTCCGATGAAACGTGTCGGATGCTCTGCACATAGTTTCGCAATGTGATTATTCAGCTCTCGCGCTAGAATAGCCACCGGCTCGGCCGCCTCGTCGTAAAAGAACAGTATAGGCACTGCACTAAGCACCTGTACGTCTACGCCAACTGGATCTATCTCCGCAATCCGTGTGTTGGCATCATGGCAATTCGGTTCGACGGCACGGAAGAATTTCAGGCATTATATGGGTGTGTATGTCGATCCTGTACAGCGACTGTCCCTGAATCTGAGCATTGGCCATTAATATGTTTGTTGTGGATGCTGTGGTGTGGCCACAAGAGCAAGATGCTGTGCGAGGAGGCGCCATCGTGGAAAGCTTTTTAAATTAGGTATGGTCATCAACCTCAAGCAAGACGACAAAAGAGCGCTTCACTGGTTAGATCATGATCAGTCCAGGTTTACACAACCAGTACAGAGCGTGTGAGACGATGGCAAGTGCAGTCAGGCAGCTGGTCATTAACGCATGCCGCTTCTGTACGTGAAGTATTGCGGCGCGAGCTACATCAACACAGCACCGCAAGCTCTAGCTCAAGTCTTGGCCTTTAAGCGGATGCTTATGGGCCGCGATCCGGTTCATCACAGATCATTACCTCGGCTCGGATGCGAGAGAGACCCGAGTCCATGGCATCGCTAGAAGGTTTCCGCGATTCCAGGAGATTGTTATGTTCCACATGTGGTCTATGCCACCGCGGATAGAGCTGTGCAGAGCCATGTCACAAGTTTCGACTATGATATAGCTATACTCGAGGAGAAGGGAAGAATGGAGTGAGCCACGGGGTTTGATGAGCTACTAATGCTAGACTTTCACGAATGCTCTAAATGAAACAAGATCAAATCCGCCATCGAACACCTTCGATCAGGCAGTGACAGGCGCAAACCTCGCGCCGATTGCAGGCGAATCCTCCGTCAACGAGGCCCAATCATGAGCACCCAACGCCGCTTGCCTGCTTTTCAAAACAGCTGCATGAGTGCGCGGCCGCATCTCAGCTTCGTACTCATCACTGGCCTCTGTTTGCGACATCGAACACTGGTGAATCTTCTTCAATTGGTCCACGAAGAGGGCTGCATCTAGGATGCCGTGATTGGCGCCTTCGCCCCGGTACCTATATGTCTGTTAGTGGTGACTACACAAGCATGACTTGAGAAAGACAAACATGGTCATTGCGTGTGCGGAATCTCCAGCAAGTGTCACAGTCGCGCCCCGGTTGTTCCAATCCAGGCAGGGAAAGTCAGCGAGTCGTAATGGTGTAGTATAGGCCAAGTCATCTGGTATGTCCATAACGATGCTGGCCAGTGGCTCGGTATAGCCTTGTGCTCTCTTCATGATAGCGATCCGCTCAGCATGCGTAGGTGCAACTGCATCCGCAACCTCATCTTTTACAATCCAACTTTGAATAACAAGCACGTCGTACGATCTTCTCCCGTCGGGCTCGTCGGAACATTCCAGACAAAAAGCTGTTAGTACCTGCTTCCATCTCGACCTGAGTACTTTCGAATCTACCTGAGAACTGTACCATAGGGACGCTCCTGTGCTGGGATGTAAGCCCTAGAACAACAACGGATCCAGCGCTCGCACAGCTGCAGCTTGCTTCGGCGTAAGACGGTGAATGACACTAATTAGATTCACTGGTAGCGACGCCAACTTCTAATTGTCCGGCATAAGATGCTTGCGTACGACGCTGTTGATTCCATCTGCACCTACAAGCATCGATCCTGGCGCGCTCCATCTTGAAATGTACCTGACACCTCTCAATGGTAGTTCCCCAATCGTTTTGAGCTTCTCGCCTTCCTTAATGTCGAGGCTAGTAGCAAGGAGGTCGCGCAGCTACTAGCGATAGAGGCGAAGACGACGCTTACTTGGAGGAATTTTATAACGTGTCTCGCCGGTCTTGTAGTCAAGGAAGAGGAAATTACCGGCGTCTTGCTTGAGGTAGGGATCGACGACCGCCTATTAGGTCTGTTAGTGTTATTAGCCTGGCAGATGTTAGCTGAAGAGTAATCACACTAGACAATGCTGCTGCAAGCTTTTCAACTATAGGCTGTTGCAAGCTGCGCAAGCACTAGTGCAAGGTAAGAGCCCAACCTTGTGCTCGTGATCCAGTCACATCGCGCTCGAAAATGGTGAAAGGAATTCCGTTGTCGCGACACCTTTACGCGATTGTCAAGCTTACAATGTCAGCACCAGCAATTAGGACGTGCATTGGCTCCTGGGGTGGTATTGCTTGCTTCTCAGATGTACCAGTCTCACTTCCGCCATGCATTTTGAGGAAATGCTGCCCAAGCTGCTGAGGAAGCTTGGTATAGGCTGTTGTACGGCCGTCATGAGGACGACTGCTTTTGACGTTCCTAAACATTGTGATTGAAGTCTCCATTCGATCTTCCATGCATATCGTCTAACAGACACGTGTGTGGCCCATCCGGCTATTGCTCCTCCGTCTTGCTTATCGTATCGACCACGACGGGCACCTGGCACGGATACGCGCCGCGAGGTCTATCCCTCTGATAAGGCATGATCTTGCAGGCGAGGCTTGGTGACAGTACTGTTCCGAGCAGCGAGCATAGCGTCCCAGTCATCATGTAACTCTTTATCAACTCCTCCTCTGTATTCTGTGTGCTTGGTGAAAAGAAAGATCAAGAAACATAATCATTACGGTTATCGCCACCAACCCCCGAGATCTTAACGTTGCCTCTGCAGTACGCAAGCTATCGGGCCATTGACAATGGCATCGAGGACGTGAAATTGGTTGACAGGTCATGCGCTGCTGGTAAAGGTTATTGTGTATTGTAAGAGCAATGAGGATCTTGGTAGATGTATTTGGATCTATCGGGAATCTTCAGCTATATACATGCCATTTGCTCCTCTGCTTTGGCAATATCATTGCTGCCCAATAGCATACGTCTCCTATAGACATCCATCCTTTGTCCCTCATAATCGTCATGTTATATTCAGATCAACATTCAGCCGTCAAAACATAACACATGTCATAAAGTCGTAAAAACGCAAAAGTCAGACATTTTCACCTTCTATATAGTGCATGCCTTTTGCACCACTATTGTTCTTGTATTGTGCTCAAGCATGTCGCATCATTGTTGTTTCCCATTCCCTGCATCCTTTTTCATCTCGGGCTGGCATCCGTCTTGCTCTGTTCTGCCTCATGCGCACTACTACTCTGATCTGTCGTAGCTGTAGCAGGCCTACGAAACTCTGGCGCATCAGGAGTCGACCTTGTAGGATTTTGCGCTCTGACTGGATCGTATGCTCGAGTACGAAACTGGCCAGCGCTACTATGTCTTGAGTGTTGAGGTGCTCGACCGTGTGACGATGCAGGTCGTTCAGACATTGGTGACCGTTCTCGAGGGACAAAGTGTTGTGCAGGTGGTGGTGCCGGCTGATGAGGTCGAGTATCTTTTCGCTTACGTGGTGAGTTTACTGCTACACTCTCAGCACTAGATGGACCAGGTTGTCGAGGTGACGTTTTGGCCGTTTCTCCTCGTAGTGCGGTCGAGATTGTGGGAGGTTGCCAGTGGTGGAAACTTATGGATGGAGATGGTGAGGCTCGCTCTTGACCATATGTCGTAGCAGGTTGTTGTACTTGTGCTTCATTGGTCGTTAATCGTGGTAGCGAGGATGAAACAGGATGCCGGAGTGCGGAACCACTTGCAGGCGGATGGGCAAACACTCCTGGTCGAGGCCCCCTCGGTGAGTGCGTGGTTGGTGTGGGATAGACGTTGGAAGGGTTGAAGACAGGTGGTGGCTGTTGAGCTAAGGTGGCCGGATGTGGAATGGCAGATCCTGGTGGAGGATAATACATTGGATGCTGCTGAGGTATAGCTCTTGTTTCGCGTCTTAATTCGGGTGGGGAACCTCGAGAAGGTTGAGCACCAGCAGAAGCATATTCAGGTTGTGCTGTGTAATACTGCTGTACGGGACTCGACCCCGACAATCTAGCGCCATCAAGAGCTGTGAATAGACCGGGTATCAGATGTGGAGGAACACCACGATCTAGACATTCTCTCAGCATTTCGTGCTCAATCTTTCTTTGTTCAAGCCGTATCTGCTGTTGACGTGTCTTTTCCTCTTCGCGATACCTCTTGTGCTCTTCAACTTTTGCCGCGTAATATCCTTCATATTGCGATTCTTCTTCGACTCGAGTGGTTGTGTATGCTGGTTGAGGTTGTATCGGCGCATAACCGTGCTGAGCAGTTGGAGGCGGCTGTGGTAACTGGGCCTGTTGTCTGACCGACTCTGACAGAGAGGCAGATGGCGGTAGACCGCGATGCGGATGTGACATTCCTTGAATTGGGTAGTTGTGGTTCAGGACTTGAGGGCTTCCATGTGAGAATGAGACAAAGCGGTGGTCTGATGGTGGGCGAAGGAGGTGAGGGCTGATGACGGAATCATGCCTTGTCTGAGGCAGATGACGAGCTACCTGTTTATGCGGCACCAAGGTTAGCATTGTTTTGGTGATGGTGTTGTGTAATGCGCGAAGAGGTGTGCTGACAGCGCATGCATCAATCAAGGCAGCGAGGGTCGAGGCAGATGAGGTCAGCAAGCCAGTCGCGAACAAGCCGCGTGACACGATGACTTGAAGCAGATCTCAAAAGATATGAAACACGGCTGAAGCTTTCATCTTGAACAATATCAAACGTGACTGGCGACAGAATCCTCGTGGGCAACACGACAAGAGCAGTAGCGAAAGTTTAAAAGAGAAATACGAGAAGCGCCCATTTACCTTCGCGTTTGCTTTCTGTCATGGAAGATCAAGACAGCTTATTCGAATGTGTAGCGGACAGATCTGTGCGCGTGTATCTGGACGTGACCTCGTGAAGCTTGCTGTAAATGTAGCGAGGCTAGTCATACGCCACGACCTCTGTAGCTCGTGCTATGTGGTGCTGGTACTGTGCATAAAGCCTGTTGGTGATTTGCTGTCCTGAAACAAGTCGGCAAGGATGGAGGGAGGGATGACAAGGATGTGCTGACAAGTGACGATAGCAGATGCTTGCGTACCGATCTAGTCACGAACATGGAGGAGGAGGACAGCAGGAGCAGCCGCGCAATTGGCAGCAAAGACGGGGATCCCTCGGGCGGCGTATGGCGAGTGGTAGTTTAGTGGCTGACAGAGTGTTTGCTGCTGACGACAAAGGCGTTTGAGATAGATGAACAGATTATCATCATGCTCCGGTACAGACAAGGCGTGACAAGATTGGGCAACGACGATCACGCCTAAGCGGACGAAGTGGGCAAAAGCACGCGAGGCAAACTCCACGCTATCATAATGCTACCCCTCCTTCCTAAATCCATCCAGGGGCGTATTTCAAACAGGCCTAGCATTCTACTAACTGGAGCATGTTACCCAATCCAACCTCATTGTTTGGCCATGGCGTCGTCGCAGTTCAGCCTCCCGACAACAACAGCCCATTTACAATTTGTCGCAGCCCGCTTTGGGCGATCACAATACTCGACTTACCGTCTGCAAGCGGCCGTCATCGATCCCCGCACTCACATCTGGTCTCAGACTCAAATAAGACAATAAGACCAAGGTGTGGCAAGTTAGGCCAATCACAGACCATATTCGCTATATCGATGAAACACTCGATGCACACTAATCTTCGGTTGTATCGTTTATTTGTCATGGCTGACGAATGGATGCGCTTACATGAACCAGATGATGTGTTGATATGCATAGCGGTACATAGTATGTCAGCTACTACAGCTAGGACAAGTCAAACGCCCACACAAGCGTGTTTCACACTTAACAAGGTCTCGGCAGTAGCCGTCTAAAAGATGGTGCATTATACCGAGTACGAATAGAGAATAGAGCAACGCTACTTACAGCACGTTCTCGAACCACAAACGCCAAATCCATACAGCTTCATGAGGCTGTCGTCGGCAATGCAATATATGCATGTGGGAGATCGCCTGGACGCAGGTCGGACAACAAAACCACCGGCATTGCAGCTCTAGATTGCGTGGACAACCTACAAAAGAACCAACTTCTACGGTAGCGTTCCAAGATGATGCTCAGCTGACTATACAGTATACATCTTGAAGGATGAAACATGATGCTCACAGCTGCTAACAGCGCCTAACAGCTGCTAGCCTTCTAGAAGCATGCCGGTCAATGTGGGGTCGAGCTGAACACTAGGCGCTAAAGGCGCTAACCCATCCTCAAACGATACCTCTCTACCTCTTCCACTCGAATACACACCGTATGTATACCATAACTTTCAGCTTTCAGCTCATCCAATAACTGCATCCAACAAGATACCTGTCGACCTGAAGATATGATACCACCTACCTGACCTAACCAGTACCCGAGCGAACGTGGCTTCCATCGGCACATGTAGCTTCCGTCCTCGCAACCGGCACTTGATCTGATGCCACGACTTCCGCTTTCGATCTTTTCGTTCGACATCTTCGCCACGGGTACAAACAGGGTAGCATCGCCCTTGGGTACCTACTGTCAGACCACACCACATGTAAGCATATACTCTGCTTCAGGGGTCTCTCGAAACAACAGCAGTTATCTGCTTGCGTTACACAAAGGGGTTTTCTAAAGCTGGAGTAGATCTTGGTCGAAACATGCTTTGCCCTCATGGCTGTTCAGGCACTCTGCAATTATGCAGCGATAGGCAAGTAGTACACTGCCAGGGATATATGTCTCTTATGCACCAATATGACACTGTATCTCAGCTTGATGTTGTTTGTCCTGGACGGAAAGTGTCTTGCATAAAGAGTTTGTTATGTGTATATCAATATATGCCAGGATAACTAAGCTTGTGAGTGCTCGTCCAGCAAAGCAAGCCCAATGCAATCATCAATCTCTAAGCTATCGCTTGAGAAAAAAGCTCGCGAATAACCAAAAACAACACCCTCTTTACTTTCTTCACCTCCATCCTCCTTATTTCCCTCCTCAACACACCCTAAAAACCTGCCTTCCAGCAACATCATCCCACTCATCATCCCACCTCCTCCTCCCCTCCTCTAACGCCCCCTGTTTAATCCTCTTCAAACTCTCCGTATCCCCTCCCGCAAAGAGTTCTCCCAACAACTCCTCCAACTCATCCGCACTCCCAAAACCCCTCCCATTCTCTCCCTCTCTCACCAACTCGCCCCAAGACTCATACTTGCTGTACCCCACCACCGGTAATCCGGCGCCGAACATGTCGACGACTTTCATGGGTAGATCAACACCGGAACTGGACATGTGGAGTGAGACGCCTAGATTTGCGGCGGAGAGAAGGGCGGCGTAGTCTGAGGTACTGTACCAGCCTGTTGCTATTGTGACGCGCGGGAGTGCGTTGGATTGTTGGAGTGCTGCAATTTGGGAGAGGTAGTGTGCTTTCAGGGGACCTTTGCCTGTTATAATTGCGAGGATGTAGGGGAGTTTCGCTTTTGCTTTTGCGTTTTTGCAATACCCGACGAGTGCAGCGAGTAAAAGGGAGAAGTCCTCGTCTGCAGTCCACGATGTCGAACTGACAATGAGCTTCCATTCCCCTCGCTCAATCTGCTCAGCGTGCGCTGCAGTATGCTCAAGACGGCGGAGTACCGCGCCTCTATCCTCCGGCGCCAATGGCTGGAACGCTGCCGCTGGTCTATCATGCAACGGTAACGCAACGATACCCATCTCCCTCTTCATCAACGCCGCCATCGCCCTCGTAACAGCAAAATGCACATCCCCCAAGCGAGCAAACACATGCTCATATGCCTTTGCGACGAGCACAAGTGGATGGGAGCGGCCTAGTTTGAGAGCCAGGATTGACCAGCCGAAATTGTGCCAGTCGATGATTAGTTTCTGGTTGCGGAGCAGGCAGATTAGTTTTGCGATTGCGAGGACGGGGATTGAGGGTGGGTTTTGGACGAGGAGGTACTGGGAGGGTTTGAGGCTCGAGAGGGTGCGGTAGAGATTTAGGGTTTGCCAGAGGACTTTTAGGGGGGCGAGGAGTGGGAAGAGACGACGGTTGGTTGTTTGTAGGAGAGCGGGTGGTGGTTGGAGTGGGCGGAGGGTGATATGGGGACTGCTGAGGAGGGAAGGGTGGGCTTCTGATTCTGTTTTTGGTTGGTTTAGTATAGAGAATGCTTTGTCTTCTTCTTCTCTCTTTCTTTATTGTTGCAATGAAATACATTCTGCACGTACCGACAAAACCAACCATATCAACTCTGGCACCATGTTTTGCCAAACTCAAAGCATGGTATTGCATGCGTGGACTGCGTCCAATATCACCCAGAACAACGATTTGCACAGATGTTTCTTTTTTCAGTGCGAACTTGACATTGTCTGGCACCCCTGCAAAACGACCGTAGTATTGCCTTGGATCGATCGATACGGATTGACCACTATCGTTTTCTTGGGTTGCATCTACAAGATCAGGGCTGTAAGGGTCATATTGAGATGGTGCAAAAAAGATGAGGAAGAAGACGACTGTGAAGAGGAGTAGGAGGGGAGCGATCAATATCCAGAAGTACAGAGATGACGCCATTCTTGCAGATATTTGTAACCTTTAGGCGAAGAGCTAACATCGATGAATGTCTGAAACACCTGGAGTGGACAAATACGGGACGACCTCCTATTGGCCCAAGTCGTGCGCATGCTTGGCGCGAGTGAAAAAGCAAGGGAGAACGCGATCTTTCAAACTCGCCGGCACGAGCTGCAAAGTATGGAGATTTGAGTTGGACGGAGGCGAGGAGGATGCGACTGAGTGCGTCGTGTTGTAGTTTCGTTATAGATCAGCTGTACGTTCATTTTTGTTCATGTATGAGATGCTACCGCCGCCACTTGAAGCAGCTAGTCCAGCTAGTCCTCTTGGCCAACCTCAACCCCTGATCATCCAAAACAAACATGATCACAATCTGAAACAATTGCAAAATCAGCAATCTTCGCCATCGCCTTCACCTCCCTCGTCATCGCCTCCTCCTTATCTAAATCCCGCGAGCGCCCTCCCTCCAAAGTCAAGAAGTCGTGTAGCCTTTGATCTCAATGCAACCCGCCGATATTCTAGTGCACCATACTCGTTGAACACTACTACCACCAAATACACACCTGAGAAATACACACCCGAAAAACAGACTCGTCACATCTCCTTGTCTTTGGCCAACTCGGCGCCTGAGGCGGACGCTTACATGCCTACCGGTCGACCAAGAGGAGAGTCTGATCTTGGTCGCCCATCGCAATTGCGCGGGAGCAGTCAGAATGGTTATGGATTTTCGACAACAAAAGGTATCAATGGATTGGTTGGAAGTGGAGGTCAGAACAGGTCCTTGAGGTGAGCAGGGTGCAACATTCTTTGTGTGTGCATGGAAGATGGAGACACTTACTAACTAACACACCTCGCAATAGACATGCTCTACCGACAGAGCTTCTCACAGCTATACTTCTGCCTCTACCTTATCTCCTCTCCTCACTACTCAATGCGCCTGAGATGAGAACGAATCATGCCAAGCATTCTACAAATTTGGAAGCAGCAGAAGAAATATTGGAAGAGGTTGCGTCAACTGCATTGCCAGTACCAACAAGCAGCTCAAGCTTGATCCACGCATGCGCTCTCACAGCTGGTACATTGCTGCTTGTAGGCTTGATAGGTCGCATAATACACGATACAGCAGCAGCAGACAAACGGAGTAAACCACAAGATGTATCTACGAGTTCAGCGAGTGTCAGTAGGACAATATCAGTACAAAATCTAAGGCGATTACTCCTGCGGATGGTAGGAGTTGGACTGCCATTCCTAGCCACCGTCGAGATTGGAGGAGTTCGTACTGGCATGATATTACTCTGCGCCGTGACTGCTGGATTGATCTCACCAGACTCACGCGCAGGCGATCAGACCAATTTTAAGACGTGGAAAAGAGCTCTGACCACACGCAAGTGGACGTGTCTAGTGTTTGTGCTAAGTCTGATTGCCGACGTGTTATGGTTGAGAACTGATGCCGAACCTGCAAATATGGTACGAGGATATGTCGCACTAGGGAAGTCGATATTATTCCTGCAACCACCACTACCTTCCAGCACGCCAGGGAATTCCAAACTGACTACTTCATTGGCGAGAAGTCAGAGTTTGACATCAATAGCTGGTGCAGGTTCCGGGGTATCTGGCTGGGAAGCCAGCCATGCAATGAAAGAGCATTCACTTGTATCACCATTGATATGCAGTAGTGAGGATATCAATTACACTCTTGTTGCAGGTGCAGTGTTGGGAACAGCAACTGTAGCGATGTCTGCCGTCTTAAATGTGGCGCCCTCCATCAGCTATGCTGCTCTAATGATATCTTCCGCATCAATCGGATCAGCTGCAGCGCTTTACTTTCTAGCACAACCTCTGGCTCTTAGGTCACGGCAGTTGACTGGTACAGCATTAGGCCTGTCACTTTGCGCTGTATTTGGCCTAGTATATGGCGTTCGTGCTTCCCTATTTCGTCCAACTCTACTCGTTGCAGCAGCGCTATGCTACATCGCCTTACGTACAGATTTGAGACTTTGGTCAAACAGCAGTCAGCCACAACATACTTCAGATCACTCTCGTGACCACGAACATACAACACACACCAAGAAGACACACGACCACGAACACACACGAATTGAGGTATCAAAAATAACTAAATACTTTCTACACATCAGCGAAGGTTATCCAACATTACACAGTATCCTTCTCGATTCCGAATCCCGTCATATTGTCTACTTTATGTCTATCAATTTCACTTTCATGTTCATCCAAGCAGTCTGGGCTTATCTTTCGGGCTCACTTGGATTACTTTCAGATACCATTCATATGTTCTTCGATTGTGTTGGTCTTATCGTTGGTCTGGTCGCTGCGGTTATGAGTAAATGGCCACCTAGTGTTAGATTTCCCTATGGTTATGGTAGAGTGGAGACGCTATCTGGTCTGGGGAATGGAATCTTCTTGATGTTTGTCAGTGTAGAGTTCATGTACGGGAGTATAGAAAGAATCTTTGATGGGGTCAAATTGCAGCGTGTGGAGGAGCTGTTGGTGGTCTCGACCATGGGATTGATTGTCAATCTGATAGGCCTAAAGTTCGTCGGACATCATCATCATGGTCACGATCACGGTCACGATCATGGCCATCATTCTCATAGCCATGCACCACAAGTCGATATTTCACACTCTGGTAAAGGCCACCATCGAAGCACTTCACTAACACATCATCACGAAGGACATTCCAGCGAAAACATGGCTGGTATCTACCTTCACGTCCTCGCTGATACCATGGGTTCTGCTGCAGTCATTGTTTCTTCTGCTCTGACGTTATGGACTGGTGCATCTTACTGGGATCCCATTGCTTCATTCATCATTGCTGGCCTCATCATCGCTGCCAGCTTGCCTCTCGTCATGGGCAGCGCTAAGAAATTGCTTCTCACCATACCATCCGATGTCGAGTTCAGGGTACGCGATGTTTTGAGTGAAGTGAGTGGTCTCAGAGGAGTAGCAGGCTACAGTGTGCCGCGATTCTGGATTGAAGAAGCTGGTGGAGATGTCGAAGCTCATGATCATCATGGTCATAGTCATGATCACAAACACGACCATGGCCATACTCACGACCACAAACATGACGAAAAGTGCAAGGATGTACACGAACACACTCACAACCACGATCACGACCACGCACAAAACGGGCACTCGCACCACTCCTCCTACAGCCACTCTCACGACAACAATCAGCACGACCACTCCCACGCAACACCCCAACAAAGCCGCAACGTGTCTCACACCTCCAACCGAACCACCTCCCTCGCCTCCTCCCCAGGCACACCACCACCACTTCCAATCACTCCCCTCACCTTACACAGCCATGACTCCTCCCACAAAATCTCCGGCGTAATCCACATCATGGCCGCTGTGACGGCAGATCTAGAAGACGTTCGTCGCCGCGTCGAGTCGTTCCTGAAGGAGCGAAATATGGATGTGCTTGTGCATGTTGATCGAGAGGGGGCGGGGCGGTGTTGGTGTGGTGGAGATGCGAGGGGGAGGGAGAGACAAGTTAGTGTTGTTATGTGATGAAGTGGTTACAAGGACAGGAGGAGAAAGTGGTTGTAGATTCTGAAGAGGAGATAGACTGCACCTAATTGGCTGGCGCCAACGACCAAATTGACGAGAGGCAACGATGATGCTGAGCCTACGAATATATGATTACCAAGGAGCACGGCAAATGGAAGATACCGTGCAATGAACAGTAGTCACGCAAGGGCGAAGATAAGTCGTGCGTAACACGCAGAGCAAAGCAACAAGATTAAAGGCGCTATCAAAGTTGCAACAGAGCTTTCCAATTTGCTATCCCGCTCTCATCATTACCACCATCCTCCCTTCTCTCTCTCTCTCTTCATCCTCCTCCTTTCCTCCCTCTTCACCACCACCACTCTTCCCGACCCGAAAGAATAAAGCTAGCTAGCGTCGATCCGTCCTATCCGACCTATAGATCATCCCAGAAAGAACAAAATACGACTGGAGTATAGAATTGGCAGAGCAGAAACAATAAAAGTTTAAAAAAGGGCTTCTCTGTTTCTTTCGCCTTTCTGTGTGTTTGAGGGTAGCTGTATGGATATCTATTCGCTTCTTCTGAAGAAAATCCGCAAAGTTATTTGTCTACCTTCAGCCTCGCCCTTTCGTCTCATCTTATCAATCATACAGCTATTTCCCTTCTCTAGGCCAAATCTAGCGAAACTGTCAGCCTCGAGTTGCTTGTACAATATCACGTCATCTACTAGAGAGAGTCTGTGATACTTTGTTTCGCCTTTAAGTGTTACTTCAAACCGTCATGCTTCCACTGAAAGGCAGTGTAAGTTTTGTCTGGAGTAACCTGACGATGGATTGATTGGACCCACCTCACCTTCGGGATGCGATTTGGGACAGGATCTGATTAATGAGATTGGTGTCCAAGCGATGTCCCTCACGACTCTCCGACATGAAATCTTACGCTTGGATAGGCTAGTTTTTTCAATAACTGTCTCTTAGCGACGAGTGATGTAAGTAAGTCCAAACATCTTGTGATTTCTGATCTGGGAAAGTGAGTTGGGTTGGGGAATGTGAGTTGGGTTGTGTTGTGGTATATGATGAAAGGCTTACAATCGAGATGTATTGGAAGGGCAGATGGAGAGAAGCATTTTAATAGATTGAGTAAGTGAGCTGGCGATTTGTGAAGATGATTGTGATAGGAAGGGAGGGGGGGTGGATGATAGGTGGTGCAGGCGGCTGATGAGGGGAAGGTGGTGTTTAGATGGTATCTGAGTTCTGTTGAGTTGGGTTGTCTTGTGTTGACACTCTCCAGAAGATGATGGTGTGCAGAATCATGATCTAAGCATTATATTGAGATGAATCAATTGTACCAAGCGACTTCCCAGGCTCTAACATGTATATACAAATCTATACTTCCTTTCTTTTCATTTCTCGAGTCCTCTGCTATGTACCCTCCTCACCGACATGATATCACACCACACATTCACCTTCGAACCACCTTCTTTCGTCCTCACATCCCTGCTCACATATCTTCCCACCCTACGCCTTCGACCAAATCAACTCAATCTTCTCATCCTCCGCTTCCACCCCCTTCTCCGCCTCCACCCACCCCTCCAGCTTACTAACATCCGTCTCCAACGTCGGTGGCGGACCCCCACTAGGTCCAGCCTTGAACGCCTTCAAAAACGGATGTCGCGTAGCAATACTATCAGCATCTTTGTTACTAACCGCATTAAAGCAAGCCATGGAGAGCGGATTCATGACTTTGTGGAACTTTGCGAGACGGTCTGCCGCCCAGGCGTCGATTAGAGTCTCAGAGGCAGATCGTTGCAGGGTTGCGCTTAGGACGAGGGAGAGGGAGGCGGCGTCGAAGATGCCGCAGGACATTAGTTGGCCTGAGTAGGGGTTTGCCACTGGGGTTGAAAAGTTAGTTTGAAATGGGTCGGGATGGGCGTGGTGGTGGCGGTGGTGGTGATGGTGGTGGACTGAAGAGACTTACAATGCGCAGCATCACCAATCAACAAAATCCGTCCCTTCCTGAACTGCGGCACACAAAGCTGCGATGCCTGATACGGCGCCGCATTCACCAACTTGTATTTCTCGTGTTTCGTCCCAGGCGCAGGAAACATCTTATCAAACTTTGCAGGCAGCGCTTCCATAACCTGCTCATCGCTCATACTACTCGGAAACGCACACCCAACGCGCCACAACCAACTCCCATCCTCCATCTCCGTCGTCACAGCAATATTGCCGAAATCAGTATCATCGCACATGAAATTCGCGCCGTCAAAGCCATACTCCTGAAACGGAAACACGACGTCCGCAGCAACGAGCTTCCACGGCAGCGAAACACCTTCGTACTTCACACCCATAGCGCTTCGCACGAAACTCCGCCCGCCATCCGCGCCAACGAGCCATTTCGCCCTGAACTTCTTCCTCTCCCCTGTAGCTTCCTCCACAGCCTCAACAAGCACGCCCTCGCCCCCATCCATCTCCTCAATCCCCACAACCTTCGTCCCCAAACACAACCGCCCCTTCTCCAGCCCCTCTAACCTCCTAATCAACGTCTCCGTAAACTGTTTCTGTGGCACAACAATGGGACCCGGGCGCCCTGGCACTGCCGGAATTCGCTCAATCAAGCTTTGATCGCTCGGTTTTCGGAAACTGACGCCACCGCTGTGCACTTTGGACTGGCTGGCGAGCATGTCGTAGATGCCGGCCTTCTTGAACTCGGCGAACATGGTGGGCATGTGAGTTACGGCGCGCGGGGCGTCGGAGATGGTGGAGGCGGCTTCGAGGACTGTGGCGGTTATGCCTTGAGCGGCGAGGCGGACGGCGAGATACACGCCGACTGGACCGGCGCCGACGATTATGACGGTAGATTCGACGGGGGCGTGGGAGAGTGGTTCGGTCATGGTGGGTGGTGGTATTGATGTGTTGTAGTTCGAGTAGTGGTGTAATGTAGAATATGCCGTAGCAATTGTGGCTGGGTTTTTAATCCTTTTTTATTGGAAAGAGAGTGTCACTGTTACATTCACACATGCACAGACAGAGACATGGATAAGGATAAGGTATGAAAGAGCAGGATCTAGTTGTGTTGCAAAAGATGGATATTAGATTGATTAATCATTGATACCGGCTCCATGTCTCCATGAGTGCCGATGATGCGTAAGGGGCGCCCTGTCGATCTCACACCCTAGATCTCAATTGGTAGACTTTCGATCTTAGTACGAAGTAGAAAGCAGTCGTTGCAAAAGTCTTGAGATATATAAGTAAAGCACTTTGCATTGTTCTAGTTACGAAAAAAAGAATTATAAACAAACTCAAACTCGAAGGGGTATCCTTTGCTAGCCGCCGGCCTCCCAAAACTAACATATCCACACCGTCATACTATCTTCCTCTAGTACCCAGCGTGACGAAGTCTCTCACCCTCATTGGTAGTACCGACATCGTGCTCGACTTGGGAAAGGGTTGAAGTCTCATTGTCGTATCTGTCACCAGCAATGGAGCCTTCAATGGC
>Ga0160429_1000150_pt1 | contig 88267 bp, 75 predicted proteins | sample SolpanmetagenomR_FD_108199 | JGI IMG/M metagenome (GOLD analysis project Ga0160429, IMG submission 108199) | Solar panel surface microbial communities from Lawrence Berkeley National Laboratory, California, USA - R | ecosystem: Engineered > Built environment > Solar panel > Unclassified ...
ATGTTGAGGCCCAGAATGCCGAGCTGGTGCATCACGCCGGGCACCGAGGCGGGCACCATGCCCAGGTCTTCGCCGCAGATGAGCATGTTGGTGGCGTAGCGCACGGCCGGCAGCTTGATGAGCCCCTGCTCGCGCCAGAACTCTTCGTGGCGGCGGAAGAAGTAATCGACGTAGATGTCGTCGTAGAGCCGGCGGCGGCTCTCGTCGTCGGCCAGCTCGGCAAAGCTGGCGGTTTTGTTGAGCGTGATGCGCGGGTGGTAGAAGTCGTTGCCGGCGGGCAAGAACAGCACTTCATTCACGAAGTGGTACAGGCCCGGCCGCACGCGCAGCAGAAATTCTGCACGCTCCGGGTGAGCCGCAATCTGCTCATCCACGTAGCGTTCGATGAGGCGCTGGCTGCTCACGGCCGGCTTCAGCTGAATGGCGCCGTACTGGTCGGCCACCATAAACTCGTCGAATACGGCCTGGGCTTCGCCGCCGAAGGTGCGCTCCAGCAGGTGCCAGCGAATGTAGGGCTCGCAGAGGCGGCCGTAGTCGAACCACCCCAGCCGGCGCACTATCTCGTCGCGGTGCAGGGGCAGGGCGGGGGCAAAGTGCCCCAGCAGGCCCTCGACCGAGTTTTCGGGCATTTCCCAGATGCGGAAAAAGCCCAGGATGTGGTCGATGCGCAGCGCGTCGAAGTAGCGGGCCAGGTGGCCCAGCCGCTCGCGCCACCACTTGTAGTTATCCTGGGCCATGCGCTCCCAGTTGTAGGTGGGGAAGCGCCAGTTCTGGCCGCTGGTCGAGAAATCGTCCGGCGGGGCGCCGGCCTGCTGGTCCATGTGGTAGAGCTCGGGTTGGGTCCAGGCATCCACCGAGTGGCGGTAGATGCCGATGGGCAAGTCGCCCTTGAGCACCACGGCGCGGGCGCGGCCGTAGTCCACGGCCTCGCGCAATTGCTTGTCGAGGTGAAACTGGGTGAAGAAGTGCAGGCCAAACTCATCAAAGTCGGGGCCGTGCTCATCAGTAAGCTCGGCTAGCCCCGTCGGGGCGTGAAACTCGCGGGGCCACTGGTGAAAATCGGCGGTGCCGAAGCGCTCGCGCAGCGCCGAGAAGGCGGCGTAGGGCACGAGCCAGCTCGCCTGCTCGGCCTTGAAGCGGTGAAACTCCGGGTCGGCCAAGAACTTGGCTTTCTCCTGCTGGTACAAGAGCTTGAGAAACTTCCACTTGGCGTTCATTACGGCCTCGTAGTCCACGAAGTCCTTGGTGTTGAGCTCGGCCTTGAGGCTGGCCAGCTCGGCGCGGGCGGCCTTGTTCTTGAGCTCGGCAATGCCCTCCAGGTGCAGGTACTGCGGGTGCAGCGCAAACACCGAAATGGCGGCGTAGGGGTACGAGTCGACCCAGGTGTGGGTGGCCGTGGTGTCGTTGATGGGCAGAATCTGCACCATGTTGAGCCCCGTTTTCTCGGCCCAGTCGATGAGCAGTTTCAAATCCGAAAACTCGCCCACGCCCAGGCCCTTCTCGCTGCGCAGCGAGAACACGGGCATGGCCACGCCGGCCCCGCGCCAGGGCTGCGCCGCGTAGCGAAAGCCCTCATCGTCGAGCACGGTGAGGGCGCCGGGCTGGCTGGCCCCGGCGGGCAGCACGCGGTCGTCGCCGGTTTCGAGCTGCACCACGGCGTGGCGCTCGGGGCTCCAAAAGCCGTATTTGTAGCGCAGCTCCTGGTCGGGGCGTTGCAGGGCCAGCTCGGCGCGCCAGGCGGGGTAGGCCGCGTCGCTCAGGATGAGCGGGTTGGTATTGTCCCAGTTGCCCAGGGCGGGGTCCGAGCCCAGCACGCATATCTGGTGGTGCGGGTCTACGCGCGGCGCTTCGAGCTGAAAGCGCACGGTAGCGGCTGTGGTTGTGGCAGTCGGGGCGGCTTTTTTGCCCTTAGTGGCAGTTTTTTTAGCCGGGGTGGGGCTGGCAGTGCCGATGCCCGGCTGGTGACCCGGCCGGCGGAACAGCGCCTGGGTAAAGGCGGCCGTAAATAGCTCGTTTTCGGGCTGGGCGGGGGCGCGCCAGAAATCGCGCACGGCCAGGCTAGCCAGGGCCGGGCTGGGCAGGGCCAGCAGGCGGTTGTCGCCCCACTCCCATACCACGCCACCACCCTCAAACAGCAGCACGTATTTATAAGCTACCTCGGCCGCATCGGCGGGCACGTCTACCGTGGCGCTCCAGCGGGTAGTGGCCTCGTCGTAGGCCAGGGGCAGGGCCTGGGCCAGGTTCCAGTGGCCCAGGGCGGGCAAGGAGCCGCAAACCACCAGGCGCTGGCCGTAGGTGGTGCGGTAGGGAAGGGAAAACGTCAGCGTCATGCAGGCAAGCCAGGTATTAAGGCCGCAAGATACTGCCCCGCCGCCCGGCCCACCCCACCAAGCCAACGACGGGCGGCCCGGCGCCGTATGCGGGTTCCTATTCCTTCACCCACGGCCCCGGCCCGCTTTTTTTTGCTGATGCGCTTTTCCCTCCTCTTCGCTTTGCTGGGCAGCAGCCTAGCCGCCGTGGCCGGGCCTCCGGGCTACCAGTCGCCCCGTCGCTTTCTCACCCGCACGGGCCAGCCCTACCACCGCTCACCATTGCGCATAACGGCCGGCCTGAACCTGAGCTATTACAACGGCGACCTCACGGCTAAGCTTAGCAACAACACCCTGCGGGCAGGCATCAACGCCGGCATTGCCAAAACCCTGAGCCCGCACGTAACCGTGGTGGCCGACGTGAGCTACTACCACCTCAAGGCCGTGGACGATTTCCCCGAGCGCGGCTACGCGTTCAGCACCGACGGCGGGCTGCTCACGGGCCGCGTGCACTACAACCTTTTTGCCGACAAGAGCCTGTTTGTCGGTCCCATGCAGAAAGAAGTGCCGGTGCTCGTCTTCCTGGAGGCCGGGGCCGGCTTCACGGTCTTCACTCCTGCGGCGGCGCAGTTCGACCAGCCTTTGCCGCCCGAGGGCCGCAACACCTACCCCGCCCTGGCGGCGGTGCTGCCCGTGGGCGGGGGCGTTACGCTGCGGGCCAGCAAGCGCCTGGGCTTCACGGCCGAGGCGCTGTATTACTTCACCAGCACCGACATGCTCGACGACATCAGCCAGCGCGGCAACCCCAGCCGCCTCGACGATTTCGCTACCCTCACCTTCAAAGTAGAGTACGCCCTCGGCAAGAGCCATAAAAAGCCTTTGGTGAGGAACGACTGACCCGTAGGATACGCTTTGGCTGGCCGACGTCCGCAATGGTACCAACGTTGGCCAGCCAAAGCTTGTTCTCCTTATTTTTTAGTCAGGTAGTCCGCCGCTAGCGTAGCCAGGGTTTTAACCCCCAGCGGGAAAGCGCTTTCATCGACTTTAAACCCGGCCGTGTGGTGGTCGGCCACGGTGCCGGGGTCGGTGCCGGGTGCCATGCCACCCAGAAACACGAACAGGCCGGGCACCTTCTCCTGAAAGCAGGCAAAATCCTCGGCCCCGGTCACGGCCTTGATTTCAACCACGTTGGCTGCCCCGGCGGTGCGCTGCATGGTGGGCAGCATGCGCGCCGTGAGGGCGGGGTCGTTGTAGGTAACGGGCACGTAGGGCTCGATGCCGACCTCGGCGGTGGCGCCGTTGGCGGCAGCAATGCCGCTGGCCGTGCGCTTGATGGCCGCCCAAATCTGTTCCTGCGTTTTGGGGCTGAACGCCCGGATGGTGCCGCTGAGGGTGGCATCGGGCGGAATAATATTGTAGCGCACGCCGGCCTGCACGGTGCCCACCGTCACCACGGCGGCGTCCTGGGTCAGGTCAATCTGGCGGCTCACGATGGTTTGCAGGGCCGTAATGATTTCGGCGGCCGTTACTACCGGGTCCACGCTGCTCCAGGGCTTGGCGCCGTGGCTGCCCTTGCCCAGCACTTTCACCGTGAAGCGGTCGGAGCTGGCCATCTGGCCGCCGGGGCGGTATTGCAATTGCCCTACCGGCGCCGTGGCCCAGATGTGCAGCCCAAAAATGGCGTCTACTTTAGGGTTTTCGAGCACGCCCTCTTGCACCATCAGCTTGGCGCCGCCCACCGTGCCGGGCAGCGAGCCTTCCTCGGCAGGCTGAAAAATAAACTTGACGGTGCCGGGCAAATCCTTTTTCACCTGGCTCAGCACCTCGGCGGCGCCCAGCAGCATGGCCACGTGGGTGTCGTGGCCGCAGGCGTGCATCACGCCCACGGGCTGGCCCAGGTAAGTGCTCTTCACGGTGCTGGCAAAGGCCAGCCCGGTGGCTTCGGTGATGGGCAGGCCATCCATATCGGCGCGCAGGGCCACCACGCGGCCGGGCTTGCCGCCCCGCAAAATGCCCACCACGCCGGTACGGGCCACGCCGGTTTGCACCTCCAGGCCTAGGCTTTTGAGCTGGGCGGCAATGAGCTGGGCGGTGCGGGTTTCTTCGTTGCCGAGCTCGGGGTGCTCGTGCAGGTCGCGGCGCCAGGTTACGACTTTGGCCTGCTCGGCGGCGGCCAGGGTAGCAATGCGGGCGTCGAGGGCCGCGCTCTGGGCGCGGGCGGCCGGGGCGGCCAGGCCCAGGCCCAGGGCGGTGAGTAGGAGGGGCGTAGCGTGTTTCATGGCTGCCAAGGTACTATGCCGAGCGCCCTGCGCCGCTTTAGGGCTGGGGAACAGGCCCGGGGCCGACCGATGTTATGGCAAGGTTATCGGGTGTCCGCTTCCGGCGCTTATTTTTGCAGGATTAGCGAAGCCCGGTTTTTCTCAAACGTATCTCTTATGCGTGTTCTGCCTTCTTCCCTGACTTCAGCGTTGCCTACTACCGAGGACGCCGCTAGCCCCACTAGCGAATGGGCGCAGGCACTGGCTCGGCCGGCGTTTCGGCTAAGCTGGGCCGTGCTGGCGCTGCTGCTGTTTGGGGTACTGGTGCCGTTGGTGCCGGGTTTCTTCATCTGGGTGCAGGCCCGTGAGGGCGCCGTGCTGGCCGACCCGCTGCTGCACCTGCTGCCGCGCCACGACGTGGCCACGCCCGTATTTGTGCTTATGTACGGCGGTGTGCTGGCGGCGGTGGGCTGGCTCACGCGGCACCCCTACCTGTTTTTGCGGGGGCTGTGGGCGTATTTTCTGTTGCTGGTGCTGCGCATGGCTACCATCTGGCTCGTGCCTCTGAACCCGCCGCTCGACCTGCTAGCCATGCCCGACCCGTTCACGGCCTTTTTCTTCCATACGGCGGCTAGCGAGGCCATTACTAAGGACTTGTTCTTCTCGGGGCACACGGCCACGGTGGCCATTCTGGCCCTGGCGGTGCGCGGCCGGATACTGCGACCGGCGCTGGCTGTGGTGGCGGTGCTGATTGGGGTGCTGGTGTTGGTGCAGCGCGTACACTATAGCTACGACGTGCTGGCCGCGCCGCTGTTTGCCTGGCTGGCCTACTGGGTGGCGGGTATTGTTGCGCGCCCAGCCATCGCGGGTACCGTGGCGGCTGATTGAATCAGAGCTTATCAATACATTAGTCATTGCTGCGCGGTAATGCCCGTTTCAGCGAGGCTTGGCAAGTACTTGGGCCAGGAGACAATTGATTTTTAGCAAAGGGAGTTGTGTACGGCGGCCCGCTACGGCACCGTATGCTGGGCCAACGGGTTATTGTTAATTACCTGCGCAGGCTAGCCAACGGGCGGTGCGCAAGGTTTTTCGTAGCGCCTGCTAGCGTTGCCTTATTAAAAATAAGCAGGCACCCGCCACTGTAATGGAACACACTAAAAAGGGCCCGCACCAGTTGGTGCGGGCCCTTTTAGGTAAGCGGTAGTCCGCTGGTTATTCGACCGTGAGGCGCTGCACCAGCGTGTGGCTGCCGGCCGTGAGGCGCAGCACGTACACACCGGGAGCCAGGCCGTGGGTGTCGAAATCGGCCTTGGCGCCGGTGGCGGTGAGGACAATGCTACGGCTGGCCACGGCCTGGCCCAACACATTGAGCAGGGTGGCCTGCACGGCCGGCTGGCCCGCCAGCGGCGGCAGCTGCACCGTGAAGTGGCCGTGCGCCGGGTTCGGGAACAGGCTGACCGTGGTGGCCGTGAGGGCAGGCGCGGCGGCCAGCGCACCGGCCGGGCGCAGCACCAGGGCAAAGCGCCCGGTAGCGGCCGAGGCCGAAGCCAGCGCGAAGGCGTAGCGGCCCCCGGCTTTCAGCTCCTGCTGGGTGCCGGCTTCGGTATCGCGCAGGTAGATGGTCAGGCCCGCGCAGTTGGCCAGGTCGGCTACTTCAAAGGCGTAGCTGCCCGCGGCCGGGGCGGCCAGGGCCAGCGGCACCACTACCTCGGCGGTACCGGTGGGCGGGGCCAGGCCCTGGATGGCCAGCGGGGTAGCCCCCGCCAGCGTGCCCAGGCTCAGGCCCGAGGGGTTGGGCAGCTTCACGGCGTCGTACTCGGCCTCGATGGCGGGGCTAGCCCCGTTTTCGAAGTAGAGGTAGGCGGCGTCGGCCAGGTTAGCTCCCTGCACGCGCAGCTGCACCTGCGGGCGCAGGTCGGCGGCGAGGCGGCCAAAGGTGTTCTGGGTACCGAAGGTGGTGACGCGGTTGCTGTTGGTCAGGTTCACGGCGCCGGCCGTGCCGGCGGTCGTGACGCGGGCAAAGTAGCCCGAGCCCGCCTCCACCAGCGGCGACTCGCCGATGCTGTTGGTGTAGCTGCGGTAGGTGCCGCTGTACTGGCCGGTGCTTTGGAAAACGTAGATGGCGGCATCCATGCCGGGGCGCTGGGTGGCCGTCACGGTGCTCCAGTCGAGGGGGCTGGGGTAGGGGTTGCCCAGCAGCTGCCAGCCGGCATCGGCGGCGGTGCCTCGGTTCAGCGCGTCCGAGTTTTGGGCGCCGGTGTTGAAGGTGCCCGAAAAGCGTACCGCCCGTGCCGAGGCTGGGGCCTGCACGGTGTAACCGCGGCCCAGGGCCAGGGTGCTGGCCAGGGTAGCGGGCGAGAACCAGCCTTTATCAAAGTCACCGTAGTTCGACGCTACGGTGGCGAGGCGGTCTTGGTCGTAGCCGAATACCGTGGGGAAGGGCTGGGTAGTGCCCGGCGTGGCGCTCGTGTTGTAGGCGGCGTTCACGACGGGCGTGAAGCCACCCGTGCGCAGGCTGTCGAAGGTCATGGCCGTTACCGGCGAGCTGTAGTGGCGGTAGGCCGTGGTGGCCACGCCGCCCGTAATGGCGCGCTGCATGGTAGCCGTGGCGCCGTTCACAACGCCCCCCGTGTTATCGACCAGGGCCGTGCCGGCGGCCGACGAGCGCAGCAGCAGGCGGCGGCTGTTGAGGGTAAGGTTGCCGCGTTGCAGGCGCACCACCTGGCTTACGCTGAGCGGGTTGGTGAGCGTGAGGGCCGCGCCGGCGCCGTTGTTCACGGTGAGGTTGCGCACACTGGTGGGCAGCAGCGCGCCCGTGTTCTGGGCGGCGCCGGCGGTGAACACGTAGTTGGCATCGGTGCTGAAGCTGGGCGCATTGCTCGACAGCAAGAAGCCCCCGGCCCCGTTATTCACGACGCCGGCCGTATTGGGCTCGATGAGCGTGGCCCCGGCTTGCAGCGCAAACGTGCCCGGCCCCTGGACATAGTACACAAGGCTGGACGTGAGCGCGCCGCCGTCCTGCACGGTCATGGCGCCCACCACGGTTAGGTTATCGCTGAGCGTGGCGGCCCCGGTGCCAGTTACCGTCACGTTGTAGTAGGCCCCGCCCACGGCCTGCGGCGTGCTCACGATGAGGTCGGTGAGGGTTTGCACGCAAATGTTGAACGTGCCGGTGCCCGCCGCGCCGTTGTAGGCAAAGTAGCGCACGTAGTACGTGTTGCCGGGCACGAAGCCCGACGAGCCCACCGTTTCACTGCCGTTGGTGCCGGCGGCATCGGCGCAGCCCAAGCTGCTGAGGCTGCCGCAGTTGCCGCTGAATACTTCCAGCACGCCATCGAAGCCGCTGCTGGCCGTGATGCCGTACGTAGTGCCGGTAGCCACGAAGCTGTACCACACGTCATTGGCCGAGGAGCTGGTGGCCCCGCTGCACGAGCCAGCGGGCTGCGACTCGGTAGCCCCGAGCACGTTGCCGGCCGTGGCTACGCAGGTAGCGCCCGGCGTCAGGGCCACGGCGGCCGTGCACTCGTCGTTGAGGGGCCGCGTGGTGAAGGTGATGGTTTCGCTGCCGATGAGCCCCGCGCTGGTGCAATTGCTGGTGATGGTGGCCGTGTACGTGGTGCCCGCCGCCAGGCCCGTGAGCACGAGCGGCGAGGCCGTGATGGTCTGGGTCGTAGTGGCCGGCGAGGTCGTTACGGTGTAGTTGGCCGGGCCCGAGGTGCTGGCCGCGAACGTGATGGTGGCCGAGGTAGTGGTGGTGCCAGCCAACTGCACGTTGGTAACCGGGTTGCACACTTCCGGCGACAGGGTGCTGAACGTAGCCGTGGTGGCCGCCGATAGGCCTGCGGCCCCGCAATCACCCTGGATGAAGACCCGGTAGGTGGTGCCCGCCGTCAGGCCGGTGAGGCTAGCCGAGGTGCCGGTTACGGTTTGGGTAGTGGTGGCCGGCTCGGTACGGATGGTGTAGCTGGCGGCCCCGCTGCCCGTAAAGCTCAGGCTGGCCGACGTGCGGGTAATGCTGCTTAGCACCGGGGCCGTGGGCGCGGCGCAGGGCGAGGCGGTGCTGATGATGGTGAAGTTGTTATTCGAGATATCGAAAAAGTAGTTGTCCGCGGCCTCCACCATGATGCGGCCCGTGGTGGTGGCCAGGCTGGGGATGGTCACGGCCTCAGTACCATCGTTGGCGGTGCCGCCTAGCAGCAGGGTGGGGTAGGTAAGGCCGCCGTCGGTGCTGAGGCGAATGTTGACGGTAGCGCAGTTCACGCCATTAGCGTCGGTACCGGCCACGGCCCAGGTGATGGTTTCGCGGCTGTTTCCGGCCAGGCTAAGGCCAGCCGCATTGGGGTAGCTCACTAAAAACGGCCCGGCTGCGATGGTGCTGCTCAGCGTCACGATGTCGCTGCTGTTCACGCCGCCGATGATGCCCTGGCTGCCGTTGTTCTGGTCGCGCACCGTCACCCGAAACTTGAGCGGGCGCGTCACGGTGGGCAGGCGCTCGCCCAGCACGGTGGTGTTGTTCACGAGGCTGGCCAGGCGCGGAAAGTAGCGCGTGGCGTCGGCCGTGGGGTTGAAGGAGCGGAAAATCGGAATGGTGACGTTGGTAGCCTGCGCCGCCGTGGGGCTGCCCTGGGCACCCAGGTCATATTCTTCCCAGCAGTAACTCAGGGCGTCGTTGTCGGGGTCGAACGCGCCGGCCGTGAGCTTGAAGGGCGTGCCGATGGGCAGCACTTTGCCGCTGGCGGGCAGCGTGATGCGCGGCGGCGTGTTGCCGGTGGCCGTAGTTACGGCGCAGCTGGTGGTGGCGAGGTAGGCCTGAATCTGCTCGTAAGAAGCAATGTGGAAGTACGGGTCAGAATTGGGTTGCAGGTTGTTGGCCGCGCCGCAAATGCCGGCGTAGGCCATGATGGTGGTGCCCGAGCCGGGCTCGTAGGCCGTGGCCGCGCTGCGGTTGGTGCCGGCGCAGCTGCCAGCGTTGCCGTTGAAGGTGTGGCCGCCGCCAAACTGGTGGCCCATTTCGTGGGCTACGTAGTCGATGTCGAAGGCATCGCTCACCGGCGAGGGGCTGCCGGTGACGCCCCGGGCCTTCTGGCCGTTGCGACACACGCAGCCCAGGGTCGCTACGCCCCCGCCGCCCGTGCTGAACACGTGGCCGATGTCGTAGTTGGCCGAGCCGATGAGGGCATCCACGTTCGCTTGGTTTTCGCCCAGCAGGGTCGGGCCGTCATTGTTAGTATAGGGGTCGGTGGCCGCGTCGGTGTAAATGAGGCGGGTGGTAGTGCCCACCAGCACCAAGCGCACGGCCAGCTCTTTCTCATATACGCCCACCACGCGGTTCACCGAAGTAACCATGCCGGCCAGGGCCTTCTCCACGGTGCCACCCTGGAAGGCCGTGTACTCGCCGGTGGCGGCCAGGGCCAGGCGGTAGGTACGCAGCACCGGGCCGCTGGTGCGCAGGCCGCTGGGGTCCGCATCGCGGCGCCCGGCGCCGCTAGCGCCGCTGTCCTTCACCTCGCAGTCGAAGCCGCGGCCGGGCATGTCGCGCTTCCAGAAGCTGAGGTAGTGCTGGGTATCGGTGCGGCTAACGGGGTCGATAAAAAACGAGCCCGTGGCTGCCGACAGCACCTGAGCGTGGAAGCCGCCTGGCGTGAGGTCGAGCCGCAGGCTGGCCGAAGGGTCGTCGAGGCCCACCCCGGTATAAGTGCGGATGCTCGGAAACTGAGCAGCCAGCTCGGGGGCCATCACCGGGGCCTCCACTACCCGGAAGCGGGCATTGGTGCCATCGGGCAGGGGCAGCGTCACGAGCAGCGCCGCGCCGGCGCGGCCTTCGAGCGGTGCCTTGGCCAGGGCACCGCGCAAGCCGGGCTCATCTAGGGTGAGCGAGCGCGAGGCGCGCAGCGCCGCGGCTAGCGGCGAGGTGCCAGCGGCCCGCTTGGCGTTGGCATCGTCGCTAAAGAAGCTGCCGGGGGCTTTTTGGGCAGCGGCGCCCAGCGTGAGCATGCTAACCAGCAAAAGCAGCAGGGCCGGCCGCCAGCTACGCGCCAGCAGGCCCACCGCACGCACTAGGCGCAAGTAGTAGTTTATCATAGGGAAAGGAAAAGAGAGAGGCTGTTGAATGATAGAGGTTTGCAGCCCGGCCAAATGTAGGACGGATGAAGAGAATATCCATGATTTCCCTAGTTTGGTCCTACCAAAAGCGGGCTACTCAGCTCGCAATCCTATACCTTTTCCGTCTTCTACTAAGGGATAACCACTTTTCAAAACCAGGAAGGACCTGTATTTTAAATTGCAAACGGAGTTTTTTGCGTTGCCTTCGGGCGCTACCAGCGGGCCACGCCTGGCGCGCGGTCTGCTAAACCGTAGCACTTTTAGGCTACCCATCGCTCAAAGCAGCTGGCTACCCCCTGCTACGGCTACCCGCCCCGCCTACGCGGGCGCGGTGGTAGCCGCCTGGTTGACTGGCGCGGCGGCTAGGTCCTTGCGTAGCCACTGCCCGCGCAGGTACCATGCGCCTGCCAGCAGGGCAGAGAGCGCGTTGGAAAGCACGAACGACCACCAAATGCCGCGGAAGCCCAGCCCCGTGTGCTGCGACAAATACCAGGCAATGGGAAATTGCAGTATCCAGACGCTAATGATGGTCAGTATCATGGCACCCAGCGTGTTGCCAGCCCCACGCAGCGCGCCCGAAACGCACTGCTGCACGCCCGTGAAGCACAGGCTACCCACCGCAATGCGCACGAACTCCACGGCGTCCTGCGCCACGGCCTCATCACCCTTCAGAAAAAAGCGCACCAGCGGCCCGGCGGCCAGCCAGCCGGCCAGCCCTACCAGCAGCAGCCCCACGAAGCTGATGACGATGGCATAATTGGCCGTTTGGCGGGCGCGGGGCAGGTTTTTGGCCCCGATATTCTGGGCTACCAGCGTGGAGCAGGCCAGCGAAATGCCCAGCGCCGGAATAATGCCCAGCGCCAGAATGCGCGACCCAATGCCGTAAGTAGCTAGTACCGTGGTGCCGAAGGCCGTGGCTAGCCACGTCATCATCGACAAGCCCAGGGCCCGCGCCGAAAGGTCGACGGACGAGGGCAGCCCCAGCCTGATGGAGCGGCCCATAAGCGCAAAATCGGGCTGGAAGCCTTTGAAAGAAAGCTGAATACCCGATTTGCCCCATAACAGCATGGCCATGCCAATGCCAAAGCTCAGTACCTGCGTGCTGAGCGTGGCCCACGCCGCGCCGGCTACGCCGTAGGCCGGCACCGGCCCCCAGCCATCGATGAGCAGCGGGTCGAGGGCGAAGTTGAGCACCAGCGTGCCAATGTTAATGTAGAGCGGAATCCGCACCTCGCCCACGCCCCGCATCAAGGATTGAAACATGAGAAAGCCAAAGTTGAACACCAGCCCCAGCATCAGCACCCGCTGAAAGGAATTGGCCAATTCAAAAATGTCAGTCTTCACCCCGAACAGGTGCAAAATGAGCGGCGAGGCTGCGTAGGCCCCCACCGTGAGCACCAGCGCCAGCGCGGTTTCAAGCACCAGCGACTGCGCCGCAATGTGGTTGACCATCTTCAGGTTGCGCGCCCCGAAGTTCTGGGCCACCAGCACTGAGCCCGCCACCGAAAAGCCCGAGCCAATGGCTATCAGCAGGAAATTGATGGGAAAGCACACGGCCACGGCGGCCACGGCATTGGCCCCCAGCCGGCCCACCCAGTAGGCATCAACGAGCTGATAGCCAGTCTGAAGCAGGTTGCCAAACACGATGGGCAAGGCCAGCGTGAGCAGCGATTTCAGGATGGGCCCCTGAGTGAGATTGGGGCGGGCGAAGGCAACGGGGGCAGGCATACGGCTCCAGATACGGGCAGATGGGGGCTAGGGTACACGCGCAACGGCTGGGAGCCGGGGCGCCCGCCCCCGCTCCCAGCCGCTTGGCCAGGGTCGGGTTGCCGAGCGCCGGGGGCTACACCTGCCCCACGCCGCCGTCCACAAACAGCTCGGCGCCGGTTACGTAGCTGCTGTCGTCGGAAGCCAGGAAGACCACGGCCTTGGCAATTTCATCGGCCTCGCCCAAGCGGTTCAGGGGTACGATAGTGCGCATGTGCGCTTTAAATTGCGCTACTTGCTCGGGGGTGTCGGCCAGGGCGTTGAGGCCGGGCGTTTCGATGGGGCCGGGACTGATAGCGTTCACCCGGATTTTGCGGGCCTTAAGGTCGGTGGTCCAGGTGCGGGCCAGCGAGCGGATGGCCGCCTTGGTGGCGCTGTATACGCTGTCGCCGCCGAAGCCCTTGATACTTACCACCGACGACATCACAACGATGGCCGCGCCCTCGGGCAGCAGCGGCAAGGCCTTCTGCACTGTGAACACGATGCCCTTCACGTTGATGTCGAACTGCCGGTCGTAGTGGTCCTCGGTTACGGCCTCAATGGGCAGGAACTCGGCAATGCCAGCGTTGGCAAACAGCACGTCGAGGCGGCCCTTCTGCTCCTTGATGGTGGCCACCACCCGGTCGAGGTCGGCCAGGCTGCTTACGTCGCCCTGGATGCCGAAGGCCGAGCTGCCCAGCTGCTGCACGGCCGCATCAAGCTCGGCCTGGCGGCGGCCGGTGAGGAAGACGAACGCGCCTTCGGCCACGAAGCGCTGGGCCGTGGCTAGCCCGATGCCAGCCGTGCCGCCGGTGATGAGGGCAATTTTGCCGGTGAGTTTTTGAGAAGTTGCCATGTTGAAATGGGGATTAAGGATTGGTTTCGCCAAGGAACTATCGATAGTTACTCCTGGTTACTAAAGCCAATCATTTTGCCCCACAAACTGGTTACCTTGCCGTAACCATCGGCCCTTTTGCCTAGCTGCCCGCCATGAGAGACGCTGCTTTCGGAACCTCAACCTGCTCGATGACCCGCACCATGGGCGTGCTGGGTGGCAAGTGGAAGCCCATTATCATTACTTACCTGGCCCGCCGGCTGCGCTTTGGGCAGCTGGCGCAGCGCCTGCCCCTCATCTCACGCAAGGTGCTCACCGAGCAGCTCAAGGAGCTGGAGGAGGATGGCATTGTGCGGCGTGAGGCCTTTGCCGAGCTGCCGCCGCGGGTCGAGTATTCGCTTACCGAGCGCGGGGCGCTGCTGCTGCCCATTCTCGACCAGCTGTGCAGCTGGCACAGCGCCGGCGAGGCGCCCGGGCCGGGGTGTTGCCCGCTCGGCGCATAACCCCGACCGCCCGAATGGGGTACACCCTAGCCAACCCACCCCGGCTTGCGGCCGGTGTTCCCCTCATGATAAAGCACACCTATGACATGGGCGTGGTCGGCAACTGCGCCTTCCTGGCCCTTATCGGCACCGATACGGCCGTGCGCTGGCTCTGCTGGCCGCGCTTCGACAGCAGCTTCGTATTCGGCCCCCTGCTCGACGAGCAGAAGGGTGGCGAGTACAGCGTGCGCCCGGCCAGCCCCGAGTTTAGCTCGCATCAATATTATGTGCAGAATACCAACGTATTATGCACCGAGATAACGGCCGCCGACGGCAGCTACCGCGTCACCGACTTTGCCCCGCGCTTTCTGCAATACGAGCGCTACTACAAGCCGCTGATGTTCATTCGCAAGATTGAGCCGCTGGCTGGCACGCCGCGCGTGCGGGTGGCCTGCCGCCCGGTGGGCGAATACGGTGAGCGCGAGCTCACGCGCCGCCGCAGCTCCAACCACATCGCGTTTTTGGGCATGGAGGAGGAAATTCGCCTCACCACCAACATCCCGCTCACCTACGTGCTTGATGAGGAAGACTTCGTGCTCAACGAAACCAAGTACCTCGTGCTCACCTACGGCGCGCCGCTGGAGGCCACGCTGGAAAGCACCGTGGAGCGCTTTCTCACCAACACGCTGGCCTACTGGCGTGGCTGGGTGCAGAGCACCAGCATCGGCAATTTTCACCAGTCGCAGGTTATCCGCTCGGCGCTGGCCCTCAAGATTCACCAGTACGAGGACACGGGCGCCATCATTGCGGCCAGCACCACTAGCCTGCCCGAGGCGCCCGGCAGCACCCGCAACTGGGACTACCGCTTCTGCTGGATGCGCGACACGTTCTACATCCTCACGGCCTTTAATAACATCGGCCACTCCGAGGAGCTGGAGCGGTATTTTCACTTCATCGCCAACATCACGGGCAAGGTGCAGGACAAGTTTCAGCCGCTCTACGGCATCGGCGGCCAGAGCAAGCTGACCGAAACCGAACTGCCGCTGGCTGGCTACCTGGGCAACCAGCCGGTGCGCATCGGCAACGATGCCTACACTCACATTCAGAACGACGTGTACGGCCAAGTGCTCGTGGCGCTGCTGCCGCTCTACGTCGATTGCCGCTTCCAGGACCCCGGCCGCCCCGCCCCGCTGGCCCTCGTGGAGGAGTCACTGCGCCTCATCGAAACCACCATGGACCAGCCCGACGCCGGCCTCTGGGAGTTCCGGCACATTGCCCAGCGGCACTGCTACACCTACCTCTTCCACTGGGCCGGCAGCCACGCCGCCCTGCAAATAGCCCGCTCGCTGGGCCATAAAGAGCTGGAAGCCAAGGCTAGCCGCTTGCTCAAGGTGTCGCAAGAGCACATTGAGGCTTGCTACAGCGCTGAGCGCGGCGCCTACACCAACGCCATCGGCTCGACGGACCTCGATGCCAGCACCATTCAGCTCATTACTATGGGCTACCTCGACCCGGCGTCGGAACGCACCAAGCACCACCTGGCCGAGCTCGAAAAAGAGCTGAAAACGCCCGAGGGCCTCTTCTACCGCTACCGCCACCCCGACGACTTCGGCACGCCCGAAACCACCTTCCTCATCTGCTCTTTCTGGTACGTGGAGGCCCTGGCCTGCGTCGGCCGCCTCGACGAGGCTATCGCCGAGTTCGAGCAGCTTCTCACCTACGCCAACCACCTAGGTTTGCTGAGCGAAGACGTGGACGCTAAAACCGGCTCGCAGTGGGGCAATTTCCCGCAGGCCTACAGCCACGTAGGATTGGTAAATGCCGCCTACCGCATCGCCAAAAAGCTGGATAAGCCGCACTTCGTGAGCTAAGGCATTTTCACCACAGAAGACGCGAAGGGAGCGCAGAGGTTGTTCTTCTACGCTCCCTTCGCGTCTTCTGTGGTGAAAAGCCTATGTTACCTTTGCCATATCGCACGGTTATTCCGCCTCACCACACGGGTCGTCCCTAAAAAGACGAAACCCCAGCTGGTGGTACAGCCGGGGTTTCAGAGAAGCAGGTGGTTAAGCACCTACAATCTCGACTCACAATGAGAAACGAACGTGCGAAACCGGGGTTTGAGCTAAAGCTCGAACTTCGGCTGTCCAACAAGCTACTGCGGTGGCTCGTTGGGCTAGCAATTAGTAGCGGCGCCTTATCGGCGGCCGTACACTACTTGTAAGGTTGGCAAGGGGCTGGTCCGTAAGGGCTAGCCCCTTGTTTGTAGTACAAATATAACGCAGGCCAATGGGTTTCGGTTGCCGCGAGCCCGCTAGCCCAGCAGCTTGCGCAGCAGCTGCCGCACCGCCGCTGGCGAGCTGATGTTGAAGCGGGCCAGCGAGCGGCCTCCGTTGCCCACCTTCACGGTGTAGGCCTCGGGCGGCAGGGCCCGGAAGGTGTCCTCATCAGTGCGGTCGTCGCCGAGGGCCAGAATAAAGTCGGACGGGTAGCGGGCTAGCCAGCGAGCCGTAGCGGTGCCTTTGTTGATGCCCGAGTTCTTGATTTCGAGTACCTTATTGCCCTCCATTACTTGCAGGTCGGTGTTGGCCGTCATGAAGGCGAGGTGGGCCAGCAGCTCGCGGGCGCGCACCTCGCCCAGGTCGGCGTCGGCGCGGCGGTAGTGCCACACCAGCGAGTAGTCCTTCTGCTCGATAAACGAGCCGGCGGTGCGGGCCACGTACAGTTCCAGCACGGGGCGCAAGTCGCGCATCCAGTCATTCTGCATGGTCTGGAACAGCTCCCAGTCCTCGCCCGCCGCGCGCAGCCACACGCCGTGCTCCGTAATGAAATCAACCGGCAGGTCGCCCAGCCAGCCGCCCAGCGTGGCCCGGTCGCGCCCGCTGATGAGCACCACCCGCGTGTGCGGCAGCTCGGCCAAGGCGCGCAGCAGCAGGCGTAGCTCCTGGTCGGGCGCGGCGCGCTGCGGGTTAGCGTGGAAGCCTACCAGCGTGCCGTCATAATCCAGCAAGATGAGCCGTTGGCTAGCCCCGTGGAAGTCGCTGAGCAGCTGCGCGGTGGCCGCCTCATCCAGCTTTTCGGTGGCCAGGGTGTGCTGTTTCATCTTGGTGTAGGCCAGCTGGTTCATGAAGAGCTTGGTCCAGGAAAAGACGTTGTAGCGCTTGACCAGGGCCTGCATAGCCACCATGCGGTTGCTTTGCTCTTCCTCGGGCATCACCAAGGCCTCGTGTAAGGCCTCTACGAGCTGGCTCACATCGGTGGGGTTGATGACGAGCGCATCGGACAGCTCGCGGGCGGCGCCGGCGCGCTCGCTCAAAATGAGCACCCCACGCTGGTCGAGGCGGCTGGCCACGTACTCCTTGGCCACGAGGTTCATGCCGTCGCGCATGGGCGTCACGAGGGCTACCTCGGCCAGCCGGTACAGCGCCGCCAGCTCCTCCAGCGGCAGCGAGCGGTAGAAGTACAGGATTGGGTTCCAGGTGATGGTGCGGTACTGCGCATTGATGCGCCCCACCAATTCGTCAATTTCCACCTTCAGCTCGGCGTACTGCGCCACCTGGTCGCGCGAGGGTACCACCAGCATGATTAGGCTCACCTGCCCGCGCCACTCGGGGTAGCGCTGTAGCAGTAAATCGAACGCTCGTAGCCGCTGGGCAATCCCCTTGGTGTAGTCGAGCCGGTCGATGCTGAGAATCACGCGCGTGTCGCGCAGCGCCTCGCGGTACTCGGCCATGTGCTGCTGCGCGGCCTCCGAAGCGGCAGCCTCGGCGTAGCGCTGGTAGTCGATGCCCATTGGGAAGGCATCGACGCGCACCGAGCGGGTGGGCGTCTCAATCTGCCCATTCTGGGCGGGGTAGCCCAGCAGGTGCGTCACGGCGCTGAGGAAGTGCCGCATGTAGCCAAAGGTGTGAAAACCAATGAGGTCGGCGCCCAGCATACCGCGCAGCAGCTCGGTGCGCCAGGGCATCACCCGTATCAGCTCCTGCGACGGAAACGGGATGTGCAGGAAAAACCCGATGCTGGCCTCGGGCCGCGCCCGGCGCAGCAGCTCGGGCAGCAGCAGCAGCTGGTAGTCGTGCACCCAGATGGTGTCTTCGGGCCCGGCCTGGGCCAGCACGGCTTCGCAAAATTTCTCGTTTACCCGCACATAAGCATCCCAGTGGGCTTGCTCATACACGGCAAACTCGCTGAAATAGTGAAAGGTAGGCCACAGCGTGGAGTTGCTGAAACCCTCGTAGAAATCGCGGATTTCGTCCTCTGTCAGGAAGACCGGCGCCATATTGTCAGCGCGCAGCTCCTGGCGAATGTGGGCCTCCTCGGCTGCATCCTGCACAAACAGTCCCGGCCAGCCTATCCACAGGTTATCGCCCTGGCGGTAAATGGAGCCGAGGCCGGTAGCCAACCCGCCTTCGCTGGGCTGAAACGTGAGACCTTCTTCCTGGCGCAGAACTTTTGTGGGCAAACGATTGGAGACAATTAAGGTGCGGGGCATAGGCCAAAACCGGATGGTAAACCCTGTTACTACGTAACATTTCCCCAAAAAGTCACCATTCAGTCTTCATACAACTACCCAAGCTGGGCGGCTAATCGAAGATAATCGTCTTGTTTCCGTGCACAAACACTTGCTCGTCGAGCACCATTTTTAGTGCCCGGGCCAGCACGATTTTCTCGCCGTCGCGGCCGGCCTGGGCCATCTCGTGGGCGCTCTGGGTATGGTCGATGGGAATCACGCTTTGCGCGATAATCGGCCCCTGGTCGAGCTGCTCATTCACGAAGTGCGCGGTGGCCCCAATTATTTTCACGCCCCGGGCGTAGGCCTGCGCGTAGGGGCTAGCCCCCACGAAGGCCGGCAAAAACGAGTGGTGAATATTGATGAGTCGGTTGGCGTAGGGCGCCACAAAATCGGGCGACAGAATGCGCATGTACTTGGCCAGCACCACCAAATCGGGGGCGTAGGCGGCTAGCTGGGCCAGTATCTCGGCCTCGTGCTGGGCGCGGCTGCGGCCCTCGTGCGGCAGGTAGTGGTAAGGCAGGCCAAACTTGCGCGTGAGTTCGCCCAGCACCTCGTGGTTGCTAATGACGGCCAGGATGTTGGCATTGAGTTCGCCAAAGGCGTGGCGCACCAGCAGCTCGCTCAGGCAATGGTGCTCCTTGGTGGCCAGCAGCACGAGGTTTTTGGGGCGGTTGTCGGTGAGGCGCACCTCGGCCGCCGGGGGCAGCACCGCCCGCAGCCGGGCTAGCAGGCCCGCGGCCTCAAACTCGCCGGCAAACTCGGTGCGCATGAAAAACACGTCGCCCTCGCGCTCCACAAACTCGCCGTTGCGCACAATGTTGAGGCCCAGCTCATAGAGCACACCCGTGATTTTATACACCAGCCCGCGCTCGTCGGGGCATTTTATCAGCAGCAAGTGCGCCATGAAGTCAGTAGTTTGCCAGGATAAGGGCTAGCTAGGTGCCGGCCGCTGCCCGCAAACTACTACCAACTAGCAATTTTAAGACTGCGGCCGCGGGGCCTGACGCTGCACTTCGTACTTGCGCTTGATGAAATCGAGCATTTCACGCACGTGTTCGTCGGTTTTGTTGGCCTCAATTTTCCAGAGCGCCTCAATAAGCAGCAACAGCAGGCGGGTTTCTTTATCGGGCTCGGGGTAGCCGAGCTGCTCGAAAGCCACGCGCAGGCGTGCCGGCACCGGGCGCATAAAGCGCTCGTGCTGCTGCTGCGCCATCTCGCGGTCGGCCAGTCGGTATTGCAGCTTCCAGAAATGCGGCTCCTCCAGCACCAGCTTGTAAGGCAGGTCAATGACGCTGTGAATGAAGGTAAGTGGGTCAGTTTCGAGCAGCCCACCCCGATTATGTTCAATAATGCGCTGGTAGCCGCTTTTGATAATAAAGTCGAGCAACTGCTCTTTCGAGCCGAAATGCTTGAAAATGAGGGCCTCCGAAACGCCGGCGGCTTTGGCAATCTGTTGGGTAGAAGTGTTCTCAAACCCTTTATCCCCAAACAGTTGCAGCGCCACATTGGCAATGTGTTGGCGGCGGGTAATCATAAACGCGGTGGGTGGGGGAGGCCCAGTGTGAAGTGCAAAGTTCGGGCATAAACCGGCTATCAACTGCCAATGACCCGTTTTATTCTTTTGCTTCTGGCGCCCGGGCGCAAAAAGAAACCGGCCAATCTGGGGTTACCAAATCGGCCGGTTGGAAAACTTTCAGATTCTGCCAGGCCGGGGCGGGGCAGATATTCTCAACCAGCTGGGGTGGGACGACGGCTGGGCAACTTAGAGTGTGGGACGGAACCAGGCGGGGTGGGACGACGACTGGTCGGAGAGTGTGTGTGGGTACCGGCTGGGGTGGGACGACGGCCGGGCAACTTAAGAGTGGACAGCTAGCGGGGTGGGAGTCGGTAGCCGTTGGTGGAACAATATTACGACAAAAATTTAAATCCTGGTAAGTGTTAGCTCACTAAAACGAGGTGAGTGAACACTTACCTCGGTTTATAAAGGTTAATCAACTGATTTTCAAGGATAAAAATTAGTGTGTAAAATTTAGGCTTTTTAAAAGATTTTTTTATAAAACTTAAATAGCCACCTCGCAGCATCAAATTCGCTGAAAACGTTTGCAGTAAATTATGGTACGTAAGACCACGCGTAGTAGTTGGTAATTGGCCTTTGCTGGCTCTGGGTGAGGTATAAGGTGCCCGGCTGCCCGGGTAGGGCGCTGTTAACCTGAAGAACAGCCAGTGGGCCGGCTGCTGGCCTGGCTAGAGGTACTTCTCGTAGATGCCGGCGGCTATTTTTTCGACCAGGGGCTTGGGTACCACGTTGGTAAGGCCAGCCGATACCTTATTGAGCACGCCGGGGATGAACTCGGCCCGACCTGCAAACAGCGCCTTTAGGCCCGCCTCGGCCACCTGGCCAGGGGTCATTGATACTTTGTTGGCCACGGCTTGCAGCTCGGCGCCCATGCCGGCGCGGTTGCCGAAGTCGGTGGTGGTGGCACCCGGGCTGAGACAGGTCACGCTCACGCCACTGCCCTTCAGCTCGTAGCGCAGGCCCCGGCTGAAGCTGAGTAAAAAAGCCTTGCTGGCGGCGTACACCGTGAGCGAGGGCACGGCCTGGTAGGCGGCGGTGCTGGCCACGTTGAGCACGTAGCCCCGCGCGGCGCGGCGCAGCAGCGGCAGCAAGGCGTAGGTGAGCTGCACGGGCAGGTTGAGGTTGAGTTGCAGCATATTAAGCTGCTCCTCCAGATTGAGCTGCTCGAAACGACCCCATAGGCCGTAGCCCGCGTTGTTGACGAGCACGGCCAGCCCCTCGGGGGCGTGGTGGGCGGTCCAGTGGGCTACCTCGGCGGCGGCCTCGGGCTGGGTGAGGTCGAGGGCCAGCACGTGCGCCGCGCGCTGGTGGCGGGCCTGGGCTTCTTGGGCTACGGCCTGGAGCTGGCCGGCCGAGCGGGCTACCAGCAGCAGGTCGTAGCCGCGCTGGGCCAGGCCCAAGGCTAGTTCGCGGCCAATGCCGCGCGAGGCGCCGGTAACGAGGGCGAGGGGCATAAGACAGGAGCGGCTGACGGCCGCTTAGAAAATATCGAGAAAAGAGCTAGAAGCAGAAAAAGCCGGACTATTCAGCAGAAGTGAACAGCCCGGCCCTTCGGAGCATGCCGATACTAAGGCGTAATTATTTCACTAAGTGTAAAAAACGCAGGTAGAACGGCGTGGGGCTCTCCTCGCTCTTGGGCTGGTACTTGCCCCCGATGATAGGTACGTACATGACGCGGCGGCGCGACTCGGGACCCACTAGCGGCGACTGCGCCACGCGGTGCCACATGCGGCCGTCGTGCACGGTGAGGTCGCCGGGCTCGGTTTCGACGGCTATCTCGTTGGGGTCGTAGTACACGTCTTTGTAGTACTTCTTGCGAAATAGCATCTTGCCTAGGCCCTGGCGGTGGGTACCGGGTATCACGCGCAGGCCGCCATTGGTGGCCTTGGTGCCGTCGAGGTGCAGGCCCACGTTGAGCATGGGCCGGATGCGCTTGCCGTAAAACACGTCGCGTAGCGAGTCGGTGTGCCAGCCCATCTGGCTGAACTCCGAGCCTTCCACGTTCACGTAGTGGTTGACGACCAGGCCGTCGCGCTCGTTTTCGCCCACGCGGCCACCCGGCATTTCGAGCAGCGGAAACAAGGCCTCGAAGCGCTTGTCTTGCAGCAGCTCGTGCAGCACGGGGCTGTGCTGCGAGGCAAAGGCGAAGCGCTGCACGATGGAGGTGCCGTCGACATCCTTGCCATACTTAATAGGTACGCCGTTTACTTTGTCAACGTGGCCAGCCAGCCAGGCGGCCTGCACATCCTGGGTGGCCTTTAGGTAGGTCTGCACCTGCTCGGGCGAGGCGAAGGGGCGAAAGTGCAAAAAACCGTACTTAGCAAAGAAGGCCCGCTGCTCGGCCGTCAGTTCCTGGCCGAGAGTGAAGCGCGGATAATCGGATAAAGATGCCATAGAGGGAAAAGCTGGCGGAAGTAATTTCCGGCCGCCCTAAAATTCAGATGAAGGGGCAAAGATACGGCGCTAGGGGGTGCAAAAAGATGAATCTCGCCTGAGTTGCACCTTGGCTACGCGGCCATTAACCACCTTGGCGGCAACGAAGTTTGGCAGGCCCGGCGCGTTTTGCGGCGCGAGCCGGGCTTTGTCGGGCAGCGCCGGCGGCCGGGCCGGCGCTGGGGGCCGGGGGCAGTGCCGTTGGCCCCGGTCCCGGCCTCTACTCAAGCCAAACCTGCGTTATTTGATGGCCGCTACCTGCCTGGCTTCCGTTAGGTACTTCTAACCCCTTCCATACCCCGCCCGATGGTCTTCACCCCTAGCCCTATGCTTCTCAAGCTGCTCTACAATCGTGGCAGCCTCCACAACCTGCCCGAGGGCCAGGGCGTGGCGTTCAGTATCAAAAACCGGCTCGATACGGTGCGTCTCACCGGCCTGCGGCACGTGAAGCTGGGTGCGGTGGTGGTGCCGGCCAGCCACGTGCGGCTCGACCTGGGCGGGGGCGACGTGCGGCCCGCCGCCAGCCTCGGTGAGGGGGCGCAGGCCGTCGAATTGCCGGTGGGCCACAGCGCCACTTTTTTGCTCGATACGCCCGCCCTGGCCGAGGGGATGCACCAGGTGCAGGCCCAGTTCAGCACCGATGCCTTCGGCGAGCTGAGCGTGGAGGTGGAGGATGTGATTGCTGGGCCCGACGGCCGGGTGCGGATTCCGCGCTCCGAAGACGATGACTACGCCGAGGCGGCCATCCAGGCGCGCCGGCAATTTGCCGAGCAGTTTACCCAGCAAGAGTACAAACATTTACCGCACTACTCCTTCGACCCGCACGTACTCAAGGGCAACTGCGAGCACTTCGTGGGCGTGGCGCAGGTGCCGGTGGGGCTGGCCGGCCCGCTGCACGTGCAAGGCGAGCACGCGCAGGGCGATTTCCTCATTCCGATGGCCACCACCGAGGGCACCCTGGTGGCGAGCTACAACCGCGGCATGCAGGTGCTCAACCTGTGCGGCGGCGTGAAGTGCACCGTCATCGGCGACGCCATGCAGCGGGCCCCGGTATTCGTGTTTGACGATGCCCGCGGCGCCCGCGACTTTGGCCGCTGGGTAGCCGATAACCTGGAGCAAATCCGGCCCCAGGCCGAAAGTACTTCGCGGGTAGCTAAGCTGCAATACATTGATACCTACCTGAGTAACAAGTTTGCGTTTCTGCGCTTCAATTTCTCGACTGGCGACGCGGCCGGGCAAAACATGGTGGGCCGGGCCACGTTCGCGGCCTGCTCCTGGGTGCTGGAGAACTACAAGGGCGCACCCATCCGCAATTTTTACCTCGAATCGAACTTCGCTACCGACAAAAAGGCCAGCCAGATAAACGTGATGCGTACCCGCGGCAAGCGCGTGGTGGCCGAGGCCGTAGTGCGGCGCGACGTGCTGATGCAGCGCATGCGCGTGACGCCCGAACAGCTGGCCTACCACGGGCAGGTGAGCAACGTGGGCGCCTTCCTATCGGGGGCTAACAACAACGGTGCGCACTCGGCCAACGGCATCACGGCGCTGTTCATCGCTACCGGGCAAGACGTGGCCAACGTGAGCGAGTCGAGTGCGGGCGTGCTGTATTCGGAGGTCACGAAGGAAGGTGATTTGTACATCAGCATCACCATTCCGTCGCTCATCGTGGCCACCCACGGTGGCGGTACGGGGCTAGCCACCCAGAACGAGTGCCTGCGCATGCTAGGCTGCGTAGGCCAGGGCACGGTCTACAAATTTGCCGAGATAGTGGCCGGCGTGGTGCTGGCCGGCGAGCTGAGCCTGGGTGCCGCCATCAGCAGCAGCGACTGGGTAAGCAGCCACGAGCAGTACGGCCGTAACCGCTAGCGGCTAGGGGGTTGTGCGGCTAGTTGGGCGCTTATATTTGCCCAGATTCCCCTTTCTTTTCTGCAAGCTTAACGTGAAAAAACTGTTCTTCTCGCTGCTGCTGGCGGCGGGCTATTCGGCGGCCTGGGCGCAGGCCGGCCACCCCGGTGCTGACCCCGGCCGGGCGCTTTACCGCGAGGCTAACGCCCCGGCGGCCAGCCGGCGCACCCGCGCCTCTGCTGCCCAGCAACCCGACGAGTTTCTGGGTAGCGGCGTTTACGAAACCGGCTACCTGCGCACCCTCGATGGCCGCCGCATCCTGGTGCTGGGCCTGCGCTACCACGTGGGCCAGCGCGTGCTGCAAGTGCAGGATTCGATGCAGGTGGATAGCACGCACTACTGGCCGCTGGCCGCCGTGCGCGGCTTCGACCTGGGCACCGACGACGACGCCCCGCCGGCCGGCAGCCCCGGCGCTACGCCGGGCGTGCGGCGCTACCGCACCCGCCTGGTGCACGAGGGCAAGCAGGGCGCCCGCCGCGAGGCCGTGCAAGTGCTGACATCCATCGACTCGGGGCCGCTGCTGCTGGCCTGGCTGCCCGTGGCGGCCCCGGCCGGGCTGGCCCAGGTACTGGTAGCCGGCCCCGGCACCACGCCCACCGAGCCCCTGCGCCCCCTCGACCTCAGCGAAAGCGCCGTGCTGCGCCTCTGCGGCAGCCGCGCCGAGGAGATGCGCACCTTCGCCAGTGCCCGCCACCTGCGCTTCGACCGGCCCGCCGACGTAGCCAAGCTATTTGACCATTACAACCGGGTAGCCGTGGCCAAGTAGCGCGGGCCAGTGGCGGCCGGGTTGGCCAGCTAGCGAAAGAGGAGAAGGCAGAGTTTATTGATAAGCAATAAAATTTTATTGCTTATCAATAAATTCTGCCTTCCTTTGTGGCGTCACTTTTCATTCATCGCCTGCTATGGCTTCTCGCTACCTGCTCTTTGTGCTCCGCATTACCACAGGCCTGACCGGCCTTTTTGTGTTAGCGGCGGCCGTGCTGACATTCTCCTTGCTCGGTAAAATGGCCGATGCGGCCAGCCAGCCCGAAGTGCAGTTGGCCCTCGATACCAAGCGGCCCAACATATTTGAGGCTTGGCACGACACCCAGGCCGGCTTTATGGATGGCTGGAAGGGCCAGCACCGCCCCGAGCGGGGCCCGCTGCCCCCGCGCACCGCCGCCAGCTTCGACGTGCAGGCCTACCCCTACGCGCAGGTGCTGCGCTACCGCGAGCCCAGCAACGCGAAACGCATGGTGCTGCAAGCCCTTGGCGCCCTCGATGAGAGCCTGTCGGTAGCGGGGCTGTTCTTCCTGGGCTATGGCAGCTGGCTGCTGTTCAAGCTGTTGCGAGACGTGACGCCCGAAACCCCCTTTACCCTAGCCAATGCCAAGCGGCTGCGCAAACTGGCTTTGCTGGTGCTGGGGCTGTATTTTTGGCAGTACGTGGCCTACCTCCTGGTGTGGCTGCTGGTGCCTGCCTACCGCGTGGCGCAGCTGGCCTACCCCTTGAGCCACTACGTGCATCTCAATACCGATGACCTGGTGCCGGGGCCGACCATTGGAATGGCCCTTGTTATTATCGCGGCCGTGTACCAACGCGGTGTGCAGCTGAGCCGCGAAGCCGAACTCGTTATCTGATGCCCATTCTCGTGAACCTCGACGTGATGCTGGCCCGGCGCAAGATGACGCTCAGCGCTTTGGCTGAGGCCGTGGGCATCACGCTGGCCAATCTTTCGATTTTGAAAAGCGGCAAGGCGAAGGCCGTGCGATTTAGTACCCTAGCCGCCATCTGCCAGGTGCTCGACTGCCAGCCTGCTGATTTGCTGGAGCACCAGCCTGACCCTAACGACCTGAAGCGCGGGGAAGAGTAACGCTGGCGGGTGGCCCCACCCCCGGCCCGTTCCTTCCGGGAGAGGGGAGCCACGGCGGCGCAACTGGTCTCAATCGTCAGGCTCCCTTCTCCCGGAGGGGCCGGGGGTGGGGTGACCGTAACAGTAAAGCCCACGCTACTTGCTGCCCAGCAGGGCTAGCTGCGCGGTGCTGTCCTGCACCACGTGCAGGGCCTGTTGCAGCTCTAAGTCCGTGTCGCGCAGCACGGCGCGGCTGGCTTCGGGGCCGTAGGCGCTGCGCGCGATGTAGGCTTTGAGGCTGGCGCGCAGGGCGGGCGCGCTGCGGCGCAGGGCCACCGGGTCGGGGCGCACGCCGGCCTGGGCCGCCAGGCGCGACAGGCCATCGAGCTCGGTATCCGTGACGCGGAACACGGCCTGGTACTGGGCAAAGCGCAGGCCCGCCAGCTCGGCCCGGTGCTGCTGGTAGAAGGCCAGCGCGTAGGCGTGCACGGCGCCCAGGCTTTGCAGGCGCAGGTAATAGGCCGAGTGCAGCAGCGTATCGCGGGGCACGAACACGTCGGGCATGATGCCGCCGCCGCCGTACACCACCCGGCCGTGGTCGGTGCGAAACTGCTGCCCGGCCGCAAAGCGCACGCTATCGGCCGAGGCCAGCTCGCCGTGCTGCTGGCGCTCAGCCACCTCGCGCTGGTAGGTGGCGCGGTCGGGCCCGTAGGGCTTCTGAATGCAGCGGCCCACCGGCGTGTAGTAGCGTGCCACCGTGAGGCGCAGCTCGCCGCCCTCCTGCAAGGCGATGGGCTGCTGCACCAGGCCTTTGCCGAAGGTGCGGCGGCCCACCAACAGGGCGCGGTCGTGGTCTTGCAAGGCACCGGCCAGTACTTCGGCGGCCGAGGCGCTGTTTTCATCCACCAGCACCACTAGGGGCTGCTGCTCCCAGTCGCCGGCCACGTGGGCGTAGGTCTGGGTGGCGTACTGCTCGTCTTTGCCGGCCGTGTACACGATTTTGCGCGAGCCGGCGATGAACTCGTCGGCTAGCCTCGTAGCGCGGTCGAGGTAGCCGCCGGGGTTGCCGCGCAGGTCGAGCACCAGCCGCTTGAGGCCCTGGCGCTGCAAGTCGGCCAGCTGGGTTTTAAACTCCTCATAGGTGCTGGCTGCGAAGCGGTTGACCTTGATGTAGCCGGTCTGGCCATCCTCCAGCAGCACGCCCGGCTCGACCGAGTTATTCGGCACCCGGCCCCGGTTGAGGCGCACCGTGAGGGGCTGGGGCTGCTGGGGGCGAGCCACCGTCAGGCTAAGGCTGCTGGCGCGGGGGCCGCGCAGCAGCAGGGTGAGCTGGCTCAGGCTGACGCCCGCGCCCGCCACTGGCTGGGTGCCCACGCGCAGCAATTGGTCGCCGGGCAGCAGGCCGGCCGCCTCGGCCGGGCCGCCGGGCAGGGTGCTCACCACGGTGGCCGTATCCCGGAAAAAGTTAAAATCGAGCCCCACCCCGTCGAAGCTGCTTTGCAAGAAGGCATCGACCTGCTCACGGTCCCGGGCCGGGATGTACACCGAGTGCGGGTCGAGCTTGCCCAGCAGCTGCGCCACGGCATAGTTGGTGAGCCCGTCGGCATCGACCGAATCTACGTAGTCGCGGTCGATGGCGGTCAGGATTTCCTTGTAGCGCAGGTAGCCGCGGGCCGTGGCGTCGGGGTTCTCGGTGCGTGGCCTGAACGGATTGGTGCCCAGAAGTATACCTATGCCCAGCGTAAGCGCCGGTAGCAGTGCCAGGCGGTGGCCCCAGCCCCGACGGGCCAGCCCCCTAGCGGTGGCAGCAGCGGCGCGGCGCAAGGGCAACAGGGCGGGCATAAGCGAGTCGGCAGGACGAATACTTAGGAAATCAAACAGCCGAAAAGACTATTGCTCAGTCAAATTTAGGCCGGTCTCTGCACAACTTTTTGCTGAAAAGCCCGAACCGGACCGCTTTCTAACTAGGCCTACACATTTTCTTCGGATAAGTCAAAAAACGTGAAGTGTTGGTCCCCGGTGCCGGCTTGCTCTTGCGGAGGCAGGGGTCGGAGGCAGGGGCCACCGCTAGGGGCCAATGCACCCGGCCGTATCTTTGTGGCTTACTGCGCTTACTCATGCCTACCCCCACCACCGGCCGCATTCTGGCCATCGACTACGGCAACAAGCGGGTGGGGCTGGCCATTACCGACCCGCTCCAGCTCATTGCCTCGCCCCTGGATACCATTCACAGCCAGGAGGTAGTGAAATTTGTGCTCGACTACCACCGGCGCGAGCCGCTGGCGGCCGTGGTGGTGGGCATGCCCCGCACGCTGCTCAACGAGCCCACCGACTCGACCAGCGCCGTGGTGGGGTTGCTGCGCCGCCTGCGCCGCGAGCTGCCCGAGCTGGGCATCCACGAAATCGACGAGCGCTTTACCTCGCGCTTGGCCAAGCAGGCCATGCTGGCCGGCGGGCTGGGCCGCAAAGCCCGGCAGGACAAGGCCACCGTGGACAAGGTGAGCGCCGCGCTTATTCTCCAGTCTTTTCTAGAATCCCCCTTACGCTAATGATTCTCCCGATTGTTGCCATCGGCGACCCCGTGCTCAAAACGCTCGCCAAAGACCTACCCGCCGACCTGCCCGCCGCCGACCTGCAAAAGCTGGTCGAGGATATGTTCGAAACCATGTACTCGGCCCACGGCGTGGGGCTGGCCGCCCCGCAGGTAGGCCGCGCCGTGCGCCTCTTCGTGATGGACTCGGGCCCCATGCTCGGCCCCGATGAGGACGACGAAGACGACGAGCCCGTAGAGGTAGCCGCCGCCGATGAGGTGCAGGAAACGCCCATTAAGCGCGCCTTCATCAACCCCCAGATGGTGAGCGAAACCGGCACGCCCTGGGGCTTCGAGGAAGGCTGCCTGAGCATCCCCGGCGTGCGCGAGCTGGTGCAGCGCTGCCCCGACATCGTGCTGCGCTACGAGGATGAAAACCGCCAGGTGCACGAGGAAGGCTTCAGCGGCATGGCCGCCCGCATCATCCAGCACGAGTACGACCACCTCGAAGGTATCTTGTTCACCGACAAGCTATCGGCCTTCAAAAAGCAGCTGCTAAAGGGCCGGCTGGCCCGCATCAGCAAGGGCGACGTGAAGCACGACTACCGGATGAAATTCGCGGGCGCGGGCAAGCGCTAGTTTTTTGTTTAGTACGAAGCCAGAGAGCCGGTATATCGCCAGATATACCGGCTTTTTTGTTACTTGCAAGCTCATCCGTGGCGGCCTGGCTTTATGAGTAAACAATTACTTTTTGGACTGCCTGCCTGGGGCCGGCTGGCGCTACTGGCGGCCGGGCTAGCGCTGCCCGCTAGCCCGGCGCGGGCCTGGGGGTTCTTCGGCCACCGCCTGCTCAACCGGCTGGCCGTGTACACGCTGCCGCCCGAGATGCTGCCGTTTTTCAAGGCCAATATCGAGTACCTCACTAACAACGCGACTAGGCCCGACTCGCGCCGCACGGTGGTGCCCACCGAGGCGCCGCGGCACTTTATGGACGTGGACGTGTACGGCGACAGTGCCCTCACGCGCCATGGCCTGCCCCGCGCCTACGCCGACGCGGTGGCCCTGGCCGGTGGCGAAGACTCGCTGCTGCGCCACGGCATCGTGCCCTGGCAGGTGGCCAAGATGAAGGGCCAGCTCACGGCCGCCTTCCAGGCCGGCGATACCGACCGCATCCTCTACCTGGCCGCCGACCTGGGGCACTACGTGGCCGACGCCTGCGTGCCGCTGCACACCACCCGCAACTACAACGGCCAGCTCACCAATCAGCGCGGCATCCACGCGCTCTGGGAGTCGCGCCTGCCCGAGCTGCAAGCCGCCGACTACGACCTGCTCACCGGCCAGGCGCCCTACCTAGAGCAGCCCACCGAAGCCGCCTGGGCTGCCGTAGCCCGCGCCCACGCCGCCGTCGATTCGGTGTTTGCGATGGAGAAAGCCGTGTCGAGCGAGCTGAGCGAGGACCGTAAATACAGCTACGAGCAGCGCGGCAACCAGACCATCCGGGTGTACTCGCGCGAATTCAGCCTGGCGTATCACCGGCGGCTAGGGGGGCAGGTGGAGCGCCAACTGCGCTACGCGGCGCGGCTCATCGGAGCATTTTGGTACTCGGCCTGGGTCGATGCCGGCCAGCCCGACCTTACCGGGCTCGACCAGCATCCCTCGGTGGCCGCGCAGCTGGAAGCCGAGCAGGAGCGCAAGGCGGTTAATACGACGCCTACTAGGGTGCTGCCAGGGCATGACGAATAGGCTATTTACAAAAAAAGCCCGCTGATGAGGCGGGCTTTTTGAAGGATAAGCGGAGCTACACGTTTGGGTTGTTGCTGGCTAGCACATCGTAGGCCAGGTTTTCGGCGGGCGTCATGTTGTTGGGCAGGCGAATGTCGTCGGCGTCGTGCACGCGCAGGGTGAGCAGGCCCGAGAGTATCATGGCGCAGCCGCCGAACACGAGCGTGAGCACCGGCTCGTTGTGAAAAACGTTCTTGGTGAGAAAGCCCAGCGTGACGCCGGCCACCATTTGCGGCAGCACAATGAAGAAGTTGAACACGCCCATGTAATAGCCCATTTTGTTGGCTGGTAGCGCGCCCGCCAGCATGGCGTACGGGATGCTCAGGATACTGGCCCAGGCCACGCCCACGCCCACCATCGACAGCAGCAAGAGCTGCGGGCTCTGCACGAAATAGATGGAAATGAGGCCTAGCCCGCCGGCCGTGAGGCAGAGCAGGTGCGTCATGCGGCGGCTCGTGGCGCGGGCAATAAGGGGAAGCCCCAGAGCCGCCAGGGCCGACACGCCGTTGTAGACCGAGAAGCAGACGTTGACCCAATCGGCGCCTTCGTTGTAGAGCTTCGAGGTGGTGTCGGTGGTGTGGTAGATGTGGCTGGTGATGGCCGGAGTGGCGTAAATCCACATCGAAAACAGGGCCAGCCAGCTGAAAAACTGCACTACGGCCAGCTGCCGCATGGTGCGTGGCATGCTCGAAATACCCGCGAACGACTCCTGCACACCGTGCCAGAAGCCGGCGGTGCGGGCCTTCTCAGCCTCAAACTCGGCCAGGTTTTCGGGCGGGTACTCGCGGGTGCGAATCACCGTCCAGAGCACGGCCAGGAAGTAGATGATGCCGCCGGTGTAAAAGGCGTATTTCAGCGAGGGCGAGATGTGGCCGGCCGGGGCCACGTTGTCGAAGTGCAGCCAGTTGGTAAAAATGTAGGGCAGCAGCGAGCCCACCACGGCCCCGATGCCGATGAAAAACGTTTGGGCGCCGAAGCCAGTGGTGCGCTGGTTGCTGGGCAGCATGTCGCCCACCAGCGCCCGAAACGGCTCCATCGAAATGTTGATGCTCGAATCCATAATCCAGAGCATGCCGGCCGCCATCCAGAGGGCCGACACGTGCGGCATTACCAGCAGGGCTAGCGAGGCGCAGATGGCCCCAATTAGGAAAAACGGACGCCGCCGGCCCCAGCGCGGGCTCCAGGTGCGGTCGGAGAGGTAGCCAACGATGGGCTGAATGATGAGGCCGGTGGCCGGCGCGGCCAGCCACAGAAAGGCCAGCTCATCCTGCTTGGCGCCCATCGTTTCGAAGATGCGGCTCATGTTGCCATTCTGGAGGGCGAAGCCAAACTGGATGCCCAGGAAGCCGAAGCTCATGTTCCAGATTTGCCAGAAGCTGAGCCGGGGCTTGACGCGCAGCGCGGAAGGATTGTCGATAATAGCACCAGCGGCCATAGCAACGAAGCGAAAAGAGGGTGGGAGAGTAGTAGAAAGTTACGCCCGGCCAGCGATTTAGGCCCTGGCTACTGCGGCTTGATTTCGAGCACCAGCGCGCTTAGCGGCGCCAACGTGAGGTTGAGGTTGGCCCGGGGCTCGCCGCCGTTCAGCAGGTCGCGGTAGGTAAGGGTGCGGCCGGTGGGCAGGCCTAGCCGCTGCAACACGGCATCGGGCAGCAGCAGGGTGGGGTGGTAGGTCTTGGTGTCGCTGAAGTTGACGACCACCAGCACCTGCTGGCCCTTGGTGTAGCGCACAAAGGTGTACAGTTGGCGCTGGTCGTACTCCTTGCTGAGGTTGTTGGCGTCTTGCAGCTCGTAGAACTGCCCCCGGCGGATGGCCTCGCTGCTAGCCGACAAATTGAGCAAACGCTTGTAGAAGTCGCGCAGCTGCTTCTGCTCGGGGCTGAGCTTGCCGCCGTCCATCTTGCCCTGGTTCAGCCACTTTTGGTGCTCGGGCACGCCCCAGTAGTCGAAAATGCTGGTGCGGCCGTCCTCGCCCGAAAAGCCCTCGCTGCCCAGCGCGGGCTCGGCCACTTCCTGGCCCATGTAGAGCATCACCGGGCCGCTGCCCAAGGTGGCGCTCACCGTCATGGCCGGAATAGCGCGGCGCGGGTTGCCGGCAAATTCCTTGGAGGCAATGCGCTGCTCGTCGTGGTTTTCCAGGAAGCGCAGCATGCGCGAGCCGTAGCCGTTGCTTTCTACCTTCCACACGTGGGTGATGTCGTCCATGTTGCCCTCCTGGCGCATGAGGCGGCGCAGGCCGTCGTAAAGGCCCACTTTGTCATACAAAAAGTCGAAGTGGCCCTTGTTGAAATACGTGGCGTACTCCTTCGGATTGTAGGCCTCACCGATGAAGAGGAGGCTCGGCTTCACCTTCTTCAGCTCCGGAATAACCCAGGCCCAGAACTCGACGGGCACCATCTCGGCCATGTCGCAGCGGAAGCCGTCCACGTCCTTCTTGGTCCAGAAGATGAGGATGTCGCGCATCTTCTTCCAGGTGTCGGGGATGGGCTCAAAGTGGGTTTGGCGCAGGTGGTTGTAGTCGACGCCATAGTTGAGCTTGATGGTTTCAAACCAGTCGTCCACGCTCGGGGCAGCCTTAAACACGTCGTTGCCGGTGGCCTTGGCCGGAAACTCCTGGTACTTGCCATCCTCGCCCGGTCCCTTCAGTGGGCCGAGCGGGTTGTAGCCAGCCGGCACCACGAAGTGCTCGCCGGGCAGGTAGTAGAAGTTGTTGTTGGGCGCGAAGGCCTGGGTCTTGTCGTCCTGCGCGCCCAAGTCTACCACATCGGCCGGCTTGGCATCGGAATGGTAGGAGCGGGCCACGTGGTTGGGGATGAAGTCGATGAGTACCTTCATGCCGTGGGCGTGGGTGCGCTTCATCAGGGCTTCAAACTCGGCCATGCGGTGCTGCTTGTCCACCGCCAGGTCGGGGGCCACGTCGTAGTAGTCCTTCACGGCGTAGGGCGAGCCGGCGCGGCCCTTCACCACGTCGGCGTCGTCGGCGGGCAAGCCGGCGTAGCTCGTCATGGTGGCGTGCTCGAGCACCCCGGTGTACCACACGTGCGACACGCCCATTTCCTTAATTTTGGTCAGGGCCAGGTCGTTGATGTCGTTAAACTTGCCGCAGCCGTTTTCCAGCACCGTGCCGTAGGGCTTGTTCAGGGCCACTTTGTTGCCAAATAAGCGGGGTAGCAACTGGTAGATAACAAGCTTGTTATCCTGCGGTACTTCGTCGGTGGTGTTCGGGTCTTGGGCCACGGGGGAGATAAAAGCGGATAGCGCCAGCAAGCCGGCCGCTAGCAAGATGTTTTTCATACGTGCCGGTAAGGTAGGCGAATAGTGGGGCTTTCTGGCTTTTTAAGGCCCTAGCCGGGGCTAAAAAGCCCGTTCCTACTTCTTCAGCTCTACCACCCAGGCTGTGTGCGCGGGCACCGTCAGGTTTTTCAGGTCGGCGATGCTAGCGCCGCTCACTACCTCAGTGCCTGATGAGAAACCGTCGGTGCGCTCGGCGAAGCGGGTGCCATCTACCTTCTTCACTTCCTTGGTATTGTTGGCAATCACCATCACGCACTCGCTGGCGTCGTTGTAGCGGAAATACGTGTACACGCCATCCTGCGGGATAAACTGCATGAGCTTGCCGCTGCTCAGCACCGGGTGCGACTTGCGGTAGTTGGCTAGCTTGCTCACGTAGTCGAAGGCCTCGCCGGCCTGGCCAGTACGCGCAGTGAAGTAGTTCGTCTTATCACCAGCCCAGCCGCCGGGGAAGTCCTCACGCACCTTGCCGTCGGGGTCCGAGAAGTTCTTCATCAGCACCTCGGTGCCGTAGTAGAGCTGCGGCGTGCCGCGCAAGGTCAGCAGCCAGGCTAGCCCCATCTTGTACTTGGCAAAGTCTTCGCCGATAACCGAGTAGAAGCGGCTCATGTCATGGTTGTCGAGGAAGGGCACGTTGCGGGTGGGGTCCACGTACATCCAGTCGCCCTGCAAGGCGCGGTAGAGCTTGTTGAGGTCGCCGCCGTCGCCCTTCAGCACGTCGCTGATGCCGAAGCAAATCTGGAAGTCCAGCACGCCCGGCAGGTTCGACTTAAAGCCATTGACGGGCGGGAAGATATTCTGCGCGAAGTAGGCCTGCTCGGCCTCGGTGCCTTCCCAGGCCTCGCCAAACAGGGCTAGCTTGGGGTATTCGTCGCCGATAGCCTTGCCCCAGTCCATCAAGAACTTAGGTTCCGAATACGGGTAGGTGTCGATGCGGTAGCCGTCGAGGCCGGTGCTTTCTACCCACCACAGAAAGTTCTGAATCAGATACGTCGAAACCAGCGGGTTGCTTTGGTTTACGTCGGGCATGGTGGTGTCAAACCAGCCGTCGTTTTCCAGCATCCGGTCGCGCTTCGAGGCGTAAGGGTCGTTGAGCGTGAAGGCGTTGTAGTTGGAGCGCGTGAAGGTCGGGAAGGCGTGGAACCAGTCGGCCGCCGGCTTGTCCAGGAACAAGTGGTGGTAGCTACCCCAGTGGTTGAGCACGATGTCCTGCACCACCTTCAGGCCCTGGCCGTGGGCGGCTTTCACAAACTGCACGTACTCGGCGTTAGTGCCGTAGCGCGGGTCTACCTTGTAGCAGTCCGTCACGGCGTAGCCGTGGTAGCTCGCCTTGGGCATGTCGTTTTCAATCACCGGCGTAGGCCACACAGCCGTGACGCCCAGCTTCTTCAAGTAGTCGAAGTGGTTCTGAATACCCTTCAAGTCGCCGCCATGGCGGGCATACATCGAGTCGCGGGCAATGTGGTTCACGCGGGTGCCCTTCACCACGTCGTTCTTCGGGTCGCCGTTCGAGAAGCGGTCCGGCATCAGCATATAAATAAAGTCGGCCTGCGTGAGGCCCTGCGTGCGGCTAGGGTCCTGGTTGCGCGGGCGCAGCTCGTAGCTGTAGGTGAAGGGCTTAGCCCCGGCAAACTTCAGCTGGAGCTTGCCCGGCTGGGCCTGCGGGCTCACCGTAAGGTTCACAATCAAGTAGTTACTACTTTCGAGCTTCTGGAAGCCATCGAGCGTCACGCCAGGGTAGGTGGCTAGGGTCACCTGGTCGGCGGCAATGCCGGGCGCATTCACCAGCAGCTGAAGCTTGGGGTTTTTCATGCCCACAAACCAGTAGGTAGGGTCAACGCGGGCAGCCGTTTTAGCGGCGGCCGACCCTGGCTTGGCCGGGGGCGCGGCCTGGGCGGGGCTAGCCGCTAGTAACAAGGCTGCCGCCGAAGCCGTTAGGAAAGAGCGAAAAACACGCATAAAGCAGATAATGAAGGAGAAGGGTGGGAAAAATAACGGAAAGCGCCGGGTTAAAAACCGGGTTGAGTGGGCAGCTGAAAGGCAATTTTTAGCCCGCAAACCATTGCGGAACTCGCCCCCCGATGCCACCGACAAAATACGCCGACTTACCCCGCCGCCCCGCTAGCTTTGGCCTGCGGGCCCTTCCTTTGTCCTACCAAACTTCCTTAGACACAACTACCTACTGACTTTTTTTTCATGGCTTTTACCTTCAAAGCACCGGCTCCGGCCGCCAAATACAAGACCGCGGCGGCCTACTTCTCGATGGAGTTTGCCCTCGACCAGAGCTTGAAAATTTATTCGGGCGGCCTGGGTTTCCTGGCCGGCTCGCACATGCGCTCGGCCTACGAGCTCAAGCAAAACCTCATCGGCATCGGCATGCTGTGGACCTACGGCTACTACGACCAGGTGCGCAACCCCGACCAGACCATGAAAGCCGAGTTTCTGCACAAGCAGTACTCGTTCTTGGAAGACACGGGCATCGTGTTCCCCGTTATCATCCACGATGCGCAGGTGCACGTGAAGGCGCTCTACCTGGCGCCCGAGACCTTTGGCACCGCGCCCATGTTCTTCCTCACCACCGATATTGAGGAGAACGACTACCTGTCGCGCACCATTAGCCACCACCTTTACGACCCGGACGCCGCTACCCGCGTAGCCCAAAGCATCATCCTGGGTGCCGGTGGCGGGCAGCTGCTCGACATTCTCGGTCGCCAGACCGACATGTACCACCTCAACGAGGGCCACGGCTTGCCGCTAGCCTTTTATCTCTACGCCAAGCACAACCACGACCTGGCCGAGGTGCAGAAGCGCCTAGTATTCACCACCCACACGCCCGAGCTGGCCGGCAACGAGGAGCGCCCCATCAAGCTGCTCCAAGACATGAGCTTCTTCGCCGGCGTACCGCTCGATGAAATTCGCCGCGTGGCCCGCCTCGACGGCGACTCGCTTAACTACACGCTCACTGCGCTGCGCTTTGCCCGCAAGGCTAACGCCGTAAGCAAGGTGCACGGCACTGTAGCCAACGAAATGTGGGGCCACTACGAAGGCATTTGCCCCATCATCTCCATCACCAACGCCCAAAACGGCACCTACTGGCGCGACAAGCAGCTGGCCGCTGCCTGCAAGGCCAAGAACGACGAGGCGCTACTAGCCCGCAAAAAGGAGCTGAAAAAGGAGTTCTTCAAAGTAGTAGCCGACCAGACCGGCACGCTCCTCGACCCCGAGGCGCTGACCATCGTGTGGGCCCGCCGCTTTGCGGCTTACAAGCGCGCCGACCTCATCCTGCGTGATTTTAAGCGCTTTGTAAAATTGGTGAGCAATGACGAGCGCCCCGTGCAGGTCATCTGGGCCGGCAAGCCGTACCCGAAAGATTTCGGCGCCATCGACATTTTCAACAGCATCATCACGCGCACCAAAAACCTCAAGCGCTGCGCCGTGCTCACCGGCTACGAGCTGGAGTTGAGCGCCGAGATGAAGAAAGGCTCTGACCTGTGGCTGAACACCCCGCGCTACCCCCGCGAGGCGAGCGGCACCAGCGGCATGACCGCCGCCATGAACGCCAGCGTGAGCGTAAGCATCGCCGACGGCTGGATTCCGGAGTTTGCCAAGGACGGCGAAAACTGCTTCCTTATCGACCACGCCGACGTGAACCTGCCCGACGACCAGAAGGACGCCATCGAGGCTGACACCTTGCTCACGGTGCTCGAAAATACGGTGGTGCCGATGTATTACGACCAGCCCAAGCAGTTTCTCAAAGTAGTGAAAGCCGGCATGAAGGATGTGGAGCCCGAGTTTGAGAGCGGCCGCATGGCCAAGGAATACTACGAGCAGCTGTACAAATAAACAGCCGTAGTAAGCTCGTCGGCTAGCTGTCCTGCTAGGTTTGCGAAGCATCTTATCACGTCGGGTAAACGTTAGAAAATCTAACCTTGCTGCCGCGAACGTGACGAGATGCTTCGCAAGCTCAGCAGGACAGCTTTTTTATGTGTGGCCGTTACACCGTTATCTCGCCTGCCCCCAAGCTAGCCAAGCGCTTCAATGCCAAGGAGGCCGCTAGCCCCGCGCCCAACTTCAACGCGGCGCCCTCCCAAACGCTGCCCATCATCACTAACTCGGCGCCCGACCAGATTCAATTAGTAAGCTGGGGCCTGGTGCCCTCCTGGAGCCGCGACCCGGCCGGCGGCCCCAAGCCCATTAATGCCCGCGCCGAAACCCTGGCCGAGAAGCCCAGCTTCCGGCAACTGCTGGCGCGCAAGCGCTGCTTGGTGCTGGCCGACTCCTTCTACGAATGGCAGGCCACCGAGCGCGGCAAGATTCCGCACCGCATTTTGCTGAAAAGCGAGGAGCCTTTTGCCTTCGCCGGTTTGTGGGATGAATGGCTCGACCGTACTACCGGCGAGCTGCACCCCACGTTCACCATCGTTACCACCGAGCCCAACGAGCTGATGGCCAAGCTACATAATCGCATGCCCGTCATCCTGCCCGGCCCCGAGGCCGAGCGCGCCTGGCTGGCCGACGACCTGGGGCCCAGCCAGCATCAGCAATTGCTGGTGCCGTACGATGCTGCCTTGATGCGGGAATACGCTATTACTACGCGGGTAAACTCACCGGCGCACAACGATGCCGAGGTGCTAGCGGCCGCCTGCTAATAGGCCGCCGGTGCATATTTAGCACATGAAAATTCTCGCTTGCCTGCTATTGTTAACCTGCCTCTTGCGCTGCGAGACCCGCGCACAGGTGCTGCCACCCCCGTTACCCGGCCTGCCCTTCGACAGTCTCACGCACGAGCCCAACTACCACGGGGTGGTAGCGGTGCCGGGCGTATCGGCTACCGAACTGCACGCTCGCGCCCGCGAGTGGGTGGCGCTCAGCTTTCAGGATGCCCACCAGGTAACGCAGCTCGATGATGCTGCCCGCGGCGTACTCATCGGGCGAGGCTATAAGTGGGTAGTTATCAGCGTCAACAGTCTGGGGCAGGGCACCGGACGGCTAGTAAGCTTCACGTTTCGCCTCGACTTTCGCGATGGTCGCTACCGCTACGAGCTGCGCAACCTGGGTACGCGTGGCGATATTGACCTGCTTTATGGTACTAGTATCGAAAGCAATACCTCTGATATCAGAAAGGTAGGGATAGGCGAGTATCAATGGCTGACCTCGGCCACGGCCACGCTGGGTAGCAGCCAGCGCCAGCTGCTAATGGGCCCGGGCACTACCAATAACAGCGAAGACTACCGTAGCAACGGGACGCTGGTGAAAGCCTGGGCGCAAAACAGCCAGCGTATTAACGCGGCACTCCTGGAATTGCTCGACTCGCTGGCCCGGCACGAGAAGGCGCCGGCTGCCAAATGGTAATTAGCTGGCCAGTCCATTGGCCACGCCGATTTGCTTCAGCCAGGCGTATCAACTGCAGTACTAGCGAGCCTTATTCATGAAAAAGCTCTTTTCTCGTCTGCTGCACCGGCTGGGCCGAAGAGCTGCCCGCGTTCCGGTCATGTTTCGCCTCACCAGCGTGCCGGCCAACACGCCGGCCGGGGCCACCCTGTACCTGGCGGGCTCGTGCAATGGCTGGACTACCGACGACCCCGCCTATGCCTTTTCTTTCGACCCGCGCACCACGAGCTACGTGCTGGTGCTGCCGGCCGGCCGGGGCACGCTCGATTACAAAATCTGCCGCGGCAGTTGGCCCACCATCGAAACCGACGCCGACAACCGGGCCATTCCCAACCGGCGCTACCTCTATGGGCCGGGGCCGCGCGAGGTGCAGGTGCAGGTACTCAACTGGGAAGACCAGGGCGGCTACATTCCGCCGCGCCAGCATTCGGCTTCGCCTAATGTGCACATTATCAGCCCGGCCTTTGCCATGCCGCAGTTGCGGCGCACGCGGCGGGTGTGGGTGTACCTGCCGCCCGGCTACGCCGCGGGGGCTGGCCGCTATCCGGTGCTGTACTTGCAGGATGGCCAGAACGTGTTTGACCAGTACACCTCCTTCGCCGGCGAGTGGGGCGTCGATGAAACCCTCGACGCGCTAGCCGCCAGCGGCCAGGACCCAGCTGGCTGTATTGTGGTGGCAGTGGACAACGGCGCCAAGCACCGCCTCGACGAGTACTCGCCCTGGCACAACCGGCGCACCGGCCGCGGCGGCGAGGGCGAGCAGTACGTTGATTTTTTAGTTGATACCCTCAAGCCCTACATCGACCACCACTACCGCACCCGGCCAGAGCGCGAGGCTACCGGCATCCTGGGTTCGAGCATGGGTGGGCTGCTGGCTACGTATGCGGCGCTGCGCTACCCGGCGGTATTTGGGCGAGTAGGCGTGTTCTCGCCGGCCTATTGGTTTGCCGGGCCAGCGCTGCTAGCCTACATAACCCAGCAAGCGCCCCGGCCCGATACCCGCTGGTACTTCGTATGCGGCACCGCAGAAAGCCCCACGATGGTGAAGCTGATGGCCGCCGTGTGTGATGCGCTGCACGCCGCCGGCGTGCCAGCTACTAATTTATCATGCAACCCCTTGCTCGATGGGCAGCACGCCGAGTGGTTTTGGCGCCGCGAGTTCGAGCCGGCTTACCGCTGGCTTTTTGCCGAGGGCTTGCCGGCGGCGGCGGCTAGCCCCGGCGCCACTTCCTTGGCGTAGTAGGCGCAAAAGTCGGTAAGCGGGCACACCTGGCACTTGGGCGAGCGTGCCACGCACACGTAGCGCCCGTGCAAAATGAGCCAGTGGTGCGCCTTCGGAATGACTTCCTGCGGAATGTATTTTACCAGTCCCTTTTCCACGGCCAGGGGTGTAGTGGCGGTTTTAGGCACCAGGCCCAGCCGGTGCGACACCCGGAATACGTGCGTATCCACGGCCATCGCGGGCTGATTGTAAATTACCGATACCACCACGTTAGCCGTTTTGCGGCCCACGCCGGGCAGGCGCTGCAACTCCTCAATGGTGCTGGGTACCTCGCCACCGAATTCAGTCGTCAGCAGGTGCCCCAGCCCAGCCAGGTGCTTGGCCTTATTGTTGGGGTAGGAAACGCTGCGAATGAACGGGAAGATATCCTCCGCGCTGGCCGCCCCCAACTCGGCGGCAGTCGGAAACTGCGCCAGCAGCGCGGGCATCACCTGGTTCACACGCTTGTCGGTGCACTGCGCGCTCAGCACCACGGCCACTATCAGCTCGTAGGGATTGCGGTAGGCCAGCTCGGTTTTCGGCTCCGGAAAGTTGGTAGTGAAGTAATCGAGAAAGCGGCGAAACCGTTCGGGGCGCGTCATATAGGAAGAACCAGCCCAAGCAGGCTTTTCACAAATTTAGCCAAGCAAAAAAGAACGTCCTGCTGAGCTTGCCGAAGCATCTCGCTCGCGCCGCTAGGTTGTTACCCTAGCGATGCGAGCGAGATGCTTCGGCAAGCTCAGCAGGACGTTCTTTCGTAGGAAAACGCTGAGGTAGACGTTCGTTTTTAGCGCATAAACGTGCGCGAATACTGCAAGATGGCCGCTGTGGTAGTAGGCCGGGGCGCGCGGGCTAGGTGGTCGAGGGCGCGCTGGGCCAGCAGCAGGTCGGCGCAGGCAGCGGCCAGCTCGGGGTCGTGCAGCAGGGCGTCTTCGACCTCGTGCTGTTCGTCAGCTGGCAATTCGTTGTACACGTAGCGAAGCAACGTCGGGTGGGGTAAGGTTTGAATCATAAAGGAGCGTATGGGCGGCCATTTTCTTCCGCAAGTTGATGAGAGCATAACGCATGCGGCCCAGCGCGGTGTTGATGCTCACGCCGGTTGCGTCAGCAATCTCCTGAAAGCTCATGTCGCCATAGTGGCGCATCAGCAGCACTTCTTTTTGGGCAGCGGGTAGTTCCTGAATGAGTTGGCGGAGATGCGCGTGGCTTTCCTCACGGCCCAGCACGTCGTCGGCCGACTCTTCTGCGAGGTGTAACGAATTAGCCAGCCCCATGTTGTCATCGAGGCTGGTTTGGGGCGCTCTTTTTGCGCGGCGGAAGGCGTCGATGGCCAGATTGTGGGCAATGCGGCAGAGCCACGAGCCAAATTTGCCTTCGTCTTGGTAGCGTCCGCTTTTGAGGGTGTGGATGGCCTTGATAAAGGTATCCTGGGTGAGGTCGTCGGCCAGGTCTTCGTCGCGCACTACCAAGTGGATAGTGGTGTACACCCGCGCCTGGTAGCGCTGGAGCAGCTGGGCAAATGCCGCTTCGCGGCCGGCCAGGTAAAGGTCGATGAGCGCGGAGTCGCTCGGCTGCAGGGGTTCCATAAAGAACTACGAGTTAAGGGAGAACGTAGAGCTTCGGGTCGATAGTGTGCAGCGTTAAGAAAAAAGGTAGGGTGAGGGGCCAATGAAGCCACCATAATCGAGCCAAATGTAGTGGGAATGCCCGCATTTTGCAAGTAGGCCCGGAGCCGGGCGCAACTATTTTTTACTTGACGCTCCCTTGCTGGCAGCCCGCGCCAGCCGCGCGCCCAACCACCCCCCGGCGCCCGCGTAGAATAAAGCTCATCGCTTTTTCTATGCCTTCTACGACCACCTACTTGGCCTTGCACTACTGGGCGGGCTCCGGCCGCGCCTTTGAGTTACTGCCCCCGTTGCTGCCGCCGGGCAGCCGCCTGCTGGCGCCCGACCTGCCGGGTTTCGGCGACCAGGCCGCGCCGGCCGGCTTCGACTACTCGGTGGCGAGCTATGCCGATTGGGTGGCGCAGTACATTGAAGACCAAAAGCTGACTGACTACCATGTGATAGGCCACAGCATGGGCGGCAAGATAGCGCTGCTGCTGGCCGCCCGCCAGCCGGCCGGGCTGCGTGGCTTGCTGCTGCTCTCACCCTCGCCGCCCACGCCCGAGCCCATCAGCGATGAGGACCGCGCCGCCAGCCTGGCGGCCTACGGTAAGCCCGAGGAGGCCGAAAAGACCTTCACTAAAATTACCAGCATTCCCTTGTCCGGGCCCGAGCACCAGCAAGTAGTGGCCGACAACTTGCGCACCACCCGCGCCGCCTGGGAGGCCTGGCTATTGCGTGGCTCGCGCGAGGATATCTCGGCCCAAATGAGCAGCCTAAACGTGCCCTGCCGGGTGCTGGTGGGCGAAAACGACCGCGCCATTCCGCTGGCCGCGCAGCGCCAGCAAACGCTGCCGCTGCTGCCCGCTGGCACACCGCTGGCAGTGGTGCCGGGCGCCGGCCACCTGCTGCCGCTGGAAGCGCCCGAGGAAATTTTTAAGATGCAGCTTACCAACGGCGCCGGGCTATGAGCACCCTCGGGCCTCCTGAGCAGCCCCAACCTGCGGGCACCTACCGAAACCCGGTACTCGATACCGATTTTCCGGACCCTAGCGTGCTGCTGGCGCCCGATGGCTATTACTACGCCTACGCTACCCAGACCCGCTACCAAGGGCAGATTCTTAATTTTCAGGTGGCGCGCTCGCGCAATCTGGTTGAGTGGGAGCACCTGGGCGAGGCGATGCCGGCTAAGCCCAACTGGGCCGCTACCGGCCAGCGCTTCTGGGCGCCCGACGTGAGCCGCCACCCCGACGGCCGCTACCTGCTTTACTATTCGGCGCAGCCCAACGACCCGCTGGCTAGCCTGTGCCTGGGCGTGGCGGTGGCCCACGCGCCAGCCGGGCCTTTTATCGACAGTGGCCAGCCGCTGCTGGCGGGCGGGCCGGGCTTCGAAAACATCGACCCCATGCGCTTCGTGGACCCGGCCAGCGGGCAGCAGCTGTTATTCTGGGGCTCGGGCTTTGGGCCGCTACGGGTGCGTGCGCTGGCTGCCGATGGACTCAGTTTCGCTGCCGGCAGCACTGCCGAAGTAGTGGTGCAGCCCCGGCTAGCCACCGACTACGCTTCCTACGGCTACCTCATTGAAGGCAGCTGGGTGCACTACTGCGCCGGCTGGTACTACCTGTTTTATTCAGGCGATAATTGCTGCGGCCCCGATGCCCGCTACGCGGTGCTGGTAGCTCGCGCCCGCACGGCCACCGGCCCCTACGAGACGCTGGCCGAGGCTACCGGCACGGCCGGCACCATCCTCACCGAAAACGACCGCTGGCAGGCGCCGGGCCACAACTGCCTCGTGACCGACGCCGCGGGCCAAGACTGGTTGCTCTACCACGCCATTGACCGCCGGCAGCCGACTTTCGATGCCATCAACGACGAGCAGGGCCGCTCGCGCCGCGTGCTGCTCCTCGATAAGGTGCACTATGACGAAGCCGGCTGGCCTCACGTGGGCACACCCTCAGTGGGGCCACGCCCGGCCCCCGTCACCTAGCCGCTGGCTTCGGCCTTACTCTAGCGAGCGGCCCCGGAACAGGATGTAGCCCAGGTGGGCATACAGCCCAAAGCGGCTGCCGGGGTTGGGCGTGTCGTAGTAGAGGGCGTGCACCGCAAACGGGCCCACCGGCGTACCAAATACGAAGCCCGTGGAGGCCGTAAGGTAGGGCCGGCTCACACCGGTGTTGCGCACGGCCACCTGGTCGTCGTTGGTTATTTCGGCGATGTTGACGTGCGCGTACACTTCCGAGCGCCACTCTACCTTGCCCAGCACGGCCTGCGAGTAGCGCAGCCCCGCCGCCGCAAAGCGCGGCGAACGGTAGCGCTCCAGAAACCGGGTGCGCGAGTCGGGCAGCGGGGCAAACACCGGCGCCGTAGTCAGCGACGAGCGGTAGTTGAAAAACTCACCTTGCCCGCTGATAGTAATCTCCCCGAAATAGCCCCAGGCCGACTTGTCCTTGCGCAGCGGGTGGTAGCGCTCGTACGTGCCCCGAAACTGGAGCCACTGGTGGTGGCGCGAGCGCTCGCCCAGCGGCTCAAACTTGGAGGTGGAGCCCGGCGTGTACACCTCCGTGCCCGTCACGCCCCGCAGCGTGATGATGGCGCGCCGCCCGGCCGTGGCGTACTGCTTGCGGTTGAGGGAGTTGCGCGCAAAGCGGATGGCCGCCGTGCCGCCCTTGAACGAGGTGCGGTCGAGCACTGCGGAGGGCGAAATCTGGTCCACGATGTTGGAGTAGTTGTCCACGTTGTAGAACGCGCCCACGTCGAGCACCATGCGCGAGCGGTAGCGGGGCGACACCCCAATCTGCGCCCCTATTTTAGTATCCTTCTGCTGCACCTGGGTGCTCAGGGCGTCGCTGCTCAGCAGGGCGCTCGTTTGCTGGTAGTCCCACTGATTGTAGGTGACGATGGGCGAGATGTAGAATGGCAGCCGGCCCGGTGCATTCAGCCGGAAGGTGCCCTGCGCCCCGTTGTAGAAGCGCCCCACGCTCACGTTGGCCGCCGCCGAGTACAGCAGCTTGCGCAGGTAGCGAAACTCCACGCCCAAGTACAGGCTCTCGATGGGCCGGGTACTCACCGTGAAGCCTATCTCGGTGGCAATGTTGTTGTTGCGCTGCGCATCCACGCTGAAGACGTAGCCCTTCAGCGCCGTGTCGTAGCGAATGCGCGGGTAGATATTGCGGAAATAATCGTCCGAGGCCAGCCGGTAGTAGCCTTCCTCCAACCCGTCGATGGTGTAAGTTGAGCCATCCTTGCGAAAGAAATTCTGGGCGTACTCGTTCTGGTCGGGGCGCAGGCCCTGCACCTCTACCTTCACGAAGCGCGGCGCGGGTACGCTCTGCTGAAAGGCCAGCCGGCGCCGCTGCAAGTCCACGGTATCGACGCGCCGGCCGATGCGCTGCTTTATTTCGGCCATCTTGAGTTGGGTGGCCGTGTCGCCCTTGGCAATGAGCGTGTGCACCTTATCGAAGTCGGCCGCGCCCAGGTCGCCCAGCGCCGGCTGAATGTAGATGCCGTTGCGGCCTACGCTAGTGGTGTCGGCCACGCTGCTGCCCAAAAAAACCAGGGTGCTCGTCAGCAGCGCATCATCCTTCTTAAACGGATATTTTTTTAGCGCCACGTCGCCCACGTTCACCCCAATGATGATATCAGGCTTGAAATCCTGCTGCATCACGTTGGTGGGAAAGTTATTCAGCACCGCGCCGTCGAACAGGTAGCGCCCGTCGAGGTTGCGAATGGGCCGGAAGGCCAGCGGGTAGGCCATCGAGTTGCGCACGGCATCGGAGAGCAGCCCCGATTTTTGCACCACCTGCTTGCGCGTGAATACCTCCGTAGCCAGGCAGCGGTAGGGCACAAACAAGTTATCAAAATTGTACTTGGCGGCGGCCGCAGCCGGGGCCAGCAGCCGCGCCAGCGCAAAGTTCAGGTTCAGGTCATTGACCAGGTTGGGTGAAATATTGGCCTTGAATGTAGAGTCGATGGATAGCCCCAGCCGCAGGGCCGAGGGCGAAGGCTCGGCCGTGAGAAAGTTGAACGTCTTGTCGGGTAGTACTTTGCCGGTAGCCCAGTTCTGGAATTCTTCCGACAGCACAATCTGCTCGATGTCGTGCGGTGAGTAGCCGGCCGCGTACATGGCACCGACTACGGCCCCCATGCTGTTGCCCACGATGTAGTCAATCGGAATGCCGTTGGCCTCGAGCTGCTTGAGCACGCCCACGTGCGCCAGGCCCTTGGCCCCGCCGCCGCTCAGTACCAGTCCCACGCGTTGCGCTGAGGCCGGCAGCGCTAGCGCCAGCATAACCAAACACCCTAGTAATTTTTGGAGCATAGGAAAAAAGTGAATTCCCGGTAAAATTCGGTTACGGGCGCCTTACGCGGTTAGCCCGGCCGCGGTTATGAAGAGCCCTGACTACGCGGCGGTTAGGTTCGGGTACTGCTAATAAGGGGTGGCATTTTGTTTAACGTTCTGATAATGAATATTAAACAAATAAATTTATTTCGGTAGTTAATGCAACCTATCGCCTCTTTCGGCGTTGCTCAACTGTTCTACTTTTCTGGCCACCTGATGAAAACCCCTGCCCCCGAAGCTGCCGCCAGTAGCACCCCGGTTCGAAAACGGACTAAAACCCGCCCTGCTGCTCGCCGCCGCACCGACGAGAATACCTACTCTGACCCCGCCCTCCGCGAGCGCCTGAAAAGCGAGATTCGCGCCGCCGCTAAGGGCGGTGAGCCCGGCACCTGGAGCGCCCGCAAGTCGCAGCTGCTCACGCTGGCCTACCAAAAGGCCGGCGGCGGCTATCTACAGCGCCACCCCAATTCCAAGCAGAAAAGCCTGCACGAGTGGACCGAACAAGACTGGCAAACGGCCGATAAAAAGCCTGCCCGCCGCGCCGCCGGTACCGCCCGCTACCTACCCGCCAAGGCCTGGGACGCCCTGACCCCTGCTCAGAAAAAGGCTGCCAACGCCAAAAAGCTAGCCGCCTCCAAGGCCGGTGAGCACGTAGTGGCTAATACTGCCGCGGCCAAGCGCGCCCGCAAGCAAGCCGAATAACCGGCGCTAGCCCACTGAGAAGCCAGCCGATTTGCAGCCGGGCCGTATAGCTGCTACTTACCATCTGCTACGGCTCGGCATGCAAGATTTTCTGGTTGATTTACTGGGCCTTACTGCCAAGGCTAATACCATTACGGCCAGCCAGATATGCTGGCGCACGCTAGTCGTCTTCATTATCGCGCTGGTGCTGCTGCGGATTTCGGGGCGGCGTACGTTCGCCAGCAACAGCGGCCAAGAAACGGTGGTCAAATTTATGCTGGGCGCCATTCTGAGCCGCGCCATTGCGGGCGATTCCCCGTTTGGCGTCATCGTGGCGGCGGCCGTCACGCTGGTATTGCTGCACCGGCTGCTGGCCTACGCCACGTATTTCTTTCCGGCTTTTGGCCGTCTGGTCAAGGGTGAGTCATCCATCCTGGCCGAGCGTGGGACTATTAACCACGAAGAATTGCGCCGTGCCAGCTTCTCGCAGGAGGCGCTACAAGCCGCCGTGCGCGGCGCGGCCAACCTAGGCGACGTAGCTCAGGCCGAAACCGTGCGCCTGGAGCACGATGGCACCGTGAGCGTGGTGAAAAAGGAAAGTAGCTAGCCCTTACGACGTTTCAGTAGGTAAACAAGACCGTCCTGAGTGCCGATAGGGGCTAGCTGCACCACCTCCCAGCCGTCGGCCGCGGCCTCATTCAGGGCCTTAGTCAACACGGCTCGGCCTAGGTCGGCGCGGGCTTCTATAAGGTGGAAAGCCCGATTGAACTGCGCCGCTTCGCGTTGCCGGGCTAGCTGGCGCTCGGCTGGCGTTTCGAGGTGCGACTTGCCGTTACCATCCGGAATAAAGGTGCCCCGCTCGGTGGTTACAGTGGCATAGGTAGTTTGGGTAACCGACGCGTCAGTTCCCATCATAAGCCCGTTGGGCGAAAGTTGATGGGTCGAGTCTGTTTCCTGAACCAACTCCTGCGTTTTGCCCCGAAACGCCGGGCTGTACGTCAGTACGTGCCGGCCAGCCATCCAGCCGGGGCCTTCGTAAAAAATCTGCATGTAGGAGCTGGCTGCCGGCTTTTGAGCCGTGGCTGGTTGCAAGCTGAATACTGCCGCTAGCGTAGCACCTAAAATAAGTAGAGAATTGGCCATGCGAGTGCAGAGATAAAAGTCTACTCAAATGTAGCGCCAGCTCGGGCTAGTCGCGCTTGCCCTTCAGCGCCTGCTTCAGCGCGCCCAGCTCGTCGCGCAGCTTGGCGGCCGTCAGGAAGTCCAGGTCTTTGGCAGCGGCTTCCATCTGCTTTTCGGTGGTTTTGATGAGCTTTTCAAGCTCGGCGCGGTTCATCATGGCCACTACGGGCTCGGCGGCCATAGCCAAGGCAGCGCCACCCTCGGCGTAGGCGCCGGCCGGGGCCTGGGTTTCGGCAATGCGGTAGTCGGCCAAGTCGGTCTGGCCCATAATCTGAGCGTGGCTCTTACGCACGGTGCGCGGCGTGATGCCGTGCTCCTCGTTATAGGCCATCTGGGTGGCGCGGCGGCGGTTCGTCTCGTCAATGGCGCGCTGCATCGAGCCCGTCATGCGGTCGGCGTAGAGGATAACCTTGCCGTTCTCATTGCGCGCAGCGCGGCCCATCGTCTGAATCAGGCTACGCTGGTCGCGCAAGAAACCTTCCTTATCGGCATCCAGAATGGCTACCAAGCTAACCTCCGGTAGGTCAAGGCCTTCGCGCAGCAGGTTGACGCCGATGAGTACATCGACCTCACCTAGCCGCAGGCGGCGCAAGATTTCCACCCGGTCCAGCGTTTTCACGTCCGAGTGAATGTACTCGACCTTGATGCCCAGGCGCTCCATATACTTGCTCAGCTCCTCGGCCATGCGCTTGGTGAGGGTCGTCACGAGCACGCGGTCGCCGGCCTTCACGCGGTTGTCTACCTCGTCGAGCAGGTCGTCAATCTGATTAATGCTCGGGCGCAGGTCGATTTCGGGGTCGAGCAGGCCGGTGGGGCGAATTACCTGCTCCACCACCACGCCGTTGGCCTGGGTCAGCTCGTAGTCGGCGGGCGTAGCCGATACGTACACCGCCTGCCGGTACATGCCCTCAAACTCATTGAAGGTCAGTGGCCTATTGTCAAACGCTGAGGGCAAGCGGAAACCGTACTCGATAAGGGCCGTTTTGCGCGAGCGGTCGCCGCCCCACATGGCCCGAATCTGCGGAATGGTAGCGTGGCTCTCGTCCACAACCAGCAAATAGTCGTCGGGGAAGTAGTCGAGCAGGCAGAACGGCCGCGAGCCCGGCTCGCGCCGGTCAAAGTAGCGCGAGTAATTCTCGATGCCCGAGCAGTAGCCTAACTCGCGTATCATCTCCAAGTCGAACTCGGTACGCTCCTGAATGCGCTTGGCTTCCACGTCGCGGCCTTCCTTCTCGAAGTACTTGTGCTGCTGCACCATATCATCCTGAATTTCGTGGATGGCGGTGTTCAGCGTTTCCTTGCCCGTCACAAACAGGTTGGCGGGGTAGAGGGTCATGTTCTTCTCGTCGCTCAGCTTGCGGCCGCTGGCCGGGTCAATTTTCTGAATCGCCTCAATCTCGTCGCCGAAGAAGAAAATGCGGTAGGCAAAGTCGGCGTAGGCCGGAAATACGTCTACCGTATCGCCTTTAACCCGAAAGCTGCCGCGCGTAAACTCAACCTCGGTGCGCGAGTACAGAATCTGCACAAACTGGTAGAGCAGGTTATTGCGCGAGTAGCGGTGGCCGGGGGCCAGGAAAATGACGTTTTTGCTGAATTCCTCGGGGTTGCCGATGCCGTAGATGCACGATACCGAGGCCACTACCACCACGTCGCGCCGCCCGCTGAGCAGGGTGCTGGTGCAGTGCAGCCGCAGCTTCTCAATTTCCTCGTTGATGGCTAAGTCCTTCTCGATGAAGACGTCGGAGCTGGCGATGTAGGCCTCGGGCTGGTAGTAGTCGTAGTAGCTGATGTAGTACTCGACAGCATTATTAGGGAAAAAAGCCTTGAACTCGCCGTAGAGCTGGGCCGCCAGCGTTTTGTTGTGGCACAGCACGAGGGCGGGCTTGCCGGTTTCGGCAATCACGTTGGCCATCGTGAAGGTTTTGCCCGTGCCGGTGGCCCCTAGCAGCACCTGGGCCGGTTCGCCTGCGTTCACGCCCTGCACAAGCTGAGCAATGGCCGTGGGCTGGTCGCCGGTGGGTTTAAATTCGGAAGTAAGCTGATAGGTAGACATGCAGAAGCGGGCAAAAACGGGCCAACCTCCTTAACCCCAAACCGCCGGCCGGGGTTTCTGCGCCGGCCGAAAAAGCCTAGCGCGGGTCGCGCCACACGAGTTGCTGGCCGGTGGCTTGCTGGTAAAACTCGGGGCAGCGGCCGTCGCCTTTGCCCGAGAAGCCGCCGCTAGGGGCGCACAAGGGCGTAAAGCACTCGTCGTAGAGGGTAATATATTGGTCGCAGCAGGTCTTGTCCGAGGCCAGGTACACGCGCTGGCCGTTCCAGATATAGGCCCAAATGGTATAGGCTGGGTTGCCCTTGGGCTTGGCTTGCAATTCCGCGATTTTGGCCGAGAGCGCCGCCGTGCCCGTGGGGCAGGCGGGGCCGGCAGCGTCTTTCTTGCTGCACTGAAAAGCGAGTAGCACGCAGGCGAGGGGCAGCAGCGAAGTTCTTTTCATCGGGGAAGGAAACGAAAAGGGGACAACTGAAAAATCACTGAGTATCGGCTAGCCTAATTGCCCGGCAACGAGGCGGGCCCCGGCCAGCAGCACCCCGGCCAGCGCAGCCAGGGCCAGGCGTAGAAGAATCGGCATGGTGATAGTGGAAAAGAGAAGGAAAGAGCTAAGCAAAAACTACTGAATTTTGAAGCCTCGCCCCAGTTCCACGCCCGCTTCGAGGCCGAAGCTGTAGGGCCGCTGCTGCCCCCAGAAATCCTGGCTGGGGTCGGCATTCAGGCTGAGAATGCCCAACTCGGCCACCGGGCCGAAGTTGAACGACCACTGGTGGCCGGCCGGCCGGTACTGTATGCCCGCCCCGCCCCGCAGCCCGCCCGACAGCGGCCGGTAGGGCGTGCTGGCCGACTGCAACGTGTAGGTGCGGGTAGCCTCGGGGTTGCCTTCTACCTCGCTGCGCACATTAAGCAGCGCCGACACAAATGCCCCCACGCGGCCATAAAACGAAAAGCCGGTTTTGAGCGGACTGGAATACCGCAACTCGGCTGGTACGCTCACCGAGCGATAGCGGAACGACGTGCGCTGCAAGCGGTGAGCGTTGCTGACGGCTGAATAAGCAAAGCCGGCTTGCGTATAGCTGATATCGGCTACCGGCTCACCCGTGAAAGCCACCGAACTGGCCGAGGTGGCCTCGTTCTGGGCTATTTCCAGACCCGTGCGCAGGGTCCAGCGGCCGTTGCCGAGCCGGCGCGCGGCCCACAGGCTCAGGCGCTGGCCGAGGCCGGCGCGCAAGTTGTCGCGATACTCAGCTGCGGCCGAGCTGCTAAGCCTGGCCGAGTTGGCCCCCAGCGTAGTGGGATAGGACGTGGCTGGCCGAGCCCAGTCGATATTGGGCTGATACGTGCTGGTGGCGTATGCTAGGCCATATTGCCAGCCACGAGCCAGCTCTAGCGGCGGGGCGGGGGTCAGGGCCATTTCGCCGAGGTGGGTAGGCAGCCCGTCCGCACCGGGGGTATGCAGGCTAACCCAGCGTAGGGCCAGCGCACCTTCGGCTGCGGTGGTGCGCGCGTCGTTGAGGCTAGTGGCCGCCGAGGCCAGGACCAGCGGTTGGGCCGGCGCCGATTCATCGCCTACCCCAGCACCGGAGGCAAGCTCAGCGGACAATTGGGTAGTGGCCCGGCTGCCGGTAGCCAGTGTGATGCCGGCCGCCTGCTCTTCCCGGCTGGCTGGCACTGTGTTGCCAGCGCCAGCGGTCAGTCGGGCCGAGCGGGCTTGCCGCTCGTTAAAAGCAAATTGCTCAGCTGAGCTAGCGGCCGCGTCGAACGTGCGGCTAACCCGGCGCGCCACGTGGCCGGTAGCCGTCGAGGTGCGGTATGATGTTGCATCGGCCAGCGGGCCGTTAGGGGTAGTAGAATTAGCCGAAGCCGAAAGCGTAGCAGTTTGGTCGATAGCTGAGGGGGTAGAGGTAGAAAGAGTGGTAGTGGCGCTGGCCAGCCGGGGCAGGCGCTCTGGCTGCCGGGTAGCCCGCGCCAGCGAGGGTGCCTGCGCCGCTTGGTGCTGGCTACGCCACCAGCCGCCACCCGCCAGCGAAGCCAGCAGCAGGCTGGCCGCCATGGCCCAGCGATAAGCCAGCAGGCGGCGGCGGTATTTTTCATTCTGGGCTAGTAGCAGGCTGTTGTCAATCTGCTCCCACACTTGCGGGCGCGGGCGCACGGCGGCGGCCTCGCTCTCCAGCAAGTGATGGCGAAATAGCTCCTCAAGGCTACCCTTGGGCGGGGTGGAAGGTGTCATAAGTAGAAGATAGTAGCTTATTTAACGGGCGGCTGGAGGCGGGCTAGCTTAGTTTGCAGCACTACCCGGGCCCGTGAGTACTGCGACTTACTGGTGCCCTCCGAAATTTCCAGCATCTCGCCGATTTCCTTGTGGGTGTACCCCTCAATGGCGTAGAGATTGAACACCAGCCGGTAGCGCGGGGCCAGCTCCTGTACTACGGCTAGCAGTTCGGCATAGGCATAGTTGCTGAACGTAAATTCTTCGCTGGCCAGCGTTTCGGGGTAGTCGCCGTCGCTCACCGCCACCAGCGGGGCGTTGCGGCGGTGCTGGCGCAGGGCCGCGTTCACCATGATGCGCCGAATCCAGAACTCCAGCGGGCACTCGCGCCGAAAGCCCGCCAGGGTGCGGAATACCGTTACGAAGCCCTCTTGCAATACGTCCTCGGCTTCGAAGGTGGTCTGCGCATAGCGTAGGCACACGGCCATCATGCGCGCCGAATAACGCTCGTAGAGCTGCTTTTGCGCCACCTGGCTGCCGCGCAGGCAGCCGTCAATCAGCTCTTCTTCGCTAAGGGCCGTACTGGGCGCTGGGCGGCTGGCCGTGAGCTTGGTAGCGGCGGGCTGACCCAAGCCCAGGGCCAGGGCCGGCCAGGCGGCCGGGCTCATAAGCTGGGCCGGCCGGTGCCGGAATAAAGGTGTGGTAACATATACGCTGCTGAGGGCCAACGAAAGATACTCCTGCCGGGCAGGCCGCCCGGCTCAAGGAAGAATCAATTTCCCCCCCAACCGTTGCAAGCGTTCCACAAATAAATCAAGCTAGGTGCTGCCCGTTGGGAAGGGCAATAAATTAACGCACTATGTTTGTGCAGCTACGCAACCCGGCCAAGCCGAATAGTGTATCGACAGGAAAGTAAGCTGGGCAAGCCGCCCCACTCTTCTCTCTTTCATTTTTCCAAAGTTCATGAAGACCCTCGTATTGTTTTACTCGACCTACGGCCACGTGTGGAAGCTGGCCGAAGCCATTGCCGAAGGTGCTCGCGAAGTAGCCGGCAACGAAGTAGTAGTGAAGCGCGTGCCCGAAACCCTGCCCCAGGAAATTCTGGACAAAACCGGTGCTACCGGCGCACAAAAGGCCTTTGCCCACCTGCCCGTAGTAACGCCCGATGAGCTGAAGGACTACGACGCCATCCTCTTCGGCACGCCCACCCGCTACGGCAACCTCTGCGGCCAGATGCAGTCGTTCATGGACAGCACCGGCGGCCTATGGGCTACCGGCGCGCTGGTGGGCAAGGTGGGCGGCGCCTTCGTGAGCACCGCCACCCAGCACGGCGGCCAGGAAGAAACCCTGCGCGCCTTCCACACCGAACTGCTGCACCACGGCTTCGTTATTGTAGGCCTGCCCTACGCCTGGCAGGGCCAGATGGGCCACGAGGAAGTAACCGGCGGCACACCCTACGGCGCCAGCACCGTGGCCGGTGGCCAGGGCGAGCGCCAGCCCAGCGCCAACGAGCTCGAAGGCGCCCGTTTCCAGGGCCGCCACACTGCTCAGATTGCCAGCAAGCTAGCTGCTAAGTAGTAAAAGCCAGCGAGACAAAAAGCGCTTACGAAAACGGCGCCCGGCCTACCAAGTTGGTAGGCCGGGCGCCGTTTTTGCGAAATTTGAGGCTAGCGGCTGCCCTGCCAGATAGCCCAGGCAGCTTCGGCTTGCAGCTCCAGCATTTCCAGGCCATTGTGAATGTGGGCCCCGGCGGCGCGGCCCCGCGCCAGAAACTGCGTTTCGCGCGGGTTATAGATAAGGTCAAACAAGTAGTGCTGCGGCGTGAGCGCCGCGTAGGGGAGGGGAGGGCATTCCGCCACGGCTGGGTAGGTGCCCAGCGGAGTTGTATTGATGATGAGCGAATAGGCGGCCATGAGGCTGGGCGTCAGTTCCTCATAAGTCAGCTGCGCGCCGTCTGGTTGGCGCGAAACAAGCTGATACGGGATAGCCAGCTCGTGCAGGGCGGCGGCTACGGCCTTGGCTGCGCCGCCGGTGCCCAGTACCAAGGCGCGGCGCGGTGCGGCCGTAAAGGGATAAAACTTGCGCAGCGATTCCCGAAAGCCGACGTAGTCGGTGTTATGCCCCACCAGTTCGCCGCTGGATAAAAACTCAATGACGTTGACGGCGCCGACCAACTCGGCCGAGGGTGCTACCCGCGCTAGGTAGGGCCAGATTTTTTCCTTGTAGGGAATCGTCACGTTCAACCCCGCCAAGTCGGGGTAGTGGGCCAGCAACTGCGGTAGGCCGCTGGCCTCAGGCAATTCAAACAGTTCGTAGCGGCAATCGGTGAGGCCCAGCCGGGCAAACTTCTGGCTGAAGTAAGCCTGCGAAAACGAATGGGCCAGCGAGCGACCCAGCAACCCAAAAACCCGCATAGCTACGCTACTAATTCAGTGGATTATTCAGCCCATTGCCAGCGGCTCCTAAGCCGCGTTGCCTTGTAGCTTGCCCTTTAGAAACTGCACCAGCGGCGGGATGATGGAAAATAGCACGATGCCGTAAATCACCAGGTTATAATGCGTCTTCACCCATTCATTAGAGCCCAGCAGGTAGCCCAGCATGGTGAGCGAAACCACCCACAGCACGGCGCCGGCAATGCTGTAAGAGGCGAAAAACCGGTACGTCATGGTACCCACACCCGCCACAAACGGCGCAAACGTGCGCACAATTGGCACGAAGCGCGCCATGATGATAGTCTTACCGCCGTGCTTGGCGTAGTAGGCCTGTGTCTGCTCTAGGTACTTGCGCTTCAGAAAGCGAAAGTCTTCCCGAAAAACCCGCGGCCCAAGGTAGTCGCCAATGGCATAGTTCAGATTATCGCCGATAAACGCTGCCGCAATCAGCAGCGGAATCAGGTAGACAATGTTCAGTAGCGGGTGCCCGGTTTCGGGGTTAGGCTGGGCCGCCAAGGTGCCAGCCACGAACAGCAAAGAGTCGCCGGGTAGAAAAGGAAAGACAATAACCCCGGTTTCGGTGAAGATAATGAGGAACAGAATAAGATAAGTCAGACTGCCGTATTCGTGCACTACGCCCACAAGCGTCTTGTCAAGGTGCAAAATAAGGTCGAAAAAATGCTTGATAAGCTCCATGCGAAAGAGGATTTGAGCTAGCAAAGAACGGCAGGGTGGTACGAAGATTGACAGCGAGGCCCAACGCGAACTACCCTGTTCGCGTTATAATACCGCAAAAAAACTACTCGTCATGATTGTGTATAAAGGGGGTGACTGGTGGCAGGCGCTCCGGCACTTTCACACTTCCATTGTTATTCGCCAGCTACTGGTGCGCGTCAGCCTGGTTGGTATCTACGGTGCCGCTATCGCCGTGTGGGGGCTCGAATACCATCACCACATGCTCAATATCAGCCGAGAATACTTCTCCTTTCTCGGAATTTTACTGAGCTTGCTGTTGGTTTTCCGCACCAACACGGCCTACGACCGCTACTACGAGGGCCGCCGGGTATGGGGCGAACTGATATCGCAGTGCCGGGGCCTAGCCAGTGAGTTCAACGCCGTGTTACCCAGCGACGCGACGGCTAGCCGGCGCTACTTCGCAGCTCTTATCTCCAATTTTCCCTTCGCCCTCAAGGGCTCTTTGCGGGGCGAGATGAAGTTTGAGCAGATGGAATCGACGCCCGACATTATGGAGCGTCTGCGCACGGCCGAAAACGTGGCTACCACGCTCATCGCAGTACTTCAAGAAAGCTTGGAGCAGTTGCGGCAGGTCGAGATTATTCGCGACACGCACCTGATGACCTTTAAGCCGCATTTTCTCAATATGATGTCGGTGAGCGGCACTTGCGAACGCATCAAAGCCACGCCAATCCCGTTTTCTTACACTTTTTTCATAAAAGCGTACATTTTGACTTTTATTGGTGTAATGCCTTTTGTACTTTTGTCTAGTTCTGGATACTTTATGATTCCCATTACTATGTTCGGCGCCTACGCACTGCTAGGTCTGGAGATGATAGGGGAGGAGATAGAAAATCCTTTCGGCCTGGACTCCAACGACTTGCCTATAACGCAGCTCTCCAATCGAATACGTGTCAGTGTACACGACGTGCTACGGGTCGAACTCTCCGACCGTAAAAAGGCGCTGGCCACCCCGCAGTACAGCGTGGTGCATTAATTGCCCAGCGGCCCGCCAGAATTGCCTGGCTTCAGTCCGGATACCAGCCGGTGTTATACTACAACTCATAGAGGAACAGCCTCTCTGCGCCCATAGCGTGGAGCACGCATGCGAGTGCAGGTTGAGAAAGTAAACCAGTTTGAGTTGCGGCCTGCGTGTGCCCCGGTAATTGATAAAGCGGCGTTTGCCCTTAGTTGAAATAGCGTTTTAAGAAGAATCAGTGGGCTTGATAAGCTCACTGGTAAGGCTTACGGCGCTCTTCCATACAAGCTCATCTAAATTTTTTCCAAAAAAATAGCACCTTTTTTTCAACCCGCGTATAAGGCGGCAACTGTTTTAACAGACCACCTTCTTTTGATTTCTCCTCTAACCTTTTGACCACATGAATACAACTACGCTTTTCCGAGAGCGGCTGCAAGGTAGGCAGTCGCTGCTGCTGCGGGCTTTCGCCTCTCTTCTGCTTTTGCTAACCGTTTCCGGCTTCTCACAGCAGGCGCTCGGTCAGATTCGTGACAATTCGTTGCGGTTTAATGGCCTCGTTTCCGGCGGCTCAACAGCTCAGCAGCTCAACTATACCGGTAAGCTGACGGCTAGCACCACGAACCCGCACGTTCCATACACTACCTACCCGACGCTAGGGATTGTAGCTCCTAATGGTACTCAAACTCGTTCTAACCCGAATATCGGCACTTACGATGCTAATGGTAGCAGCTCGCTGATTCTGAACGGTGGTTCGCTGACCGTAACGAATACCGTAGCCGATGGGGATGGCAATCCCATTGCTATCTCCAGTGTGCAGCTTTCGTACCGGGTGTATGCAAAGCCCGCTACCCAAGGTGGTGCCCCAAGCACTGCGGCTGTTCCCTACAACATCATTCCTTTGAATCTTGTGGGGCAATACTCAGGTGCTAACGGACCCATAGCTAACACTTTCCTGTACGAAAACTACAGTGGCAACTACAATCTACTGGCTGGTCTCACGACTGGTGGCGATTATGTGGTGGAGGCTAACTACGTAGTAAATTTTGCGGATGGCAATACCGTTTATATTGACCCAAATGGCTATTACCAGGCCACTTTCACGTTCACGGCTCCTCCGGCCCCGACGCTGGCAGGCACTTATGCCTACATAGCCCCCAATGGTGGTGGTAACATTACGTACAATGTAAGCCCTCCCAACCCCAACCCGTTCCAAAATGCAAACTTGGGCACGGCTTACGATATCAATACCGGGACGCTGATACTGAACGGCGGGGCTGCCAATACGACCGAAGCCGGTGCTAACACCATTACCAACGTAACGCTATACTACCGCGTGCGCCTGACTACCGAGGCTGGCGGGGCATTCAGCTTCATCAACCTGCCGCTGGTTTCGAGCAACAACGGAGCAAAAACGTTTCAAAACCAGCTGGCTAATATCAACCTGATTTCGGGGCTGTCGAATACCGGCAACTACAAGCTGGATATCTACTATCAGGCTAGCGGGACCAACTCGTCGAATCCTAACAATACGGTGCCATTTACCCAAGTTGACAACAATAATGGCTCATATTACTCGGCTAACTTTACGGTAACGGGTACGCCCATTCCTTCGACTGTCTGGACGGGCGGGATTAATGACGACTGGTTTAACGCCGCAAACTGGACCAATGGGGTACCTGACGCGAACACAAACGCTACTATCCGTAACCTAGGCTCAGGGGTTAGCAATTTGTATCCTAACATCTACTCGAACACTACTTATACCTTCACGCCCACCGGTGGGAGGGCTCAAACCATCGACAACTCCAACAGTGGCCCGGCAGTATGCCGCGACTTAACGATGGAAGGCAACAGCAATACTGACCGCTCGATTCTGCGTTTGCAGGTTGGTCAGCTCAACGTGTACGGTAGCTTCAGCAACAGGAACCTGAGCTTCATTCAGCGTGAGTACTCGACTATCAACTTTGCCGGTAGCAACCAAAATATCAGCAATGGTGATTTCAAGCAGGTCATTATAAGCGGCTCGGGCGTGAAGTATGTAATCGGCTTGGTAAACGTGGCACAGTCTATCACCTTCACGGGTGGTCTGCTGGTAACGGACATTACCAATACTTCGGGTTCCCAAGTAAACCTCGCTGACCGTGACCCGCTCAATAACAATCAGGGTGCTCAGCTCATCGGTGAAACCGATACCCACTACCTGCGCGGGTTTGTGCGTACCGTTCGTGGTAGTACTACTCTGGAAGACACCTATACGTACGGCAACATTGGTATGGGCTTGACGTGGCACGCTACTTCCTATGATAATCCTAATGGCGGTACTTCGAATGATGGTGGTAACCCAGGCAGCGTAGAGGTAACTCGTAACACGTCGGAAGCTTTCAACCCGGTTGCTAACACAAGTGGTATTCGTCGGATATTTGGGGTACGCCCTGGCAGCCCCGGCGCTACTACTGGTGGCTTGAATGCTGACATGATTTTCAAATACCTGAACAGTGAGACGAAAGGACTAGGTGCTGGTGGTAACGTCCGCATTCAAGAGCAAAACCTAGTGCTGTTCCGCTCTATCAACAACGGTGGTGCTTTCACCAACCTGGGTCGCACTAGCCTTGATACAGTAAACAATGTACTGACCCGCAACGCGGTAACCACTTTCGCTACCTTCACCCTGGGTGACCAGACTAACCCGCTGCCGGTGAAGCTGGTAGCCTTCGATGCCAAGCGCCAGGGCAACAATACGCTCATCACCTGGGCTACTGCTGATGAAACTAACAATGCTGGCTTCGAAGTACAGGTATCGACCGATGCCAAGACCTTCCGCAAGCTGTCGTTTGTGAACAGCTACTCGAATAACAGCACCGCTTACCAGACCTACAGCTACACCGACATTGAGGCTGGCAAATCGGGCGTGCGTTACTACCGCCTGCGCCAGGTTGACCTTGATGGCAAGCAGTCGTTCTCGCCGGTAAAAGCCGTGAGCTTCGCTACCGCCGCTACCGGCGCAATTGCCATCAACATCTACCCCAACCCCTCGGCCACGACTGACCAGACTACGCTGGTAGTGCAGTCGCCGGTGGCTGGCCAAGGCAAGCTGCAAGTAATGGACCTGACCGGTCGCACCATCATCAGCCGCGACATCATCACGGTAGCTGGGGTAACCGAACTGGCAGTACCAGTAGGTAGCGAGCTGAGCGCTGGCATCTACCTTGTAAAAGTAACGATGCCCTCGGGCGAAGTGAAAACGACCCGGATGCAGAAGAACTAGTAATAGCTTCCTCACGCAAATGAAAAGGGCTGACTCGTAAGAGTCAGCCCTTTTCATTTGCCGTATCCTCAGCCAGTGAAACTAGCCGCGTGGCATGGAGGTGCCGGGCCGGCCGGTCTTAGCCTCGGGGCGGAACATGGGGTCTACGGCGTCCATGTCGAGGAAATGGGAGAAGGTGTCGCCCCGCAGGCCCAGGCGAATGGTTTCGAGGCTCACGACTTCGTTGGGAGCGATGTTGCCGAGGTTGACGTTGGCCCCTAGCAGCTTGATAAACCACACCTGTTGCGCCTTCTGTGGTGCTTCCCAGATAATGCGCTCCGACGGAATCTTGGTCAGGATTTCCTCTACCAGCCCCGAACGCACCTCGCCAGTGCTACGGAATAGGCCCACGTTGCCACCCTCACGAGCCTCGCCGATAACCTTGATGGCGCCGGCCTCGAGTTCAGTCTGCATCTGCGAAATCCACTTATAAGGCGGAATTATCTTTTCGGCATCCTTCGAGCCTACTTCACTCAGCACCTTCACCGACTTGCTTAGCTCGCTGATGAACTCGCATTTGCGGTCGTGGTTGAGGTCGATGCTGCCGTCCGATACCTCGGCGTATTCCAGGCTAAATTCGTCGAGCAGCCGCCGGTAGTCGTCAAACTGATTACGGATGATGAAGGCTTCGAACAGCGTGCCGCCTAGGTACACGGGAATACCTGCCTCGCGGTAGATATCTATTTTGCGCTTCAGGTTGGGAACTACGAAAGATGTCGCCCAGCCAAGCTTCACGATGTCGGTGTAGGGGGCGCCTACCTCCAGAAAGTCCTCCACCTCACGCAGGCTGAGGCCCTTGTCCATCATCATAGTAAAGCCTTGCTCACGAGGCTTCTGCGTGCGTTCGGGGAGCTGGGAAAGCGAATAGTTCATGCGTAGAGAGGCAGGCCGCAGCCGCTGAAAAGGAATAAAAAAACCTGCCCGCTCAGCGAGCGGGCAGGCACAAAATTAATTCAGAAAGCCCTAGCGGCGGGGCCGCGAGGCTACCCCAGCCCCAGCTACTTCCGAAACTGCTCGATGAGCCGCTGCAGAGCGGGCTGCTTTTCGAGTTCTGGAAAGTAGTCGAACAGCAGCGAATGCTGCTCGTAGTTGAGCGTGAGGGCCGTTTCCAATTCCAGGTAGGCCTCGCGCAGGCGGCCAGCGGCCAGCAGGTAGGCGCACAGCATGTAGTGAAAATGCGCTTCGTGCGGGTGCAGCTCCACGGCGTGCTGCATCAGGTCCACAGCTTCTTCGTAGTGGCCTTGCTCGTAGAGAATGGCACTCCAGCTAACCCAGCCGGTGGCCTCCTCGGGAGCTACTTCAGTAGCCTTTTCGTAGGCTTCGAGGGCGCTCACAATGTTGCCCACCTGGTTTTCGGCGGCTCCCAGCGCGGCCCAGTATTCGCCGCTTTCTCCGTAAAGCTGCACCGCTTTGCGGAAGAAGTGCAGCGCCTCAAAGGGCCGCTCCTGCTCTTGTAGGAGTACGCCCTGCCCAAACCAAGCCTCATCCATCTCAGGATTTATTTCGAGCGCCTTGCGGTAATAAGTACGGGCCTGCTCCCATTCGCGCAGCTTCTCGTAGCACTCGCCGATATTACACAGCGCTTCGTCAGTGGGTGCGCCAGCTGGGTAGCTCAGCTCAAACTCGGCAATAGCCTTTTGATACTGCTGCTGGCACACGTAGGTGTCGGCCAGCCAGTGGTGGGCGTCGTAAAAGTCGGCGTCAATCACAATAGCGTAGTCAAACGCCGCCGCAGCCTGCTCGAATTTCTCGACGCGGTAATAATACTGGCCCAAGTTGTACCAGGCCACCGCCGAGTAGGGGTCATCGTCGGTAAACCGCTGGAAGAACTCCTCGTGCTCGGGCAATCGGTTGCTGACATCCAGGCAGTTGAGTAGTTCTTGCACCGTAGTTTCGTTGTCGGGGTGCAGGCGCAGGCTATGCTTGTAGTGACGCGCCGCGCTCTTATACTTGTGCCAGCTTTGGTAAGCCAGCCCTAGGTTGAAGTGAATATCCTCGCGGTCGGGGTTGCCTTCGAGCGCCGCCTGGAAGAAGCGCACGGCTTCCTCAAACGCCCCGCGCTGGGTGGCGATGATGCCCCGGGTTACGGCTACGTCGGCGTTGTCGGGGTCAAGGCTAGCCACGCTGGCAATCTGGCGCTCGGCCTCGGCATAGTCGCCACGCATGGCCGCTATCTGGGCCCGGTCAATGAGCAGCTCGGTAGAAAACGGGTATTGGTTGAGCGCAGCTTCGCAAGCCTGCTGGGCCTTGTCGAACGCGGCGCTGGTAACGTAGTGGTCAATAATTACTTCAAACTCTTCTAAGTCAAAGAATACGGCCTCGTCGTGGGCCAGCATCCGCTCGTAGCGCCGCACCGTATCCTGGGCGGCCCGGGGGTCATCAAATGGTTCGTTCATGCGCATAATTATCACGAAGTAGTACGAATAGGATAGTGCGCGGGAAGCTGCTAACTTGGTGCCAAACGCAAAGGCCGGCGGCTGTGCGGGCCAATTCCGCCAGGGGCAACTGGCTAGCCTCAGCTTCGAACACTACCCTGTTCGCTCTTCGCTAAGATATAACCGTGGGGTGGGCGGCGAGGTTCGTTTTAGTGGCCTCCGCGAGCCAGGCAATGGTTTCGGCCAGGGGTCGGAAAGGTAAGCCGGTGGCTTGCACGGCCTTGCGGGCGTTGTAGTACACTGGTTGTCGGCCAGCGCGCGCCGTATCGCGGGTGATGAGGGGCCGCGCGCCCGTGAGTAGGGCCCGGCCGTGCTCGAACCGCCAGATGAGTTCGGCAGCCCAGTCGGGCACGGCCACCGTGGGGGGGCGTCGGCCCAAGGCTACCGCCAGTCCGGTTAAGAAGTCGCCCAGCGGCAGCAAGCCCCCGTTGAGGATGTAGCGGGCCGCCGGCAATTCGGGCAAGTCCAGTGTGAAGCGTAGCAGGTGCGCCACTACGTCGCGCACATCCACAAAATTGAGCTGCGCCTGGGTGTAGAAGCGGTGCTCGTCGTAGGCGTAGCGCAGCAGGCGGGTACTGCTACGCTGCCAGTCGCCGGGTCCCAATACTATCGAGGGGTTCACGATAACGGCACTCAGGCCCTCGGCCACGCCGCGCCATACCTCAAGCTCAGCCAGGTACTTGCTGGTGGCGTAGGCCGGGTGGCTGGCGGCCAGGTCCCAGGTGGCCGACTCATCGAGCCAGCGCGGGCCGGCTGGGGTGTCGTCGGTCGGCGCGGCTGGCTGGCCCAGCGCGGCCACCGAGGACACGTAGCCTAGCCGGATGCCCGGCCGCCGCAGGCAGGCATCGACGACAGCCGCAGTGCCCTCCACGTTCACTTGCAACAGGGCGTCCTCGTCCTGCGGCGCGTAGGATACCAGCCCCGCGCAGTGGAGCACGTGGGTAACGTCCGGTGTCAGCACGGTTTCCAGCAATAGGCTATCGGCCAGGTCGCCCTGCACCCACTCGATGCCCGCCGGCGCCGTAGTGGGCGCCGCGCCGCGGTAGAGCGCGCGCACGGGTAGCTGCCGGGCCCGCAGGGCCTGCAAGACAAAAGAGCCGATGAGCCCGGTGCCACCCGTTACAAAAATCATAGTTGAAGAAAAGCGCGGGGTACGCTTAAGCTGGCTGCGTGGGCGCTCTGGCGGCTAAAGCGTATTGTTGAGGAGCGGCAGTGCCATGAGCTTACGAAAATAAGCTGATTTCACCGTTTTGGTGGCCAGGGCTGCCGTGTGCCGCAGGTGGTGCGTGTCGGTGCCCACAAAGTCAATCAGCTTGGCATCAATCATCTTTTCGGCCACGTGGCGCGCGGCGGGCGAATAATAGCCAGCCAGCGAATTGAGGTTGAGCTGCATCAGTACCCCGTGCTCCTTGCGCAGCCGTTCTATTTCCGAAAAGCGCTGGTAGAGGTATACGTAGCGCTCGGGATGGGCCAGCACCGGCTGGTAGCCCGCGGCTTGCAGGTCGAAAATAGTGCCGTTGAGGTTGAGAGGCTCGTTGAGATACGAGGTTTCCAGGAGCAGGTAGCGCCGGTCGCCGCCGAAGGTCAGCAGCTCCGTGCCGTCGGCCAGCTTGCGGCCCAGCCACTCATCGAGGTAGTACTCGGCGGCGCATTCCAGTGCTACATCAGCTAGGCCGGCTTCGGCCGCCGCGGCGCGTAGTAAGCTCAGGGCTTGCCGAATGCCTGCTGGAGTGTTCTTATAAAAATCGCCCATAATGTGGGGCGTCATCACAAGTTTCGTAAAGCCTAGCGCCCGCAGCTCGCGCAGCAGGTCAAGGCTATGGGTCAGGGTTTCGGCCCCGTCATCGAGGCCCGGCAGCAGGTGCGAGTGCATATCAACTTGCAACGCCGCGAGGGGACTACTGCTCGCCGCCGCGGCCGCCGGATTGTTTTGGGAGCCTAGTAGGCGCTGCCAGAAGCCTGCCATCGCCGAAACTAGCTGAAAAGCCCTTTAATGCGCTGGCCCAGCGAAGGCTTTTTGGTAGGCTCTTCATAGTAGCCCATGCCGTAGGTACCATACCCATAGCCGTAGCCATACCCGTAGCCATACCCGTACCCGTAAGAGCCCTCGGCGCGGGCATCGTTGAGGATGGTGCACATGCGCGTAAACTGGTTGTTGTGCATCAGGCGATTCATGTTTTTGAGAAAAGCCTTGCGTGAGTAATTGGCCCGTACAATGTAAATCGGCACATCGGCCTTGCGCATGATGAGAATGCCATCGGTAACCAGGCCCACCGGCGGGGTATCAATCAAAATCACGTCGTAGCTACGATAAAGCTCCTCCAGCATCTGGTCAAAGCGGGCGTGCAGAATCAGTTCCGACGGGTTAGGCGGGGTGGGGCCAGCCGAAATAAAATCCAGCGACTCAATACTGGTGTGCTGAATGCACTCGGCCACCGAGTGCCGGTTGATAAGGATGGTACTGACGCCGCGCACGTTCTCCGCATCAAAAGCCAGGTTTACCTTGGGCTTGCGCATATCCAGGTCGAGCACAATAACCCGCTGGCCCGATAGCGCGATAATCCCCGCTAGGTTGACGGTGACGAAGGTTTTACCCTCGCCCGAAATAGTCGAGGTGACGGATATCAGCCGCTTTTTATTGGATGGGCTGATAAAGTCAAGGTTCGTGCGGATGGAGCGAATAGCCTCGGATACCGAGGACTTAGGATTTTTATCGACTACCAGCCGCGATACGCTCAGCTTTTCCTTGTCGTAAGTTGGAATTACGCCTAGTACGGAGGCCTTGGTGTTGCGCTCCAACTCACTCACCCCCGTAACGGTATTGTGCATGAGGTAGCGGGTGGCAATAAGCCCAAGGCTTAGCAACAGGCCCCCGGCCAACCCAATGGCGTACACGAGCGGGCGCACGGGCGAGATGGGCGCATCGGGGGCAAACGCCGGCGATAAAATCTGAAAATCGGCCGTCGTACCCGCGTTCTTGATGTTATATTCTACCTTCTTTTCCAGCAAGTTCTGGTAGGTAGCGCTATAGAGCTCCAGCGGTCGCTTCAGGCGCTCCAGTTCTGTTTCTTTGCCTGGCAGCGACCGTAACTCGCCGGCGAGCTTGCCCTGTTGGCTGTTGAGCAAGCTCAACTGTTTGTTCAGTTGTAGCTGGGCTTGCTTTATCTGGCGTTGTAAGGCCGTCTGGGTAAAGGCCAACTGTGACTGGCGCGTCTGTACGGCTTCTGTGACGTCCTGGGAGGAGCGCCGCACCCGCCGCAGGTCCTGTTGCAAGCTATTCAGCTCTTCTAGTTCGCGCGCGATAGCGGGGTCATTAAGTGCCGCTAATCCCGGAATAGACTGGGTAACCGATATGTCATCACTCAGCGTAAGGCGCTCTTGCTTGGCTAGGCGGGCTATTTCGTCAAGGCTAGAGATTTTCTGCTCCAGTTCAGCCCGGGCTTTTTCGATGTCCGTTAGCTGGGCAGTGATAGTGCTGAGCTCGCCTTTCGCATCGTACGTGCCATTGACCTGCACAAATTGCTTAAGGTTATCTTCAGCTTTAGCCAAGCTGGTGCCGGTTTCACTTAATTGCTGGTCGAGATAAGCTAACGCCTTCTCAGCCGACTCCTGCTTGCGGGCCACTTTAGCGTCGCGGTAAACACTGTCTAACGCATTGACTATCCGCTGCGCTTTCAGCCGGCTATAATCCTGAAATGATATCTGGATGGTATTCGCGTTTGCGTTAAGTACTTCGGCCGCAAGGTTCTTATCCAGATAGCCATTGATGGTATTATCATCCAGAATAACGAAACGATAATCCGTCGCAGACGCACCAGGGACACCGGTGCCGGAAGCTACTAGCCGAAGCTGAGCGCCAGGCAATTTCACTTGCTGGCCTACTTTGTAAGTGCCCCCTATGGTGGTAGTACCGAGCATTACTCCCAAGCGGTAGGTGTCAGCGCTTACGTAGTTCACCGTGAACTTTCGGTTATAGTAAGCCGGGTCGCTAATGGTGTACTCAATTCGAAAAGGAGAGCTGTCAAACATCTCCGCCTCCAGTACTGTCCCTTGCGCGTAGTAATTGACGTCGAGTGGAACAACCTGCTTGAGCTTGTTGTACGTCAGGCCAGATTTAATTAACTCTACCTCGCCTGCTAATTGGCTAGGGTTGCGGCCGTTATCGCCACCGCCATTGCCTACCAGCGCCCCTAGACCAATGGTGCTGGCATCGCTGCGCTCGTCAATTCGAAGAATTGACGTCGCCTTGTATACCGGTTTCGTATAGCGCAGATACAGCCAGGAGCCCATCAGGCCCAGCGCCACCAGCAAAAATGCCCAAGGCAGACTTTTGCGAGCCACCAGCACGAGCGTGCCGATGTCAAAGCTGCCCTCGCCTTCCGCAGCATCGTCTCCCGTGCCGCTACTGGGGGGTGGGCCAGCTTCCGTTCCGGTGGTAGTGCGCCGGATAAGCTCCTCTAGTTCCGCGTTTTCGCTTATTGCCATGGTAAACTTAGGTGCCGTACTAAGGTATTAGCCTCTTCTAGCTATCGTAATAATTGTAAAGACAATGCTTATGGCGCTTAACGCTGTAGAAGCGAGCGTGAGCACCGGCGCGGCATCTACTAAGTTGTCGAGCAAAGGCCGGCGCACGGGCTGAATATAAATAATATCGTTGGGCTCTACCTGTAGATTGCCCTTGCGCATGCCTTCAATGGTATTGAGGTTGATGAACTGCACCTGCGGGTTCTTCAAATCGCCCCGAATGATGCGGATGTTATCAATCTTGCCGCCGTTGCGGGCGATGCCCGTGCTGCCGCCGGCCGCTCCACCGTCGGGGCCACCGGCCAGCGCCAGTACCTCCAGTAGATTCATGTTATCGTTGGCCAAGTTGATAACCAGCCCGCCCGGTGCCCCTAGGATAATGACGCGGTTGTTGGTAACGGCCGTCTTGATGAACGGCTCCTTGTAGTATTCGCTATAGCGTATTCTGAGTACACTATCGGCCTGAATCAGACTCAGGCCTTGCAGCGAAACGCGGTCTACCAGGGGCAGGCGCACCGTGCCATCGGCCTGCACTACAAACTGGGTGCTGCCCGGCACCGCGGCGGCCGTGCTGCCACCCCCCCGGCCGCTGCTACTGCTAGTTGGAGCGGCGATGGGAGTACTTCCGGTGCCTGGGCTGCCAAAGTGCAAATCGCCGTTCGGGTCAATTAGCTTTTCGCCTTTGTTGGTGTAAACCTGGATGTTGAGCAGGTCGTTGGGGTGAATAGTGTAGTTGCGGGCCGTGCGGTTTACCGCCCGGCGCAGCTTGGCGGTGTCTACTACGCCATCGGCACCTTTGGTGAGCTGAAACATCGTGCGCTGGTTGTAGTACCGGGTAGTGGCACACGAAGAAAGCAGCCCAAGCACCGGCAAGGCAAGAAGCAAAAGCCGGCGAAGGGTGCTGGGCGAAAGCAGAAATAAAGAAGCCAAATGCGAAGAATTTCAAAGGAGGCTAGCCAGCTCAGGCAGGCTGACCCACGACCGCGAAAGGTAAAAAATGTCTCAAAAGTAACTCTTTTACGCTAGGCTTTCAAAAAACCCGCCGGCCCGGCTAGAATCTGCTGGCCGGGTTTAACCAACTCAGAATCGTATTTTTGCAGTCCCGGCCCGGCCGGCCCACATTCTCCCTCCCCTCACCCACCCAATATTAATTTTCATGGAAGCTACCGTAGCGACCGAAAACCAGACCATGATTGCGCAAATGGTGCGCGATTTTGGCCAGCAGCACATCAAACCCCACATGATGCGCTGGGATAACACCCAGGAGTTTCCGCGCGACCTGTTTCGCCAGCTCGGCGAGCTTGGCCTGATGGGCGTGCTCGTGCCCGCCCAGTACGGCGGCTCGGGCTTTGGCTACCAAGAATACGTGACGGCCATTGCCGAACTGGCCAAAATCGACGGCAGTATCGGCCTGAGTATGGCTGCCCACAACTCGCTCTGCACGGGCCACATCTTGCAGCACGCCTCCGAGGAGCAGAAGCAGCAGTATCTACCCCGCCTGGCTTCGGGCGAGTGGCTGGGCGCCTGGGGCCTGACCGAGCCCAACACCGGCTCCGACGCGGGCAACATGCGTACCACGGCCGTGCTTGACCCCAGCGGCACGCACTACGTGCTGAACGGCGCTAAAAACTTCATCACCCACGGCAAAAGCGGCGACGTGGCCGTGGTCATTGCCCGCACCGGCGAGGTTGGCGACTCGCACGGCATGACGGCCTTCATCGTGGAGCGCGGCACGCCGGGCTTTGCGGGTGGCCGCAAGGAAGACAAGCTGGGCATGCGCGCCTCCGAAACCACTGAAATGATTTTTACCGACTGCCGAGTGCCGGTTGAAAACGTCATTGGTAAGGTGGGCGACGGCTTCGTGCAGAGCCTAAAGGTGCTCGACGGCGGCCGCATCAGCATTGCGGCGCTCAGCCTGGGCATTGCGCAGGGCGCCTACGAGGCCGCCTTGCAGTACAGCAAGGAGCGCCAGCAGTTCAACCAGCCCATCAGCAACTTCCAGGGCATCTCGTTCAAGCTGGCCGACATGGCCACTGAGATTGAGGCGGCCAGCCTGCTCACCTACCGCGCCGCCGCCATGAAGGACCGGGGCGAAAACGTGAACCTCGAATCGGCCATGGCCAAGCTCTACGCCTCCGAGGTGAGCGTGCGCGTGGCTAATGAGGGTGTGCAAATCTTCGGCGGCTACGGCTATACCAAAGACTACCCCGCCGAGAAATACTACCGCGACGCCAAGCTCTGCACCATCGGCGAGGGCACCAGCGAGATTCAGAAGCTCGTGATTGCCCGCGCGCTGCTGAAATAAAAAGGCGGTTTGCGTCGATTCCGAACGGATTTTGCAGGTTTTGTAGCTAGGTCGCAGTTGCGCCGTAACGGGTTGAGCACGAATCGTCCACAAAATCTGTGAAATCCGTTTGAATCGGCGAAATCCGTGAGTATCTTTGCGGCCCGATTTACTCGGCTTCCCGTCGCGAAAGCATTCCAAATCCCCGATATGATTATCGTTCAAATCAAAGACAACGAAACCGTTGACCGTGCGCTGAAGCGCTTCAAAAAGAAATTCGAGCGCACCGGCGTGCTGAAGGAGCTGCGTCGCCGCACGTTCTTCCAGAAGCCGAGCATCACCAAGCGTAAGCTGAAGCAGAAGGCTGTATACAAGCTGGCTACCTACGGCACCGAGAACGAATAGACGTTCGGCCGCTGGCTTTACTGGCTTTGAGAAGCCCGCCCAATTGCCACAAGGCAGCTGGGCGGGCTTCTGGCGTTGGGGCGAAGGCTGGTGCGGCGCCCGGGCCCTATTTTGCAGCCGCCGACGGGGCTAGCCCGCGGCGGCGAGCAAGCCTATGGAAGAGTTTCTAGATTTTTTGCGCTACGAAAAGCGCTTCAGCCCGCACACGGTCATTTCGTATCAGACTGACCTGACGCAGTTTGCGACCTACCTGCTGGCCGAGTACGAGCTGGCTGACCCCAGCCAGGCTACGCACCCGCTCATCCGGGGCTGGGTGGTGAGCCTGATGGGGCAGGACCTCGACCCGCGCACCGTGAACCGCAAAGTGGCCTGCCTGCGCTCGTTCTACAAGTTTTTGCTGCGCGAGCGCCGCATCGAGGCCAACCCTATGCTGCGCATCAAGGCGCCCAAAATGGCTAAGAAGCTGCCCGAGTTCGTGCCCGAGGAGTCACTTAACCGCATGCTGAATTCCTTCGAGTTCGAGGACAGCTTTGCGGGCGTGCGCGACCAGCTGGTGCTCGAAACGCTGTACGGCACCGGCATTCGGCTCTCCGAGCTGCTCGGCATCACGGAGGATGACGTGGACACGGGCGCCCGCACCGTGCGCGTTACCGGCAAGGGCAACAAGCAGCGGCTCGTGCCCCTCAACCCTTCGCTGCTGGGAGTGCTGGACAAGTACCGGGCTAGCCGGCTGGCCGAGTTTGGGCCCGCCGCCTCGGCCAGCCCCCTGCTGCGCACCGACAAGGGCGAGCCGCTGTATGAGAAGTTGGTGTACCGCACCGTCAAAAAATATTTGGGCCAGGTCTCGACCTCGGCGGCGCACCAGCACCCGCATGCGCTGCGCCATGCCTTTGCTACTCACCTGCTTGGCAAGGGCGCCGACCTCAATTCCATCAAGGAATTGCTGGGCCACGCCAGCCTGGCGGCTACCCAAGTGTACACGCACTTGTCCGTGGATAGGCTAAAATCCGTATTTGAACAAGCCCATCCGCGGGCTTGATTTGAATGCAGAATGCAGAATGATAAATAGAATGCTGCGTGTTTTCCAACGCGCTGCTTGTCAATTGCTCATTACAAGTTCTTTATTCGTCATTTTCCCATCCACCTAACTCTTCTTTTGCCCATGAAAGTGCAAATGCAATCGGTTCACTTCGATGCCGACCAAACCCTGCTCGATTTCATTCAGCAACGCCTCAATAAGCTGGAACACTTTTACGACCGCGTGACGGACGGCGAAGTAATTCTGCGCCTCAACAACAAAGATGGGGTGGCCAATAAAACCGTCGAAATCAAGCTGATGGTACCCGGCAGTACCCTCTTCAGCCAGGAAGATGCCGCTTCGTTTGAAGCCGCCACCGACGCTGCCGTAGAGGCCCTGAAGCGCCAGATTACCAAGTACAAAGAGAAGCACCTGAGCCACTAGGCCTGATTTATAGAGTCTGTAAAGTAAAAGCCCCGGCTGCCTTGTGGCAGCCGGGGCTTTTTAGTGCTGGCTAGGGTGGCTCACAGCTTGAAAGCTGCTTTAATTTTATCGACGTAGTCGAGCTTTTCCCAGGTAAAGGTTTCGAAGGTTTTTTCCTGGCCGTCTTCCATTTTCACCGTCACGGTGCCGGGCTGGCGGCCCATGTGGCCGTAGGCCGCCGTGGCCCCGAAAATGGGGTTGCGCAAGCCCAGCCGCTCCACAATGGCGTAGGGGCGCAGGTCGAACAGCTGGTTTACTTTGGTGGCAATTTCGCCGTCGGTGAGGGGTTGGCCATTGGCGCCCAGTGCTTTAGTGGTACCGTAAGTAGTTACGTAGAGGCCTACCGGCTTGGCTACGCCGATGGCGTAGGCCACCTGCACCAGCGCCTGCTCGGCCACGCCGGCGGCCACCAGGTTTTTGGCAATGTGGCGGGTGGCGTAGGCCGCCGAGCGGTCTACCTTGCTCGAATCTTTGCCCGAGAAGGCGCCGCCGCCGTGGGCGCCCTTGCCGCCGTAGGTATCCACAATAATCTTGCGGCCGGTGAGGCCCGAGTCGCCGTGCGGGCCACCGATGACGAACTTGCCCGTGGGGTTGATGTGGTGCGTAATGCTATCGGTAAAGAGTGCCTGAATCTCGGGGCTCAGCTTCGCCTTCACGCGCGGGATGAGGATGTCAATGATATCCTGCTTGATGCGGGCCAGCATTACTTCCTCCGATTCGTCAAAGTCATCGTGCTGGGTGCTGATAACGATGGTTTCGACCGCCTCGGGGTGGTGGTCGTCGGAATAGCGGATGGTTACCTGGCTTTTGGCGTCGGGGCGCAGGTAGGTCATCTCCTGGCCTACTTTGCGAATGGTAGCCAGCTCCTGCAACAGGCTGTGCGAGAGGTCGAGGGCCAGCGGCATGTAGTTCTCAGTTTCGCTGGTGGCGTAGCCGAACATCATGCCCTGGTCGCCGGCGCCCTGCTCCTCGGGGGCCTGGCGCACCACGCCCTGGTTGATGTCGGGCGACTGCTCGTGCAGGCGGTTCATCACCTCGCAGGTGTCAGCGTTGAACAGGTACTCGGGCTTGTTGTAGCCGATGCGCCGGATGGTAGCGCGGATAATCGGCTCGGCATCAACGTGGGCGGTCGATTTAATTTCGCCGGCCACGAGCGCAAAATCCGTTGTGACGAGGGTTTCGCAGGCTACTTTGGCCGTAGGGTCCTGGCGCAAATACTCGTCGAGGATGGCGTCGGAAATCTGGTCGGCAACTTTATCGGGGTGGCCTTCCGAAACCGATTCGGAAGTGAACAGATAGGGCATGGCAGAGAATTAACAAACAAAAAGCCGCCCGCCCGGCCAGTCGAGGCGCGGGCGGGCGGGCCGTAAAACTACTCATTAAATCCTGAGCGGCCACGCTTTGCCTTCCCAAAAGCTAGCTTGCTACGGACGAGGAAACCTTCTCGCACACCAGCACCACGAGGCGCCCGCGCAGGTCGGTAGTGGCAAACAGGTAAATATCGCCGCCCTCCCGAATGCCCGTGCGCCGCCGAAAATCGGCCACCGATTCGGGAAAATTACGGGTCGTGACGTGCGCCCGGCCTTCGGGGCCCAGGTGCTTCTTTAAGTGCGGCCCATCGGCCTTTTCCGTGGCCAGGATGCGAAAAATGCGGCCCGGAAAATCGGCCCGCAGCTCCTGGCTGGTATACAGGTGGCTGTGCTGCTGAATTTTAAGCAGTTCGAAGGCCGTGCCGATGCTCTTGAAAGCGCCTGCCTTGAGAATGGCCGCATTAGGCTCGTACAGATACTGCTGCGCTTCGGCGTAGCGGGGTACGGCGCGGGCCTCGCGGGCGCGGTTGAGGCGAAAATCCTGTTGGGTGCCGTCGCGGCGCAGGTTCACAGCCAAGCGCTCGGGGTCCACGGCGGGCTCCTCACCCAACTCGTATAGCACTTCTTTTACTTCATTCTCCACGGCAATAACCCAAAGCCGGCGCACGTGCTTCAATTCCTGAATGGCCAACTCAATATCGAGCATGGGCGAGGTCTTGAGCAAGATGCGCGGGGCGTGGCGTAGCAGCAGCGGCAGTAGGCGCGGCACGTCGGGCTCGCAGTCGGCCAGCCGAAACGTTTTGCCGCCCCGCTGGTCGCGCCGCGCCGGGTCCAGAAACAGCCAGTCAAATTGGACCTCGCTGGCCCGCAAAAACGCCGCCGCATCGGCCGCGTGGGTCGTCACGTTGGTGATACCCAACTGGCCCAAGTTGTATTTCACCACGGCGGCCAGCTCCGCATTGCGCTCCACATAATCGACGTGCGGCACCACGGCCGCGAAGTGCGCCGCATCGGCCCCAAAGCCGCCCGTGAGGTCGGCCAGCCGGCTGGCCCCGGCCACTAGGGCCGCCTTGTAGGTAGCCGTGCGCTCCGACGAAGCTTGCTCGACGGAGAGCGCAGGCGGAAAAATCAGTTCTTGGTTATCGGCCCAGGTGGGCAGCTTGCCGCGGGCTTTCTGGCGGGCCTGAATCTGGCGCACTAGCTCGGGCACGGGCAAGTGGGGGTGGCGGCGGGCCTGCAAGGCGAGGTGAGCGGGGTCGTCGTGCAGGTGGGTGGCCACGTAGCGTCGGGCCGCCTCGGGTAAAGGGAACTCCATTGTGTAGCTACTAACGCAAAAACTGGCCGACTGGTGCGGAGCCAGTCGTGCCAGTTAGCAATTGATAGTAAAAATAAGCTGGTTGCGAGGCTACAACTGCCAGCGCAGCGCTAGGGCTGGGTGGCCGCCGGCCGCCGCCACGCCCACGCCCGCCGGGCGCAGCCGCGGCCACAGGGCGCCGTGCCTGCCTGGTGTGCCGGTGTTGTACTCATCTACCGCCTGCTTGAGGTAGCTATTAGTGTTGCGGTTGATGAAGATGGTACCGAGCAGGCTAGCCGCCGCTAGGCCCGCCGCCACTTGCTGCGTGCTATTGAAGTATTGCGTATCACCCTTGCCAAATACCTGACTGGCATACAAGCCCACCGAGCCCACTAGTACTAGCTTATCAATGAGATAAGCCGTTTTGTGAGCCTTATAGTGGTCTAGCTCGGCCAGCGCTGTGGCATTGCCCGCTAGGTAGGGCCGCAGCTTATTGCCGAAAAAGCCGGCGCTCTTGTAGTTCTCTTCGCCAGTTTTGCCGGGCGGCAGAAAAAAGAAATTGCTCTGCGGGCCGTACTGGCCGCGGCCCTCATCTTCGGGCGAGAGGCGGATGGTGTTCGGTGCCTGCTGCGCAGCCGCTGGCTGGCTGGCCAGGGCTAGCCCGGTGGCTACGGAGGCGGCTGCTAGCCAGCGCATTACCGTGCCACGCGAAAGTATCGGGAGGGTCATAGCCGGCAAAGATAGCCTAGCCGGGCATGGGCGCAACTACCAACAAAGCCGTATCTTTGCGGTTGGATAACAAGAACTTTCATTTACCGACTATGATGGTAGCGACCAAGCCCACGACCTACGTCCCGTACAAAGTAAAAGACCTGAGCCTGGCCGAGTGGGGCCGCAAGGAAATTCGCCTGGCCGAGGCCGAAATGCCCGGCCTGATGAGCCTGCGCGAGGAGTTTGGCGCCTCGCAGCCCTTCAAGGGCGCCCGCATTGCCGGCTGCCTGCACATGACCATCCAAACCGCCGTACTCATCGAAACCCTCACCGCGCTCGGCGCCGAGGTAACGTGGTCGTCGTGCAACATCTTCTCGACCCAGGACCACGCCGCCGCGGCCATCGCCGCCGCCGGCATCCCGGTATATGCCTGGAAGGGCATGAACGAGGAGGAATTTAACTGGTGCATCGAGCAGACGCTGTTCTTTGGCGAGGAGCGCCAGCCGCTGAACATGATTCTGGACGATGGTGGTGACCTCACCAACATGGTGCTCGACCGCTTCCCCGAGCTGGCTGCCGGCATCAAGGGTGTATCGGAAGAAACCACGACCGGCGTGCTGCGCCTCTACGAGCGCGTGAAGAACGGCAGCCTGCCCTTCCCCGCCATCAACGTGAACGACTCGGTAACGAAGTCGAAATTTGACAACAAGTACGGCTGCAAGGAGTCAGCCGTAGACGCCATCCGCCGGGCTACCGACGTAATGATGGCCGGCAAAATTGCCGTTGTGGCCGGCTACGGCGACGTAGGCAAGGGCACCGCCGCTAGCCTGCGCGGCGCCGGCGCCCGTGTTATCGTCACCGAAATCGACCCCATCTGCGCGCTGCAAGCCGCTATGGATGGCTACGCCGTGAAGAAGCTGAGCAACGCCGTGAAGGAAGCTGATATCGTGGTAACGGCTACCGGCAACTGCGACATCCTGCGCGAGGAGCACTTCCGCACCCTCAAGGACAAGGCCATCGTCTGCAACATCGGTCACTTCGACGATGAGATTGACATGGCGTGGCTGAACAGCAGCTACGGCCACACCAAAGACACGGTGAAGCCCCAGGTAGACATTTACACTATTGACGGCAAAGAGGTTATCATTCTGGCCGAAGGCCGCTTGGTAAACTTGGGCTGCGCCACCGGCCACCCCTCGTTCGTGATGTCGAACTCGTTCACCAACCAGACCCTGGCCCAGTTGGAGCTGTGGGAGCGTGGCAACCAGTACGAAAACCAGGTGTACACCCTGCCCAAGCACCTCGACGAAAAAGTAGCCCGCCTGCACCTCGCCAAAATCGGCGTAGAGCTGGACGAGCTGACACCCAAGCAGGCTGACTATATCAAAGTGCCGGTAGAGGGCCCATTCAAGTCGGATTTGTACCGGTATTAATAGCTGACCCCCGGATTCTTCGAATTAGTTAAAGTTTGGAAGCAATTCGCAACCGCGTGTAAAAGAAAAGGCCATCTTTTAGATGGCCTTTTCTATGTCTTTAAAATTCGATAAATCTGTGGATTAGGCAGCCTTCAATGCCGGCGCCACTACCTTACCGAACAACTCGGTTGAGCGCAGCACGGCCTCGTGGGGCATGCCTTCCAGCATGAGCTGGCCGATGAAGCGGGTATTGTCGAAAATCTGGCCTAGGTAGCGCAGCTTGTCGATAATTTGCTCGGGGGTGCCCACGAACAGTGGGCCCTCGGGGCCGCACAAATAGTCGAACTGCTGGCGCGTGAACGGGCGCCAGCCGCGCTCGCGGCCGATGCGGTTCATGGTGAGCGCGTAGGCCGGAAAAAACTCGTCGGCTGCCTGCTTGGCATTTTCGGCCAAGTGGAAATGGCAGTTAATGCACAGCGGCAGGGCCGCCGCGTCGTGGCCGGCTTGCTGGGCCGCCCGCCGAAAAATATCAGCAAACGACACGTACTGCGCCGGCGCTCCACCCAGAATAGCAATAGTGAGCCCCAGCCCCAGCGAGCCCGCCCGGGCCGCCGAAGCCGGCGTGCCGCCTACCCCAATCGAGATGGGCAGCTTGGGTTGCAACGGGCGCGGGTACACGCCCTTGCCCGCAATGGCTGGCCGGTGCTTGCCCTGCCAAGTGATAGTTTCTTGCTCGTTGAGTTGTAGCAGCAGGCCCAGCTTTTCGGCGTACAGCTCGTCGTAGTCACTCAGGTCTTGCCCAAACAGTGGGAACGACTCGATAAACGAGCCGCGGCCGGCAATAATCTCGGCCCGGCCGTTAGAAATCAAATCGAGCGTGGCAAAATTCTGGAACGTGCGCACTGGGTCGGTCGAGCTAAGGACCGTAACGGCGCTGGTAAGGCGCACTTTTTTGGTAACGGCCGCGATGGCCGCCAATACCATTTCAGGAGTCGATACCAGGTAGTCGGCCCGGTGGTGCTCGCCAATGGCCACCACGTCGAGGCCTGCTTCGTCGGCCATGCGGCCGAGCGCTACCAGTTCCTGCATGCGCTGGGCAGCAGCACGGTCGCCGCCGGCTACGTGGGCGGGGGCCACTTCCCCAAATGAGCTAATTCCTAATTCCATGAATTTTAAAGTGAAATACAAGTCAATTCAGACTGCAAAGAAAGCACTCCACAACCTGATTAATGTACCAACATCGATTTAATCCAGGAAGTTTGTCTTGGTTAGCTCCTCACTGATTTTCCACAGCCGCTCGTTGTTGGCAGTCGTGTTGAAGCGGCTGTTTACCGGCTCGGGCTTCTTCTTGCTGAAAAAGCCACCACTGGTAGTGGCCACGCTAGGGTCGGTGGCCAGGAACAGGCTGGTTTGCGCGCCCTTTTTGGGCGAAATCATAAAGGGCCGCCCCAGGCTGAGCAGGGCGCCCACGATGCCACCCGTTTGCTGGCCATAGCCAGTGGCTACCGCGCCGGGGTGCAGGCAGTTGGTAGTAATGTTGGTGATGCCATGCTCACGCAGGCGCTTGGCCAGCTCCTGCGTGAACATGATGTTCCAGAGCTTGGTGGTGCCGTATTCCCACACCGGGCTGTAGTCGCGGGCCGACTGAATATCGTCGAGCGTGGGCTTGCTGAAGCGGTAGGCCATCGAGGCCACGTTGACGATGCGGGCCGCCGGGCTCTTTTGTAGCAAATCGAGCAGCAGGCTGGTGAGCAAAAACGGCCCCAGGTGGTTGGTAGCCAAGGTCATCTCGTAGCCATCGGCCGAAAGCTCGCGCTCGGCCCCGAACATGAGGCCAGCGTTATTGAGGAGCACGTCGAGGCGCGGGTACTTGTCGTGAATTTGGGCGGCCACGTCGCGTACCTGCTGCATTACCGAGAGGTCAGCAATGACGATATCGACCAACTGGTTGCCGGTGGCGGCGATGATTTCCTGCTGAGTGCGCTCGGCCTTCTGGCGGTTGCGGGCTAGCAGTACCACGTGCGCGCCGCGCCGGGCCAGCTCATGGGCCGTTACCTCGCCAATGCCCGAAGTGGCGCCCGTCACGAGCATTATTTTGTCTTGTAAATCAGCCATGAGAAGAGTAGGGAAGAAAACGCCCCTATACGCAGCCCGGCACCAGATGGTAGGCAGCGGGCTGGCGGCGCGGCGCTGGCTTTTGCTTCGGCAAAGCCGCCAAGTAGGGCCGCACGTATTGGTTGGCTGGAAAAAGCTTTAGCGTGCGCTGACCAAAGTAGCGGCACAGGGCGGGTTGCCGCATATGCGCGAAGCACTCCGTCTGGTACTGTAGGATTTGCTCGCGCAAAGGGGCGTTAGTAAGTTGGACTTGCTTCAAGGATTGCAGCGCCGCGGCTGCCCGCGATAAATTGTAGGAGGCTACGGTCCATTGCTGCCTATCGAGTTGCAGAGTCGCCAGCTTAAAATAAGCTTCCCAGAATAGTAAATAGATGGTGACTGCGTGCGCGTTTTCCCGCCCGTACGTATCTAAGAGCCCAATCAGGCGCTGATAAACCGGATAGCTTGCTGCGCGTGTTTCGTCGTTGCGATACAGGGCGCGGGCATAGCAATACAGTACGTTGGGGTCGGCGGGCGTCAGGCGGGCCGCATCGGCTACCAAAGCAGCAGCGTCGGCATATTTGCCATCCTCATACGCACGCTCCGACTCAGCTACCTCGATGGGGTGGGGGTAGCCGGTAGTACTGCGGCCTGCTTAGGGACTGCTACACCGTCAAAATCGGCATCACGCAGTGGCTGGTCATCGCCCACGAAATGGAAGTTGTGCTTCGTAGCCACAAAGGCACAATCGTTCTCTGGTCGATACGTTTGGGCGTAGCCAATTTGAGCGGCTAGGGCAAACAAGGAGAGCCAGCCTATAAGTAGCATTTTTTTCATGTGCGAAGCTAGCCCGCCGCCCGCACTGGCTGCTAGCTTTGCATTACCCATGCCCACCGTCCCGCTCTCCGTCGTCATCATCACCCTCAATGAGGAGGCCAACATTGCCCGCTGCCTGCAAGCGCTGGGCACCGTGGCCGACGAAGTGCTGGTAGTCGATTCCTACTCCACCGACCGCACCGTCGAAATCTGCCGGGTACACGGCGCGCGCCTTATCCAGAATGCCTTCGCCGGCTACGTCGAGCAAAAAAACTTCGCCACCGACCAGGCCCGCTACAACTACGTGCTTCAGCTTGATGCCGACGAAGTGCTAACCGAGGAGCTGCGCCAGAGCATCATGGCCGTGAAAAAAGACTGGCAGCACGCCGCCTACGCGCTGGCCCGCCTTACCAACTACTGCGGCACCTGGGTGCGCCACGGCGGCTGGTACCCCGACCGCAAGCTGCGCCTCTACGACCGCCGCCTGGGCCGCTGGCAGGGCCTGCTGCTGCACGAGCACTACGTGGTGCAGCCTGGCCACAGCACCGGCCAGCTCGCTGGCGATGCCCTGCACTACTCGTACCACTCCATCGCCCAGCACGTCAACCAGCTCAACAAATTCACGAGCATCACGGCCCGCGAGCGCGCGCTGAAGGGTCAGACCAAGGTCACGTTTTTTCACCTGCTGCTGAAGCCGCTCTGGAAATTCGCCTACGGCTACGTGTTTCGGCTAGGCTTTCTGGATGGCTTTGCGGGCCTCAGTATTGCCAGTATCTCGGCCTGGGGCGTGTTTTTGAAATTTGCCAAGCTGAAAACCGGCACCCAAAACGCGCCCACCCCATGAGCGCGCCCACCTTCCTAGTGTCGCGCACCGATGCCATCGGCGACGTGGTACTCACGCTGCCCGTGGCTGGTTGGCTCAAGCAGCAGCACCCCGGCTGCCGGGTGGTGCTCATCGGGCGCCCCTACACGGCCGCCGTGGCCGCCGCCTGCCCCTGGGTCGATGAGTTTCTGGAGTATGATGAGCAGCTGGCCAGCCCCTCGCTGGCCGAGCTGCGCAGCTACGCGGCGGCGGCCATCATCCACGTTTTTCCCAATAAGCGGCTGGCGCGGCTGGCCAAGGAAGCGAAAATTCCCGTCCGCATCGGGACCCGCAACCGGCTGTTTCACTGGCTCACCTGCAACCGGCTGGTGGCCCTCAGCCGGCGCCACTCGCCGCTGCACGAAGCCCAGCTCAACTTGCAGCTGCTGGCCCCGCTCGGCTACCGTGCGCCGCTGGCCCTGCCCGCCGTGGCCGAGCTGGTGCGCCTGGCGCCCGCCGCGCCGCTGCGGCCCGCGCTGCAAGCGTTGCTCGCCGCCCGGCAGCCCGGCCAGCTCAACGTCATCCTGCACCCACGCAGCCGGGGCAGCGCCCGCGAGTGGGGGCTGGCCCATTTCGGCCAGTTGGCTAAGCTGCTGCACGCGGCCGGGCACCGCGTCTTCATCAGCGGTACGGCCGATGAGGGGGCGGAACTGGCCGTGGCCAACTGGTTTCGGGAACATCGCCCCTACCTCGCTGCCGACCTCACCGGGCAGCTCGATTTGCCCGAGTTCATTGCCTTCATCGCCGCCGCCGATGGGCTGGTGGCGGGCAGCACTGGTCCGCTGCATTTGGCGGCCGCGCTGGGGCGCCATGCGCTGGGGCTGTATCCACCCATCCGGCCCATGCACCCGGGGCGCTGGGGGCCGCTGGGGCCGCACGCTGGCTACCTGGTGTTCGACCGGCCCAACTGCCAGGCTTGCCGCACCCAGCCCGCCGCCTGCACCTGCATCAAGGCCATTGCAGCGGCCACCGTGGCGGCCCAAATAGTACAATGGACGCCCTTATCGGTAACCTAACCGCTAGGTGTCACCGTAGGTAGGGCCGGAAGCTGCCGCGCCGCAGTACCTGCGCGCAGGTGGCCTTATGCTCTTTCATGCATTTTTAATGCAACTGGCCAACTATTTCGTTGCCGCCCGGTCTTACTTTTACTCGCTACTGTCTTTCACTACCTGCCCTATCTACCTATCATGAGTGACTCTCCCGAACGGGTGAAGCTGAGCAAAGAGGAAAAAGACCGGCGCTTCCAGGCCGAGCTGATGCCGGTGCTCGACCCGCTCTACAACTTCGCCTATCGCCTTACCCTTGATGAGGACGACGCCAATGACCTGGTGCAGGAAACCTACCTCAAGGCGTACCGCTTTTTCGAGTACTTCGAGCCCGGCACCAACGCCAAGGCCTGGCTTTTCCGAATCCTGAAAAACTCGTTCATCAACGATTTTCGGAAGAAAAGCAAGCAGCCCGCCAAGGTTGATTACAGCGAAGTTGAAGGATATTATAACCCGGATGAAGTAGAGGGCGACGCCGATACCGGCGCCTCGTCGTCCGACCTGCGCCAGCAGTCCTCACGCGACCTTATCGGCGACGAAGTAGCGAGCGCGCTCAATTCGCTACCTGTTGATTTTCGGACAGTTATCATTCTTTGTGACCTTGAGGGCTTCACCTACGAGGAGATGGCCAAGGTGCTCGACATTCCTATCGGTACGGTACGCTCGCGCCTGCACCGGGCCCGTAATTTCCTCAAGGACAAGCTCGAAAAATATGCCTCCTCGATGGGCTACGGGAACGATGCGCCCAATGGCGCCGTTGATGCCGCCGAACCCGAAGACGAATAAGCGCCTTCTTTTTCTCCACCATTTAACCCCAGGCTAAGACCCTGTTCCCGTTTCGCTCATGGAAGCTACCGCTACTACCACCAATTCGTCGGCCCCCCTTGTTGCGGCTTCGCCGCTAGCCAGTGCCCCCGACTGCGACCGCGTGAACATTGTACTTGACCAGCTTCTCGATGGGCGGACCCTGACGGAAGAAGATGAGGACTACCTCGTCCACCACGGCGACGATTGCTCGCCCTGCTTCGATGATATCAAGAAGCAGCAGTTTTTCATCGGCTTTCTAAACCAGAAAGTAAGCCGCCACCGCGCTCCTTCGGCGTTGCCGAATACCATCATGGCGCGTTTGCAAGCCGAAATGGCCTAGCTTTGCGGCCCTATGCAGGGCAAAATCATTGTATTCTCGGCGCCTTCGGGCGCGGGTAAAACGACTATCGTGCACCGGCTCATGGAGTTAATCCCCGAGCTAAGCTTTTCCATCTCCGCCTGCACCCGCGACCGCCGGGGCCGCGCCGAGGTCAATGGCAAAGACTACCACTTTATTTCGGTCGCCGATTTTCAGGATAAAATCCGCCACGACGAGTTTGTGGAGTGGGAGGAAGTCTACGAAGGCGCCTTTTACGGCACGCTTAAGTCGGAAATTGAACGCATCTGGGCCACCGGCAAGCACGCCATCCTCGATGTCGATGTGAAGGGCGGCCTAAGCATCAAGAACTTTTACAAGGACCGGGCGCTGGCCATTTTTGTGCTGCCGCCATCTATCGAAGCCTTAGCCCAGCGCCTCACGGCGCGCGCTACGGACTCGACTTCCAGCATTTCGTCGCGGGTCTACAAGGCCACGTTTGAGTTGGCTTTTGAGGACAAGTTCGATGTAACCGTCGTCAACGACAACTTGGAGGAGGCCGTGGCCCACGCCGAAAAACTGGTGCGCGACTTCATTCAGTCCGACCCGACAGCCGAAGCAGTATGACGCCGCCTGGCCCCCCGGCCGGGCGGCGTATTGGTTTGCTGTTCGGCTCATTCAACCCGGTGCATGTCGGCCACCTTATCCTGGCCGAGCACTTCGCCACGCGCACCGATTTAGCCGAAGTCTGGCTGGTCGTGTCGCCCCAAAATCCCTTCAAGGCGGCAACTGACCTGCTGCCCGAGGCCCAGCGCCTGCGCTGGGTAGGGCTAGCCTTGGCCGATAACTCGCGCCTGCGGGCCGAAAACATTGAGTTTGAGTTGCCGCGCCCCAGCTACACCATCGCTACGCTCGACGCGCTAAAAGCCCGCCACCCCAACACCGAGTTTGTGCTGCTGATGGGCGCCGACAACCTGCCCGGCCTGCCCCGCTGGCAGGAGGCCACCCGGCTGCTGGCCGAGTTCGACATCTACGTGTACCCCCGGCCCGGCACCGACCTGCCCGATATGGCGGCCTTCCCGCGGGTGCAGGTGCTAGCGGCACCGCTACTCGACATTTCGGCCACCTACATTCGGCGGAGTGTGCAGCAAGGGCAGTCCATTCGCTACCTGGTGCCGGCCGCTATCGAAGCTGAGGTGCAGGCCAGTCTGGCGGGTTAGCCGCTTCCTAAATACACTAAAAAGGCCCGGCGAACACTCGCCGGGCCTTTTTAGTGTGCGGAGCGCACGACCTCAGATGGTCATAATCTCGGTTTCCTTCTTGGTAAAGAGCTTGTCGACCTCCACGATGTGAGCGTCGGTGTATTTCTGCACCTTGGCTTCGGCATCCTTGATGGCGTCTTCGGCGGCACCGTCTTTTTGCAGCTTGCGCAGGGCCTCGTTGGTATCCTTACGGATGGCACGCACGCGCACCTTGCCGCTTTCTACCTCGTTTTTGGCTTGCTTCACAAGTTCGCGGCGGCGCTCCTCAGTCATGGCCGGGATGTTGAGGCGCACGCCGTCGGCATCGGCCACGGGGTTGAGGCCTAGGTCGCTGTTGCGAATGGCCTTCACTACCTCGGGCACCATGTTTTTCTCCCAGGGCTTGATGTGCAGCGAGCGCGGGTCGGGCGCCGAGACGTTGGCAATCTGCGAGATGGGCGTGGGCGTGCCGTAATAATCGACCTTCAGGCTGTCGAGCATGGCCGGTGAGGCCTTGCCCGCCCGAATGCGGCTCATTTCGACCCCTACGTGGGTCACTGCCTTACCCATCGACTCCTCAGCGTCGCTGAGGTAAAATTGAATTTCCTCGTCCATTTTATGAAAGTTGTCAGTTGGTCGTTGTCAGCTGTCAGTTTTTCGTTGGCAAAGTTTATCAAGGATACTGATAACTGACAACGACCAACTGACACCTACTAAAATCAGGCTTGCTCGGGCTGGTTGCCAACCAGCGGCTGCAAGCCGCTGTGCTTGGGGTCGAGCAGGCTAGGAGTGGGGCTAGCCGGCTTGTCGGCCGTGGCCGCCATCGTAACGAGCGTGCCCAGGTTTTCGCCGGCCATGAGGCGCTCCAAGTTGCCCTCAGTGTTCATATCGAACACGATGATGGGCAGATTATTCTCCTTACATAGCGTGAAGGCAGTCATGTCCATCACGTTCAAGCCCTTGCTGATAACCTCATCGAACGTGATTTCGGTATAGCGGGTGGCGCTAGGGTCCTTCTCGGGGTCGGCGGTGTAGATGCCGTTTACGCGGGTCCCCTTCAGTACCACATCAGCCTCAATCTCGATGGCGCGCAGCGAGGCGGCCGAGTCGGTGGTAAAGTACGGCGAGCCAATGCCGGCGCCGAAAATCACTACGCGGCCTTTCTCCAGGTGGCGCACTGCCCGGCGGCGGATGTAGGGCTCGCACACCCGCTGAATGGTGAGGCCTGAGAGCAGGCGCGTGGGCACTTCCATCTTCTCCAGCGCGCTTTGCAGCGCCATCGAGTTGATGACCGTGGCTAGCATGCCCATGTAGTCGCCCTGCACACGGTCGAGGCCGAAGTGCTCGGCCTGCACGCCCCGGAAGATGTTGCCGCCTCCAATCACCACGGCCACTTGCACGCCGGTGGCGGCCACGGCCTTGATTTCGGTGGCGTACTGCATCAGGCGGTCGGCGTCGATGCCGTACTGCTGCTGGCCCATCAGGGCCTCGCCGCTGAGCTTGAGAAGAATTCGGTTGTAAGTCAAAACAGTATCGGTAAAGCGAAAAGGTAGGAGAGGAGCGGCTAGGCAAACTGAACCAGCACCTGCCCTTTGGTAACGTTGGCGCGCAGGGCCACTTTAATGCTGTCAACTACGCCGTCGGCGGGCGCTTTCAAAATATTTTCCATCTTCATGGCTTCCAGCACCAGCAGCGGGTCGCCCTTTTGCACGGTCTGGCCAGGCTGCACGCGCACGTCCACGATGAGGCCGGGCATGGGCGCTTTCAGCTCATTCACCTTCTGGGCGGTGGCGTCGCTGAGGCCGAGGCGCTTTAGCAACTGGTCGAAGCGGTCCTGAGCCTGCAACTCGATGCGCTGGCCGTTGATTTTGAAGACGAAAGCCTTGGCCGCGTAATCGGCCTCAATGAGCTCGGCATTGTACGACTTGCCTTGGTACAGCACGTGGTAGCGGCCGTTGCCGAGCGCGGCCATATCCCAGGCAAAGGGCTGGCCATTGAGGGTCACGGCGTCGGCGGCGCGAAAGTCTACCTCCCAGCTATGGGCTGGGCCAGTGCTAATGTGGAGCATAAAGAAGCTGACCCTACTGGGCGAAATGGGGTTAAAGGTAAGCCAAATCTTAATTTCATGCGGAACTTGCTGCCCATATCCTGGGTCTGACTTTCGCATGAAATATTCGCTTTTCGGTAGTTTTAGTTTGGTGTTGGTGGCTAGCCTCGCGGCCTTGGGGCAGGGCAGTGCCACCCGGGAGAAGGATGGCCGCAAGAAAACTGTGGCCCCCATCCCGGTGGCTCAGGCTGCCCCTAGCGGCATCACGGTGCCGTCGTGGCTGCCGGCCGCGGCGCCTTACCAGCCTACGCCTACCCAGCTCACCGACGTTACGGACACCAAGCTTGATGTGCGCTTTGACTACGCGCACCAGTACCTGCTGGGTACGGCCGTGCTTACGCTACGCTCACACTTCTACCCGCAGTCGGTAGCCGTGCTCGATGCCAAAGGCTTCACCATCAAATCGGTGCAGCTGGCAACGGGCAAGGTGCTTACGTATAAGTACGACGGCCGCCTGCTGGCCGTCAACCTCGACCATGCTTACTCGCGCGAGCAGCCCTACCAGCTGCGTATCACCTACGTAGCCAAGCCCAATGAGCTGCCCGCCGGTGGCAGCGAAGCCATCACGTCGGCCAAGGGTTTATACTTCATCAACCCGCTAGGTAAGGAGGTCAATAAGCCGCGCCAAATCTGGACGCAGGGCGAAACGGAGGGTAGTTCGGCGTGGTTTCCGACCATCGACCGGCCCAATCAGCGCATGACCCAGGAAATCACCCTCACGGTGGAGGACCAGTTCAAGACGCTGTCCAACGGACTGCTCGTGGGCTCGAAGAAAAACGCCGACGGCAGCCGCACCGATACCTGGCGCCAGAGCCTACCCGCCGCGCCCTACCTCACCATGCTGGCCGTGGGCGATTTCGCGGTAGTGAATGACACCTGGCGCGGCAAAGCGGTTGACTATTACGTCGAGCCCAAGTACAAGAGCACCGCGAAAGCTATTTTCGGCCACACGCCCGAGATGATGGACTTTTTCTCCAAAAAGCTCGGGGTCGATTTTCCGTGGGAGAAGTACGACCAGATTGCCGTGCGCGACTACGTGAGCGGTGCCATGGAGAACACCAGCGCCACGGTGCACGGCGCGGGCATTCAGCTCACCCGCCGCGAGCTGCTCGACAACCCCTACGAAACCTCGGAGTCGGTGATTGCCCACGAGCTGTTTCACCACTGGTTTGGTGACTATGTCACCTGCGAGTCGTGGAGCAACCTGCCGCTCAACGAAAGCTTCGCCAATTATTCGCAATACCTCTGGGCCGAGCACAAGTACGGCGCCGACGCGGCGGCCCTGGTGCAGCAGCAAGACCTGGCGCATTACATTGAGGAAGCCGAATCGAAGCGCGAGCCGCTCATTCGCTACCACTATGTGAACCGCGAGGATATGTTCGACCGGCACTCCTATGAGAAAGGTGGCCGGGTGCTGCATATGCTGCGCAAGTACGTGGGTGACGAGGCTTTTTTCGCAGCCCTTAATAAGTACTTGAGCCAGAATAAGTACACGGCGGTTGAAATCAGTAAGCTGCGTGTGGCGTTTGAAGAAACGACCGGCGAGGATTTACAGTGGTTTTTCGACCAGTGGTTTATGCAGCGCGGCCACCCCGAGCTTAAAATCTCGCACACTTACAGCAACGGCCAGGTGCTGCTGCACGTGCAGCAGGTGCAGGATACGGTGTTTCAGCCTGTATTTCGCCTGCCGGTCACAGTTACAGTTTGGCAGAAGGAAAAGCCCGTCGAGCACCGCATAACTATTACCAAAGCCGACCAGACGTTTTCCTTCCTGTCCGCTGACAAGCCCACGATGGTAAAATTCGACAGCGAAGGCCAACTGCTGGCCCAGCTCGACGAGGAGCGCACCGTAGAGGAGATAATCTTTCAGTTCTACCACGCCCAGAACTACTTGCAGAAGTACGAGGCACTGGACTTGCTGCAAAATAAAACCACCGATTTTGCCGTGAGTGGCCTGATGCGCAATGCGCTGGCCGATAACTTCTATGCCGTGCGCCGCACGGCCCTCGACCACCTGCGCGGCTACCGCGGCCCGAGCGCCAACGCGGTGCGCAGTGAAATTCAGCGCCTGGCTACGGCTGACCCGAGCAGCGTGGTGCGCGCTCAAGCGCTGAAGACGCTCGCTTCCTTTCCCAACGAGAACTACGCCGCCACCTATCAAGCTGCCCTGCGCGATAGCTCCTACGTGGTCGAGGGCGCCGCCATTGCAGCCCTCACCAAGTCAACCACCGTCAACCTGCGCCCCCAGATTGCGGCCCTCGAAAATACGTCTAACCCGGGGCTGGTGGTCGCCATCGCCGATTACTACGCCCAGCGCGGCGGCATCGACCAGTACGGTTGGTTTTTGCGGCGCTTGCCCGACCTTGGCGACGCTGAGCTTTACCAATACCTTCAGTCGTTCGGCACCTTCATGACGCAGATGCCAGTCGTGGAGCGCGACAAGGGCGTGCAAACCCTAGAGGCACTGGCCCGCTCACACCCCCAATACGTGGTGCGATTAGGAGCCTACCGGGGCTTGATGGCCCTCGTGCCCAGCCAACCCGACTTAAAAAGTATGCTTCTCGACATTAAAACGAAGGAAACCGACGAGCGCCTGAAAAACTATTATAACTTGATGTAAGTCAAAGCAAAGCCCTGGCCGGTCGCAGGCCAGTCGGGGTAAGCCGGAAAAAAATGCGCGCAAAAAGACAACTTTTTTCTAGTCGCCCTCTTGCATGTCTGAAAAAAACCTGTACTTTTGCGTCTCAATTCGGGTAAACGACCGGGATTAAACAAAATGGGGGTATCGCATAGCGGCAATTGCGGGTGACTGTAACTCACCTCCTTCGGGTTCATAGGTTCGAGTCCTGTTACCCCCACATTTTTGATAAAGAATAGACCAACTGCGGGAGTAGCTCAGCTGGTAGAGCGGCAGCCTTCCAAGCTGCAGGTCGCGGGTTCGAACCTCGTCTCCCGCTCACGGTCCATTCTTTAGATTACGTTTTAAGCCGTTTTAGCTCAGTGGTAGAGCACTTCCTTGGTAAGGAAGAGGTCATGGGTTCAAATCCCATAAATGGCTCAGCATTTACGGAACTACCTATCTTTGCGAAAGGTTAGGGCCGGGTCAGCAAGAAAAAGCGATACGCAGCACTCAAGCCTGAATTGGCCCAAGCTGGGTTTCGCTTTTCTTGCGATAGGGCCATCCTAGTTGCTTTTCAGTTTTTAATTCCCCTTTTTTTCTTCACTCTTTACAATGGCTAAAGAAAATTTCGACCGGTCGAAGCCGCACGTAAACATCGGCACCATCGGTCACGTTGACCACGGCAAGACGACCCTGACCGCAGCTATCACCACGGTGCTGGCTAA
>Ga0160429_1000151_pt1 | contig 87750 bp, 107 predicted proteins | sample SolpanmetagenomR_FD_108199 | JGI IMG/M metagenome (GOLD analysis project Ga0160429, IMG submission 108199) | Solar panel surface microbial communities from Lawrence Berkeley National Laboratory, California, USA - R | ecosystem: Engineered > Built environment > Solar panel > Unclassified ...
AAGTAAGAAGTAAGAAGTAAGAAGTAAGAAGTAAGAAGTAAGAAGTAAGAAGTAAGAAGTAAGAAGTAAGAAGTAAGAAGTAAGAAGTAAGAAGTAAGAAGTAAGAAGTAAGAAGTAAGAAGCAAAAGTAAATAATATTACAGGATAAATGTCGAAAAAATTGAAACGGAAAGGAAAGGGAAGATGCAACGAGCAATGTCAGAAGCGCGGTGAAACGAACAATACCAATAACAAAACCAACCTAATATCGTTTTGTTAGCACCTCTCTTGCTCCGATTGATGTTCAGTCTGCGTTCCTCACGTATGAATCATTAAATTTCTGTCTTTGCCACTTCAATAGCACCAGTCCAAAAATCTGAGAGGAAAGTCGAGCAATATTCAAAGAAAGCAAACCCAACGGAAACGAACGGCACCAATAACAAAACTCCAATATCAATTCATTAACATCCGCCTCTTTCCCCATTAGATATTCAGTCTGGGTTCCTCAAGTTTGATTCTTTACTCTTTCTCCCCGCACGAACAGCATCATACGCAACGAAGAGCGCGAACAGAACATACTTGCTCTAGAAATCGCCGCCACCACCATCGCCTCCTCCGAAATCACCACCTCCGTCTCCACCACCATAGTCACCTCCTCCATCGCCACCATCACCGCCACCATCACCGCCTCCATCACCAGCATCTCCAATCATATCACCAACTACATTCGTATCAGCATCCATGGTCCCTTTGTAGACATATTGTCAAGACTTACTCAGCATTCCGCCCAAAAGTCCTCCTCCAAGACCTAGAGCTGCGCCGCCCATGCCCATGCCTCCACCTGTACGACGAGGAGGACCGCCCATCATACCTCCTCCTCCCATCATGCCGGGACCCATCATTCCGCCGCCGCCGTAACCGCCGCCGTAGCCTTGTTGAGGATCTGGAAGAGTAGTTTGTTAGCTCTTGATTCATATCCGGCTTTTCGCACACAAGATTCAAGAATTGATAAGCACCATATCCAACGCAACCAAACAGGTATGTCCAAGCCAAGGCCAGCAAAACAAACAGACACGATGCAGATACAAAGGCAAAGAAACCAACTTACAACCACCCTGTTGGTAATACCCCTGCTGTGGCGCATACTGCGCCTGCGGCTGCGGCTGACTATGTCCACCCCCCATCAACTTCCCAAGCAGCCCCCTACTCTTGCTCTCATTCACCGGCATACTCTGATTATACACGCCCCCGCCCAAAGGAGGCGCAGGGCCAGACACAACACCCGTACCCTGACTTTGGCGGTAATAGTCATCAGAAGCACCACGGTTGTTGTCGTAGTGACCAGGACCTGCACGGGCGTTTTCTTCAGCTTGGAGACAACGGGCGTACGCTTCGTCTGACTCACCAGTGCCGGAGGCGAACTTTTCAGGGCCTAGCGAGCTGGGGTTGGGGTGGGAGGCGTAGGAGGGAGGAGGGTGGGAGGGTGGTGCGTCGGAGTCGCCGTAGACGGGCTCGGTTGGTTTGTCCCATTGGGATTTTTTGGTGTAGATCTAGAAGATGGTTGCATTGTGTTTAGCTTGGATGTTGGGGTTGGCTGGGGAGGAAGTGGACGGATGATAGTTGGTGAATAGAGGGTGAGTATGGTTTATAGGCGGACCAAACTCACGTTGACGTAGAACCATTCGCTGTACTCGTTATTCCAGACAGCCTTCCAGCCCGCAGGAACCTGATAGCTGTTAGATGAAGCTCGATGTCACTTGATAAGCTCTTCAGCTGAAGAGGAACTGACCTTAGGTGGAGGAGGACCGGAAGGGGGTGCAAAGTCTGCCATATTGGATTGTATTCTTTGTTATAGGAAAGTATAGGTAAAGTTTGTTCAGGAAGACACGGATGTCCGAGATGAAGATGGGAAAGTACCTAACAAGAGGTGTTGTTGTTTAGACACTGTCGTCATATGCCAAGCAATACACAGCCGCCTGAAACGCTGAAACCGGGTCATTGAAAAGCGAATATGTAGTACAATATCGCGCCACCATTCTGCCGTCACGATAGCAATATTCAAGGCACAATTTGTCTCTAGTTGTGTACTTCTTCCGTGTGTATACACATCTACAACGCCATTGTGGGAAAAACGCTAAAGCCCATGTTGAAGAAAAAAAAAAGCAGTGCCCTCCCTTTCTTTGTAAAACATATCATATACAAGCCATTACCAGCTCCTAATCTCCTTCTTCATCTACGGACTTCCCAATCCAGCAGTATATCTACCAGGGTTTGCAATATCTTCCGGGCCTTCATGAACTTGAGCCTGTGGGTATCCTGGAGCCATAAAGTTGTTTGCAGCAATACCCTTCTCCTTTGCAATCGAGCATCTTGCCATTGTCGGCGACGATCTCGCAATAGCGTCTGTAAAGTAAAAGTCTTGAATCACCTTCTTGAGCGGCTCATTGCTAGCCTTGCTACCCTTATTCTGATCAATGAGTTGCACTTTGCTGAGTGATGCTATTTGAGAGCTGGTTGGCTCAACAATGTCGTATCGTCGAAGAGCAGGAGAGATTTCCTCCATGCGGTCGCGGAGGACTTCAATGTCATCGTAGGGTAATGGTGCGCCAACGTATTCACTGATGGCACGAATAATCTTCCAGTCGTCACGAGATGCACCAGGCATACTTGTTGCAGAACGACCCATCTGTACACGACCTTCTGTGTTTACATAAGTACCAGCCTTTTCAGTGTAAGCAGCACCTGGTAGAACAACATCGGCCAAGGCAGCACCGCGATCACCGTGATGTCCTTGATAGATGACAAAAGCGTCCTTAGGAAGTTCCTTGGGGTCAATCTCGTCAGCTCCGAGGAGATAGATGATCTTAGCCTTTGTGTTGGCGACTTCAGGTGATGGTACGGTGAACCCAACTTCGTATGCTCCAGGACGAGAAGCAGCACGCTGAAGCACACTGTAGCCGTTCCATTCTTCTGTAGCAAAGTTGGCCTTATTTTTCTCAACAAAGCTGCCGATAGTTTCAAACATTGCCTTGGCATCAGGGTTCTCTGCAACACCACTGCCAACAATGATCATCGGCTTCTTTGCTGAGGCAAGCAGTTGACCAAATTCGCCACCGAGTGTTTTCTTCAGATCAGCATGTGTTTCGCCAAAGTGTGTGACGTCGAAAATGGATTCAAATTGCTGGCCAACAAGACCAACTTCGAGATCCGAGCGCAGCCATTGCTTGCGAATGCGCACGTTGAGACCAGCTGCTTCGTGGCGAGGGTTGGTGCCAACAAGTAGAATAGCATCAGCTTCCTCGACACCAGCAATCATAGAGTTGAAAGAGTAGTTCGCGCGAACATCAATACCGTGAGCAACTGGCTTATCACCAGCAGGCTGGTCAAGCGCAAGGTTTTCTGATCCAAGTCGGTTGGCAAGATCCTTCATGGCAACCAGTGTCTCCGTCTCGACGAGATGGCCAGCAACAGCCTTGAATTCGTTCGCTTGCGGCTTTCGTTCCTGGAATGCGTTCGCAATCTCAACAAGTGCTTGTTCCCATGTTGCAGGGACGAAGCCATCGTCCTGGCGAATAAGAGGAGTTGTGATACGTTGTGTCTTCAATCCGTCGCACGCGAAACGTGTCTTGTCATTGATCCATTCTTCATTTACATCATCGTTGAGGCGAGGAAGAATGCGCATAACTTCGAGACCACGAGAGTCAACACGAATGTTTGAGCCCAGAGCGTCGTGGACATCAATAGACTCGGAGTGCTTCAATTCCCAAGGACGAGCGCGGAAGGCGTATGGTTTGGAGAGAAGAGCGCCAACAGGGCAAAGGTCGATAATGTTTCCGGACATCTCAGAGTCGAGGTTTTTCTCCAAGTATGTACCAATCTGAAGCGCATTGCCACGTCCAGTAGAACCGAGCTCGGGCGCACCAGCAACGTCGTTGGCGAAACGGATACATCTTGTGCAGTGAATACATCTGTTCATGGAAGTCTGCAGCAGTTAGACCAGCTATAGTTCTGCAGGTTTTGACATGGTGGCATACCTTGATCAGAGGTCCAATGTTCTTGTCCTCAGTACCACGCTTGCCAGAAACTTCATGAAAACGACCACGGTCCGAACCATATCTCATAGACTGATCTTGCAAATCACACTCTCCTCCTTGATCACAGATAGGGCAGTCGAGGGGGTGGTTGGCCAAGAGGAATTCCATAACTCCTTCGCGAGCTTTGTGTGTGAGGGGAGAATCCGTCTTCACGACCATACCTGGTTGTACAGGCCATGCGCAAGAGGCGACCGGCTTTGGTGATCTTTCGACTTCGACCAGACACATACGACAGTTTCCAGCAATCATGAGCTTCTCGTGGTAGCAGTAACGGGGGATAACGACGCCGGCCTTTTCGCAAGCCTGGATAAGGGCGGATCCAGCTGGGATGTGGTGTTAGTTGCTGTGCTGTGATGAGATAAGTTCAGGGGGAGGTACCTTCGACGGAGACCTTCTTGCCATCTGTATATGTGTAAGCTGTGTATTATGATACCCATGCTCTGAACATACCAATAGTGAGTTCGACATCGGCGTGCTTGCTGGCGCTCGCAGAAAACGGGCGAGCTACAGTCTGGACAGCATGCCGCCTGGAAGCCGTCAAAGGACGGAGAATCTGACGGCGCAACATTGTAATGCTAGAATGCTGGCTGCAGTCAAGGTGGGTGGCTCGAGATGAAGCTGGATCGTTAAACAAATGGCCACCACCACTCGTAGTTCGTGAAATGTGGAGACCATGGCCCGAGCTTTTTAACATCTAATAAAACCAAAATCATTGGCCAAAATCTTCTGCTTCTTCTGCAACTCATTCTGGATTGACATTTATTGTAATATGCGCCGTCTCCTCTGTAGGCCTGTATTCTATAGTCAGTCCTAGAGCAATAACGCATCGCAGCTGGAGCAGTGGAGGGGTTCTGCCTCGAAGAAGCAACTTGTTCCTTACCAGCGGTGGAATATTTCTTTTCATGGCCATCAAAAATGTGATTGAGACTCTTAGTCCAACAGTACAAATCGTCTTGAAGGCGGTTTCTGGAGAAAGGGCGTAAGACATTAGTGACCTTTGAAGTCAAGGATGCATCCCACAATGCAGCTCGTTGTTCATGAAAGCCTAACGTTTTGAACTGCTCCATCAGTCCATGGAATCTCTCATGTTCTGGCGCCTCTGAGGAGAATTCGTTGAAAGTGAATATAGGCCTGGTGGGCTATTACTTATCTAAATAGTTCTATGTCATTATTCCCTCAACGCCATCCCTATATATTGTCATCCTCCTCTTGCCGGACTTGGAGACATTCTATTCTGCACACCTTTTGTTGCCTGCCCAAATCCGAAGCCGTTCAATCCATGGACCAACGTATTGTCCACCTTCTCCTTCACCGTTGCATCGCCAGCCGTCATAGGCAACAGACTTCCTCCTCCTTCTCTTGCAAATACGGCTCTAGCCTTTCTCTCTCGCCTGCTGGCATCATTCGTGCGGTCGTAAAGATATAGTCCAACAAAGGTCAAAGCTACACCACTCGCCTGGACACTCGACATCTTATTACCAAACCAGACAATTGCAAACGTGACGACAAAAACTCGTTTGATCAAGCTAGCCACGCTATACGTCACTGGACTGACCATGCTCAACAAAATGAAAGCAACGAGACTTTGTGCAAAGTGTGTAGTGCCATTGAAGAAAAACTCAAGCACTAGGCGTCCATGGTCCAGCGCACCTGGTCTTGATTGATTCGCCAATGCAATAGTGCCAGATGTCAGAAACTCAGAGATCAAGCCCATACCTTCAGACCAGAACCACAAAGGAAAAGTAAGGAGGAAGGCCAGCCCAGAAGAATAGCATAGTAAATTGAGCTTGTCTGGTTTCGTACGTGCGTTCACGGAGCCAGGAACCACTCCATCCGCCTCCGCACGAGCAGCTTCGTTGAATAGACGCTTCGAGATGATATTTTGAGTGACAAAGACGAGAGCAGAGCCGAAGGCAAAAAGGACGCCAGAAGTGTTGGCGCGCCAGTCAGTCGAGCAGGCCATGATCACGCCAATGGTAAGCGGAACCAGCGAAAGGTAGGTTGCCGCGCTGTAGTGAACACGAAAGATGAGCCGATAAGCCAAGACTGTAAACAGCGGGCTCAATCCTTTGATAGTATGGACCAAAGAAACTGGAATGCGTGCCATAGCATCAGAGTTAAGGATGTGACCGCCAATTTGGAAAGCAGTCAGCGGGAGTGTCGTCATGATCAACTCGCGTGAAGGCTTGCGAATCGGGTATTTGAGGGATGGTATAGCAGTACGGAGAGCGGGGATACGGTGGGCGAGGGAAGACGATATTATGCAGAGAGACGAGACGAAGGCGAATTGGACGACGGTAAGCGTGATTGGGTAGCGGAAGGTGGTGAGAATGGCTTTTGAAGAGGCGGAGGAGAAGATGGACATTGTGTACCATAGACCACAAAGTGCCTGCCCTTCGTTAACGACTGATATCCATAACACCTCTCTCTTTCATACTCACCACAAGCTTCGGCGAGACTGGTGCCTTCAATGCTTCTGCAACTTCCACAGCATTTTCAACAACACTCCCTCTTCTGTCCTTGATCGTCTTGATGGCCTCACTCAAACTCTTCTGTCTCCCTCTTTTAGTGTTCGGCGGCCATGATCTTGTGTTTGATGGTCGATTGCGATTCGGAGCTGGATACCATCGCTGCTCATCTGTAGTACTTGTAGGAGGAAGCGCAAAGTTGGTGACTCGAGGTGACGTTGGCGAAAGAACTGCGTCGTGGTTAAAATCGGGAAACTTGAGGGTGGTACTCTTGGTCGAGGTGTTGACATCGGATGAAGGTCGACGGAAGCCAGACATGATTGAATGAAGGACGAGCAGTAGGCGGTGATCTGGGTGTGTTGGTATGATCGATAGTAAGGTCGTGATAGTGTTGTATCTTGATAGTGGTGGAAGAAAGCCACGGAGGCTATATTGCAGGAGAAGTAGGTTGCCCTATTGACCGGCCATGGACTAGCTTTGACGCTGCTGACACCAGGTGTGAATGTGTTGTGTCGTGATCGAAGCGCAGTCCTAAGCGCTGCGCACTACGCTAAGTACTGAGGACTCGAGGTCGCAAGATTAGCAGATACGCTAGGGTCAGTCTCGATTCAAGAGAGTATCTTAGGCGCATTAAGAACACCTTAACAAGAGAGATTTAATGTTTCAGAACGTGGCACAGTCAGATCTCAACGGTGATACAAGTTTCAACATGTCGGTCAACGTCGGCCGCCGTTCCGATGACCCTGACCCGGATTTGACAAATGTCGATCACTTCGTGTCTGTTCCAGAACTGCCTCAACCTCCCTATTCATCAGATATATTGAGTATGGAGATAGCTACACTGCTAGTATGACGCTACGCTTCCTGCTGCCGACTTTACTAGCATCTGCGGGCTTGTGTGTTGAGCAACAGGCACCACTGGGTCAAAATCATGCCAGTGTACAGTTCTCAAATAATTGGGCTATACTAGGTCCATTTCAGATAGGCACTCGAGGCAAGTAAGCATAGTCAAATATACTGAGATCTTCTCTCGAACACTCAGTAACAATCAATGTAGAAGCAACATGGGGCGCTGATCCTCTTGAGCTCTTTGGTGGTTTTCGGGCATTATCATACAGCCATAATGCCACTTTCAAAAGCTCCTTGACGACAAACGGAAGCGCCGGCTGGTCTCAGCAATGCGTGCAGCCGAAGGTGACAGAATCTTCGCAATCTACTGCAGTAACATTGCGAGTTGGGTTTCCAGATGTTGACTGGCCTTTCCTGCAAAGCATATATGGATGGGCAGCTCTACAGTGGCAAGCCTGGGCTCGTGGTTCGATTTATGTCACGCAAGATGGACCACATAACTATGTCCTCTATACAGCCGGCGTCCTTGAGTTGTGGCTCGATGGTGAGCCATATTTTGGTGGCGATTACTATAGTTTTCGACGGGCGCCACTAGTGTTGAGGCTAGCTCCAGGCGAGCATCAGATCGACGTCCGATTACTGCGCGATGTGAGAGTGATGGGTGGAGTTGGAGAGCCTGTTGTTGCGGTCGAATTAGAGCTCCGAAAGGCTGAGGCTGAAATTGAAGTTGATGAGGACAGAGTGATCATCTCTGATGTGGTGGAGGCTCACCTGGCAGGACGGTATGCTTCTGTGCCTGTCACAGCTACTGACTATAAGGATGTTGACATTCTTGGGGTTGAGCTGGTAGATGTAAGTTGTTGCTGGCCCATGTCAAATCTCTTACTGATCGGTGGCAGTGGTCATGCACTTCAACTTTGGACAAGAAGCAGTTGAGGCTGCGTGCTTCTCAGACTCGGCCCATCGTCTTTAGTCTATCATGCCCGAATGAGGTCCCGCCGATTCTCACCATGCTTATCTTGTACAGTGTTGATGGTGGTAGCACTATTAGCAAATACACCTTCAAGCACAAGACGAACTTCAAGTCGAACAGGGATGTCCATAGATTCACTTTCTTGCATGCTGGAATCGTATCTTATGCAATGCTACGACCTCCTCAGCACCAGTCTTTGACTAGCGACCATATACAGGCCAAGCAGCTGCCCATCTTACTGAACTTGCATGGTGCAGGCTTGGAAGCAGATAACCCGCAACTCACGCGCTCACTTGACGCGGTGTCTGATCTTCCAGTATGGACACTATTTCCAACAGGTGGTTCTCCTTGGAGTGGAGATGATTGGCATATTTGGGGCTGGGCGGACGTGGATGCGGCAGTCAACTCACTGCCAGGATGGATCAGAAACACGAATTGGCAAGGACCAAGTATCGACATAAGCAAATGGCTCGTGGCCGGGCATTCCAATGGCGGTCAAGGTGTCTGGCATGCTCTTACTCACCGACCGGATAATATCATCGGTGCTGTGGCAATTTCGGGGTATTTATCGATACAGAAGTATGTGCCGTCCAGTCTATGGCATGAAGCAGATCCGGCACGTACTGCAATTGTACAAGCATCTCTTGCAGATCATCGACATGAGCTGCTCATCTCAAACGCAAAGGGTATTCCTATTATGCAAGAACATGGCGACACAGACGACAATGTTCCAGTATACCATTCCAGGCGAATGAGCCAATTGATCAACGAGACAAGCTGGCGATCTAACTATTTCGAGGTCGGGGGTGAAGGTCATTGGTTCGGGGGTATCATGGAGACTGAGCCACTACGGCAATTTTACGAGGAGGTGTTGACCAACTCGAAAGAAGCAGAAGACGAGCTGAGCTTCACCTTGACCTCTGCAAATCCGGGCAAGACAGGTAGCAAGCACGGGTTCGACATCGAGTCCCTGATTGATCCTGGCAAACTCGGCAAGTTGGAAGTATGCCTTGAGGCTGGTCGACTCAACCTGTGCACATCAAACATTGAAAGTGTTCTGCTGTCCAGCAAGCACGTACAAAACATGAATATCGCCGTTGTTGATGGACAAATACTAGACATGTCTGATGCGGTTAAATCAGCTCGACTCATCAGAACTATGCCCCATGGCAAGTGGCAGCTCGAAGCTACCAGCTACTACAGAAGAAGTAGAAAACAATTTGGACGACTTGATGCAATACTGAGCTCCGACGATAGCTTCAGGATCAAGAGCAATAGTGACGCCGGACAGGCGCTAGCTTTGCAGATTTCACGTAACCTGTTCCAGTACTTCGGAGCCGATTCTGATATAATGGACCAGAACGGAGCTTACGAAGGTAAAGGCAACATCATCTCTGTCGTCGAGGGTCAGAATGTTTGGGCTGGACACTTTCAGCACCATCCCATCGAAATCGTCGATGGCTCAATTTGTGTTCGCGGTGATGATGGCATCGTGAAGAGATACTCAGCGGATACAAACAGCGCAATCTTTCTCAGGCCACTGCCAGAAGAAAGATTGGAGCTTGTAATTTGGGGTGGTAACAAATCGAGCCTTGCGAGAGCTGGTCGAATGCTGCCAATGCTTCCAGGAGTTGGGCAACCCGACTTCATCATCTTAAGTCAGGAGAGTGCTTGGAAAGGCGTCGAAGGCGTGCTGACTATGGGCTTCTTTGATAGCCAATGGAATATCACAAGGAGCTCATTCTTCAGTTGAGCAGTCCAGCTGAAAGGTAGAACAAGACAACACGGCACCACGGTCAAGGTCAAGGTCAGCAAGCGTGAAGCTATGCTCGGATACCTTTACACCTGCTGGATATGAGCAAGATGCCCTGGTCTAGAACTACAAGACAAAAGCAAGCCACAGCGTTATGTTTCATGTTCTGCTTCACGGTTTGCCACCCGTCTAACAAATTCAAATATGAGGAAGACAGGGTACAGCATCAACGAACAACTTCACGTCATGTCATTATGCACAAAAGCAGTCCTGTTATGCGAGATGTGCCATTGAGTCTCCATCTAAATCTAAACCTTGCCGTCGACCTCTTTCCTTCCTTCACACTCCTAGAGCCATTCCAAATACGTTTGTTTTGCCACGTTTTTGGATACTTTCTTTTCATACCGCTTGACTCTCTCGACCTCTTCATCACCGAGGCGAAAAGCTGAAACAAGCAGGCACGTCACGCGTTCTCCTTTTTCCCACGCGTCAACATCGCTCTTGCCAAAAAGATTCTTATCTCTGCTTACCCCATCCGACTTCTTTCTTCATCTCAACTCAACCTGCTTCTGCATTTCTTTCGTCTTTTCTTCATCAACCCCGTTCTTCTGCTAATCCCCTTTCTACAGCACAGATCTTGATCACGACTCAGATCTCACCCCAGGCCCATCAGGCCACACCTTCTTTCACAGGAGGTTATAGACTTATCAACACGCTCGTTGTCACATTCACAACTACAACTCTCTTCTCGTATCTCATGTCATCTCAAAGCACGATGGCCATCAATCGCAACGATTCTCCTATAAACCGAAAGCCAGCTGCTCAATTCACCGTCTTTGACGAGAAATCTTTTGTTGACTTGCCCAGACGCGTCAACAACTCTTCTGTAAGACTACTTCACACTTTGTTGACAATTTCATTACCTCTAACCACGCCGTAATAGGACAACGTACACGGTAATAAGCGAAGCAATGAGATGGGCCACAAGGTCAATGCCCCGCTGTCACCTTCCAAGATGATCAATCAGATCCTTCCTGTTGGCGTCCACGTCAGTGCTCCAAAGGTCGGTCGTCTTGCACCTCCATACATGATGTCCTCCTCTCAACGAACGTGCTGACTGACACAAAAGCAGAAGACCACTGGTCAAGGTCCAATGAACGTTTACGATGAGAATCAAGCATCTCTGGACAAGCTCCTCGCCTCTCTGGTGATGCAGCAAGACTATGCAGTCAGCCCAATTTCGACCAGTAGCAAGTCCAGTGCTCACAGCAAGCACGAGACTGTGTCATCTCTCCCCCCTACCTCAATCACGTCTGCTTCAGAAAGATTTGGTGCCAAGAACGAAGACTCTGCCGTGGACACAGATGAAATGTTTCGTCTCAAGCAAGAGCTTCAAGCAGCCAGGAGTAAGATTGCTATCATGGGTCAAGAACTCTCTCAGCAACGATCTGCTGGCGGACCTGCTGGGCACAGCCTACCATCACCTTCTGAGATGACTAATGATCCATGGATGAACGGACAATCTGGACTCGAATATCCTCTTTCTGCTGGAAGTCGTGATGATGTGTCTGACAGTGGCATCGCCATAATGAGTGCTATTGATCGTCAGTATGGAGGTGTCTGGCTTGAGGAGTCTCCTGCTCTCATGCCTCTCTTGAACGCTCCTGTCAATCTTGGTACTCAACCACCTACTCGATCTGGCTGGAATGCTCCTCTTGGTTCGGGCTTTCCCTCGAGCATGGAAGGTCGGTTCGGTGGGGGCTTCCCCACTCGCCAGTCTGGTAGTCAAGCATCCTGGCAGAACAACCCTCCTCGTCTGGATACCTCTGACAACATGCGTTATCGTGGCCCAATGACCAACAGTCCACCCGAGCAAGCTTACTTGAGGCCTTCTCTTCCGAATACTCGCCCTACTTCAGCGTTTGGATCCTATCCCTATGGTGGCAACAACTTCAATGGGTATCCAATGGGCAATGCCACTGGCTACAGTCCTCCCATCACACCTCTGAGCTTCCAACAGTCCCAGACTCCTGCTGTCTATCAACCCCGTCCCATTGGCACACCTCTTTCCCCAACTGCTCTCGAATTCAATGCTGCTAGTCAGCGAGCTCCATGGGATGCTCAGGTATGTCTTTCTTCTCATCAGCTCATTTCCCTCCCACTTACATGTTCTTACAGTCCTCCGAAACTACTTCTGGATATGTGCCTCCCGTCGAGCCTTTCAACTACCGTCGCCTCCTTGACCGTAACATGAACTGTAACTGGAAGTTCATTGTCGACAAGATTGTGCAGAGCAACGATCAGCAAGCCTCCATTTTCCTGCAGCAGAAGCTCAAAGTCTCCTCCTCCGAGCAGAAGTGTGACATTGTTGATGCTATCATCGCTCAAGCATACCCTCTCATGGTCAACCGCTTTGGGAACTTCCTCGTTCAGCGATGCTTCGAGCACGGTACACCTGATCAAATCATCTCCATTGCCAATTCTATCCGCGGCAACACTCTTGCTTTGAGCATGGATCCTTTCGGCTGTCATGTTGTCCAGAAGGCCTTTGACGTCGTTCCTGAGGACTACAAAGCTATCATGGTCCACGAACTTCTTCGACGTATTCCTGAGACAGTCATCCATCGCTACGCTTGCCACGTCTGGCAGAAGCTGTTTGAGCTTCGCTGGAGTGACTCTCCTCCACAGATCATGAAGTACGTCAATGAAGCTCTGGGAGGTATGTGGCATGAGGTTGCTCTTGGTGAAACTGGTAGTCTTGTCGTACAGAACATCTTCGAGAACTGTCTTGAAGAAGACAAGGTAAGTCCCGAAACTCCTTCAATCTTGATTGCGCTCCTGACCAACACTTCTACAGCGTCCTTGCATCAACGAAGTCCTCGCCAGTATCGACATTGTCTCTCATGGTCAATTCGGTAATTGGTGCATTCAGCACATCTGCGAGCACGGTGGCTCTGCTGACAAGGGTCGTGCTATTGAGCATGTTCTCCGCTTCGCCACTGAGTACAGTACCGATCAATTTGCTTCCAAGGTCGTCGAGAAGTGTCTCAAGGTGGCTGGCACCGAGTTCTTGGATCACTATCTTGAAAGAATCTGCGAAGGTCGTGCCGACCGTCCTCGTATGCCTCTCATCGACAGTAAGCTAACTTTTCGATTGATACTCTTCACTACATGCTAATACGATCTCTAGTCGCCGGTGATCAATATGGTAATTACTTGATTCAATACATTCTCATTCACGCCGACCCTCAGCGTCGTGAGATCGTTGCTGCTCACATCAGGTGTGTATTCTCACGCTATCTATGTTTCGCTTCTGCTAACAAACTTTAACAGAAAGCACATGGTCTCTCTTCGTGGTTCCAAGTTTGGCAGTCGTGTGGCCATGTTGTGCTGCAACCCTGCTTCGGCTACTCGACCTGGACCAGCCATGGGCATTCAAAGCCGGTTTGCTCCACAGCCGGGTTCAGCCTATGGCGTCAACCCAAACCTGCCTCCTGCTCACAACCCTTTTGCTCGTGAAGGATATTGAGCAACACATACTCTGGTCATTCGTCACCACATTATCGATCACATATCATATCAGCACATTTGGTATTGATGCAGCTTTTCCATACCATCTATTTCACCCTTTTGCGTAATTTCCAACTCGCAAAAGTCTACAGCTTACACTGGGGCTGTCTAACCAATCAAACACTCTTTTCCTTTTCTCCAACGCTCTACTTTTGTTGTCATGGTCTTGATAACAACATCTCAACAATGCATTTCATATACTGTCATTCATGTAAAAATCTACGCTCAGCTGATAAGACTTCTTCGTCGTCTACGTGGGAGGCATATTGCCAATCACAGTTTGGAAATCCAAGGCATCAATTTGACCTTGCTCGCTGTTGCTTTCGAGGAGCTTGTAGGTGGAAAAGGGAAAAGGATCTGTGTTTATTAAGCAAATGTCCTACTGCTTCATGTATTACCAAAAGAGCTTGATTAGAAAAACTTTGAGGTGGTTGAGGACATTAAGCTGTTGTGGGCTTTTTGCACAAACGCTTTTCCTTCTTTGGTATGTACATTTAGACTTGAGTAATATGAATATAACAGTCTTGAGTCTATTAGTTTGTAGTGTAAATCGTCCTGTCTCGATGCTTCATCACCTTGAACAACCTGTGGTGTTTTCTCCTGACTACAACACGTCTCTCTATATCTGCCAGAGGTTTGCCTTAGTTTCCAGAATTAACGTTCGAACAATGTTGTTGAATATCTACATTGGAACTTAGCCTTAGTCTGGTAATGTCTTCAGCGGCACTTGAGGGCAGGGGTGTACGTAGATGATCATTGTTCTTTGTTTACTTCAACAATTCCTCGTCGCTAATGCAGCTGACTACTGGCTGGCGGGCGGACCAAAGCAAGCATCAGAGTATGAAATTAACACAAACGATGTATGAGCTCGTGAGTTGGTGATATGCTATGCTAGCCTTTCGCAAAGTTTATTGTACTGTACCGCACTCAAATGCTCGATGTGATTGAAGATTCGCCTAAAATATATTGGTCAAGGGGATTGAGTGGAGGCAAGCCTCTCTAATACAGACAAGCCGACACCAAGGATAGAGGAAAGAAACTGCGACCTAAGAAGCAAGGGTCGTGTGGAAAAAGAGAAGAAAGCAGAAGAAGAAGAAGAGAAAATGCGTGATGAGTTTATACTATAGACAACAAAAACAAAAAAAGTGCTCATCAAACCGCCTTCTTCTCTTTCGCTGCCTTTTTCGTCGTCTTCACATCTTTTGACTTCGACGACGACGACGGCGACGACTTCGTCTTCGACTTCGTCTTCTTCAACGCAATGGTATCCTTTCCAGCAGCGAGGCCGGCCGGTGCGATTTCAGGCACTTCTTCTGACGCCTTAGTTTCCGCTGCTTGAGTCTCTTTCGTCTGATTATGCTCGCTGGACTCGCTAGGCTCGTCAAGCCCGGCAGTCTCACCATCCGTCTTCACCACTCCCTTCTTCAGCTCCCTTGCCTTTTCTCTCCACAACACAGCCTTTGGATTCAAGCCCTTCTTTCTCAGCTTTGCTCGCCTAGCTCTCTCCTCGATTTCCTTATCTTCATCGTCTTCGAATTCGGCAAATTCATCCGACGGACTGGTATCCTCCTCACCGTCCTCCTTTGCGCTCGCATTCGCAACAGTTTCATCAGCGCCATCTGTCTTCAGCGCTCCACCATTCGCACCAGTGGCAGCGCCAGGACTCGGACCCATTTTCTTGAATTTACTCACAAAGAACCCATCGACGTTGTAAACATGCGGATAGTACCTCCTCACCAACTTCATACTCTCATCAAACTTCTTGCCCATGTAATTCACGAACCCCTCCTTTCCTATATCGAGTCCGGTTTCGACGAGTTTGACATTTGGTCGCTTGTTGAGCGCGTATTGCACCACTTGCTCGTTTTCTTCTACGGTCACGCTACAGGTAGAGTAAACAATGTAACCGCCCGTTTTGCTATTGTGGTCCACGCTATCAATAGCCGCGAGGAGGAGTTGTTTCTGGAGATGCGGGAGCCGCAGGAAATCAGCGGGTGTTTTGTTCGTCTTGACGCTTTGGTCTTTCGCAATGACGCCCGTGCCCGAACATGGGGCGTCAAGTAGGACGCGATCGAAGCCACCAATGACTTTGGGGAATTCGCGGGCGTCGTAGTTGCAGACGATGGTGTTTTTCGCGCCGAGACGGTGGATGTTACCAATAAGAGCTTTAGCGCGGGATTTGTTGGCGTCGTTGGCAAAGACTGTGCCGGTGTTTTTCATCAGCGCGGAGATGTGCGTTGTTTTGCCGCCTGGAGCGGCAGCCATGTCGAGGACGCGCTCGCCTTCTTGTGGTGCTAGAGCCATGACGGGGAGGAAAGAGGACGCGGCTTGGATGATGTAGTGGCCTGCAAGGTATTCTGGTGTAGCTCCTAATGGGACGTTTGATTCGAAGATCTGCAGACCGACTTTTGACCATTTCCCGACTGGTTCGAGGGTTACACCGCGGTTCATTAGCGATGTAGCGAGAGCGCGTCGGTTGGTGCGGAGGGTGTTTGTGCGGATGACGACTGGACGGGGTGTTTCGTTTGCTTCGAAGAAGGCGTGGGCTTCGCGCGGAGGGAAGAGGAGGAAGAGTTTTTCAGCCAGAAAGTGTGTGTAGCCGTAGTATGCGCAGATATCTTTGAGGATTTGCTTGACGTATTCGGCGCGCGAGCGACCGGGCTCGGATTGTTTTGCAAAGTCGTCTAGGACGCGGATTGTGTCTTGAATGCGGGTGCGTAGGAGCTGGAGGTCAGGAGCGAGACGGACAGCGGCGTTGCCTTCGTCGTCCGAGTCGTCATTGTCGGAGATGAGGCCAGCAGCGGCTGAGTCGCCGGCGATATTCGTTTGCAGAGCAGCTTCTTCGAGTTCGGCCTGTGCAGCTGCAGCTTCGGCAGCGGCTTGTGCATCGAGGCGATGAGATAGCGAAACGATGTTTGCGGCTTCGAGGTCTGCCACGGCATCTTCTTCATCCTCATCTTCGGACCAAAAGTCGTGCTCGCGTTGTGCTTGCTGTTCTGTATCAGAATCGTCGACCAGATCGTCTGAGTCTGAGTCGAGAGCGGAATCGTCGTTCTCGATGTCCTCGTCGTCTTCCTCCAAGTCCCCTAGCTTGCCTACTTCTGCTCCATCGTCCTCGTCTGCATCGTCAAAATCTTCGAAGCCGTCCATATCTTCATCTTCATCTTCATCCTCGTCGTCGAGAGGCAAAGCAGCCTTCTTACTCTTTACCCCATTCTGCTTCGACCCCTTCAAGATAGACTTCCCTGGCGATGGCGCATCTGCCGACTTGCCCTTCTTTGTCGCTGATTCACCATTCACCTTGACCACTTTCACCTTCTCAATTTTGGCTGGCAATGCATTCTCGACAGCTTCCACGACCGCAGGAAGAGCACTCTCTACCACTGCCTTGACAATCTTGTCCTTGGGTATTACCTTCTTCTCTTGTACGAATCGGTTCTCGTTCGACTTCCTCCTCTTCTTGCCATCTGAGGCTTCTGAGCCGGCCTTGCGCTTGCGATTGCCTTGAATATCTGGGTCGTTGAGGGTGGGTATGCCCTGTTTGGAGGTCCGTCTGCCGCCCATGATGTGTTATATGGGAGAGTGACGAGATGGAGAATGTGTATAGTTCAGTGTGGGAGGGAAGCAGAGATGAAGAAAATGAAGTTGATATTGTTGTATCGAAGCAAGAGTCTTGGCACAGCTTTTTTTTTGGATTTCTCCGCGTTTCAGATTGCAGTCATTCTAGCATGTGTCAGTGTAGAGTCAAGGTGATAGAAGAGGCGGAATAGATGTAGAATGATGAAACATATTTGCGACACTCGAAGGACTGACTATATATGCCTGTTTCTAGCTATGTTGCCATGCAACACTTCTAATAAGATTGGTCGTAAAATCATCAAAAATGCGTACTATGCTCGCTATTATGCATGTACAATCAAATCTAGTACAACTTGCTCCAGACACCCTGTTCTAGGGCAATCAAAGCAAAGTTGGCTCCCACAGTACTCCTCGCTCTATTACCCACCCATTTACCCTCCGTGCCTGGGGCCATTACTTCGTATTTCGTTCCAAAAGGCTCGCTGTTGAGTCCATTCGTCAAAAATGCCTTGGTGGCGTTGACTACCAGACTTTGCAGCTGTACATTATTCACTGCTGCTGTTGTCCAGAAAGTCCAGTCTGTGATGGTCCAGGTACAGCCATTATCCGTGAGAGATGTGGTGTAGTCGTAAGGCCCGAAGAATGGCAATCCAACAGGCTTGTTTTGAGTAAGGAGGTAAGAAGCTTCCATTTCGTAAGCAGCAGTTGGGAAGGTCGTGAGGTTAAGGAGAACATCTGGGTAGATGGGGAACAGAGTTCCCCATGAGCTGGGATGATTGTAATTATAGGTGAAATGCGTACTAGTTTCGGGTGTCTTTCCATCAAGGCCAAGACCTTGGTTGTAGATTTTGTTCACGAAAGAGTCAGCAGACTCTCGGTATGTTGGTTCGTTCAAGAGCGCTGCAGCTGCGGAGAGGCCAATGGCGGACTGCACAGCAAGACCTGTTTGATTGCCCGTAGCTCTGATAGCGTCGACGGAAATCAGCTGGGTTGCAGGGTATAGGCCGTTCTTGACGAGATAGTCGGCGTAGCCGTTGAGGAGATTCGTCCACTGAGCAGCCCAAGCGTTGTCGCCAGTAAACTTTTGATAAGCGTAAAGGAGCTGGAAGAGAGCAGATGTCTCAAACAGTGGCATGTCTTCCTCATTACCATCGTGATGACCTGTTGCATTGGGATATGCACTACCAATGTCGTGGATGACAAAAGGTTTTGGCCATCCACCATCTGATATTGGAAGTGCAAGGTATTCCATCACTGGTTGAAGCATGAGCCTGAGATATGTCGGGTTCAAAGAGATGAGAATTGGGAATGTTGGGAAGATGACATCGATGGTGTTCATATTGCCTGAGGAGGGATGTTAGGCACTATCTCACAAAAGTGGCTCCAAGGTAGACTCACCATCAGAGGAGATCTCTTTTAGAAAGATGTAAGGGTTAGAGGTGTCGCTTAGATTGTCCATGGAAATCTGTGAAGTGCAGTCAGTGGAGGCGTCCTTTTATAAATCAACCATAGCATAAAATCATAAAATGACATACCGTAACCTCCATAGCTCCAAAGGTTTGTCTGATGGTAGCCTCCAAAATATCGGCATAGTTGGCGCCAAATTCACTTGACACGGACTCAGCCTTTGTTCTCACAATAGCATCAAAAGTGTTTGACTGATTCAACGCAGTGCTATAGTTAGTCAAGACGAAGTCGACCTGCTCCTCGATTGTTGGCCACACAGAACGATAATAGCCAGTCTGTGTCTGGCCAAGATAGTTGATAGCGAACTCGCGGTTCAGGCCGATGGCGTAGGTAATGCTTGAGCCATTCACTGCAACATCTGCAAGGTTACCAGCAAGACCAACAAGGTCCGAACCTGAGCAACCATTACTGGTAGCGCCGTGGTTACTCGGAGAACCCGAGAGAACACCATATGAGACGAAGCTGTTATAAATATTGGCTGGTGTGTCGCATTGATAGGTATTTCCTTGATGGATGCTGGAAGCGAAAACAACAGAGCCATAGGTGGCCATGTCACGTTCTTCACTGAACAGATATTGCTCTGGATTGAAGAATTGGAAGTATCCGGAAGAACCTGTTCGTGTATAGTTTAGCTGAGGTGTATTATTTTGTGCAGTCCAGGAACTGTCAATGGCACTGAGGATTTGAATATCAGCTGTGTTGCCGTCGGTGCTGATGGCGGTGACTGTAAGGTAAGAATATGGTAGTGATTGACGAGCTAGATCATCGTCCCCCACCAGTACAGGTGAAAAAAAGTCAAGGGTGATATTCGCATTGCCAGCAGTAAGATCAACCAAGGTATGGGAAGAAGTGTAAGAGATCTGTTGCTGTGTAGCAGCAGGGGCTCCAGATATATTGTGAGGAGCGCCGAAAAGAGTGTATGTGTCACCATTGACGCGAGCAAGAACAGACCATGTCAAGTTCTGTCCTGCCCAGAATTGAGGTTGTCCTAGTGGGACGTTATCCGCGTGATGACTTGGTAGCCATGCTGTCGAGGACAAAGGTTAGTATTGTTCAAATGTCTTCTAAAGCTGAGACCAGCACAAACCTGAAAGATATGGACTTTTTACTGCCTAGTGTCTCAGTTAGCGCCATCCTAAATCATAAGACACCACAGTGAGACACATACAAGAGGATAAGAGTGTAATGTTTCGCTACCAACCACAGTTGCTGCCACCGATGCTCCGTGCAAAAAGCCAAACCCAGCCAACGAGCACAGCGTGAGTACTATTCCCGACATGATCACGCCTAATATAACTTTTTTCCACGTAGTATTCCAAAGCACAGAATATCGTGTCGAGGTTGAAGTGTTAGTGTCAGGGGAAAGGTATTCTGAAGCTCCTTTTTCTTCGTCCACAGAGTCGACACTTAAAACAGAGACTCGGAGGTCGTCAGAAGTCTGTTTGGAGCTCATTGTACGTCGAGGGGGGCAGGAGCGATGGACTATAAAGTGCTGCTATTGCTTAACATCAGGTACGCTTAGAAAGCCACAATCGGGGCTGACAGCGCAAAAGAGGGGTTTTTGGTTGATCAGACTAAGCGAAAGAGCAGCACGTGAGCATTTGATGTGGTGTATGGCTGACCGTATGACTGAGGGATTCATGTAAGAATGATGGGAGAAATGAAAGATATGGCGAGCGCGGCATTTCTCCTAATGCTCGAAAAAGGTACGAAGTAGCAAGACGAGAACAACGGAGATCTGGACTGGCACGTTTTAACGGCGGGCTGCTCTAGAAAAATGGGGCTAGAACTCAATGTGGCTGTTGCGCGGCACGAGGTCAGTAAAGGTATGCTACATCAAGCAGCATCACAATAAGGCTGTAACTAAGATGCAGTACAAATGTAGCCCCCAAGGTTGCAGACAGGGCAATTGCTATCTCACGTCCACCGCAGTGTTCTGATACAGCACTTGCTTTACGTACGATAGGCGCCAGAGCATTGGCAACCCCTCCCGCCAAGTCCATTCCCCGCGGCCCTTCGATAGGCCTAACCTTCCAAATATTCTCTTCAAACAGCCCTCCGAGGCATACAAAAAGATAGAGCACGCTTCAAGATTCCGCCGTCCGCTTGGTCGGTTAAAAAAGTATGAAGAACGATCCTCGGTATCGCCATCATTTCTACCGATGATCGTAGAGAAACGTGCTGCGATACCTCACTGTTGATGGCCCGTGGTGCCGTGATAGCGATAGATGACCATAACCTGACACGATAAGCTTGGATAGTCTCAGGCCGCCATGTTTGCTGTTCTTGATAATAATGGCTTTATCGCTCTGGGATGACGGCAAATGTAAGACTCTAGCTTCGGCCGAAACTAGCGACATCCCACATGCCAAGGATGACGCTGGCCTGCAGTAGTGGTGCCTTATCAGTCTGCAGGGCATTGATCATCTCTAGCCCACGTGAGCAGTGCAGGAAGCTCACCATTTCCCAAGTCCAGCACATCATCTTGCCCATACACTCCCTCTCTTCTTATCATCAAATCTCTCAAACTCTGGCGTACCACCAAACACCCGCCTCAACTCCCTACACGCATCCTTGTAGTGCTCTGCTACTCCAGGTGTAACTTTTAGTGGATTCGGCGCCTTGTCCCATCCGTGCGGCACTCCAAGCACCATCCTATGATAGACTCTCTTTCCCACCGCTTCGAGCTTATCTTTGAACTTCTGTCCTTCTTCTCGAAGCATGTCCCACTCACAGGTAAACAGGACGATGTCGTTTGGCAGTTTGGACAGCATACTGCCTGGCGCTTGAGATGGTGAGAGATACGGGTTTGCCAGATCCATGGTCGGTGGTTGGAGGTATGAGCTGTCGAAGAGTTCAGTAAAGACAGCAGAAAGTTCTTGGTCTGGACGAAGATTGGTGTCTCGTCGTTGGTCACGGGAGAGTGTGTAGTCTGTTGATGGATACCATGCTATTATTGCTGCGATACGTGTCTGCCGTATCATCTTGACATCAGCCTTGGTTTTGCCTTTTAAAGGTTCGTTGTTGCCGCCAGCAGCAACTGTATTTTCGGCCGCGTATACCGACAAAGGACGCGATGATCCTGCCTCTGTCTTCTTGGTCGTTGCAGGTTTCTTTGTTGCTAAGAGAGCAACAGAACTCTTCCTTTCGTCGTGTGCCGAAGCAATTTCTTCCTGGACTTCTTCTGGTAATGTATCTGCCATCTTGTCTTCATTCTCTTTGCCATCATCCAGTGCTTCGTCCAGCTCTTCCTGTAATCGTAGAGGTACTGTAAATGCCATATTTCCTCCTGCACTGAACCCACTGATTGCAATCTTGTCCACATCAATCCAGAGCTCTTCAGCATGTCGTGCCACGTATAATACTGCATCTACGCCATCCTCCACAGCCGTAGGGAAGTGGTATTCTGGCGCTAATCTGTAGTCGACACTGGCAACGATGGCGCCAGCCTGCTCTGTTACTGCGGCTGCCCATCGAGCATCATCTGTTGCTTTGCCCAGTGTGAAGCCTCCTCCATGGAAGTTGACGACAATGGGGAACTTCTTTCCTTTGCGCTGCTTTCGTATTGCATAGTCTTCTGGTACGTAGAATTGTATTCGTACATCGCCTTTCTTCGGTGAGATTGCTACTGGAATTGTGCGAGAGAAGCTGGGTTTCGGAGGGTGTGGTGGTGCGAGTTTGTGTAGAGCCATGCCGATGGACATGAGGAAGCGCCATGTCTGGGCCTGTATATGGAGCTTCCTGGACGAGGTCATAACAGAGAATGTGTTAGAATGGTTTCGGGAAAAGATGGTCAGAGCATTGTAAAAACGATTTGCATTAAGAGATCGTCGCCGGAGTATGGCACGCGGGAGGGCACCGCTTCGTCAATCTTACGTCACCAACAACGAAGAGGTTGAGTTGCCAACGAGCCGGCCTTTAATTATATACCTAGGTATTGAGGGTATACCACTAAGTTGTCTCAAGCGAGCTTATGCTAGTGCCGACAGCGCAAGTCATAGTGCACGCCCTCTATTGCCAGAATATCAGAATACTGGCTCCTGTCCAGTCCGTTCCAAAAGCCATCAAGGTCCTCAAACCTCAAACCAATTCATAGTCATCGTCTTCGTTGGCAAGCTCGCCAGAGTCTTCCTTCTCAATATCGCTATCGTCAAGGACTTCGTACCTAGATAGTCGATCAGTACATTCATTGATTATGAAGAGATAGTTTTTGTCATACTCGTTCTTGACTAGCATGGTAGTCTGCGTATCTTCAAACTTGGCTACAGCCCTGTCAAGCGCCATTGCTAGGACAGTTTGCCCACGCTCATCTGAGCCAAACAGAGCGGGGTCGCGATCACGAACATGAAGTTCGTCTTGGTCAGGTTCGGAGGCGCTTGAGCTTGAGCCTTCACTTTCCTGTTGCTCGACTTTGTCACTCAAAGCATCTTGCTTGCCGGCCAGACGCTTGCGATGATGTTCCTTGTTCTGTTCGCGAATCGTTCTGTTCGTCAAGCTGCTCAATGCATTAGCCTTGTGTGTCTATGCAATGTGTAGCTATCTATATGCTGCCGTATACACGATCAGACAGTATGTGCAGCATTCCGGCTCATCAGTTGTACATACTAGTTTGAGGGTAGACGTAGAGGTCTCTTGGTATCGTTGGGTCCAGCCTTGAATGTAGGAATGTCAGAAGTGACTGCCCAGGCAGGCGACCACTTCTCTTTCTGCTGCTTTTCGCGCTTCCTGTCGACGGCTCTACTGCGCAAGTCTTGTGTTGATTGGATAGGGTCAGAGAGCATTGTCGGTCGAAGTTGCAGAGTGAGGCGAGAAGCTGACGAAGGTAAGGCCGATGAAGAGTAGGAAGAAGTTGAAACCGGAGTTCAATCCAATGGATGAGAAGGATGGGATATGGGGAGGGTTGATGAGTGGAGTAGGAATGTCGTAGGATCGAAGTTCGAAGCTGATTCTGATGTCTTTGGCACGGATGAGTCAATTCGTCATCTGATGTGGTCAGAGATGTTGACGTTGTTTACACCGTTTGATGACTGGAAAGGTAGTTGCAATCGGCCGGGAGAGAGGGAGGTGTGATATGGAAGGCACGAAATTGAGCTCAATGAGAGAGCTGTAGTTGACGATGGAGAGGTCAAGACGCGTTATGATATGGATGCGTACCTCAGTCAGTCGAGCTGCTCGGGCGATGACGGATGCCTGACCGCCTGATATCTTGTCCCGTGTCGTACTGGGGGCTTATCAGTTGAATGCGTCAACAATCCACCAAGGTACTCGAAGACCCTGACCCCGGATTTGGCGCCAAGACATTCAGGAACCAGGCCCGAATGATTCGTCTCATTGTTTGTTGTGTCTTCTGGATTCTAATGAACCATTGAAACGAGATCTCGATATTGATTGAGTAACAAATGCCCCAATCAGAAGAAGCCGCTGCCTGGTCTGCGGCGGTATGTCAAGCTGCTCAGCAGATACCTTATGGAAAAGTCACCAGCTACGGCCACATCGCAACCCTTGTTGGTAGACCAGATTGTCCTAGACAGGTTGGGACAGTCATGAAGCATCTGCCAAATCCTGCTTCGGGTCAGGTATTTCATAGTGGTACCGTTCCATGGCAGCGTGTCATCAATGCCAAAGGAGAGATCTCACCTCGGTAGGAAGAGCATGAACAACTGTTGCGTCCCCTTAATTAACATTCTACAGTGGTCCTGGCGGAGCCAGTGCTCAAGCAGACGCCTTACGCGCCGAGGGTGTGGTCGTCGAGCAAGGCGGTCTTGGGCAATTCATAGTGTCCTTGAGGGAATATGGCTGGTTTCCAGATGAGTTACCTGATGAGTAGTGATATCTCTGGGAAGTTTGCTTCAGATGATGCGTCCCACCTCTTCGTTAGTTTCATTTGCAGAGGCCTACCCTGAACGATGGAGTTCCTGGCGCTTTTTGTTTGGTCCTCTGGAAGAAGATACCTTGGTCAATCTCATTCGAGCCCTACCAGGTATGGTGGATATTTGGGATTTTCGTTGTCACATGTCAACACCCTGCGAAGCAGCAAATCGACAAGACTTCTGACAAATAAACAACCTTCATTTATTCCACAACGCCACAACTCTACATCATGTCATTGGCTGATTATCTTGCGAAGAATTACCTAACAGCAGACGCGGCACCAGAAAAGGAGACCAAGAAGAGAAAAAGAAAAGAGATTGCACCTACAGCAGGCTTACTCATTGCGGACGACGCTGCAGAGGACTGGAAGACACAAAAGAACACAGCTGATGAGGATGGACCTACAATAGGTTAGCCACACTCTCGGTACATGGTCTGCGGCTACTAACAGGATCACAAAGCATCTGGTCGTTCGTCAGAGTTTCGAAAAGCGAAGGAGAGTAAGTGGACCGCTGTTGGCGCACCAGCACCCTCGAATGCAGATCAAGCAGCTGCAGATGCGATTATTGCCTCTGCTGCCGCAGAAAACAAAGCTCGAGATGTCGACAATGAGGAAGGACCACAAGTAGTAGATGAAGAAGGTGGTGCGACCATGGAATCAGGTGCCTATGCTGGATTACAAACAGCAGCTCAAGTCACTGCTCAACTAGAACGACGGAAGAAGGAAGAACGAAAGCGTATGGAGAGAGACATGGGAGGAATGGAAGGCGAAAGTCAAGAAACAATATATCGTGATGCTAGTGGTCGAATAATCAATGTTGCTATGAAACGAGCAGAAGCACGGCAGAAAGCAGAAGAAGAAGCCAAGCAGAAAGCAGAAGCTGAAGAGGCATTGAAGGGCGACGTGCAGCGAGCGAATAAGGCGCAGAGGAAACAGGATCTGGCTGATGCTAAGTATCTGAGTATTGCTCGATATGAAGATGACCAAGATTTGAACGAAGAACTGAAAGACCAAGATCGCTGGAACGATCCAGCCGCGCAGTTCCTGACCAAGAAAGCGAACAAGAAGAGTGTATCTGGCAAGCCTTTATATCAAGGATCCGCACCTCCAAACAGATATGGCATTCGACCTGGACATAGATGGGATGGCGTCGACAGGAGTAATGGATTCGAAAAGGAACGTTTTGCAGCACAGAACAAGAGGTCGAATAGAGCAAACATGGAATATGCTTGGCAAATAGATGAATAGATGAATGGAAATGGAAGAATGGAAGAATGAAACGCTTCGCTTGGTGCTGAGCCGCGACAAGAACGCCAATATGCTGGGCATTGGAGGCACCACCGCGACTGTGCTTTTGCGCTTAATAGCAGAAGGGCTTGGAGATTCTTGGAGCTTGGATCTAGTTCCTTCGAAGCTAATTATGAAGATGATAACTGTGTTGCAGGAAGAGGTCGACTTCTTTGCCGAAATGTCGAGGGCGAAGCTGGTCTGAGGTCGGCGCTGATTCCTTTTGGCAGTGCCGGCTGGCTGCATACATGAAGAGCCACAGTCAGTTAGTGTTACTGATGTCCAGAGCATACAGTACTGTAGTAATTGTTATCGATTCAATAATGATATAGACAAGTCAACCCAAGATTGGTGTTGCTCTTCCCCATATCCGCCGCGTCATCGAATCGAAGGCGATCATGGAAGAACCAAGCCTTATTTTGTGGGCCTTCCGAAGGGCGAGCGACTCCATCATCCGTGCTCGAGTACTTCACCAGTTGACATTCCCTCCTTCGTCTTTGATCCATACGACCTTAGGTCCTGATTAATCGATATACTAACTTAGGCAAACACTCTCACGATAACAACCACTGTCGCCTATCCGTGCCACATATTGTAAGGTCCTCGTAAGCGCCGTCATCACAGGTCCACTTCAGGCATCGGACGAAGGGTACCATTACCATCATCTCGTCTTTCGCTCTGTCTGCGATTGACCTTCAAGCTTAAAACCACCTTCACGACATCCTCACCTTCATCGCAAGCTCAGCCCTCGCCATGAAAAACTTCACTCAGCTCCTGCCAGTACTGGCACTATCAGCTATCGCCACCGCACAATCAGCCTTGTCTACGAATTCCAGTGTCTACACGCCCGCGAACGCAACAAAGCTCAACACCATCTATGTATGGTATGGTCCAATGGGAAGCTACACTGAACAGATTGCGCCATTGACTGCCCCTGCCCTGAACATATTGCCAGTAAGATTAAGGACAAAAGAATATCATTGGATAAAAAGACTGACACCGCCAACAGCAAGATCCAACCTCTACGACGTTCATACAAGGATTATTGGACTTGACCGATACTACAAGTTTGGACAACTTTACCACGTATTCGATACCTTATATTAGCTGCGACTCAGCGGATTATCCTGGAAACCTTGGCGTTTCAGATGTTGTAGATCGCGCTACTGCCGCCAATGTCAGTGCCATCCTCTTCTACAGCAGGACGGAAAACTACTGCAACATGACGGGAACTGTTGGGCAATATACTACATTCTACTCCATGACTTCAGCCGCTTCGTCTAATAGGATATACTACTACTTAAATTCCTTGACAAGGGCCCAGTCAGGCGGGACTCAAGCTCGCATTATCACCCAGCAGTCCTACGAGAACCTTCTCAATGTCACACCATATGGACTTCCACATGGTAAAACGACAGCGATTGCTATGATTGCACTTTATGCCGTTACGGGCCTCATCACTATCCTCTTCCTGATCATCATCGTTACTGGAGCTGTTCGCGCACATCGTCATCCTGAGAGATATGGACCTCGTAACATTATTGGACGCCCTCGCCAAAGCCGGGCCAAGGGTTTGGCAAGAGCTATGCTTGACACACTACCCATTGTCAAGTTTGGGGATCCACTTCCATCAAAGCAACATGGAGATGTTGAACTCGCAGACTCTGCTTCTGTTGAGCAAAGGGAAGCAGCCTCAGGTTCAGAACACATCTTGCCAGCACCAGTAGTCCCTGTTGCTGCTGGGCATGAAGCTAAGAACAACATCATGACCGAGCGTAACAATTCCGTGGCTGATTCAGCTGATACTGATGCCGACTCAAAACATGATGCTGCTGTACCAATCGCCGCAGAGGCCGATTCAGGTGATCAAATGTGCTCCATTTGCACTGACGAATTTGAGTTGGGTGAAGATATTCGTCTTTTGCCTTGCAACCACATGTTCCATCCAGCATGTGTTGACCCTTGGCTTTTGGATATTTCAGGCACTTGTCCTCTCTGTCGTATCGACCTCAATCCCACCACTACCAACACTGAAGCTACTGAAGCCACTGATTCCGCAACGACAGCAGCTCTGGCACCTCCACTTGATCCTTCCTCTGGTCGTCGTGCAAGAGTCTACCGTGCATTGTTCGGTGAGAGGACAGCCGCTGCGACACCACGCGCAAGTCCACAAGAGACTGTCGAGGCTTTGAGGAGGTATCGTGAGGCTAACAGAAGGAGAAGCGTTGACGATCCTGCACGCGAGCAGGCGGACCAGCAAAGAACACGCAGGTTCTTCACGAGGAGGAATAGGGCGGCTAGGTCGTAGGGATGATATCTCATGGGGGTGGTGGGAATGGTCTTGCATTTGGAAGGAGGGCACATCTAACGAGACTACGAACTTTTTGTTACTTTTCTTTGTTCATGATTTTGGGACGGAAGCATTATTATGGTATTTATTGGGATATGATTTTAGGACATGAATAGTACGCAATATCTTGGCGTTTTCTGGCTCTTCTTTTCGTCTATATCCTTTTTGATTATTGATACTATGCCAAGGCATGAATATTATTTGGTGGTGGCGCCACCACTCAAGCTTATCGCGCCAATCAGAATACGTCAATTGCTGATGACCACCTGCCTCGTGATGCTTAGGCATATATAGACCACAACTTCCATTCTCTCTTTCCTCTCTCTTTCCTCTCAGCATATCACCCCAACTCAATCTAAACTCAACCCACATAACCTAACCCAAGCTACTCCAAAGCCTACTACTCTTACAAACGACAAACTTACTATACAACCAAACCCAAAACACAAACACAAACACAACAACCATGTCATCATCAACAGCCACCATCTCATCCCCGCCAGCCTGCTGCGGCCGCAAAGACGGCCAGGGATGTGTCTGCCGTAATGAAGCTACCTGCAGCTGCGGCAAGAAAAGTGCAGGTGCTTGTGATTGTGAGAAGTCGAGTCAGGAGAATGCTGTCAACGGGGCTACTTGTTCTTGTGGTACGTTGATCATGTCTTTTGTTTTGTGTGGTCGTGTTGAGTCGTGAGAAGATGTTGGTTGAAGCTATGGGATGTGTGGCTGATATTATGTGGTGATGTGATGTGGTGGAGAGAAAGAGAAGAGCATGAGCTTTGTGAACGAGGCAGAAGACGAATATGCACGCACCTTCCCCCGAATAAAGCTGCATCTCCATCCACCTCATGCCCATTAGCCTTTACAACCCAAAAGAGGACGTGAGGCTAATACCATCTTCTTTCCCCCAGGTGCACGCGCGGCAGGCTCATGCACCTGCTCCCGCGCCAAAGAAGAAAACCAAGTTTCGGGAGAGAAGTGTTCATGCGGGTTGAGGTCGAAAGGTAAGCTTTCTCCACCTGTGTCTCGCCACACCATTCCTAGTCGTACAGAATATTGGTTTAACGATGTTTGTATTTAGGTGCCTGTACATGCGGTGGCCATTTGGCACCTGCTGGAGCACCTGAGAAGTCGAACGATAACGAGATTGATTTCACTTCTAAGAAGTAGAGGGAATGGATGAGAGGTGTGCGATTGAAGACGCCGTCGATCAGTGCTTACTTAACTTAATTTGAGGAAATGGCAAAGCGTCCGTGCGGATAGGCAAGACTTTGATCCGCTAGAGGTGGCTATATAGCAACACAGCTGATAATGAGAACAATATTCACGCAGGAGATTATAATCCTACCTGTTGTGGTCGGAAACCAACAACAATAGCCTGGGTGTACCTGGCAATTCATTCGGTCGGATACCATAATGTTTTGCGCTTGCAGATTGAGATTGCCAACGAAACCAATTTCTGTTTTTATTCACCAAGCAAGCGGAACTTGTACACATCGCCACTTTTGCTTCTCCCTTGTCTCCTCCTTGTGTTCCTTTCTGGTAGCATATAGTAGATGTTCTGTCTAATCGACATACCACTCACTTCCGCTCGCACTCATCTTTGTCCCTCTATTTTTCGAAAGCTCCATACGCATGACAGTATACTATATTATAACCAACTATCCTTCATCTCCTCCTCAACCCGATGCTAAAAGCTCTGCTCTGCATAGATACTAATAGATTAAGCTAAAACATATGCAGATGATCTTGTGAATTGAAAGTCTCAAGCAGTAAAGATATCTCTCGGAAAAGCAGCAGAAGCAGCAACAGAAGAAGGAGAAGAAAGAAGATAGTCACGGGATAGTGAAGAAATGGAAAGGGAAGGAAAGCGAAGCCTGATGGAATGAATAGTACTAAGATAACTCCCAATGTTATTCTACTCCGTCTACTAATACTCAGTCTTGGTTCTTCGCTTTGGTCCATGATTCTTCCGTCCAGCTGCATCCGACAAGCAGCATTGCGTGATGAGCTCACAATCCTTCTTCCTTAACTGTTCCGAGCAGCCAACAGCCGCACGTGACTTGTACTTGGTATGGTACATGTTTTTAGCCGCCAACTTCAGCTACGCTGTTGCGCCATCTCTTCGAACTTGACGCACGACCTCTCTACGCGTCTGAGTTCGGGGGATTTTTATCATGGCCGAGCTGGCTTTGCTTGGTCACGCTGGCAATCTAATCCTTCGCTTGTGCGGAGCAGATATACAAGTTCATCAAGGATGTAGGAGTCGTGGATAAGAGCATTGAAGACCAAAGCATGAAGTAAGGCAGACCAAGATCAATTCCACTGTCATCCAAGACCATCTCCAGAGCAGTCGTTTCGGCGCGTTTCAGCATGGCGCTATGCAACAGCACGCTCTGGATTCTCTCACTGCGTGCGACAAGACGCTTGAAGAGTTTAACACAAAACTGCAAGGCCTAAGAACCACAAAGGATGGAAAATCTATTGTAGCTGACATGAAGAAACAATTCAGCTTGACGTTCAAGAAAGATGACATCGAAAAGCTTCGTCGTTGACTACATGCCCACAATACTGGCTTACAGATTCTTCTTAGTACGATTGGTATCCACGTCTCGAGCTTTGGGACGGAGATAATTCTCGACAGTATTGCTCCTGATCTTCGCACGCTGACCAACCTTGTCGTTGATATGCGAGCGGATGTGAAGGGTCTTCGTGCCGTGGAACATCATGCCGATCTACTCATTACGTCAAGTGTCAACCTCGAGACAATGGCAACCACTACTATTGATACCACTTCCATGATTGTTGCATTGGATGCATCCAGCAATTTCGAGGACGGACGATCCGATCAGATCTAACCTGAATCCAGACCAAGTACGTGGTATAGTCAAAGACCACTATCAATAAGCACCAGTATGACAGCGTCTCCTTATGGCACTCGACCTCACGCTGAATCTCGACCGTTGATTCGCTTCTCACAAGCAGGGGCAACAAGGATTGCTTCTACAAAGAACGCAAGTTCTGTCGCCAGCTTTCGCCGTGCTCCGCTGAACCGCCAGGATAGCTTGGACGCTGCAGAGGAGTTTGAACTTCAGAAGATGGCCAGCTATATCAAGCTTGGTGAATCTGCGTTCGACGACAAAGAATACGTTAAGGCCGAGACATGGCTTGCAAAAGCATGTGCTCAGCCGAAGCTACTTGCCCGCTTCTCGAACGAACCGAAAAGGAAGAATGTGACACACAAATTGGCTATAGCTGTCCTTAGACAGGGTCGCCCAATTGAAACTATAGAGATTTGCAAGACTGTGCTGCAAATGCAAAGTCTTAACACCGATGAGGATCGATTGCTTGTTCTGTCAGTCGCATTGACTTCGGCACAAGCGTTGCTCCTACAAGAAGATCTAGAATAAGCCTCCCGTAAATGCTTTGATAGCATGGTGGGTCTGCGTCGACTACTCGACGATGCGCCTGAAACCGCCTCAACATATTATGCTGCTTTAGCGCTTGGGCGTAAGATTTGTGAGCTCCAAGGGGACGCATCCGACGCAACTGTGTACGCAGGTTGGATTTCAGCGGGCTTCCAAGAGCCTGAGTTTCAACTTCCGCCACCGCAGACCCCACCATCTCAACCCCCACCATCTCCGCCATCACTATCGCCAATTAGTCAGAGCTCAACAGTAGTTGCTGACCCAATTTCCACAATAAGTACTCATGTTAGTGTTCCCGCCACGACTTCAAGATTCTCTATCAACAGGAAGCCATTGGCTCAGCGTAGTGAGATCGTTCTTGTAGCTCCGAACCAGGATGAGGACAACCAAAACACCTCAACAACGCAATCAACCTCAACAATGCTGTTCGAGAGCTTGGGTGTATCGGTCAGACCGACTGATGCCGCATCACGAAAATCTTCAAGCACGTCCGCGCCTGTATTGTCAACCACGACATCCACGAAAGACTGCAAAGTTGACCCAGAAATGACTATGAAAGAGATGAGCTCGACAGAATCATTAGAGCTAAATCCTATCCATGGGGAGGATGACCACAATCGAAGCAATTCGGACACCTCGCAGGTCCTTCATGGCTCGCTTGCCACTAGAGGAACTACAGTAGTTGGAGAAGTAACAACAGGTAGCCTTGGAGACCTCCAAAAGTCTATACCCGCTCATTATCAAAAAGAGCCATTCTCGCCACCAGAAGTCTTAGCCATGTATGCTGCGCCATACAACATGATCGTTCGTCTGCAGGAACCGACAGAAAATTTAAAAGATCCAGGTTTCCCCTTTCCACCACCGAGGCGGTATGGTGGGGGCGAATGAAAGTCATTCCGGCATGCAATGTTGAAAGACTTCGACAGTCAGTTGTGGAACTGGATCTGGCTTGATCAGGTCAGCAAAGGGACCATACGGAGTTGTCTATCTCGTAACATGTGGGCTGCTGCGGCAGGTGACATCTACACCTTAAAGGACGGGTTCGATCCTTCGATGCATTCCTTCAGCAAAAAAAGACCCGAGGATCCTGAAACGTGCGTGCTTGCTCTCTACGTTGCAGCACCTTTCGATCGAACTGACGTCGTCAGATATCTGCTTTCGGAGCGGTATTATTCCATGTTAGTCAGTGAAATCAAGCATTCGCGCCGCGATATGGATACATTCTATTATCCCAGGTTCGACAAGGATATCAAGTCTTCGCTCGATCCTGAAGGTCGATCACCTCTGCACATTGCCATAAAACTGAAAAGGCCCAAGGTCGTGAGCATGCTACTGCAGCACGGTGCTCCAATCAGTTCTCGCTGGAGACACGACTCGCGAAGCTATCTGGAGCGCGCAATTATCTCAGGTAACGAAGAGATCGTACAGTCATTGCTTGACCATGGCGCCTCCCCAAGCGATCCATGCTCAGCTTCTGGCGAAGATTTCCCAATACATATTGCTGTCAAAGCCGCAGCACCATCCATGGTCTCTGCGTGAGTGGACGCTGGTGCAGATGTGGACGCAAGGCAGGGGTCTGCAGCAGGAGCCACCTCGCTCTACCTTGCTGTTGGTATAAAGTCTGCATCTATGGTTCGGCGCCTCCTGGAACTTGGTGCTTCTCCCAACGTGTGTAATACGAACGGTCTTTCACCACTTCATCTTGCGGCCGCACTGGGCAACGATGTGATAGTCAGTAGCCTGCTTACTAGCCGTGCTAGTATAAAATTCCAAAACTCTGAGAAATGCTCACCAATGCACTTTGCGGGTGCGTTCAACCATCCTCGAACCATTCAAATACTGTATGATGCCGTAGCATCTGTTGATTGTCAGGATGCCATTCTTGCCACCCCCTTACATTACGCATCGAAGCACGGTGCGCGAGGAGCCATTCAAGCGTTACTGTTATGCAAAGCGAATCTTCATGCCCTGGACAATTCATCTCGTTCGATTATCCACTATAGTGCTATTGACACAACAAAAAACCAGGGCCAGTCCACCACCGACCGAGCAATGAAAACGCTGACCATGCTGCTTTCACTCGAGTGGGGCTATAAGGACATTGGAGGGTTTCCATTACTAGAGAATGCAGTCCGGCGCAGTACTTTTGAACTTGTGAACAAACTCCTCCTTGCTGGAGTCTGCGATGATGCTTGTGTCGGCGCTCTGAACTCCGAAGGCAAGACTCTAGTGCATATCTGGATCGATCGCATCCACGATCGCTCACTCACTAGAGGACATTGGTCGGGCTTTGACGCGCAGTTTGACGATGACCTTTGGTCCATGCTGAAAACGCTCCTTGAGCATGGAGCCTCGCCCAATGCACATACACAGGACGGCTTGGGCCAAACACCATTGCATCTCCTACTTGATCTACGTCGTTCAGCCCTAGCGGCGGAATACAGTCCAGCACGTTCCGATCATTTCTGCAGAGCTTTAGAGCTATTATTGATGTACGGCGCTGATCCCCAAGCTCTGGATGCAGCCAACCAAATCCCCGTACTTATCTGGTCGGACGATGCTGATATAAAATCTTGGCTAAAGGCGTGTAAAGTGCACCAGTGGAGGACTTTCGAGTTATTTGGCGACAAAGAGGGGAAGATCCTAAAAGAGCGGTTGAGGAAACTACTGCAGCCATGCGCGGCAGAACGACCCTAGTTTCACCCTGATAGCCTTCTTCGACGTCGTCAAGGTCGTTCTTGACTCTAGCTTCGTAGGCAACCGTGAAGAGTTTTCCCAGTGAGTTATACAAGGTTAGCCCATCTTGATCTTGCTCTACAAACAAGATATAAATCGATTCTGAAGGATGACTAATACAGAAGAGGGTATTTCTTCTGCAGGAAGAGTGGAGTATCATGTGTTCTTTTCGATTAGAGGAAAAGGAGTTTACTCGACATGAGGTGATCTTTATATTATGTATTTACTCCAGCATGCAGAAGCTCTAACTGTAGCATCTCTCTTTTGTTTTCGGAATATGTTCGAGCATGAGGAAGTTGAAGCGCACTCTTCAACAAGTCCTTTGGGAGCGAGGGCTGAGAACAATGGTACGGTATGGACTCCTCGCTAAGTACACCGAGGTCGGCTACCTTCTCGATGCTGCTTATTCTTGTATCTTCTTCATGTTCGCTTGGCATCGCTGAACAAAAAAGAGCACATGCTTGCAGACCCACAACCTTGTTATGGCACTCAGTACGAATACCTGAAGAAGGAGTTCTCTTTATCGGTTAGATCACGAAAACTCGCAAGATCCCGTGCCTCGTAATCTTCTATATTAATGCTAGCATCCGCGCAAGCAGTCTCCTTTTTCTTGTTTAAGTAGGCCATGTAAACGGCAAAACCCAGAAGGGCAACGACTTCCACACAGTAAGCCGTTAGCATTGCTACTATACCAGATGAGTAAACAGGTGCCTCCTTCGCCCTGAATGCAAAGGGACCTGCTATATTGCCCAGACAATATGAAACGAAGAAGAGAGCATTTGTTATAGTGCGTTTCATTGAGCCATCGGTATTTGCTGTGATGAGCGACATGATCATGGCGAAGGAGGCCGTGTACATACTCGTGAGCTAGGAAGTGTCAGGATCTCTTCCATTGAAGACAACAGGTAATGAAACTTACCCAGCAGCAGGCTAGCAGGCTACCGGTCTTATAGCGAGGTAAAGTATGTATTCCAGCTGCTCCAGCAATAGCAGGCAGGACGTATGGCGTCGCAACAATGCATGTCTTTTGTCCAGGGAGCCAGCGCTGAACATACATGGCGGAGAGATTGGCGAAGAGGATGATAAACCGTACGGGATTTGCAGGAGTGTAGTCTTCAGGCTGGAATACCCGAACCCTGGCAATCCTGTGTAAGTCATATGTCCGCAACTGTATCGTCATTCTTATCTTTGATAATCAACGACCCAAAGTTACTAGCAGCCCCATTCATGACTTGTGTGGAAAGGCCAAAGAGAAAGAAGAACCATGTCTTGGGTCCTAGTAATGCTTGGACAATCTGGTAGCGCTTGATCGTCGTGTTCTTGATTCCAGTCTGATTCCCGCGAAGTCTTTCGACGGCAAGTCTCTTCTCGGCAAGAACATATAGCCAAACTATAAACACGCGGAAAAGCCTGGTGGTCATCTCAGACGGTCACGAATCCGGCAGTCGACTTCGTGCCCCTCACCTGCGTTAGACCAGATCAGAGTATCCTCGGAACAGTTGCGCGCAATTTAGACATAATGGTAGACATGGAAGCCCGCCTTGTGGGCTCGGTTGCGGAAAAGCAGCAGAATCCGAATGCTCTATTCCGAGCACATTCTCTTGGCATATATATCCATTCCTGTGGCATCGGAAATAAAACATGGTATGGGTGAAGTGGGCGTCTATATACATATCTATAGCCTACATTGACCGGGGCGATTACAGCACGTGTGTGCATTGCAGATCTTGGATATGCCTCTAGATAGACCTGCCTTCGACTCTCTTCCTCTAGCTAAAGATGGTCCTCATGGCAATGCATGGAGTCTCTTTGCCGAAAACGATGAGCTTGGAATGCTGAATCTGCTGACACCAGCGACGACAAGCGCAGCAGCGCAAGAGATCAAAGACGGAATCAGGGTCTCTATAGATTGGCCTCTTGATCGAATCAGCCAATCTATGTTTGGCCGAGCTCGATTCGCTCATCATATCAAGAACAAAGCACCACGATCAGTGAACGACGATACACTCACGTTCGATACTCAGATCAGCTCCCAGTGGGACGGGTTCAGGCATTATGGATGTCAGGAGGAGAAGCTCTACTTCAACGGTCGAACGCTGGAAGACATAACTGATACAAAGAAGAATGGCATACACGGTACGTCCGACCAAATACCGCAGTTTCCATTCAAGTACTGATCTTTCTTAGTCTGGGTGCAGAACGGAGGCATCGTCGGTCGTGGAGTTTTACTAAATTTTCGAGCATGGACGGAGACTCAGGATGCCAAAGCTCCTTGTTTTGAGACCACTGCAATCACTGTGGAAACGCTTCAGGACGTGGCTGCGGTGATATCCTGCTTATCCGCAGTGGCTGGATACAAGCATATAATCGACTATCTGACGATGAGTGTCGGGAGCTCGCTGAAAGGACGAATCCGCCCGCTATCGGAGTAGAGTCTTCCGAGAAGTCCTTGCGATGGTTGTGGGATCATGGCTTTGCAGCTGTTGGGGGAGATGCACCGAGTTTTGAAGCATGGCCGTGTCAGGATAAGAATTTCTGGATGCACGAATGGCTACTTGCTGGGTGGGGTTGTCCCATTGGTGAGCTCTTTGACCTGGAACGACTAAGCGAAGAGTGTCGAAAGCGGAAGAAGTGGTCATTCTTCTTCAGTTCGATACCGCTGAATGTGTGCGGAGGAGTTGCAAGTCCTCCCAATGGAGTCGCCATCTTGTAATTATACTTCCAATGAAACAAAATCTTCACCCAACCGAGACAGGAACAGTGTAGAGACCGGGATAAGTTATTGCCGCTCAACATGCTCATCACAAACTATTGCACCAACCCAAGAACATCTATCACTTCAGTTGAGCCTCCAAGCAGGGGATAAAGGAGCCAGAGTTGTAGCAAATACCAAGTCCTTGCGTAAACGCAGACTAAGCCGCCAGGTTAATACTGTCGAAAAATGTACGATCAGATGTACTGTTCTAGTTGAACCTATCATACAGTAAACTTTGTCTTGTTCGTCTCCGCCGCATCCAGTGCCGCTTTGCGTACTGCCTCCTGCCCAGCTTCGTCGAAGATATCGTAACCCCAATGCACTGGGAAGTTGAACCGCTTATGTCTTGAGAGGGAATCGAGCTTTGCCTTGGCATGAGCTGGAAGCTCCTTCACCTTCAGATTGCTGGCGATCCTTGCAGGGGTCACACTCTTTGGAAGCACGACATGGCCTCTCTGGATACCCCAACTGCCCAACGTGACACCAGGATCCATACCTATTTCCTTTGCAACCTCATGCACAAGAGGATCGTCCACAGTACGCGGCTCTCCTGATTGGTTGTTGCCTAGAGGCGAGTAGGCTTCGAGCACAATTCCATGCTTCTGACAGAATGTGAGGAGATCTGGCTGTTGCAGGTATGGATGAGCTTCTACCTGGTTGCAAGCAGGCACAACCTTGCTTCGTGCTAGCAGGTCCTCTAGGCGACGGATATTGAAGTTTGAGACACCAATGGCTCGAACTTTGCCCGCATCGAGTAGGGCCTCCATAGCCTTATAGGTGTCTACATAATCAATGTCTGCAAGCTTGAAGACACCATTAGAGTCCAACGGAAACCATTTCTCACTTGATTCAAATGCACTATCTACAGTCAGTACTGAGATCGAATAGCTCAATACCCTAGACTATAATAGACACTTACACAGGCCAGTGTATGAGGTACAGATCCAGGTAATCAGTCCCAATGTCTTTCAATGTCTTGTCAACTGCCGCCTCGACATCCTTTGCAGCGTGCTTAGTGTTCCAGAGCTTCCCTGTGATGAAAATATCCTCACGAGGCACACCAGACTTGCGTATACCGGCACCAACCTCTGTCTCGTTACGGTAGATGGCGGCACAATCAATATGGCGATAGCCTTCCCTCAGTGCAATTTCTACTGCTTGTTCGACCTCATTTGGCTTTGCCTGCCACGTTCCGAATCCCTTTGTATGTTAGCTCATTTGGTTATGCCTCCGCGACGTTGCAAACGTACCACAGCCGGGATTTTGGCCCCTGTGTTGAGCTTGAAGTAGTCCGGTAGTGTCATGATTGATTGATTTGAGCGCTAAAATGGTCGGTAGGCAGAGACAGAGAAGGAGCCATCATCGTTTATATTAGTGCTTTTCCGAACTTGTGATCAGATGACAGCCCTGCCTTTTTCCGCCGGAAATGCGGATTCCGAAAACCGGCTAGCCTTCTCACAATCTACAGTAAGCAGAATTTAGATGAATCCCAGAACAGGCCTAAACTTATCGGAGATGTATCCCATTTGCACAAGAGATTCCTTCCGGACTTCTACGCTTCCCCCTCTGCTGTTATGCCACAGAGAAAAGGAGACCCGATGAGCACCGAGATTCATTCGGACGCTGGCCAATTCGCAAACAAACGACGTAAGGTGACGAGAGGTAAGTGGTAGAGACCTATGGTAAGGACCAACGCTCACCACCTACAGCTTGCGATGAGTGCAAGGCAAAGAAGAGAAGATGCACTGGAGATGTGCCATGCACTCTATGTGTCGTTCATCACGCGGCTTGCACTTATCTTTCTCCATATAGTAGAGGTCGAGCAGTATCGCCTCCGCGTTCGGTCCGATTCAGCACGTATTCTGATACGCGCGCCGTCCAGGATACCTGTCTAGGTTCAGAAGATCTAACAGCCTCCCATAATTATTCCGATGACACTCAAGGACAGAAGCGACTTGAGCCATCGTCTTTCCATGAACTCTCGAGCGTTCCCGGTGCTGTTGACCAATCCCCTTCTACAGCTGCGTCCCACACTATACCTCATAATAGTCTCCAACCTACTCGCTCGCAGCAAAGCCTGGAACCGATCTGGAACAACTTTTCAGTCGAACGTCTTCGTATGTCCTCAACAACTGTACCTAATGCAGACATACAACTAGCTAGTGGAATTCCGTCTCGAGTTGGGAGCCCCGAACTTGGGACCACGGCCGCTGATGGGCAGTACCTAGGTCCTGCTTCGGTTCAGTCATTTTTACAAAGAGCTAGAAGGCGTCTTATCAATGCCTCTGATCAGAGTCACAATGCTAGAGAGAGTGATGTATCCTCGTCGATGACATCCATCTTCACTTTTGGTGATCCTCGCCTCCCTTCTGTGAGTTTTGAAACAGTAACGTTTCCAGACCCAGATTCATTAAGCCTGCTGATTGCCCGATACTTCGACTTTGCAGTGCCTACATACAGAGTCCTGCATCGACCTACAGTGGAAGTATGGTTTAAGAGAGTGCACAGCCTACAACTTAGTCAAAAGGCAATCCTGTATACGATGTTGGCACAAACGACGTTGGTCAATGCCCAGAGTACTACTGGCAATGCTGGGGAAACTGGCGAAGCATACTTCTCGGCAGCTGGCGCACTCCTGGCGAAGGAACATGGACAGCCTACCTTGGCTTCTATTCAGGCACGTTTTCTTGGTGTGCTATATCTCCTTAGCACCGCTCGTATCAATCAGGCATGGTTTCAACTTGGTATTGTTGTTCAGCTTATCGTCGCATTGGGTTTCCATCGTATCAGCCGGACACAGACCGCTCACTCAACAAGTATCATCGACGCTGAATGTCGCAAACGTATTCTTTGGTCAGCTTATACAGTCGACAAATATCTCAGTGTGATTCTTGGTCGTCCTCACCTGCTTCAAGCCGAGGAAACTGACCAGGACTTGCCACGATCGGTAAACGATGAAGATCTTAAAAAGGATACTATCCAGCTGCATGCGCGAAGGGACTGCCTGATGGAAGCACCGAGGCAACATATCATGCTAGCAAAGATTGTCGAAAGGATAACGAAGCAACAGTATACAATCAAGAGGATGCGCAGACAAGATCTGATTGATACGGCAACAGCATTGAACACAGAGGTCTCGCATTGGCAGCAGGGTCTGCCTGCGTTGCTCTCTGGTGCCATCCATCCATCCAGCCTGATACCAATATTTCAGCGTCAACTCGAAGTTCTGCGTTTAGCCCGCGCTCATGCGATTATGCTTCTAAACAGGCCATTGTTGGCGAGGAATTATGCTAAACATCTATCGGAGCCATATGCATCACGCTACCAGGCAGCTGTGCTGGCATGCGTTCAAGCCGCAGAAGATGTGGTCGAGCTCATCCAGTCTTTCGTGTTAGAAGACCAGTTCTTTCCTGCTTTCTGGTATTCACAATATATTGCCTTTAATGCCATCAGCATTCTCTACATATTTGTGCTTCTCCATCGACAAAGCGCAGTTGGTTTGCCGTCATTGACATGGTCTGGCGATAGTGATTTGGCAATGGCGAATACTAATGGGAACACCTTCTTCGAGCGTGTTGTGGCTGGACATAGCCACCTCGCTCAAGCCTCGCGTAACAGCTCTGGGTCATCTCATCGATACCACATCGTCTTGGAAGAGCTTCGCGAGGAAGTGAAGCGGCAGATCTCGAAACCCACCCGTAAAGAACCCCGAGCTGTATCTGATCAATGAACAATTTTACTAAATTTAATCACAGTTACTTCAGAACTTGCTCTGGCCGAGCAATATGATGCCGATGGACAGGAAAGTTTTGGACTGGGCAACCAAGACCAGTCTCGTAGCGAATACCCAGGTATTCCCAGTGTCTTGCAGGACCACCTCTTGACCCCCGGCAGTCTAGACGTCTCAGCAGAACTCGCAGGGAGCGAAATTGACTTGGCCGACTTCGACTTCTGGCTGAGCCTAGATAGTCTACCTCTTTGTAAGTATAGCATGGCCTTGAAAATAGCAGACAATAATGTCTCGTAGACTGACCGACTTGTCTAGCGCACTTTGATGTTAATATCAATACTTAAGCGGGCCCTTAAGGCTGTCTTCGTCTAGTATTGAGGCGCAATCTCTCTATCTCGTACGAACATCCTTCAAAGCTCAAAAAGCTCAGATGTCAACGATACCATAACTGCCTAATAGTGTTAAAAAAGGCTGATCGTATGCTTGTTCTTTATAATCGACATCGTTATTTGTTAACCAGCTTTTATACAACCAGGAATAAGGCAATGACTTCTCATATTCCTTGCTCTGGAATACGTAGAGATTAAGCTATGGACGTGGCTGATGATATCGTCCTTGTCATACAACCATCGAAGCTATGCTATTTGAAATCTGGTTCATCCGAACGCTTCAGTAGAGATATTGGTACTGGGCCATACCATCTTGCTGCTCTTCTTTCTGTGCCTTCTTATTGAGCCTTCGCAAGTACAAGCCTAGACAAACCGCCAAAACCACGCCCCCAGCAGCGAATACAGAAAGAGTGATACCTCCGTGTATATAGTGAGGAGCATCCTTGTCAGGAAAGAAATAAGCACCAAAGCTGGAATAACACAGTCAACTTGTGTCCGTGATCAGAAAGGATCAAGTACTTACATATTGCTCGAATTACCACACATATTCACAAGAGCATAGACAATGGCTCTCTTGGTCCTCGTTCTAGACCATTTCTGTTAGCGTTAATCCGAAGGATGGCATCTTTCAATATGAGCTTACCTTGGTATAGTGCTTCCGATCCAAGATTGAACAACGTTGAAGGCCGAGTATGATCCTATGTACCGTCAGAACATAATGAAGAGGAGATTGCAATGACACGCACCAGCACACATCAAAAACATTCCTGGACAAAAGTCAGCATCACAACTTGATCTGGTGCCAAAATAGACTCACCAGTATATCCCACTGCCGTTGCATGAGAGGAGATGACCATGATGTTCCCAAGGATATCGACACTTAGCGGCCACATAATCAATATAGCACGCTTGCCAGTTCTAGCTGCAATCAGAGAATTACTAAACGAGGTAAAGAAACCAAAGAAGTAGACGGGCGCCGTAATGAGCAAAGTAACAGTAGTGCTGAAGCCGAGAGTCTTGACAATGCTTGGAAAAAGTAGGTCCAAGTCTGGGAGGAGAGTAGGCACATCCGAATCAGGACAAGAGCGTAAGTCTTGACGTCAGTAAAAGCCGCCCGAAGACCACTCTTGATCGAGCCATTCTCGTCGAACTCATTGTTGGCGGAAAGGGCAAGCCGATATTGTGCGAAGCGTTGCTCCTGCTCAGACAGCCATCTCTTTTGTCCTTGACCCGGGAAGTCCGGAAGTATGAAGAATGCAAAGACGCCGACCAAAATGGTTGCAGAACCTTCAATAATGTATAGCCATCTCCAACCAGCGATGCCCTGGAGACAGGTTACAGGTATTCGTATATGGCAGAATCTGGAAGACAGCTACATACCCCAGCGTCCTTCAGACCAGACAGGATGCCAGCAGCCAGCAAACCTCCGAAGCCGTTGGCGACAGTATTGCCTGCATACATGAAGGCTACTCTTGGAGCAAGCTCTTCAGGTTTGTACCAGCACGACAACATCAACCTGTATAAAAGGTCAATCATCGTACATGACGAATAAGAAGTTACTTACAAGGCGCCGGAGAAGAATGGAGACTCTGCAAAGCCCAGCAGAATTTTAACTGCCATAATGCCACCAAATGATTTGGTCAAACAAGTGCATAGCGAGATCAAACCCCATGTAATAATGGCACTTGGTAAATAATATGAAGGCTTGACCCGGGTGAGAATAATATTACTGGGGATCTGGCCTAGAAGATATCCGACAAACTATGCGGAGTGGTGTTAGATTGACATTGGGGCGAGTTGTAGAAGCTTGGAGAGCACTAACCAGGATAGACACAACTGTCTGATATTGTACTGATGTGAGGTGCAAGTCCTTAGTGAGAGTGCCTAGCTTCGCGTTTGAGATGTTACTGCGATCCAAGATGTTGAAATGAACAAGAAGAAGAGTGGAAGGCAAAGATGAGTATCAATCTTCCACAATACTAGGCAGCATTACTATCAGACGCTTCTGGACTCTGTGGACTTGGTGACTCACATTTTCTCTCTAGCTTTTTCATCGCGTCTTTGCTTAGGCCTTCGAAGCTCTCATTATTCATGCCTTTATCCTCTAGGGTAGTCCCGCCAGTAATACCGGCATGCTCGATGGCATTCGCGCCATACTCGAAGCTGCTCTTGCGTGGAGACAGTTCATACTGCCCAGCAGGAGCATCGGACGAAGTCATTATGTTTGAGATTCGAATGTTGTATGTTGTTGACTGTCTACATCGACCTTGAGAGTTTAAGTCAAATGAGCAGTCATACTAATCATTACTTTCTATATTGTTACCCTCTGGTTTCGTGTCAATATATCCGTGCTTAGCTGCATATCGTCTCTATACAGATAAGGTTATGTGAGCGAAATCCGCAACATCCTTAGAGACGAAATTGCTTATCCAGGCGTGAGATGTCTCTTGTCCGATGGTAGTCTTAAACTGGAGTTTTCCGTTAAAGTAACCGGAAACCTTCCCAATTGCTTATTTCGCCATAACGTTCCCGGAAATCCTAGGAAAAGGCAAAATCCGGGATTGAGTCCCATTTTCTAGTAAGAAAACCCCTCTTATTTATCCGGAAGATGACGGATTTCTATAGTCCTCCCACCCTGTCTTGCAGTCGCATTACGGCATTGTGCTTGATATAAATCATGCATCGCCTCAAATGTCACCGTAAGTAGTCATACCATTCAGACGTATTGTACATGGCTATACTCACATCCACATCGTTCAGGGAACACCTGGCACAGCCAGTGAAGCTACCACAGATCACTACCAAACCAGATTCGGCGACGACCATCGCAACAATCGATGATTTAGTGCGTCAAAGAGCAGCAGAACCACAGGGCAAACTACCTATCGTTGGATACCCTGCTTCTGCCACTGACTATGTTGACTATAGTCCCTTTCTGGTATGCCCCATTTGCAAGTACTCCCGTTGAAACATTGTCATATACTGAATCCTGTAGCTTGATCAATATGTGGCTCGAGCTGCGGAACACTATTCAAGGATCATCCCATGGAGGCATTCATCAAGTGATCCGGTTCATGTTGTAGGTCTGTTAGGTCTATCCAACCTGGAATACTTGATCACACTTCTTGCCGTCTCTCGTCTTGGGCATACTGTACTCTTCTTGTCGACTAGAATATCAGACGAAGCTTACAGCTCTCTACTGAGTGCTACAAAGGCGACAACACTGCTATACGGTCCCTCATTTACTGCGGCAATCCAGACGGTGGCGAAACAATCTGAACATCTCAGAATTGACACAATATGCAATACCTCCGACTTCGATCACGGTCCAAGACCTCTAGAGCCCTTGCGACACCTCGACCCAGTCAGAGAAGCTAGCAATATCTCCTGGATTATGTAAGCTGATCGTTTTGTTATATTGTTTGACCTACGAGACAAAGTGCTTCAGGCTGATGATATACAGACATTCAAGTGGAAGTACTGGACTGCCCAAACCCATATATCAAACGCATTCAGCCGCACTTGGTAATTATGCGACGAACTTCAATCTTCGCGGCTTCATCACCCTTCCGTTATTTCATGCGCACGGAATCAGCTGCCTGTTTCGTGCGATTCATTCTCGGAAGCAGATCTATCTATACGGTGCGAATTTGCCACTCACAGCAAGCCACCTCATCACCACTTTGAAGGAGAGAGACATTGGCATCTTCTATGGCGTACCATACGCGCTCAAGCTACTTAGTGAGCACGAAGAAGGCATCCAGTTGCTGGCAAGTTTGGAGCTTGTTATGTTTGGCGGATCGGCCTGCCCAAAGCCTATAGGTGATAAGCTAGTCTCGCAAGGAGTTCAGCTCATATCGCATTATGGTAGGTATTCTTTATACATAATTGAGGTGAACACCACGACTGACCAGGTTCACAGGTACGACGGAGACGGGTCAGCTCATGACCTCTTTTCGACCACGAGAAGACAAGGCGTGGGATTATGTGCGTCCTACAGCGAAACTCGAACCATATTTGCGCTGGGAAGAGCGAGAACCCGGTATCTACGAGCTCTGTATTCTGGATGGATGGCCATCCAAAGTAGCGACAAATCGCCCAGACGGATCTTATGCTACCAAAGACTTGTTCGAGCGGCATCCGACTCTCAATGCTTGGAGATACTATGCACGCCTAGACGATACCCTTGTACTTGACAATGGAGAGAAAGCCAATCCTTTGACGCGAGAGGGAATCGCTCGCGAGAATCGCAATGTCGCGGAGGCCGTCGTGTTTGGTGACAACAAACCTCGGCTGGGTCTCTTCATCATTCCGTCCGTCAATGCTGAAGGCTTGACACTAGATCAGGTTATCGATTCTGTTTGGCCAGCTCTTGACAGGAGCAACTGGAACGAACCAGCGTATGCTCGCTTATCCCGCGACATGATCTTCTTTCTTCCTGCTAATACAGTCTATCGACGGACGGACAAGGGTACAGTTGTCAGAGCAGCTTTCTACCGTGACTTCAAGACACAAATAGAAGCGGCATACATGGAAGATGAGACTGCTGGCACACTTGCGCTAGAAGGTCAGGAACTCATTGACTTCTTGCGGTCGAGTAGCCTCAATATCGGTCTATTCGACAAGACAACGGAATTCACAGACGATAGCGACCTTTTCAGCCTCGGTGTAGATAGCCTCCAGTCGATTATGCTGAGGAAAGTGATTGTCAAGCACCTCAATGTTGGGACAAACCCACTCAGCACAAACTTCGTCTTTGAACATCCATCACTACGAGCTATGGCTACAGAACTGACTCGTCTGCGAACAGGCGTTGCAGCCCAGGTGGTGCCAATCGAGGATCGCATGTCAGCTCTCATCAAGAAGTACAGTCAGTTCGCCACACCTCAACAGAGACTTTCAACATCCGATCATGTTTCCCAACGTGAAAGCATTGTTCTCACGGGAGCAACAGGATCACTGGGTGCTCACATCGCTGCACATCTGGTGATGCTGCCCACAGTCGCTACAGTGTACTGTTTGGTACGAGCAAAGTCACCTCGTCAAGCTCGGACACGTGTGCGAAGGTCTCTACAAGAACGTCGAGTCTACCACACACTCTCTCCGTTGGCGCTCAGCAAGCTCGTAGCTCTTCCTGCTGAATTCGCTGAGCAGCACCTTGGTCTCAACGAAGAGACCTACCAGGAAATAGCTTCCCATCTTACAAATGTCATTCACTGCGCTTGGTCCGTGAACTTCAACTACAGTCTCGAGTCTTTCGAAAAAGACTGCATTGCTGGTGCTCGTCATCTCCTGGACCTCTGTCTCGGCTCTGGTCAATCCCAACCTGCCAAATTTGATTTTTGTTCGAGCGTCAGTGCAGTCGCCGCAACCCCTGGTGGTATTGCTCCGGAAGCTCTTCCTCCTTCTCTGTCCTGTGCACAGAACATGGGTTACGCACAATCCAAATTGGTTACAGAGCACATCTGTATGAATGCTGCATTGCAAACAGGTATCCGTGCCCGCGTCCTTCGGGTTGGACAGATTGTTGCAGATACGAAGCACGGTATCTGGAACGCCACCGAAGCTATCCCTCTTCTCTTCCAGTCCGCGTTGAGTACCGGCGCTCTACCAGCTCTTGACGAGAACCCTAGCTGGCTCCCAGTTGACACGGTGGCTCGAGCAATCACTGACATCGCCCTCGACCCGAGCTATCAAAGTGGCATCAACAACATTGTCAATCACAATACCTTCCACTGGACGCGAGATCTGCTCCCCAAGCTCCGCGCGTCAGGTCTCGCCTTCGAAATTGTGCCTCAACGAGAATGGCTTGCACGGCTGCGCTCTTCCGAGCCGGATCCAGCCCAGAATCCATCCATCAAGCTGCTGGACTTCTTCGCCGGAAAGTATGACCGTGACGACGCACGCCCCTCGCTCAAGTACGTATCTAGTACTGCGCAATCACTCTCACCGGCGCTTCGTGCAGCAACATCGCTGGACGCTGAGCTAGTTGTGAAATTTCTCAAGTACTTCTCGAAGGAATGCTGGAGTGCTACATCACCACCTGCAAAGCAGCCACAACATGTCCTCGTCTTTGCCGGGCCATGCGGCTCAGGCAAAACGACGGCTGCGCAGCATGTGACCTCGACATTGCAGATCCCCTTCGTCGAAGGTGACGAGCTGCACACAGCAGAGGCTGTGAAGGAAATGGGTGGTGGTCGGTCATTAGCAGACGAAGATCGCTGGGCCTGGCTTGCACGCATTAGAGAGGCGTCTCTCAGCTCCTTGCGTGTGGGGGAAGCAGGGGCTAGACCACAAGCTGTTGCAGTGACGTGCTCCGCACTGAAGTCCATATACCGTGACGATTTGAGGAAGTTAAATGAGGTGGATGGTGTACGAGTGTCCTTTGTTCTGCTTTCTGGTGCTGCGAAAGAACTCAGAGATAGAGTCACAGTCAGGCATGAGAAGGAAGGACATTACATGAAGGCAGACATGGTAGATTCACAGCTCGATGCATTGGAGGCTATTGGTGCTGGCGAGGTGGATGTCGTACCCATAGATGGCAGTCGGGGAAAGTCTGAGGTTGCAGAGGAGGTCGCTGACGTTCTGATGGATGTGCTGGGACATTGAGCTAGAATTTTGAGATTTGACACTGTAGCAGGGGATTCTGGCGTTATTGTTATATCATAAAGAGTGCTTACTCCAATGTGATCGGATTGCACCCGTTCCACATTTCGCATCCTAAAGATTCTAAAGATTACGCCTGAAGACATTAGTTGCATTGTACAGAGATTACGGTGTACAGGGTTCCTCGCCCCCAGAGTTCCGAGAACTCTGTGCACAATTCCTGTCTAGGGTTAAGTAACCCTTCATACAAATTAACTAGTATAGCTCAGTCTACTCGACGCAAAGAGTGCACTACATTCATCAACCTCGCCGTGGTAAAATTTGGTAACGGTGTGTCCTGTGTAACGGTTGAATATCACTAGATGAGGTGTTGTACTAAGGATTCCGCCTCTTTATGGTCCTGTTCCAGGCACGATATCACGCCTTTTCAGAGCTTCACGATTGCCTAATTGGAGCGACAGCGAGGTTGATGCGAATAATGCTAATACTTAGCTATATAGCCAGAAGAGCCTAGGCGGCGGGATATACAGCCTTCAATCCTTGTCAAATAGTAGAAATAGTAGTATCTGCTTGCCTTTTGAGGACATCCACCACCCTTTGCGTCCTCTCCGTGTCGTGGTTCATCCACCTCAATCTGCGACTGAAGCAAGCATCAGATTTACACTAACCCCAGACACTCCAAGCACCACCGCAATGAAGCCAGGCCTAAATCACAGCATATATCGCTGCCTCTTCTGCATTTTTCTCACCATCGACATATCCACACCTACAAAGTCAGCCGTCTTGTGCAAAATATCAATCTGGTGGCGATCCAACTCCATGTGCTCGGATTCCAAGCGATCTAGCTCCTTATTCTGGCGCTTAGTGTACCAGTTGAGAATTATTGCGCAAGTCATGGAGATGACCAGCGCGCCGATACTGATGCCGTTGGCAACACGATATTGTGGAGACTCGGACTCATAGTATGTAAAAGGGGTCCAGATACTGGCCGTGTTGGCAAAGGAGTTGATGAATGCGAATGCCGCAGAACGCTTTGCTGGCGGACGTGGAATGGCGTTGCTGATCCAGGCATACAAGATACCGTTCAAGGCGAAGATGAAAATCAGGCAGAAGAAGGAAAAGTAGCGTGCCCCAAACGACTCGGTCGTCATGAAGATGATGAAACCGATGAGGACGATTGGCTGAGGATACATCCAGAACCAAAAGCGGTGCTTGATCTTATCGGACACGATGGAATGGCCAAGTGACCAGATGACCATGAAAACGTATGGCGGTGCAACCAGGAGTAAGGATATGAAATGGGTATAACCGAGGGTGGCGGTTAGAGTTGGAAAGAAGTACTGGAAACCACCTGCTACTGCTATAGCGTGGTACATGATCGCGAAGAGGTAGGTTTTCGGATCTGCAAAGGCCATCTTCATGCCTTCAATCTGGCTTTTGCTGCCACCTTCGTCAACATCTGCCGAACCTGCATCAATTGCAAGACGCCGAATTGCTATAGCCTTTTTCTCGCCGTCGAGCGCTTTCCAGGTATTGGGGAAGTCGGGCAGAAATAGAATAACCAGTATCCCAACCTGAGAAAAGTCAGCAGACTGCAACCAGATTGTACATCAAGTCCATTGTGACGAGCAACTTACAAACATGGTGATAGATCCCTCAATGATGAAGAGCCATCTCCAGGCAGACTAGAGCGCATCAGCTTCTGACAGGAGTAGTGAAGAGTGATATATAGCAGGAGAATTATGAAGCCAGTTGAAAGAAGAAAAGCTTACCATTCCGCGTACTCCAGCCAAGCCTTTCAGGATACCAGCCGCAAGCAGACTGCCGAAGGCACCACTAAGCAAAGATCCGGAATAGAAGATAGCCATGCGGAGAGAAAGCTCGGTTTTGGTGTACCACTTGGAGAGGTAAAACAAAGCTCCTGCAAAGAAAGGCGCTTCTGATATTGCGACAGGTTAGCAATCGCCCAAGGTAACTATGGGGAGCGATATGCACTTACCAACCAGCCCGAGGACAAATCTGCATGCTACCAGGCCTCCGAAGCTATTGACCTGGCTCGTCAAGAGGGACACAAGCCCCCAAGAAGTGATGAAGAATCCGAGATACCAGCTTGGACGACCAGAGTAGTTGAGCAACATATTGGAGGGGACCTGCATGAGGACGTAACCGACGAACAGAATAGAGAGGCCGATTTGGTACTGATTGCCCTTCAGTTTAAGATCCTTTTGTAATCCCTGCAATCTTGCTGCAGCATAGTTGTTTCTGTAATCATGATCAGTCAAAAACATCACTCGATACGCCTCAAGACCAGAAGTCAGTATACCTGTCAATATAATTCATCAAATAGACTGTAATCATGAGCGGCAAGATCCTCAAATCCATGATCCGGACGAGCCTCTTCTCTATGGCTTTCTCTTCAGGCGTGAACTCTGTCAAGTGCTGCAGCTCGGCAGTAATGACTGGAGCAAGGTCCTGATCACTCGTCACATCCTCTTTATAGACGGTGCCGGTGGTAGCACCAGCCTTGCCTACCGCGATGCTATCATGTGAGGATGTGTTTCCGGACATTGTTCTTCGCTGATTTTGAGTGTCAAACGAATGATCGAAAGAAGACAGATGACTTATTGGATGAGATCAAGCATCCTCCAGCAATCATCTTAAGCATCCCCAAGCCAAGTCTTTGACGGAAATGTGTAAAGTGGGGAGAGCGGGGTAGATATGGGGGGTGGTTAATCTCCAGATTACCAAGCATTCATTTCCGTTCCGTATTACCTTCTCAGCTTTTCCACGCGGAACGGATGTGGCTTTGCCGAAATGCACAGTAATAAATCTTTTTGGTAATCCCCTCAGTACATGCGAAAAATGTAGGAAGAGTCAAGTTGAAGAATGAGAATGTCAAGAATGGTCCAGCGATTGACAGGCAAGACCATACTTATCACTGGAGCGTCTTCTGGTATTGGACGTGCAACTGCATTCGAGTTTGCTCGTGCTTGTCCTAAGGATTTGAAGATAATCCTTACAGCTCGTCGCATTGACACGCTAAAGAAGATCAAAGACGAGATAGAGAGAGAGGTAGGAAGCGGTGTACAGGTACTCCCGGTACAGCTTGATGTAAGCGATCCAACTCAGGTGCGCGAATTCGTGGACAAATTGCCTGCCGGTTTCAAAGAGGTTGATGTCCTAATCAACAATGCGTAAGTGTTTCAGCTCTCGTTGAACCAGAGGATGAGGAGGAGAAGGAAGAAATGTTGCCTCTTCGGCTTTATTGCTTGTGCATAGGGCTTCGTTCCATTGCTCGTTTGTGGCGCTTTTGCTCGGCCCCATGCCCTTCCAGTTCAGACTCACTGGGCGAGTTCTTTGAGCGATAGCTGTTGCAGCTCTCTGCACTAAGGAATGATATTCATGCTAATCCATATACAACCTTAGCGGACTGGTCAAAGGTGTTGCTCAAGCGCCTACAATTGCAGAAGAAGACATAGCCATCATGTTTGCGACAAATGTCACAGGTCTGATCAACATGACACAAGCAATCTTGCCAAGCATGCTCAAGCGCAACAATGGTGATGGTGCTGGTGACATTATAAACATTGGATCCATAGCAGGAAGGGAACCGTACATTGGCGGGGATATCTATTGTGCAACGAAAGCCGCCGTCCGCTCATTCACCGACAGTCTGCGAAAAGAAATGATCTCCAAGAGAATTCGCGTGATCGGAATCGACCCAGGCCAGGTTGAGACAGAGTTTTCGATCGTCAGGTTCGGTGGTGATAAGGCAAAAGCAGCCGCTGTATATGCGTAAGTGTATCTGTTGTTCTACCAACTTTACCCTTCCTCCGTTCTAATACTTAGAAAGTGGCTGTGAGCCATTGACACCAGAAGATGTTGCGGAAACGATTGTATATGCTGCTGGAAGACGTGAAAACGTGGTGGTTGCGGATACATTGCTCTTCCCTAATCATCAAGCTGCAGCGACTGTGATGCACAGGAAATCCTGATCGGAATGTAGGGGAAGAGCACGTATGTGAGTGGACGCGAATAGAAATAGATGATCTCATCAGATCAGACTTTCCGAAAAAAATGTATCAAGATTACCTAGTCCAGAATCAATCATTGACGCGAATTCCTCCCAATCCACAGGATTAGACAGAGGACTCATAGCAATATCGAGCGAATGAAACTCCCCTGTCGTGTTGATGTACTGCAGAGGATCGGTGAAATTGCTTCCGGACACTGCTCTAGCATGCATGTCATCGTTGACATTTTCGGATGTCGTCGTCGGCATCATTTGTGTCTGACGTAGAGTCTCTACACGCAACTCCTCCAGCACGAGGCAGTAGCGCTCAGACAGTGATCCTTTCTCCGCGATTGCTGAAAGGTGCGACTGGCATTTGCTTGCAGCCGTAAGGAAGCTGTTGTAGGTCTCTGGTAGCGATGATCTTTTCCTTATGGCATACATGTAAAGAACGATTGTAGCAGTAAAGGCGAAATACGCAGTGATCTATCATAGGTCAGGTGTGATACAAATGGCAGTCATGTAAACCATACCCAGAAAGCGCGGAACAATTGGTGGCGTTGTGCGATCTCATTGATCGTATTTACCGTGCTCATAGCTGCAGCGAGACAGTGTTGCACGCCGTCCTCGGTTTGCAACTCTTCCTCGCCCACGTTGACTCTGCCACCATGCTGCGATTGTCGCGCAAAGTTGTTGAGCAGTAATGGCCGATATACCAGGATGAGCGCATGCCAATGAGCGAGGTTAAGGACATTACGCTGTCTTTGATAGATGGGAAGGAGTAGCGAGGAGTTGATGTAGTCGTTATCGAGAAACTGAACGAGTTCGTTCCGCCAATTGGTCAGATCTTTTGACAGCTTCTGAATGAGTGTCGCACGTCTACTAGACGATATGGGCTTGATGGAGTAAATGTCATGCAACACTACGCTAATGATTCGAGCAAGCCTAACCACTTAGTTAGCTTTGTGGCCAAGAAGCAATGTGCGGCATGTCAAGCGCGTTTCGAGCGAGTAATAGCCGAATAAGACCAAGGGTGTCCAAAGGCTGACAATCCGAGAACAAGCGGGAAGTGCCAGAGTTATAGTATGAAGACTTTCAAGCATCTGACAAGTGAACCACGAAGGCATAAAGATCACTGTGCGAAGGTTTTCAAGGATGGTTCTGACCATGTTGATAGGCGGATGAAATGTCACAAAATTCGACAGTCGCTCTGATAGTCCATAACTTACCTGATATGCGCAATTGCAGCACGCATGACTGGCTGCCTTGTTACAGAGTATGATGCACTTCCGTCGGGTGATAGCTCATAGTCCTCGAGTATAGCAGGAAGTTCGGCATCAATGTCGTCGTCTTGAAATGATCGTGGTCTGCCCAGGGCACAGCTGAGAAACGTATCCAGGGTATATGCAGACCAGAAGGTCCGCTGTCGACATTCCGCCTCAATCTTTCCATCGTTGCTCGTGGTGTCTGCATGGCGATTCTTCCTGTTTAGACCGATAGCTAGCGCCAATCGTGATACCGTGCCGAACAGATTCCAACAATGATTTATACGAGATTGAGTTAATAAATAGCAACACTGCGTTAACCGTGCTTGCACACTGGTCAAGGACACTGAGCCTCTCTCCTTGTCGAGTTGGTTCTCTGCCGCCAGATAATACCGGGCACTGTACACAGTTCTTGTTTAGTAGATACCAACATAGTAGAGTGTAGCATCCCAGACAGCGTCTTTTGCAATACGAAACGTCCCGTAATACTTGTTTCTCCTCGACTCGTGGCATTGTGAGGAATGTCTTGCAGATGAAGGAAACGCTTACTCGAAGAGATTACGTCTTACAAGAGCGTATCTGAAGGATTGTGGAGAATAAAAATCAGAAAGGAAAAGGTCTTTCGCTGCTTCACTGACCTCAGATCTGATGGACCAGGTCTATCGTCATCAGGCATATACACCCTTGCCAGGGCAAATACCATGAAGAGCAATGCCAGTCTAGCAGGCGCAGTCTGCTTATCGCGCATGATACCGAGTGTGTCGTAGAATTCGAGGAACCATTTCTGAATAGTGGGTTGATGGAGGAAGCGGTATGTTGGCATGGCAAACTCAAAATACCGAGCAATAAGTCGTTGAGCGTCATGTTGTGGCAGCATCAAGCAAAACGACGGGTCGAACTCAGGCGGTTGTAGAGGAGCGTCACCGAATGTAAAGATACTGCCAGAATTAGAGAATGAGATAGCTTCATGAAGGCGATTCTGCACTTTGAGCAAGAACGACACCCCCGATGCAGGTCCGATGTAGTGTCCCTGCAAATCGGTTTGACATGGTTCAGGAGAAGGTTGCAGCGAAACAGAAGGCACCATGTTACTCAATGACGGATTGAGGCTCGTCAGTCCTGCCATTTGTGAAGTTTGCTCTGTGGTTGGCAACACAGGAAGTGCCTGCTTTGAGGACGGAGTGGTGCTAACAGGTGGAGCCATAGCATCACGTCCAGAAGGTGTCGAAGATACTCGGCCTCGTGCATACGCAGTGTCAAAAGTACAGCTAGCCGTGGCCTGGACACAGAGCTCACATGGACGTTTCCCGTCGCATTTAATCTTCCGCCTGCGTTAATCGTCAGTAATGTAAAGTAATCTCGCACAAAGCGGCCAAACAATTGCATCACTTTTTGCACCGGTCGCATGCCCGAGTGACCCTTTTCCTTTCACCACTGCTTCTCGGCTTCTTCTGGGCTCGAGGATTGTCGTCGTTGTCAGAGCCCGCCTCCATAGATGCTAGTCACTCAATCGAAGATGTCTTTTCCGTTCCGGCTGGAAGTAAGGAAGGATGACGGTTGCGACGAGGAAAATATGGACAGACACAACTCCGTTTTCGGAGAGGCGTCCGGTGTTTCCGACCTTCCATTAAGATTTACCTTGAACGGAACGGAATCCATTTTCAAGGGTAAAAACACCCTTCCGTTTGACTGAAATATGGCTTCATTCCCAGCTCGCCTGTCCCATACTAGCAGCAAGATATCGCTAATTGCAGTCGACGTCGCCTCTCCAACTCTCAAGATTAACAACAATCCAAGTAATGGCGCCACATGCTGAGCTGACAAACGGAAATGGCCATGGCACATCTACCACGACAACGTCTCGCAGAGTACCGCCTGCTGGCGTGTGGGCACCAGCATGCACTTTCTTCGACCACAGCACTGATACCTTGGACACGGCGTCACAAGCAAAGTATTACCAATACATGTCCAAGACTGGACTTACTGGACTTGTCGTACTCGGCACAAACTCAGAGACATTCCTTTTGACACGAGAGGAACGCAAAATCCTTCTCGAAACCGCTCGTGAAGCTTGTGGACCATCGTATCCCATCATGGCTGGTGTGAGTGGGCACTCAGTCAAACAGGTCTTGGAGTATATCCAGGACGCAGTCGAGGCTGGTGCCGATTATGCTTTACTCTTACCGCCAGCCTACTTTGGGAAGCAAACCACACCGGCTGTGATTGACAGCTTCTTTGATGATGTAGCAACACGCAGTCCTCTTCCTATCGTCATCTACAATTTTCCCGCTGTTTGTAATGGTATCGATTTAGATTCGGCGACCATAACGAGCCTGGCCAGAAAACATAAAAATATCGTTGGGGTGAAGCTTACTTGTGGTGCTGTGGCTAAAATCACTCGTCTGTCTGCCGAGTTTTCGTCAGAGGAGTTTGCTGTATATGGGGGACAGGCAGATTTCCTCGTTGGTGCTATGGCTTCTGGCGCTGCAGGAACTGTGGCTGGGTTTGCAAATGTGTTCCCGAAGACCATTGTGCACATCTATAATCTGTACAAGACAGGGCAGTTCCAAGAAGCTTTGGAGCTGCATAAAAAGGCAGCACTTGCGGAACAGTGTTGCAAATCTGGCATCGCCGCTGTGAAATATGCTGTTGCTATGCACACTGCTCCAGCCGCAGGAATAGAAAATGCGCTAGAGAAGCTGAAGCCGAGAAGACCGTACCCAGAGGTTACTGAGGCAGTAAGGAAGACCATGAACTTACAGCTTCAACCTCTTGTGGATATCGAAGCTGAACTCTAAGTTGAAGATGAGGACGATCAATCTCACGATACAGGACAAAGTCACGGGATTGCATGGTACATTTCTGCCAAGGTTATATAGCACATGTAGAGTTGAAACTTGACACTAAGATAGCTCGACGAACAAGCATTACTCTCTCAGAAGACTGTGACGAACATGCTTGACCGTGAAGTGTCTCGAAAATGTCTCGAGGATACGCTAGATTGTCCGAATGATGTGGTAATTTAGTATCTCGAATGAGATAGAGGACTTGCATCATGATAAAGGATAGGGACAAGATGAGCCACGGTGCGTCGACTGTCTTTTCAATGATGAGACCTACTTAGCCGCCAGTTTCACGCATACAGCGAATATCAAACGTGTTTACAGTTCTATGTTCGAATTTTGAATGCTCGCGTCATCAGTCTTCCATTTCAATTCTTGCATCATTATGCTACTATCACATTAAAATATTATCAATAACTTTTCTGGTCTCCGTCTACTGCCAGTCTCAGATGACGCCCCTGCTTCTCCTGAAACAAGCCTTTCCTGAGTGCATCCAGATAGAGCTCATATGCAGGGTAGTAAGCGTCGACAAAAGAGACAACTTCCTCGTCCGTCATGCCAGTACCCCTGATCTCTTGTAGCGCCCTTTCCTGCTGCAAACGCCATGCATACACAAACTTAGTATTCTCAGCATCTACATGGACAAAGACATCGAACATGTCCGTAATGGCTCCGTAATCTGCTAACTTGTTGTTGATGGATTGTAAATGTTCCAGCTTGTGGTACTGTAGAGTCGTACTCGGTGCTCTCCGTCTGGCCTCAATCTCGCTAGCCACCAACGGTCTGAAGCCTACGCACCAGCCTTCAAAGAGTACGACTTGAACTTCTCGCTCACCAGTGCTGTTTACTTCAACCCGGTACTGTTGGGGCTCTCTGTCACCTTGTCCAGAATGCGCCGCTTTGTTGTATTGAGGCACCCGGGTAGGCTCACTGTTGAGTAGTGTCATGAAGAAGTCTTGCAGCAGCTTGATGTCGTGAGTACCTACGTTGATTGTGAGTCTTGAGATTCTACACATATTATGGTCAGCGCACTGGGTAGCCGCCACGTACCAGGTTGGCCTCTCACTTGTACCAGCTTGTTATCTGGGTCCGATGCGGCTAGTGCTTCTTGGTCCTCTCGCCTCAGATAGAAGTCGTCTATACTCACGACCAAAGTCCGAAGACCTGCGTCTTCTTCCAAGGTCCTAGCAAGAGATTTGACAAGTATAGTCTTACCAACACCCTGTACGCCATTGAGACCAACGATGAACGGTTTAGTGGCATTCGTGGTCGAGTATTCTGCTCATAGATTCAAGATGAAGGGGACAACGACAGCAGACTTGTCGTCGATGAAAATGTGGTCACGGAGTTCTGCCATAATGTCTTGATCACTGCATATTGCGAGCGGTTTCGGTGAGTATGTTCGTTGCAGACGCGAGTGGGATGTATGTTAAGAGCTGGTTCGTGCTATAGGCGGAAAAGAATTGACGTGACAGAGACATGAAGAACCCCGGTCAATGATAGCAGAGATAGGCACTAAACGAAATCATTCACCTGCAACACTGCCAATCTGGAGATCCTATTCCCCACCATGCTCTTTCCGAATTCACTTGAGTTCAAACGGCTGGTATAGTGCATGGCGGAAAAGCGAGAGACCTCATTTTGTACTTTGTAGTCTCTTCGGAAAAGCGCCTTCTTTCCATTTCCACATCCCGTCTTGGCTTCCGTACAGTACATCCTTTTTCCGACGGATGTTCTAGCAAGCCGCCAATAACGATGCTACTGCAATCACCTTCGCCTTAAATACGTCTTCTACTGATGTGGCATATCGCTACAGGTGCATTATTGACTTTGACATGCTAAGTCTATCCAAGTAATGTCTCGAATCATCACCATCAAGAATGTCGTCATTACGCCAGTCGCCTTCCACGACATGCCACTGCTGAACAGCGTGGGTGTACACGAACCATTTGCTCTTCGCAGCATAATCGAGATCATCACGGACGACTACTATGGACTAGGCGAATCATATGGCGACTCTACACACTTGACTCGCCTGCAAAGAGTAGCAGATGAACTCAAAGGTGTTTCCGTATACGATACCAACTCCATATACCAAGTATGTATCGATACCCTAGCGGACGATACCACAACTGGTGGCGATGGCATGGCTGGGATGGTCACCACTGCCAGTGTTGCCGATAAGGTGTTTTCCCCGTTTGAAGTCGCGTGTCTGGATATTCAAGGCAAGGCGGCAGGAGTGCCGGTGAGTGAATTGCTTGGAGGTCGTGTCAGAGACAATGTGCAATTCTCAGCATATCTCTTCTACAAATGGGCTGGACACCCGGGCGAGCCACACGATGTCTATGGTGAAGCGCTAGATTCAGCTGGCCTTGTCAAGCAAGCTAAAACAATCATTGATGAGTACGGTTTCAAGGCCATCAAGCTCAAGGGTGGAGTTTTCCCGCCTGCGCAGGAAGTCGAAGCTATCAGAGAACTACACAAAGCCTTCCCAGGCATACCGTTGAGGCTCGATCCCAATGCTGCATGGACCGTGGACACATCCATCTGGGTGGCCGAAGAGCTAGACGGCATTGTCGAGTACCTGGAGGATCCTGCTCCTGACATTGAGGGTATGGCAGCAGTGGCCAAAAAGGCGTCAATGCCCCTGGCCACAAACATGGCCGTCGTTGCTTTCTCTCACCTCCCCTCTTCCATACTGCAAAACGCCGTGCAGGTGGTTCTCTCCGACCATCATTTCTGGGGCGGCCTGCGCAAGTCCCAAACACTTGCCTCCATCTGCTCAATCTGGGGAATGCGACTCTCCATGCACTCGAATAGCCACCTTGGAATATCACTCGCCGCCATGACACATTTAGCCAGCGCCACACCTAACCTGGACTACGCCTGCGACACCCACTGGCCTTGGAAACGCAAGGATGAAGACGTTGTCGTCGATGGTGCTCTGAAGTGGTCCGATGGGGGTGTGATTGTACCAAAAGCACCCGGACTGGGTGTAGAGCTTGACAGAGCAAAGCTGGCGAAGCTCCACAAGCAATATTTGGACTGCGGGCTACGGGAAAGAAATGATACGGCGTATATGAGGAAATTCAAGCCAGACTTTTCTAACCACATCCCGCGGTGGTGAGAAAGGCAGGAAGGAAATGCGTTGTGTGCATATAGCAATACGACTGCCCCTGCATCTTCGTGACTCTTGTCTGCAATGCTGCATATAGCCTGAGATAATTGAGGAAAAAGTAAACAATTAGCGAAACATGACGCCTGTTCACAAATAACAGTGAAGCCTACGGGCGTCCATCGAACTTCAATTACAGGGCGCCAGAATCAACAGGCTCTACAATTTGTGTTAGAAAGTGCCTTCTTGCATGCAATTTAAACAAGATGAATGCGTGAAAGTCGGATGTGGATCGCACATTGCCACCATGAATAGGGGCATTTGCATATACTTGTGAAAGGCTCAATGCACTAGCAGTCCAAAAGGTCATTGCCATTTCATGATATTCCCATAATTAAAGCAAAAGAAGTAGATAGCACACCACCAAAGGCAGCATAAAACCAGAGTACATGCTCCCCCAGTCTACTCGTTATCATTCTGCTTCTTCCTCTCATCAAACACCCTCAATGCCTCCTCAGCAGCCTTAACTCCACTAAGCGCCATAGCTCCAAAAGTAGGTCCCATCCTATTCGCGCCATCCCACTCACTCAACTCCATACCGCCAACGATAAGACCAGGAGCAACCTCACGGGTGCGTTTGACGATTGCGTCTTCGGCGCGTGTCATGTCGAGGCCGCGCATGCCGTTGAGCTTTTCGGTCACGCCCATGGTCACGAGACGCTTGACAGAGAAGGCGCCGAAGGGGCCGTCATGGCCACAGCAGCCGATGACGAGGGGGGCATTGATTGTGTTGGGGTCCATGCAGGATTCTATCGGCGAGGAGTGTTAGATATTGGTAGGGGGAAGGGTGTTGAGGGGAGACTTACGCGTGCCGTGGTTCAATGTGACCAGAGTCCAGTTGGCTGCGGAATGTGTTAGTGTGTGATTGGACTTAGGATTAGGCGGGCGAGGAGACTTACTGACAACACCAGCGATACGGACAGAGCCATCAGGCTGGGGACGAGTGATGAGATCTTCAACACATGTGGCATTAAAGAGCTTGATGTTAGGGAAGGCCAAGACCTTTGACATCAAGGTAGAGGTGAACAGGGCAGCATGCTTGACAACGACAAAGTCACCATCGTCCTCGTATGGAACCCCGATATCATCGAGGAAGACTTGAGCAGGCTAGTATTGTCTGTCAGCATGGCTAGCACGATGGCAAGTGAAAGATAAGTGGCAGACATACCTTGCGCATGACCATGGCGGAAAATAGCTGGCCACCGAGCCAAGCACCTCCACCAGGAGAGACTGAGGCTTCGATGATAGCGATCTTCAAGTCAGGACGGGCCTTGCCGAGGACGTAGGCGGTGGACAAGCCACAGCTTCCAGCACCTGAACCGAAGTTAGCTTCTCAAAGTTCATACTATTCGATAGCTTTGTTACTCACCAATAATGACAATGTCGCTCTCTGCATAGCTCTCCATATCCTTGAAGTAGCGGGTAGTCATAGCACGACTGACCTGACTCTCACGAATGGGAGCAAAGGTGAAGTCATCCCACTTGCCAAAGAGCTCATCAATAGTCTTAGCCTGAGCCTTTCCATTGACAGCTTGGGTTTGGACAGCCTTGGTCTTCTTCAAGTCGACCAGAGCAGGCTGAGTCACATGAGTCGCATAGGGCGACTCAGTGTACGTGGCAGCAGGAGGAGACCTAGACATGAGTATTAGGACATCTGCTTATAAGCAGTATATGTGGGACAGGAACGAAGAGCATGATCCTTTCGCTAGTATTATCTAGACAAAAATCAAGTTGTGACCGTATAATCTCAGAACGTCGTGACTGGCGAGTTTACTGTGTCATCTCATGCTACATGAAGCAGCATGGTGGATGGGCAGTGGACACGCAGCACTGAAGACGAACACCGGTTCATGCTTTGGCAGGTAGTTACCTGATTGCAGCTGGGCTTTGATAATTGTGTCTGGATGTTGCCAAGCGTGGAGGTCATGTCCTCCTCATCCTTGGGGTGAGGTTCACATTGTTGGAATGGTTTATGTACTGTGAACTTTATCAGCATCCTTGAAGATGACTCGAGAGTAGAAGGCATACTGTGTCGACTCGACTTGAGGAAGTTGGTATAGCAAGGGAAGAGCAGTAAAATTGGATAGAGATGGAGGAGGAAGAGGATGAAGAAGAAAAGGATGGGTGGTAGGCGACTTTATACAAATGGCAGCAGCATGGTCCACCAATTGATCGACAATAGAGGGGTGGAGGGGTAACACAAACAAGGTGCATACAATATTCAGCTAGTGGACCGTCCTAGCAAATCACATCCTTGACTTCTTGTGTCCAAATCAAACTTTTGGCCGAGCCGTGGCAATGTCTCGAGCACACCACGCGTCAAGTAGATAACAGGAGATTTCAGCAATGTGTATTGGCGGAGAGGTGTCCATTGAGTTGGTTGAGGTGAGTGCTCATAATTGCTTCCCGTTTACCCCATACATTGGTGCATTCGGACACCTAAGCACACCTGGGCACTTTGAGTGTCGTTAGTGTCTAGACAACACACCCGGCACACCTACACACCTCTTCCAACACTGCGCCGCACATTCGTGCAGCCAAAATCAATGATAAGGCACTGCAACCTTTCTCATACAGGCCGTGTTAACCGTGTCAATGTCGAACTATAACTGCTTACCGTGTACGGTGAGAAGTGTATATATCTGCAATACTGCTTCATTCACCAATTCCCGGCGACCGCAATGATCGTGTATTCTGCTTCTTTTCTTTCTCTCGTCATGTGATATTAGACCAAGCGCTTCTCGGATTGACGAATCTGTTCATGTGAACACCTTGAGATGATGATAGCATCGTCAATGGACAAAGATCGATGGCTGCTTTTCGTCCAAACTTGCACACTCTCCATGATGTTGACTTCAGTTTCTCAGCGCGGGCCAGCAGCATATCGCTGAGCTGTCCAGTTAGCACCATTTTCGTCGTATTCCTGCTTTGTGACAACAAGCTTCTTTAATCTGTCTGCATTACCAGCAAGTCGTGCACCACCAAGCCATGTAAAAGTGAGTGGACTATGAGACGTGTCAGCGTATAAGCAACCTATCAATTGCAAACTGAATGCAAGACTTACTCTTCAGGACTTCGCACTCGTAGCATACAATCTGCCGGTGTCAAAGACCTCAGTTCTCTCTCTAGTCTCTCAACAAATCCAGCTAGTTTCGCATTCCCACCTACTACAATGACATTTGCAAGCAACGCCGGCCAGAGCCCCGCTGGTAACGTGCTCAAGCTCTGCACAATGACTTCCGCCAGTCCTGCCTGAGGCATACCAATATCGGATGGCGTGAAGATCAACTCTGGTACCACGAAGCGCTCATTGCCTAGTGGAAAGAACTCTTCTCGTGATGCAGCACTGGCTGCTTGGCTCGCGGCATCCGGCCCAAACCGAGCCGCAGGTGTATTGCGTGCTGGGTCAAGAGGTCGAAGGTGGCCTCGAAAGGTGCTGAGGTAGTCTGGTAGAACATATTCTTGTACAATGCCGCTTCGTACTGTCTCTGTTGTTTGTTTCCTTAAGCTGCGATTGCCCTTCCATGCGACTTCTGTGTCATTTTTGAAATCTTGGGATACAAAGCATGCGTCTTCTTTGATTTGCGAGACTAGATAAGGGTCGTCCATAAGACCATAGTGACGTAGAGAGATGAGCTCTTTCAGATAGTTTGTAAGCTGCTTACCGCCTAGCTCGAGCCGTCGTATGGCGGAGTGGAGTGGTCGACCATAAATGATTGGTGTGACTGTTGTTTGTGTGTAGCCAGAGTCGACGACTAAGATGCATTCTGCAGGTAAGACGGAAGAAGGCTCATCGCCTGTCAGGGATGGTATGTCGTTGTAAGCATTCAATGCAGGGCCTAGCACAGACAATCAGCACCTCAACTATGAACAATGATGGAGTAGATTTAGTCGTTACACACCCACACAACGATACGCAGAAGCGAACCCAAGCTCTTCAAATACAATCTGATCACAGTTATGCTGAAGTGCTACAGGGCAATTGGGTGTTTCGGTCAGGATGAGATTGGTTTCGGAAGGATCACACTGCCAAAAAGCACAATATCAATAACATATTCTATACAAAGCAAATCACAAGGCGTGCTGCGCTGGCGAAGGGAAAGGCTAACATGTAGTTTTGCGTCGCTATTGAAGAAGGCCTGCTTCCATATGTCCATTTCTCCGTCCCAATTCACCACATAGCCTTTCTCAACAGGTCGTCGAAACGCCATCTCGGCGAAGTCTTTACAATCATCGAGCTGGTCGGCAATGTATACGCGTTGACTCCGAGCTCCTTCGCGACCTCGAGCGATGCAGTTGGGAATCACGCGACATTCCGCAGAGGTGGGATTGAGTGTCGCGAAACCTGCTTTGATTGTGTGACCTCCGTTATCGACGATGAGTGTCTTGGACGGGATCGCAGTAGAGGACGACCTCACCACGGCACGAGGCATTGTGGTGGGAGGGAAATGATATGGTGTCGTGTCGACGTCGCGTGGAGGATGGTGGTGAAGGTGAAGGGTTGGGAGTAGCTGTTTGTTCGTCTCGTCTTGTCCGATTCTGGACCCTTAATCTGGGTGGCGACCGAAGACAACTTCACCAGACTCAAGGGAAATCGAGTCACTCGAAAGAATGTCAAAAAATGCTAGCAAGAAGTACATTCTTCGCCTGGGCCTCGCCTGGGCGTAGCTGTGATATGATACTACTCTACTGCCAGTCGCCCACAGAGAATTAAGACATCAGAATCGCAAACCATAACATACACCAACGTATTACCTGACCATCCCCAATATCTCCAAAACTCGTCCTTGATTCTCCAGCTGCGACTCACCTCCACCCCAGATATCGGACATCGTATGCTCTGCAATTTCCTTCAGCGCTTCCTCATCCGTAATCCCAACCTCACTTAGTTTCGTCGGCATGCCCACGTCCTTGACAAAGCGCTCGACAGCATCAGCTGCTGTGTTCTCAGTCCAGTCGAGAACCTCGTTGAAGACCTTGAGAATTGCGTGATGGGCGTCGACGTCCCAGTGGGGACTGTCTGGGTGGGATGTTTCGTAGCGGAGGACGGGGGCGAGGCAGATGCAGGAGGTTTTGCCGTGGGGAACGCCGTGGGGGCCGAGTTGATGACCGATTACTGTTGGTCGTGCGTCAGTAAGTGCGAAAGGTGTGGCGAGTGCTGTTAGTGCGTGGGAGATGTGAGTGGTGCTGAGTGTGGGAAGTATGAGAACATGCTTCATGGGAGAAACGCTGCGAGATGAAAGAATGTACACGAGACATGGAAAAACGACCATGAGAAGGACCCAGATGGCTTCGAAAGCATATCAAGCCCGAAATAGCCTCTCTAGCACCTCTTTGACAATTCGAGATCGCGACTAGCAGCCTCTTGTCCTCAATTTCATCCCTCTCTTTATTTTAAGCTGCTTATACTCCATTAGACCACTCAAAAGTGCCCGTAGTCCTTTCACACAGTGATCTCTACACTCGTCACTAGCGCCAGAAGCCACAGAAATCTCGACACAATGATCAATAGCGCGGATACCGCTCATAATCCAGAGATCCGTTGGTGCAGTGCTCGCCACCCACGGATCAAGTAGTATCAGGTCAGGGGCGTGTGCATCCCTATCAAAAGCGCCGAAGATTAGGGTGCGGAGGCATGCGAATCCCCTCGATAACAATTGATACTATAGAACTAGGCTCGATTATTCCCGTCGCTATATGTTATAGTTCTTCTTATAAGAATCTTCCTCATGTCTAGGACAATACTATAGCTTACTTCGGGTGTGGAGAGTACTGCCGGCACCTTTAACTTGAAACTGCTCGCAGGGATACTGAGGTAACCCGTGGACGTTTTATTCTACCGCATGTACAACGCCGATACCGAGCTGCTCGGCCTTCGCGACGAAATAACAAAGTACGAAGTATACATGTGTAGAGATGGCCAGCATCATGACCTTTGCTTCATCTTCCTCCTCCTCTTATGCTGCTGGCCGTGCCTTCTTCACCGTGAATCTCGCCCTGCTGTCAACATTACCACGCTAAACTTGTGACGCTGTTGACCCCTCCTCGAGCACCACCACACACTTGCTTCTACAAATCACACATCATGAACAACAGTGCCACCACCCTCGCTTCCACAAACCTAGAGCTCAAGCCCGATCAAGACATCCACCCCGAAGAAAGAGAAGAGTACGAATCAACACCACACTCCTCCAGCAGCCTACCAGCAGATAAAGAAGCGTCAATAAAGCAAGAGGTTGATCATACAGCCGATACAGAGGCAGCAGTACCAGTGTCAAGAGTGCCAACGAGAGTGTCCATCAATGATGTAAAAGCTATACCGAATGGAGGACTGCTCGCATGGTTGCAGGTTCTAGGCGCATGGATGTTGTTTTTCGATACTTGGTAAGCAAGCAAGCAAGAGCTAGGATTCAATAAGCACAGCACAAGGAGCAGAGCAAGGCTAACATAAGATGTTGATATTCAGGGGCATCATCAACACATTTGGCGCCTATCAAACATACTACGAATCCACCTTCACCACCTCTACCTCCTCGGACATTTCCTGGATCGGGTCCGTGCAAGCATTTCTTTTACTCTTCGTCGGAGCCATGACAGGGCCTCTATACGACGCCGGTTATTTCAGAGAGTTACTACTATCGGGCTCCTTCCTCGTAGTGTTCGGCCAGATGATGCTTTCCCTCTGCCACACCTACTGGCAAGCCTTTCTAGCACAAGCAATCTGTATCGGTATTGGGACGGGATTACTCTTCGTACCCAGCGTGAGTATACTAAGTCAGTACTTTTCGACGCGAGTAGCCATTGCAGTTGGTCTTGCGGCGACGGGTAGTTCGATTGGGGGTGTGATCTATCCAATTGTGTTTCATCGATTACAGCCTACTGTCGGATTTGGCTGGGCGACAAGGGTGATTGGGTTCATGCAATTGGTGACGTTGGTGATTCCATGCACGGTGATGAAGGTGAGGATGTTGCCGGCTGCGAAGAGGAAGTTGTTCGATTGGGCTGCTTTCAAAGAAGTGCCGTATCTGTTATTCACGCTTGGAGGCACGATTGGTTTTGCTGGACTTTATAGTAGGTGTACCTGCAATTACGCCCGCATCCGTTCTGAAAACTAACGAAACTTAGTCCCCTTCTTCTACATCCAATACTTCTCCATCGTCACCGGAGCTACCGACGAAAACCTAGGCTTCTATTTATTAGCCATAATCAATTCCTCTTCCGTCTTCGGTCGCACTCTCCCCAACCTCTTCGCCGCCCGGCTCGGCGGTCTCAACATAATCACTCCCTGCGCCATGGTCACCGCACTACTAATCTGGATCCTACTCGCCGTAACCAACATGTCCGGCGTCGTAATCTTCTGCATTTTCTACGGCTTCTTCAGCGGGACATTCGTGTCGTTACCACCAAGCATTTTCGTCAGTTTGACAAAGAATCGCGCTCTAATAGGGACGCGGATGGGTATGGGGTTTGCATGCATGAGTTTTGGGGTGTTGGCTGGGACGCCGATTGCAGGAGCTATTCTGGGAGCTAATGTTGGGAATTTGCATTTTGATGCTACGTGGATTTTTGCCGCAGCGTGTGTGACCGTGGGGAGCTTGTTGTTTGTTGGGGCGAGGATTGCGGTGACGGGGTGGAAGGTGATGGTGAAAGCATGAGTGCTTGGATTTAGATGTGTTGCATATATCATGATTAATGAAGATAACTGCATGAAAGGAAGAACGGGCGAGAATGTGAAATGCGATTCTGTTCTACCTGCACAGTGCACAATATAGCGACACGATGGTGAGGTCATGGAGGACCATTATGTCACTGAGCATTGTCAGCATCGGGATGCCGGCAAGGTTTCACTTCTACATGCACAAGCAAGCTTCTGAAAGTGAGCATGACCTCGGGCATCTTCTTCGGTTTCGACTTCTGTAGGCATTTGCCCTTGTCGATGCTCTCTCTCTACCGTGTAGTCTCAATTGCATCCTATCGAGCCTATCACTCAACACCGCTCAGACCATCCATCTACTATGGGGCCGAAGACTTCGTCGCAGTGGACGGACTGCAGGATCGAGAGTTTCGCGTTAGGTACAACCAGTGCTATGAGTCGAGTAAAGCATTTCGCCGCTTATTCTTCGACCTAACTTTGTGGTGGAAGCTGGGTGTTTGCGTGTACATTGGCAGTCTGTCTGCTGTTGTTTGGACGTGCCCATTTCATATTGCGTTTGGACTTTCATTAGGCATACTGTTTTATTATATTGCTTTTTGGGCAGCAGGGACTTTTGCATGGGTGACTTATGAAATGGGACGACAATGGAAGGCATTCAAGACAGAACAGACAGTATAGAGCAGATAATTCATAATCATAATAACGACGATTTATATGGCAGTGTTTCACCTCATTCAAAGCTAGCATAGGGTACCAGGTATCTTCCTGCCTCTTCGCCCAAGACTAAACAAGAATAGGTTCAGTGGTGATATCGTAAGCGAGCTGATCAGCCTGTGCTTCCCAACACGATATGAGCGCACGACGACATCGTCCAGAGGGCGTTGTATAAAGTTCTATTCTCATACCATTCGTCTCTACAGTATGGTAAACAACCAATTGCAAAAAAGCAGGCCAGAGTATAGCTAAGCACCAATGCGTTCGATTTACAACAACCCTACAGATCATAGCGAACACCAGTGAATTCTCGTCGACGAACATTCCGGTCTCCACAGTAGACAGACAGATAGACAGACGACCTGATAGTGCCAAAATTGAACAATCTTTCGGTGATAAAGCCTCACACTTCCTCGCTCTTTCTGTCTTTCCCTTCCTCCTTCACTGCAGATTCACGTTCACCATGCGGAAAGGGTTCTTTTAACTTTTTCTAATCTGCATAAGGCCGATGAGTGACTCAACTTATTGATGTAATGTTGTGAAGGCGATCTATCAATAGTCTCAATAATCATAAAGGAAATACAATAGCATGTCCACTTCAAAAGAAAATCTTCTAGAGCGCGTAATAAACAACCCGCCGGACCTTCCGACGACTGTTCTCACGTTGGAGATCTGGACTTCGGCAGCACATTCTCTACTCCAGCAAACCTAAGCTCTTGTAGAGTCTCTTCCCATAGCCTATCGCTGATCCGACGTCCTTCATCAGTATACATTGTTACAGGCCATCTGCACGTGTCGAGGTTAGTGTCATATCAACTTGACAAGTACATCGAGTCTAAACTCACGATCTGATTATCCAGTCAGTGTATGAGCCGTGGCTTTCTTTACCAAGCACTAACGCCGAATGCACATATATCCTCGCTCCATCAGCTGTAGCGCGTCCAATGATGCCCTGTATAATAGCCAGGACCTGTTTTACAGCCCACGAGTCCACTTCTCGGAAGAAAGCAGTTCCCTTCGTAGCACCGGGATCGGTGCAGTTGATTACAGCATCATTAGCACTGATGGTTTCGGCCAGTCTTGCAACAAACATCATGATCAACAGCTTCGACTTGCTGTATTGCGACAACCCCTGTAACCTTTAGGTTGGTCTAGGGAATCAAGCAGGCTTCCCGTGCCAGGCATTTCCAGCTTGATAGGGATAGCGGCTTCAGAGTTGACAATCGACAAACGACCAGGCTCGGGCGAAGATGCCGTTGACTTCATCGTGGGAATGAGCAGGATTGCAAGCAGTGCAGTAGACAGGTAATTGACCTGCATAGTCATCTCATGCTGCGAGCCTTCCTCGACGCGCTCGAATTTCATCTTACTAAGCCCAGCATTGAGCACAGCGACATGAAGTCTGTCCAGCTCCCTCTCGCACCGCGCTGCAAAGGCTTGCACCGAACGCAAAGAGGCCATGTCGAGCTTCCATACCGTGATCTTCGTCTTGCTGCGAGGGAACTCGGCACGTAGGACTGCCGCCGCAGCCTCGCCCTTGTCTATTGACCGCACACCCATTATCACGAGGCCGGGTTCAAGCTTGAGAAAGTGTCGCACGCTGTCCAGACCGATACCAACATTCGAGCCGGTCACTAGAACCGTCTTCCCGGTTAAGGAGAGGTTTGCTGGGACTGGCGGCACGCTCGTAAAGACCTGTTTCCAGATAGTGTGAGCAAAGTTTGCCTGGAAAGATGCGTGCTTCTCCAAGTGGGCTGACATGGCGAGAAATGGTTGAATCGACGTGGGATAAGTTTCAGGTTATCTTATTTAGCGCTATCAAGTTGTAGTGAGAAATATGAAGACGTCCCGATGTTGCGTCTCGTCCTAGACTTGTGATAATGTGGAAAAGAGGTTGCGCAATGCGAGATATGTGGAATTCCATCCATATAGAAGGTTCAGGCATGCTTGCTCACGAAGTATGCTTTGTCAGCGCCTGTCTAAGGTTCTGCAACTGCGGATCTTTTGAAGCCCGACAATTTGTTACTGTTGTTGTCGTCGCTGTCGTGATTCTATCCCGTACGGCCGTAGAGACCACCGAACCGGACTTGTTTTACCATCTTTCTTATAAGTGAGAAAGGGCGACTTTCAGACCCAGGCATCACGGGCATCATTCGCGTCTGTACTGATAGGCAGTCGATTCATTATGATGGCGTTGAGTTTGTAAGGAGCGCATATTCTCCATAGCATGAAGTGACAGTGACAAGCGGACTTTCGACCTCCGCTGGGTAAAACAACGACGCCAACCTCAGTTCGTCCTCGTCATGAAGTGCTGTGATATACAGCAGGATTGGCTACAAAATTCAAACATACACTGCGCGTTGTTTCGTTGTGCCACACGATCTTACAGAAATCCTTGCACTGCAACAGCCAGATGTCATCTCGCACCATTACTGCCTGTTCTGTTTACACAGTCTGTCCCTGCCATATCCGTGAGCATTAAATGCTTGATGCGCCCAGTATGAATACGAAACGTAAATACAGCGAAAGAGGCTCTAACACCTGTCTTATGTGCAGGGTGAAGAAGTCCAAGGTCAGTCTGATGGATTATACATGAGCATTTGTCGCGATGCTGAATCCAAGGCAAGTGCGACGGACAACACCCATGTCAAATGTGCCAGAATCGCAACTTTGACTGCGAGTATGCTCAGAAGCGTCCTCGGGCGAGCTCATCCGTCATGAAAAATCCTGCTAACAGTGCTTTCAACCTAACCTCCACAGCCGTACGTCATTCTCAGACACCTCAGCGTAGTATCACGACAGACGCGCAGTCGGACTCTGGTAGCACTCTCCTGAGTCCGGCGATTTGCGACGAAACCGCTGGCGAAGGCGATGAAGCGCATCTTGACAGTACAGGGACTGCAGGAGCACTCAATACTCATACCAAAGGGGTTGAGTTTTATGGCAAATCATCAGACTTCCATCTCTTACAGCAGCTTGTGGCGCATGCATTTCAGCAGAAGACACACGATGTTGCGGAAGGAGGCTCGCCGTCCCTCAGCAATTTTCTCTATGACGTGAACCTTACTGGGCTCGATCCACCCGAATCCGGACCAGCTACTGTAGCTGGTCGGAAGAACAACGCGCAGCAGCAGGCGACAGGTCAGTCTCCGACGCCACAGAGGCCTTCGCCAGCATATACAAGGGATAGCAGACTCATGCCGGCTTCAAACGTCCTAGATGCTAAGGATTCCAGAAACTCCCTGTGCTGGATCGGTCAACCTATGCTTCTCGAGATGGAGTACGTTAGTCAGTACTTCGAGAGTCTGCACCATGCCCTTCCGATTCTCTCACCGAGGACTTTCATGGCACGGTGCCACCGAGATGTCTGGGCAAAGACAAGACTCGAAAGACTTCCGCAAGAACGTCTCCACTTTCTAGGACTGTATAACGCCGTGCTGGCTGTAGGGCACTTACCACTGGACCAGACAAATTTCGTTTCCTACGAGAGGAGCTAGACACAACTTCTCATGACGGCAAACTTGTGCGTCCGGAAAGGGCAGTCACCTCAATTCAGCTCTCTAGAATCTACTTCGGTCGTGCCAAACGTTTGCTTACGGACACCTTTGAGGTGTGCTCATTCCATGGACTTCAAGCCCTCATCTTGCTTTCCCTTTACTGCCAGTATGCATTGAAGCCACACGCAAGTTATATGTATAGTGGAATGGCAATTCGAACAGCATTAGGTATTGGCCTATCACAGGCTCCCGTCGTCGAGAACAATCCGAACCAGATGCACGCACGCCAAACATTACTTGCTTCTTATTGCCAAGATGTTGAAGTTTCATGCGCAGCCGGACGTCTTACTACTGCGTTTGAGCCTCCAGCAGCAACAGCAGCTAATACAGAGAATCGCGTTGAGGAGACATTCAATATGTCTGAGGACGGACCTGCGTCTCGTGCTATTGTGCCGGAGCTTGTCAGACCTTCGAAGATCTTGGACCAGGCCTTGCGAGGGATATATTATGATGCAAGTGTGAATAGCATGGCAGAGAAGAATCAGTTGGCTTCTGACCTTGGTGCAGCCTTGGATGTCTGGAAGAACGGGCTACCTGGATATCTGAAGTGGGATAAAAGCTCTTTCAATGATTCTGAATGGGCCAGCAAGCAGAAACTCCTCCTGAAGTTACGCTTCTACAGCGCTAAACTAACTGTACACCGACCGTTCATTACCAAGGACGATGCTGCCACGAGCATCGAGCATGATTCACATGGCAAAATCTGCTTCGGTGCAGCCAAGGCTATCATTAACCATATGCACCAAGCGTTTACAGACCGCCACTACTTCCGTACATGGTGGTACAACGCGACCTATGCATTATCTGCTGGTAGTGTTCTCTTACATCTGTTCCTGCAAGCTTGGACAAGCGATCCTGATGTGCTGCTATACGTTCAACAGGCACTTGAGATACTGGAGTCTATGGATACACTGCTTGTAGCCCGACGGAGCGCCACTTTACGACGAGAGATATATCAGCTGGCGTCCAGTAGAGCCTCATCAGCTACATCCGGCACTCAGGATGATTATGCTGCGATGCTGGAACAGACAGGAAGCAATATCGCAGTTGACGACTATCTCGACAATCTGTTATCAAGTTTAATGGTGCCGAACATGATCGAAGGATTCACAGCAGCGGCTGGAGAACACACTCGTTTCTCGATCTACCATATGACATGATCACCAGTGACACATTTACTGGGGACTATAATTTCATTGCTGGAGAACAGGACGATGTTGGCAATATGTCACAACTTCTGACCTTACGTGATTGAGCGGAGCGAGTATGAGCAACTACATGCTCAAAGCCCGTACACAAAGGTTAACTTCTGATTACCTCTTCTGGTGGGGTTGAGCCTCTCTGCCTCGAACTCTTCAACTGCACATGCAGCGATCTTCTTTGTCCGGCGGCGATTCTCATGTTGGAATACGAAGCGTATGCAGGCGAAGCCGACCATACCAATATGATCAGAACCATGGTGACCTCCAGGGAAATGAGTATGAGGGTGCGTATTGAGCTTTGAACAGCTGGCCAGCAATGACGCCGGCTAGGTTGCTATAGCCACTGATACCAATGATGGTACTTCGTGTTCCCATCTCAGGCGTGTTGTCTGACAGCCACGCTGCCATGAGAGGACCAGGATTCGAGGCATCCATGAGACAGATGTGTAGAAAAACGTATCGAAGCATGTTGTTCTTGGACGCAGCCAGCACGATAAAGCCAACGAGTGCCAATGCCATAGAGACCACGATTGGAATGGACCGGGTGTGGTATCGATCGGAGAGGTACACGCACACGAAGACACCAACAGCACCAACAATGAAGGGTGATACACTCATGAGGTTGGAAGAGAGCGCCGTCTTATAGCCCATGCCCTTGAGGATGACAGGCAGGAAAACGCCAAAGACATAGACTGGCATAGTGGCGCAGATGTTGCAAGCCACTAGGAGCATCTTCTTCCAGTCCGTCGCTGCATCTCGAACATCGCGCCATGTGACTTTACGAGAATCTTCGATCTGGTTTCCTTCTGCATCAAACTGCGGATTGTCAATTGCCAAACGGCGGACTGCATGCTCACGCTCCCTGGCATTCAAGAACCAAGCTGTCGAAAGCTTATCTGGGAAGATTGCAAGAGTCAATAGTGCGAGGAAGATAGTCATGCCGCCCTCAATCAGGAATAGAAGTTGCCAGTCGTGCAAATGTGTATTGTTGATGTGGAAGATAGCGTACGAAATGAGACCGCTGAGAGCACCCGCAATGCTGTACATACCGCAGAAGAGTCCAAGTCGAAATCCGAGCATGTAGTGCGGATAGAGTGTTCCCAAATAGTAGAATGTTGTCGGGGTGAAACCGCCTTCAAGAGCGCCAAGCAGGAGTCGTAAGGCATACAGCGTCTTGGTGCCATTGATCCCGGCGTGCGCCATACTGACAGCTCCCTAAGCGATCATGATCAATGGAATCCAGTATTTGGCACCCACACGACGAGCGAGAGCCACGGAAACGGGCTGTAAGGTGACGAACGTCGCCGCCATGCAGGAAATGGCGTTGGGAATGTCATTCGGTTTGAGATGGGCATCCTTGGGGAACGTGGATGTCGCAGCGTTTCCAACATTCGACTTGTCCAGTCCTTGCATCTGTACAAGAAGTCAGGACATGCTGTGCACAACACAATAGGCAACTCGCTTACCAAGAAATTAGCAGCGCACAATCCAACGACCAAGAAGTCCAGCTTGAGATTCAGGGTCTTGTCGAGAGCTTTTTCTTCTTCTGTACAAGCCCTGTACATGCCATAGTGGGTTTTAGACACACAGGCACCATCTTAAATCCTGTTGTTCACGCCAGAGCTCTCATCTTCGGAAGGAGATTCGGGCACTACCTCAACGTACTGAGTGCTTTCCTCCTTCTCGTTCATGCCGAGTTCGTATTTGTCGCTGGACATCTTGATGTGATAAGATTCACAAGAAATTATATCTCAGACCATGTATGAGAGCTTCTCTTGGGCAATTTAATACTTGAGGATAGCCATCTTCATGTACAGGACAGCATAAGCTGCTCCGGATCGCGGATTCGGGCGTGAGGGGTTTGATCCGGAAGATATTGTGCATGTGAGCGGTACCTGGCCAACTAAGCGCATTTAGAGGACTTGACAGGACAGGAACGTTCACCTGTAGAAGATTCAGCCAAGCGCGGCTAATAAAGGTCTGGGGACGAAGCGGGGAAGTGCGGAGGTGTGCGCGGATGGCGGATGCAGGATCTCGGATTGAAGGTCGATTCTCGGTACATTGAGTCTAGCACTCTCTGCTTGGCAGAATTGAACTATAAGAGTGTGTGTATCGTGACATTACTGGTGAATAATAGTCCAGGAACCAGTTCTATCCTCTTTGGTACATTCCTCGTTTCGACAATCACAAGATGGCCACTGCAGCAGTAGAGATACCTCGAGGATGGACCGTCAAGAACAGTGATACTGTCCTTAGCACAGATCCAGACAAGAACTATGGGGAGTGATCTATGAGGAGTGGAAGTTCATGAGGGAAAAATGTCCAGTGGCATATACTGACAGACACAATGGAAATTTTATCTTAACCAAGTATGTATTTCTGCATTGACACCAAGCAGGACTTCACTGACAGTAGTAGGCATGAGGACATAAAACGCGCAGCGCAGGATTCCGAGACTTTCTCGCGAATCTTTGCGCCATTGTGCCTGCGGATCCAAGAGGTATTCGTCGACCACCTCTGAAGTTTGACGGCAAAGATCACACGCCTTACCGTACAGCGCTCGATCGAACCCTGAAGGCTTCGCGCGTCAACCGTCTAGAGCCGATACTACGTCGCGATGCCACAATCGAGATGAGGAAAATGGTCGAAAATGGCTCCGGTGACTTGAGTGCAGAGTTTGGTGCGAAGTTCTCGGCTTTGGTCGAGAAGGAGTGGATGAACCTTGATGACCACACAAGCGACCTTCTGGCTGCAAATGTGAATCCTTTTGTACAATGCTGGAGGACAGGTAACTGTGATGCAGTGAAGAAAGCCAGTGATGGGTTTTATGTCCTTGCGAGGAGAGTTATTGAGGACCGTAAGGCGAATCCGCGAGATCCCGAAGAAGATCCAGCAAGCAGTTTACTATTGGAGAGGGACTCCAATGCCCAGCCACTGGATGAGGAGCATCTCGTGTAAGTCTTCAATGCCGCAGCCGGTGTAACGTATTACTGACAGTTGCCACAGCGGATGCATACGTCAATCTCTTATCGTCGCCATGGTCGCACCTGCAATCCTCATGGCTGCCATCTTCAAGCATCTCGCAACGATAAGGATCTTCAGAACAAGCTGCGCGCTGAACGATCACTCCTTCCCGCCACACTTGAGGAGTTCATCCGCCTCTACACCCCGTATCGAGGATTCGCACGAACCGCAGTTTGCCCTGTCAAGTTCCAAGGTCAAGATGTACCTCCCGAGTTCCCTATCACCATGACTTATGCGGCCACTAATCGAGATCCCAGCGTGTTTCCTCACCCAGACGAGTTTGTGCTCCACCGCGAAAATATCACGTCGCACCTGGGATTCGGCAAGGGCAGACATCGATGTGCTGGCATGCCATTGGCAAGGATGATCATGAGAGTCTACCTCGAGGTGCTGCTGGAGAACACGTCGGACTTTGATATCAATGGTGAGTTGGGTTTCGCTCGATTGCCGGAGATCGGAATTATTTCGTGTCCTGTCAGGTTCACGGTGTAACTATGTCACTTGTTTGGAGTTGTCAGCGTAGTATGATTGGAGTTTAGCATATCATCCGCCATGGCTATTCTCCTTGCTAAACTTCGAATATATTATGTTTCGAATTCGAGCGGACGAAAGTTGCCATCCACGGCGTAAGGAAGCAAGAAAAGGTTGCCGTGATCGGAGTGGCGAGCCCGGAACTACCCGTACATTCAAAACCACAACAGCGGCCCCGGACATTCGTTTCATCTTGTTTTCTCTACAAAACGCATCTTCCTCATATCGTTGTTGCCGTCTTTGCTACTCTGTCATCTGTTAACGCCGGCGTCATACTGTCAGGGCGTGATGCTCGAATATAACTGCACAGTGGTGCAGAACCCATATCAACATACAAGAATCCATTGCGTATGGCACGGTCTGCTCGACCCTACTCAAGCGCTGCCATATCCTTCCGAGGGACTGGTAATAGTCAAGGAACAGAAGTCATTTACAATATCAATTGACTTTTACTCTAAGATAGTCATCTCAGAAGTTATTATAAAAATCCTATCCTGACTATCTCATGACCGTCCACAAAAATTCAGTACTTGTGCTCAACCTCAGCAATAGTGTCGAGATCAACATTCGTGGAGGCAAACTTCCTGGCAGAAACACGCTTCTCGAAGAGGACGTCGAGCTCTTCAAAGGTACGATCTTTAGTTTCTGGTAGGCGACTAGAATGAAAAGTCTTAGGTCCTGCTATTTTCGTGTATGCTAGTAAGTGTATGACTCACAAGTAGGCCCAGATGAGCGTGAGGAGTGATGCCCCTCCCCAAACTGCGCAAATGTCAGTGAAACCAAAGTTGCTAAGTCTGAGCAAAGCAACATCGAGGTATCGACTTACAGAAGGCCGTCTTGCCCTTAAGGTTCCCTATACGCGTGTTAACAAGCTGCATTTCCAATGACTGTAGACGAGTTTGTATCAACTCACAATGGGTCGGATCTATCTGCGTGTTAACAGGCTGCGTTTCGTGGTAGAATGACTGTAGACAAGTTTGGCATAAACTCACTGATCATATACGGCTCCAGCACGCCACCCACAATGTTGGCAACATAATAACTACTGCGTCCCAACACTACCGTCTGCGTTCTCAGCCTCGTCGCACCAATCTCAGCCACAAGCGTGTACCTGGATTTTGAATGTCAGTTATCCTGACAAAAACAACAACTAATTGTGGCCAAAGAGAATCTACTTACACGATTGGTCCCACCGTCATACTGTAGATCGCCAGCCAGCTCACAGCAAGCGCAGCTTGTGTATACGGAATACCGTGGCCAGTAGTTGGGATACAGGCGAGAATGGCAATGAGGAAGAGTGAGATTACGACCCAGGAGAATCCGGTGAGGAAGATGGTGCGACGACCAAAACGAGGGATTAAGAGCCAGGAAAGGCATGTGCCGACGAAGGCAATGCCGGTGCCGCCGAGAGCGATGCCGTACGCGGTTGAGGCATTGATGCCCTGAGATCGGTTAGTCTGGATTTGAGACAATCTTTTGGAAACAAGCCAAACATACTGCCTGCTCAAAGAAGTATGTAGGCCTTGAATATTGTTAGCATTCAAGAATGATGAACTATAGAAAGTTCATAGGTTGAGTGTTGCAAGACGTACGAATAGACAAGAGCACCACCATCAGTGACCTGCGAGACGAAGGCGACACACGCAATCTCAGTACGACGTAGATTGGTGCCTTTGAAGCAGTCCCAGTACGAACTGCCTTTAAACATTTCCATCTCCAAGGCTGTGGTACGCTGCATGAGAGCCACATTGCGCTTGTGGTCTTCACGATCGATGCCTGTGGAGAGACGTTCCAGCGAGTGCTCAGCGGCTTCGTAGCGCCCCATCCTGACGAGGTACCAAGGAGATTCCGGCGCGAAGAAGGCAGCGAGGAAGAGAGGAAGAGGCCAGAGCCATTGTATGGCAAAAGGAATGCGATAGCCCTGTACGAACGTGTCAGTATCTTGCTAAGACTAAGCGCGGTGACGCAGCATCATACCAGAGAATCAGTACGGTTGAGCAAGCCTTTCAGAACGGCAGCGGACAAAAGTTGGCCAATAGCCCAACAAAGGTTGACGAATGCAGTTAGATATCCACGAAGAGCTAGAGGGGCAACTTCAGCAGCATAAGCAGGACCCATAGTCGTAAAAACACCCCATGGGATTGAACACAAGAACTCTCCAACCAACAGACAAGGCAGATTTGGAGCAAAGAACACAATAAAGATGAACGCGGTCATGGCAACGAGATTGATCATCATGACCCTTCGGTGTCCATACTTAGGAGTGTAGTAGCCATTGAGAAGAGCACCAATGATGTTACCTAAGTCCTGTTAGCACTTCCCTAGGACTTTTCTGGGAGAGACTAAATCTAAATGCTGCTCAGGAGGATGCTGCTTAGAAGTATTTACCGACTGCTCCGATATCATTCAGTCCAGTTTGCCATTCGGACGACAATTGGTATCCATTTTTGGCGTCGATGTAGGTACCGTACTTTTGGCGGAAGGAAGGATAACCGAAGAAAGAACCCAAGAGTGTGGTGTCGTAGCCTTCCATAACGATGGACATACTGATTATGCATGACCAGAAAATAGCCTGTAGATTTGTTGATACGATATTGAAGCTTGTATTCACACAGGATTTCATACCTTCTTGTAGTGCTTCATGGCTTGAGCGAAGGTGAGATTATGCTCAGCAGCCACAGCTATGTCGGCATCTGCGCTGATGCCTTTGGCACTACCCAGGGCCTCAGCAGCATCTTCGCGATAGATGACATTGGTGTTCTTATTCATGGCGTCCTCCTCTTGATAGATGGAGATACCTTGAGATGCCATTGTAAGCTCCAAGGGCTATGCAAGTATAGGAATGCAAAGTGAAAGCTGGAGAAGGTGGAGAACCTGGAATAAAGAGGATTGGACTGGGGAGGGCTCTTATGCTAGATCAGGGCGGTATGCTGTATGCTCTTCCATCCGCGGCCCATGTCGCGCCAGCACTCTCGCGAGAGTCAATGCCGAGTGAGGAGAACGAGGTGATTATACACGCGCGGGAGGTGAAAGTCCGCAACTTCCCCTCTTTCCTGACGATGCTGACAATATCAGTCAAGTGTGGTTAAGACATAACAAGATCGGTCAAGCGTATTACGGATGCTTTGACAACGTTGCCATGATCTGGTGACATGGCACATGAGTATCAAAGGAGGTATTTTTGGTTCGATCACAAAGGCTTGCACATATAGATCAGGAAGGTGCGATGAAGTTGAAAGCGGAGGCAGATGGTCCGGCACTGTATCTGCCAAGATTCAACTTCAACTCCTCTTCCAAATACAGAATTGCGGGCCATGTACAGACGTGTCCATGACTGACAGCGCTAAAAGAAAAGATGGCTCGGGTGAACTCAGCGCTATTCATCGTGAAAAGAGGGGTGACCTTCGGACTCACCAGCAGCATCACGCTCCGTTCTCTCGATACATACACTCTCTGCTGCTGTTGACCTTCTCTATTCGTGTCTACGCCTACACCGTGACGTCTGCTAGTACTTCCACAACGAGCAGCAGTATTGGACGTCCTGTGGTCTCTGAGAGTTGTACCGAGGAGCAAAAGTACTAAAACTTAATCGCCTAACGCAATTATGAAGTTCACTGAAGGCATGTGGACCGTGCCAGAAGGCATAGTGCCAGGTATGGAAAATCCCTGATTCTTTCGTAGGTGCACGAGTACTAATCGCCACTAACAGAATGGGCTGGCAATGTATACAAAGTCACGCCGTCAGACTCTGGCGTCAAGCTCGTCCTCTCGAAGACGTTGTACAATAGGGGAGGCACACTGAACAGTCCTACCATCACTGTTCACATCAGTGCTCTCGCCAGTGATGTTATCAGCTTCAAAGCAACTCACTGGGCAGGTAGTGTTCAGTCTGGTCCTAACTTCGCACTCGAGAACATCAACACCAGTAACGTGTCAGTCGTCAAGCAAGACAAAAGCGTGACTGTGAAGAATGGTAGCCTCTCCTGTAAGGTCAATACCGAAGAGAACAAATTTGCCATCGACTTCCTCGACGACAATGATAATCGCCTTACAGGCCATGCGTTCCGCTCTGTCGGCTACATGCGCGATCAACGTGACAACCCTTACAGCGAAGGCCTATACCGCGGTCAAAAAGGCTACATGACCACCAACCTCGACCTTGGTGTCGGCGAGCTCGTCTACGGACTCGGTGAGCGCTTCGGGCCCCTTGTCAAGAACGGACAGACCATCGATGTCTGGAACGAAGACGGCGGCACATCCTCCGAGCTCGCATACAAGAACATTCCCTTTTACCTCACCAACCGCAACTATGGTGTCCTCGTACGTCATGCCGGCCGCATCAGTCTCGAAGTACAAAGCGAGCGTACTACTCGTATCAACATCTCCGTCGAGGACGAAGCACTCGAGTACATCATCATTTACGGCGCAACACCCAAGGACATACTCACGAAGTACACTGCTCTCACAGGCAGGCCACCGCTTCCACCAGCATGGTCCTACGGTCTCTGGCTAACCACATCTTTTACAACATCCTACGACGAAAAGACCGTGACAAGCTTCATCGATGGCTTCAAAGAACGCGATATACCGCTCTCAGTCTTCCACTTCGATTGTTTCTGGATGCGCGGCTTCGAATGGTGCAATTTTGAATTCGACGCCGACATGTTCCCGGATCCAAAAGGCTATCTCACGCGTCTGCAGAAGAAAAAGAGGCAACGGATTTGTGTCTGGATCAATTCGTACATTGCGCAGGAGAGTGCTTTGTGGGAAGAAGGACGGCAAGGCGGCTATCTCGTGAAGAAGATGGACGGGAATGTTTTCCAAATGGATCTATGGCAAGCTGGTATGTCATTGGTCGACTTCACGAATCCAGCGGCATGGAAATGGTATCAATCATACCTCGAAAAGCTCGTTGACATGGGTGTCACGGCATTCAAGACTGATTTCGGCGAGCGGATTCCCTTCAAAGATATTAAGTATCACGACGGCAGTGATCCCTCTCTGATGCACAACTACTACAATCTTTTATACAACAAATGCGTGCAAGAAGTCCTCGACAACAAGCTGGGCAAGAACAAAGGCTGTCTCTTCGCACGCTCCGCCACAGTCGGCGGCCAAACCATGCCTATCCATTGGGGCGGCGACTGCGAATCCACCTACGAAGCCATGGCCGAATCGCTCCGTGGCGGTCTCAGCTTGGGTCTGTGCGGTTTTGGCTACTGGGCGCACGACATTGGTGGGTTCGAAGGACTGCCATCGCCCGACATCTACAAGCGCTGGGTTCAATTTGGATTGCTCTCTTCACATTCGCGCCTTCATGGCTCGTCGTCGTATCGAGTTCCCTGGATTTACGACGACGAGGCTTGTGATGTTCTGAGGAAATTCACGAAGTTGAAAATATCACTGGTCCCGTATCTTTTTGCCTGTGCTGCAGAGGCGCATGAGAAAGGAACCCCGGTTTTGCGACCACTGTTTCTGGAGTACCCGAAAGATAGGAATACATGGGCACTGGATCAGCAGTATCTGCTTGGACCAAATCTGCTCGTTGCGCCTGTATTTCGAAAGAATGGCGAGGTTGAGTTCTATGTGCCTGAAAATGAGGAAGATGGCAACTCAGCGTGGGTTGGTTTGCTGAATGGGAAACACTATCAGCCTGGGAAGTGGTACAACGAAAAACATGACTTTTTGAGTTTGCCCATTCTGGTTAGACCTGATCGGCTGGTTCTAAGGAACTTCAAGATTCTACGACCTGAAGAAGACTTTATGGGCGAAGGCCTGGAGGTGGTGTATGGTGTTATGACGAAGGATGTCAACGTCAAGATCATGGATGCAGACGGCAGAGAAGTTAACATTGTCTCAGCTACGGTTGGCATGGACGGAGAGGTGAACGTCAGGGAAAGCGGACTTCAGATCAAGGCAAGAAAGGCAGGACTCGATGTGTGAGTGGGGTGTGTGGTTGGTGCCACAACACGACAAAGGTGATCTCAATTTGGTGTGAGTCGAGGAAGCCCAAATGGGTATAACACAAGAAGTGAAGTCGTCGTCGTCGTCAAGATGCTGTGTCGCCCTCCCTCCCTCCTGTTACCACATTCCTTCCACCCACAATCCACCACATCCCAAAGACATACTGTACAAGAAGAGAGCCATGCCCACACTATCCATCTCTCCTATCATCCGTTGTGACTTCCTCCTCCCCTCCCTCCCTCTCTCCAGCCACGAAGGGTGCTGTTAATAACGAAGAGCTATATACTACACGATGTTAAGCACGACATTAGAGGACAAGGTATTATGATATTAGGGGATAAGATGTTACATAATATTAAAGGATAAGAGATAAGGTGTTATTTACTTATTAAAGAATAAGGCTTAGCCGCATAGGTAGATAAAACAAGAGGTAGTAAGATAGGTAGTTTAATTATAAGGAGGAAGATTTAAGATTGTTATAGTCGCTATCTAATTTAAGTATCTTAAAGCTAGATAAATCTAAGTAGACCTCTAAAACTATATATTATAAATAGTACTTAGTTGTAGAAGCCTATTTATAATAATACTAGGGTATTTTAATAGTAAAACGGCTATTTACTATACATCTTATTTACTATAAGAGCCTCATTTACTGTTATTTTAACTTTAACATTAATTATAAATTACGTTTATTCTTATTTTATAGTTTAACAGCTTAATTGTAAAGTATATATAACTAAGTATATATAGTATTAATCTCTTTTATAATAAATTAGATCTTATGGACGATTAATGGTAGAATAATAATTTAAAGTATTCTATAAACTCTAATTGTGATGCGCAGACCTAGTGAGCCCTTAGTATAAGGCCTAGGCCAGCACCTAGAGCGGTCCGTAGGAGGACCCTCTAGGGTCCGTAGCCCCACCGTATAGAATAAAAGGTAAGACAGCCTACCTCCCCTCCTAGTAGCATCGATTAGCTTAACTACTAATTGACACTATACCCTTCTATATACTCCCTATCGTACTAACCCTTACATTCTAATCGATCCCTACCCAAGCACGGGGATAGCTAGTATATAGACGGTAATATAGTCGAACTTCGCGAACTTTAGGACGAGCCCTAAGAGCGCCGTCGATAGGCCGCTATAGCTACTACTAGCGGATCCTTAGAAACTATCTTAGGAAACACTCCTCCTAACACTAGAATAGGAGCTAACGCAACCCTTAGTGTAGGTCTCCCTAAAAACGATAATCCACCTAGGCATCACGGTACCCCGGTGACCGAACCTTAAACGGAGCCCTAGGTGCCTCCTAGAGCTACCGCTTTAATAATTAAGCAGCGTCTCGCCCTTTAAGATGCTCTTTAACAAAGCTATAACACATTAACTATGTTATACGTTAACTCCCTTACGGCGGCGAATGCCGCCTAGGAAGAAGTAATCTACGCCTATATATAGCGTATATTAGCATTAATTTAATAACATAATCGAGTTCTTAAGGAGACTCTCGTGATCCCTAAGAGGACTAGTAGAGTGCCGGACGACCTCCGCTTAAGAGAAGAGCTATTAGACGACTTATTAAGATAATAGTACCTAAACTCTCGGCTAATATAACCTCATCGGTCGATTTTAAGAATTAGACTAGCTAAGTAGAGAATGCGTTTCTCCTTACTAGCGTAGACGAATCCCATGATCCTAAAAGGGCTATTTAGGTTATTATAGGCGTGTAAGGTGCTTGTTAGCAGCGAGTTCGTCTCGCGTAGTAGAGGTACGTCGAGGTAGACGTCCCCTTCACCTAGGATCTACCCGTTAATACTACTAGAAACAGTATCAGTGATCCTTCTATCCGTAAGGCTATAACCTCCAACAACTTCTTCAACGTAAAGAAGCTAAGTAACCAGTCGTACGACGACTTCTTATAACACTATCTTATACTAGAGCACGACGCCGATCTATAGATAGACGAGCGGTATAGGAAACTATTCTATTAGGCTCGCTTCCCTACCAAGATGCAGCAAGAAATTATAAAGTAATATAAGCTTAATGATATCGCCACCGTAGTAGATCTTTTTAATCTTACCAAGAACATTGAGTTCACCCGCGGTCTAGGAAAAGGTAGAGGCCTTAGATAGGGCAACGGTAGTAGTACTAGCAAGGCTACGGGGTAGGGCAGTTAGCCTACCCGTAGTTGAGATAGAGACTAATACCGTAGAGGCGGTTATCGTCGTAGTAAACCTACGAAGTCCTCTAGTTCTAGGAACTAACAAGCAGAGTAACCGTTTAGTGCTGCTTAGAGAGGAAGGGGCCGAGGCGGTCCTAAAGGGGGCCGTAGCTGGGGCGGTAGAGGTATATCTTCGTATAATAATAAAGACAAGGAAAAATCCGGTGACAAGACGGCTATAACTTCTATTAATGCTTATTATAGATACGGCTCTAAAGACTACTTTATAGCAGACTGCCCTCAACCGGCGGAAAACTAGCTACCCTAATCGCTAATTTATCCTTACTACGTTTAGGGCCTGCCTCTCGAGGACAAAAGAATAAGAAGATTAGTAGAATTACTATTAAACTTATCGTCTAAGGCGCTAAAGGACCCCTAGAGGGTACCGCACTTATCGACAGCGGGTCTAATCTCAACTTAATGAGTCAGATGTTCGTAAAGAGGGCTGGTCTTAAGGAGACTAACCTACCTTTACTAATAGTAAAAACTATTAATGGTCACAGCATAGTACTATATAGTACCGTTAAGGCACCGTGTACAGCGCGAGACCGTAACGAGGACCTCTAGGAAGGCAATGTAGCCTTCTATAGTAGCGTATTTATAGGATACGACATCCTGCTTAGACTGCCGTGGTTAATAGAACTTAACCCTAACATTAATTAGAGAAAAGGCACGCTGCGATAGCGAGAGGAAGAGGCCCTACCTAGCGGTATTAGGTACATTAGTAAGCAGGAATTTATCAATTATTGTTTACAAGCCGAACTAATTTATGTACTTTATGTACGTAGTCTTTTAGAACAAATTAATGCAGCCTATAACCTTACTATACGTAATATGTCCGCCGACGGTACGTCGGAGGACCCTATCCCTCGCGAGTATTATAGATATAAAGAGGCTTTCTTAGAGGAGAATACTAACATGCTTCTACTAAATAGTAAGCATAATCATACGATTAATCTTATGCCTAATAAATCGCCTCTACACCTACTCATATACAACTTGTCTGCTAAGGAGCTTAAGATTCTATGTAAATACATCGAGAAAGCTATAGCGAAAGGATAGATCCGTGAGAGTAAGAGCCCTACTAGCGCACTAATACTATTTATCCCAAAAGCAGATAGTAACTTACGTCTCTACGTTAATTTTCGTGCCTTAAATAGTATGACTATTAAGGATAGACATCCTCTTCTATTAATTAGTAAGATCATAGATCGATTTGTAAAGGCAAAGCGATTACTAAGTTAGATATTATAAATGCGTATCACAGGTTGCGCATCAAGGAAGGAGACGAGTAGAAGACTACTTTTCGGACCCGTTACGGTCACTACAAGTACCTCGTAATGCCCTTTAGACTAACGAATACTCTAGCTACCTTCTAGCGATATATTCACCGCGCGTTAGCCGGATTACTAGATGATATTTACGTGGTTTACCTCGATGATATTCTCATCTTTTTAGAGACCGAGGAGGAGCATGTTAAGCACGTTAAGCTTATACTACAGCGACTAATAGACTAGAAGCTGTACGTAAAGCTGAGTAAATGCGAATTCTATACTATAGAAGTTAATATCCCAGGCTTTAGAGTAGGCGTTGATGGCGTTTCTATAGAGCTAGATCGCATTAAGGCCGTAGAGCAGTAGGAAGCTCTAAGTAGCTTCCGTGATATCTAGGTTTTCCTTAGATTTGCTAATTTCTATAGAAGATTTGTGTATGCGTACTTAGACAAGGCAAAAGGAATGCTCTAATTACTAGCTAAATACCATAAGAACTAGAAAGCACTATAGGAATAGATAAACGACGCCGCACTATCGTTTTAGCTACTAAAAGAAGCTTTCACGTTCGCCTAGGTACTACACTATTTTAATCCTAATTTACTAATTAAGGTGATTACTAATGCTTTATTATTTACCTACGGCGGTATCCTTCTCTAACTAATGTAAGCAGAAGGGGCGAATTTAAATAGAAAAGCGCATTCGCAACCGGTAGCCTTCTATAGTAAAAAATTTACTAACGTGCAGGTTAGGTACGATACTTACGATCGCGAATTAATAGCGATTTAGGCGTGCCTAAGCTATTAGAGGCACTACTACATAGGGATAGCATACCCTATACGGGTCGTTATAGACCACAACAACCTGCGTTAGTTTATGACAACTAAAAAGCTAAATAGTAGGTAGGCTAGATAGGTAGAGTCTCTAGCTGCCTTTAACTTTATAATTAAGTATAAAGCAGGTTCACTAAACCTAGCTAATAGGCTATTCCGCCGACCTAACTCTATAGATAATAGTATTAAGGTCGATAGCCACAGCGTGATGTTACCAACATTATAACAGAAATTACGTAAGTACCTATCGCACGCTAAGGATGTGTATCTAGAGCTCGCCGAGGCAGCTTAGGTAGAGGTGCGTAAGGGGACCGTCTAGGATCCGGACGATATAGAAGTAGAGTAGCCTAATCAGCTAACTTATTAGATTGCTTATGTAGCCGACAAGGCATAAGAATCGCGTAATGGGAGTGACGTAGACGTAGATATAGAGTTTACTAGTAATAGTGTACGCAGGCTGTACTATTTACCTCGACGATTAATCATAGTAGCGGTAATCGACGAAACGGCGTATGTCGAAGCACCTTAAGCACTACTAGATGTAATCCATGACGCCTAAGTAGCTGAAGCGGAGCTTAAGGGGCCCGTAGCTGGAGCCTATAGAGTAAAGGAGAAGGGCTGGAGTAAGAGTAATAATAGTATTACTCTAAGACACGAAAAGATTTACGTGCCTAAGTTAGCTCCGTTAATTAATGAGATCCTTCGACGGAACTATAATGATCCTGTAGGGGGCTATTATAGATCTACTAAGATAGTAGAAAGTCTGCGTAGGAAGTACTAGTAGCCTACACTTATAGATGATATAAGAACCTATATAAAGTAATGTGATATATGTTAGCATTATAAAGTACGTAGACATGCAAAGTATAGCTACCTAAAGCTATTATAGGCGTCTAAGAAGGCGTTCCGGTATTAGTTAGTGGACTTTATTAGCAACCTACCTCCTTCTAGGTCCCTAGATGGTAAAGTTTACGATGGATTGCTCGTAATGGTAGATAGACTTAATAAGTTTGTCGAGTATCTTCCCGTATTAATAACGATCGGTAGCTAAGAGCTTAGGGAGCTAGTGTAGTAAAAGATATTCTTACGATATAGTATTCCTAAGTTAGTGGTGTCTAATAGGGATCCTAGGATGATAGGAAGCTGGTAGTCTACGTTTATAGATATATAGTAATTAATAAGAAGATGTTAACCGCATTCTATGCATAAACGGATAGGCAAATAGAAAGGCAGAATCAGGAGATTAAGGCGTTTATACGCATATATTATTCTTATAACTAAGATGATTGGCTTTTACTCTTACTAGATGCACGCTTTATGTATAATACGCACATGAATTCAACTATAAAGATGTCACTAATTAAGGCTACTTTTAGCCTTCCTTCTAATATCCTAGATAGAGTTCGAGACTGTTAGAATTACTAGTATTCTAGAACGTTCTATCATGTTCTAGAAGCACTAGAGCTATTAATAGTAAGGATTACTAAGTCCTTCTATTAGTAAGAACAGAAAGAACTAGAAGATTCTAGCAGATTCTACAAGGTTCCATTACCTTCTAGAACTATCTAGACTCTTCTATTAATAACTAGCTTAGAAATCCA
>Ga0160429_1000152_pt1 | contig 87212 bp, 89 predicted proteins | sample SolpanmetagenomR_FD_108199 | JGI IMG/M metagenome (GOLD analysis project Ga0160429, IMG submission 108199) | Solar panel surface microbial communities from Lawrence Berkeley National Laboratory, California, USA - R | ecosystem: Engineered > Built environment > Solar panel > Unclassified ...
AATCTATAGTATCATCACCTCAAAGCCAGACTCGAGCCATGCAGTCAGCAACTTCAACTACATTCAACGATTTCGTAACCAAGCCAAGATTGATGGCGAAGCAGCATATTGTTTGACAAATCTCGAAGCAGCAATAACGTTCCTGGAGACAGTCGACTTGTCAAGCATTCGTGCGAACGAGAAACCCGAAGGGCCTGAAAGATCAGGGGGTCGACCTGAAACGCCTCAACACGAGATACAGGATCCTTTGTATCACGGCCTGCCATCCGACTCAGATAGTCCAAGTCCACAAAAGGCACAATTGGCTCTCCCAAAGTCACGGAGTCGTGCCAGTTCTTCCGCTACTACGCGACCCAGACGCTCGAGCTTTATGAGCCAACCCAGCAGCAAGGCCAACGATTATCCTGTCACACCTACCGACGCTGTCCGTCAGGCCGCCGATGAAGCATTGGATGCTATGCACAGCGCTCTAGATGCCAGCTTCAAGTTCTTTTTCGGCAAACTAAAAGAACGACAAGAAAATGCTGGAGCAGATCGTGACAACAAGCTTCTGACACCGAAGACACTAGCCGATGCACATAAACTTGTGAGTGAACAGCCCGAGGAAGAGGATGAGTTCGGCGACGAGGAACCTGCCAGACCAGCGTCTCGAGATGAAAACGGTAATGCCCTGCTTCGCGCCATAGGGGGAATGCGACCACGCGAAAGGAGTATCGACTCTGGTCTTAGTCCTGAGAGTGTACGTAAAGTCTCAGTCGCCGTAAAGAGTACCCCAACCGCGCAAGTGAGCAGGAGTGCGACTACACCAGTCTCGTCTATGCAAGCGTTCAACTCATCACCGCCCGTGTCCGCCACAGCAGCTTCTGCCGTCGACACGATGCGCAACCTAGGAAGCTCACTAAATCCATTGAAGGGTTGGGGTGGAGTCGGCATGATGCGTGGGTTCGCCAGAAATGTTAGTGGCACGTCGCCTAATGGGACGAGCTCCCCCAGTGCTTCCGAAAGAGAGCCCGAACAGAGCAAAGCCGAGGTTGAAGGAACTGCTAAAATTGATATAAGCAGTGTCTCGCTTGGAATACAACGGTTTATTGAGTGTAAAGATGCTAAAGAGCTGAACGGGCATGATGTAGATATACTGCTCAGAGACTACCAGAGATTGGCCAGCGCATTGAAAGCAGCAGGTATTACAGGATCCTAAAGGCAGGAAAGGCCAATGAGATATTTCATGGAAGGAAGTCATGTGGAGACCACTCCTCAAACCCTTCTGCGGCATCTCCAGTACCCACAATCCATACCTTGGCCACAGCTCATTTGCTTAACTCAACTGCTCGAACTCAAACAAGCCAAACCTGACCTCCAGCTCGCCTCCTTCATTTCTAAGTCGCGCGGCATAAGCACCAACCTCTACAGACCACTCCTCCTCATCCGCAAAAAACCAGGCCACTTCTCTCAGAGGAATCTTCTCCTCCTTGCTATCCTTTCCCTGCACAATCTGATACACCCACAACCCGCTACCAAGCTCATCACCCTGCCGAATAGCCTCTACAACGACCTCTCCTACAGCTTTCTCTCCTTCTGTCAAAACAGGAGGCGCAACACTCCAGTCACTCCAATTGTCCGTGCAAACTGTGCTAATGAAGGGGCGATCATTGTAGAATTCGACCCCAGCTTTAAGCCACTTGTCCTTGCTGCCTTTGCGGGTCAGCTTGAGCACGAAGCCGCCTTGATCGTAGCGTTGTATCCAATTTGCTGAGACTGAGGTGCGGACGCGTTGGAATTTGGTGAGTGGAATGGTGGTGTGTGTCTTTATGGGCGCGTTTGTCTCGTTGTGTTGAGGAGGTTTGCGCCAGAGGTCGGTGTCTGGGATGTGGTGATTGTGAACGGTGCTGAAAGAGTCATCTTGTATGATGATTTCTGCAAATGGTAGACGGGCAGGAATAATTTCTCGGATAAAGTGGAAGGCTGTATAAAACCAGCAAAGACGGTGGTTGGTGGTTGGGATCAGAACCTTTCAGACACAGTATATATCACACGTATCTCTGCTGCGTTATATCGACGGTGAGCTGCCAATGATGCCAGCTTTCAGGAGCCAGGAGCCAGATGTGAAGAGTGTGTGGTGCGGCATGACGAGCTCCGTTCTCCATTGTGGCAAAAGTCAAACAATTACCTACTACAGTATTCAACCTCAATCGTGCTGGAGGAACCTGCCACGAACATTGTGATTCTCTGCAGCTGTGATTCGCCCTTCATTAGCGCTTGTGTATTTAGCAAGAAACCCTGTACCCAAGGACATTGTGACCAGAATCGTGCCAGCACACCAGGTTACACCAAACGGTGCTTCTGCAGCAGACCAGAGGGACAAGCCGGCATGTACAGCTGTACTGCTGAGGACATAGCTACAAGCTATGTCCGCCGGATTTCTGGCCTACGATAAGATCCTGAGTAAGACTGTCACGTATATTTCTCGGAGCACTTTTCCTTGAAAGCCATCTGTCACACAAGCCCTTGTACCTGGTCGCAATGGCCACAACCTAAACGCCCTTGACAGCTGAGCCTGTTCGTGCACACTCGACCCGTGATCTTCCGTCCGCCCTCGTGCAAGACGACCTGTTTGCCATATCTACTGTATAGCTGTTCCTGCTTTCGCACATTTCCGATCCTGATAACTTGTTTCTCCTGTACTCTAGTGTATTATAGTGTTTCTTCCGACAATGTCTATCAAGCAGGTTAGTTTATATGGGTGTCACCACTTGACATCTAGCTAAATAAGGCAATACAGGAGCTCCAAACCTGGGTGGACGCCCTAGCACATTACGACAGGAACGACTTCCAGCAAGCCCTCGAAGCATTTCAACCAATTTCAGACACGTCAAAGGTTCTGTTCAACTGTGGTGTCATACATGCCACAATCGGACGGCATAGAATGGCTGTGCGTATACAACGTAAACTTTCTTCTGATAACTACCTCACACCATTACAGGTCGAATATTACCAACGTGCTACAGCACTCGACCAATACTTTGCTGTTGCCTATTTCCAACAAGGTGTCTCCAATTTCCTCATGGGCGAGTTCGAAGAAGCTCTGGCAAACTTCAATGACGCTCTTCTATACCTTCGTGGTAATGATCAAATCAACTATGAACAGCTAGGTCTTAATTTCACGCTCTTCTCATGTGAGATCATGTTCAACAGAGGTCTTTGTTACGTCTATCTGCAGCAGCCCGAACAAGGGTTCCGGGATCTGAAATATGCTGCGAAGGAGAAGAAGAAGATTACACATGATGTGATTGATGATGCTATCAGAGACAACGCAGAGGTGAGTTCGAGAAACAACTTGTTAGCTTAAATAGTGTGTGCTCACTAGTACTATACAGGGCTATACCGTCTTCTCTATACCTGTAGGTGTTGTATATCGTCCACATGAAGGCAAAGTCAAGAACATCTTTGCTCGGAATTACCTTGGTAAAGCACAACTTATTGCTACCACTGTACCAGATGTCGATCATCCACATCACCAGAGAAGAGCATCAATGCAAGACTGGGCAAGGAAAAGTGGATCGTCAGAAGGAGTGTCGTATGCAGCGTCTAACTTGGTCAAGCCTAACTTGTCTGGTCGGACAAGACAACAATCTGAGCCTCCCATAAGTCGAATATATGCTGCAACTGATCAACCACCAACTCCACCACCAAAGCCTGCAAGTCAACAGCAGACATCAGAGAGTGCCGAGAAAGCAAAGGCGAGATCGCAGTCAATGCCTCGAAGGCCGGAACCACTTAACCTCGAGACCTCCACATTTCGCACACCAGCTCGTTCTCAATCTGCCGAAAGACCCCAAATCACACGTTCGGCTTCAAAACAGCCAGAGAGTTCGAACACATCGAAGTTGCAGTCGAAACCATCACGACCAAGGTTAGGTCTCCGCACAGAATTGCTTAACTCTTCTCCTGCAGGAGCTCTACCAGTATCCGCAAACAGCAGTATTCGTCGAAACTTCAAGCAGCGACCAGACTCGATTGAGGAGGAAGATGAGCGAATCGGAAACATACTTTCGGCAATAGATCCTCCACCTGCTTCTACCACAACTGCAACGCCTATTGTAGACTACCGACAGTGCTTACCGTCGCATACAAGACGACCTTTGCCGACGTTGAACCTGAATCCTTTTCGGTCGAGACAAGCGAGTCTGGAAAGGAGTCATTCCACCACTAGACAACCACAAGTTCAGCCACAGGCACAAGGGCCGAGTACGCGTACGATCAGGCTAAAAATCCATTACGAAGATGACACTCGTTACATCATCGCACAAGAGAACATTACCTTTGACGAGGTTGGCATGTTGATCGCAAAGAAGTTTAAGCTGAAGGAAGGTGGCTTCGTGAGTAAGACGAGGGACGAGGATGGTGATTTAATCACGATGGCAGATCAGGAAGATCTAGAAGCTGCTTCTTTGGTCTGTGCGGAGAGGGCTGTCAAGGCGGGAAACGAGCATCTGAGATTGGAGGTGAGTATGAGCAGGACGATGCTGTTAGGCGAGGGAATACTAATTTGGTGATAGGTATGGGTGAATTTGATATGATGGCCATAACGACTTGAGGCCGCCTCGTAGGATGGATAGTAGAACGCGGCTCACAGTAACCAACGCGAATTATCTAGCAAAGCTATTCCAGGTAATCTATAGTTCTAGCAATCCATAATAATCATATTAATATAAAATATTCACCTTTCTCATTCTATAGTCATGTGCGAGATTGGGGTCCGTGCTCAGATGATGATCTTGCCTCCAACTCCATCGCATCTTCAATAATAATTTAATCGTCAATCAGTGCAATCAGTGCAATACATACCACAGCTCCTCCCAATTAAGCCCCCACGTTACGACTCCCATCAAGCACCCTGCAAAAGCCGCCTCTACATATACCGAGTGAAGATACCAAAAGCCCGCATCCTCCTACAAACCTCTATCTCCAATACAACAACAACCACCACCATGCCTCCACGTCAATCTCTCCCGGCAGGTCACACCAATCAGCAAAAGGCACAATCATCAGTCCAAACCATCATAAATGCTGCCCTGGCACCAGAAAATAGAGCTGTGGTTACTGCCGTAGGCATGTTCGCTGTAAGTTGAGCAAGGATGTTTTCTTTTCTTTTTGGAATGCGATTACGCGAGGGAAATGAAGAGGTGGGAGTGTTTGCCATTGGAATGCGGAGAGAAGAGGTGGTGGGTTGTACAAAAAAAAAGGGACATGAATACTATGCGGTGTAGGGGCACGCGAGCATAGCAGCACTATCTATGGCTTAGACTGCAGGTATGAGGTCGCAGGCAAGGATCTCGAACACGCATCTCGAAGCCTCAAAGTCGCAAACAATTCATTTGAGTACAATGCTAATATTGTGTTTTCTGCTCGGATAGACTGGTGTAGCATTCCTCCATGTAGGATTCGGCGAGTACCTTCTACCTCCAAGCGTATAAGGGATCAATGGAAGCACAAGGACGTTATACCCCAGGAAGCACAGTTACTTTAAGAATTCGGGATTATCATAAGAGGGAACTTCTAGGTGTATCATCTTGAGGGGCACTATAAGACGATGAGGACTGGCGAAGCGAGCTTGGGCAATGGCTTGCTTTGGAAAGGCAGAGTCATCTTCAACGCTATGAGATCAGGGCTCGTGGATGAGGTCTATATCTCTTCCTCCCCAGTGTAAATGGGCATGAACGACGTATCAACGCGTGTGCACCGATTAGGCTGGTCGCAATGAAGAACAAGAACTCTGTACATAATATACACATGAAACACACAATTCCACCACGAAGTCTGCATTTTGCTTCAAACCGCTACTGGCACATTTCTCTTGGGAGATGGCCCCACCCTTCGTTTTTCCATCTTCCATAGTATCCACACACACCTCTTCCTGTCCTGTACCATTCCCTACTCAAAACCACATCTGTGCCGCCATCAGTCACGGACATTCCCCAGCTCAAATTTCTCAGTCACCCTCGTGATGGTCATCAGCCACAATCCCCTTCGCATTGGCGTCGGTGTGTTTAGGACGCTATGCATGGTGAGCCAGAACACTCACTGCCATCACGATTTTTTGTTGAAACTCTAGCAGCAGAAAAGTGGTCATCTTATACATTATTAAATAATAAATATCGTACAGCCCTGCGCCAAGTATATCGTACATTCGACCGCTGTAACAGTGGCTTTGATAATGTGTCCTTTTCCATGATTATACAATGTATTCGCCATCACTATACCTGATATGCAATAGACTATAAACACACACTTCCTCATTCACACTGACACATCCTCACCAACCAATGGGCCCTTTGTACCCGGCCTCGCACTCTCCACACCCAACTCATCACCACCAGACACAGACGCTACAGCTTTCTTCACCTTCCTCTTCTTCGTCGGACTACACAGCCTAAGCAGATCCAGCTTCGGACTTCCATTCTCCGTCACCAGTCTAGGACTCTTGACCAACTTTATTGTTAACGATCCAAGCGGTGTTCCAATCTTGGATCGTGGCGTCCCTGGTTTGCGTGGACTGCTGTATTGAGGGATATAGCTTTCGTCGGCATCGTAAAAGACGGTGCTTTCGTCGTCGTCGTCTTCTTCGTCGTCTTCATTGTCTGGAATCTCAGGATCAAAGGCTTCGATCTCAGATTGAGTCTCTGCTTCTGCTATTGCTGGTGTTTCGACTGCGGCAGGTGGTGGCGGAGGAGGTGGCATCTCATTTAAGGTTTGTGCTTCATCAGACTTATCTACCGTAAGTTCGGAAGTCGCAGGTGTAGCCTCGGTCAATTGTATATCGCGTTGCTCATCAAAGTTTCCATCGTCAATTAGTATTGCCTCTGGCAGCTGTTCAGGATCAGGCTGTTCTTCTGCTGGCTTCTTAGGAATAACATCCTTTGCTGGAATAGGCAGACCAAGCGCTACTCTATCGTTAGGATCTTCCTGGTACTGAAAGACCACGTCGTTATCATCATCTTCATCGGAAGGAGGAGGTACGAAAGGTGTTGGCGGCCGCATTTCATGCTCCTTTATTGTCGGCATGGCGCGTTTTGTCGGGAATGGCGCCATCGTAACCTTCTTACTTGCGGATCGTGGTGGACTTCTGCTTGGCCTTCTTGCAGGTATGATCTGAAAAGCTTCCAGCGGACTCTTGAAGGACACTGATTTGCGTCTTGTGAGTGGAGCTTCTATGCGTGGTTGTTGTAATTTACTCGGTAAAGGTGTGGTCGATATATGTTTCGTTCTCGATGTCCTGCTCGACTTCGGGGTCGGCGGGATCTGTACCTCGTTCTTTTGTGATCGACTCAGCGCTGTGATGAGCGGGATAGATGCGCTGACTGCACATCTTGCTGCAGCTTTGGCTGGCGTCATGTTAGGGTCTACCAACCTTGTTGATCCTGTTGCACTCTTGGTTTTTTGTTGTGTAGTGTTGACAGATTTAGTCAAGCATGACTTTGGAAATGACACTGCAGGCTGCACTGATGATATTGTATCTGGTTGCGCCTGCGTACTTGCTGTGTTCTTCATGGAGGCTAATTTTGGCTTCTTTCTGGCCGGCATTGGTGCTGCAGTCTCGCTGGCTGCGGATGTTGTTGGTACAATCGTTTTCTTACGAGACGGTTGGATAGCATCCTTGCTTGAAGGATCTGCTTGTGTTTCGGAAGTTTGCGACATAGGCAACTTTGGTATGCTGTTATGCTTCACTTCCAGCTTCGTTGTAGTCGTCGTTGTCTTCGACTGACCAGCCTTTAGTGGTTTCGATGCGGGTATCTTCACTGTCACAGCAGAAGTGGTATCTGGCTGTCTATCTACTGGTTCGGAAGGCTGTTTTGGCTTATTTTTTACCACTTTCTTCGTACTTAATTTGGATACTAGCTTTGGTACTTTTACTTGCTTCTTGTCTTGCGCTCTGTCTGCTGCATCAGATTCCGCGCTGTGTATCTTCTCCAGCCTCGGTGCAGGCTTTTTGACAGTTGTCGCAACCTTCTTCACTGGCAGTGGTACCTTTTTTGTCAGTTGCGACGCTGAAGCTGACGCGAGTGTTGGTGCAGTAATCGGAAACACCTTTGACTTCGCCGATACTTTGGCTTTTGGTCTTACAGTCTCCGTACTTGCGATACTCCCAGTATCGAAACTGCTACTGCTAGCGGTGCTGATGGTGCTTGCTTTGCTCATGATACTTGATGTACTGTTGGTGCTTCCTACGGTCGATGTAGATGTCTTGCGAAGGTCTGGTCTTTCTGTAATGAATGCTCGTATCTTCTTTATATCAAATGGCGCGCTTGATGGTAGTCTCGCTTTGATCGGCGCATTTGTTCCTTGGGTCGGTTGTGCGGTTGCAGTCTTTGATTTCGAATCAGATTCCCCATCTGTGGAGGTAACGCCATTTGATGTGGAGGTAGCGCCAGTTGAGGAGGAGGAACTCGAGATCACCGGCACGGGCTTGGTCTTTGGGATAATTTTTGAACGAGTACTGGCGGACGTCGTCCTAGCGAAGGGTTTGGTGACCTTTACGGAAGGAAGCGCAGCATGGCTGGTCGTCGTCGTCGTCGTCGTCGTCGTTGTGGACATGATGGAAGCTCGTATAGGCCGAGGTCGATGCACCGGAAGTTCCTGTGGACTAGGGCGTCATCTGTTCACAGTGAGATATACACTGGGTGCTACGCGATGAGGACTATCAGTGACATGAAACGATGAAGCAAGAAAAGACGGCGCAGGAGAGATGATGGAGGAAGTACGAGATAGTCAGCTGGTTGGTGTTTACTGGACTCGAACCCCACACTTCCAAACAAACAGACAGTTGCGCTTGCCAAGAGATGCAGGGTCACTCCTCATTAAAGTATGACAAGAGGGTATTTGGAGAAGTCATTGGTACGGTAGAGCAGGATGCGTGCAAGAGATCACCCTTGAAGACCTCCGTACTCCTGTGTACACTTTCGACTGCAAGCTTGTCTACGTCAGTGGCTTACGATCAGGTATGGAGAGAGTTGCTTTCATGTTTTGATGTTGTAGTGTCAATTGTCAATGATAAATAGAGCACGTCCATCTTGCTCGTCAACATGTGGAAATCCCTTGTGCTTGCCAGCATCTGCATGCCCTACCCATTGTTATCACCAAATAGCTCAGCATACTGTTCCATCCAAATGATCCAAAACGCCGTCTCTATGCAGAATCAGCAACCCCTTGCCCTTCAACGCCCTCATTCCTTTTTGCTCATGGATCAGGTATTTTACTCCACTCCTTACATCTTCCCAAAGCAGACCTGCATAATTTGCCTGCAGTCACTTTCAGATCCATCTTTCGCCAACTTCCAGCAGCTGCATGATACAGTCGTGCATTCGGGTGATCTAGCGACTGGCTGCCCATGTTGTTCCAGCTGCCCCTACCCGGTGAAAAGGCTGTTATTGGGAGAACAAGAACATCACCTGCAGCAACCTTGCCACGGCCGCCTACTGGGTCGCTGGCACCAGATAGACTGTCCCAACGGAACGACTCGTCAGCAGCCTCACAGTGTGTTTTCACTGTCCGAGTGAAAGCAGGTGGACCTGCCAGCTCCAATGGGTCGATCTTTGCAAGATCTTTAGTTGCGTTCAGAACGTCGCCAGAGACTTGTTTGAGGAATTGAACAGAGATTGGATGGTGAGGCGCCATTGCGAATGCCCAATTTGTAAGCTGGATAGGGTACGAATAGCCAGCACGCCAGTACGTATCGCTAGCAGGGTCTGTGTCTGCTTCTAGACCGACAATAGCACCAACAGCGGTTTTTGTGGGACGAAATGCATCCATAATCTTCTTGTAAGTGGCTGGAGTCATGTCGACGGGAGAGTCTGGGAAGAGATGTGGGCGGAAAGGAGAATTTTCTGGTGCGACGTAGGAAGGACTGGATGGAGTGTGTACTGAGAAAGTCTGTTGTGTTTTACTGTCAGTCCAGGGAGTGAGATCGTTTGTGTTATTGACCCATAATGCAGGATGTGTCAGAGGGTTTGTGTCGATATCGGCGTACTATCAGACGTCAGTACTGTCCTGTCAATTCTTCAAATCATCAAATGCAATCGCTTACGATTCCTCCAAACCACTTCAAAACAGCCACCCGGAAGATGTCGGTCCTTTCCACGGGATATGGTAGCTCAGCAGAGACGCTTGAGATCAGGGGCTCATATAGTTGAAAGAATTTATCAATGCCCTCGTCATCCCAATACACATATGCCATTCGTGGCTGGTCGTATGTCTCAGCACTCTCTCCTGTCGCCATCTCCAACCATCCTTCCACACTTGCTCGTGTCCTTGGCTGCCATGAATCACTGTCGCAATCTCGCCATGTCTGATGAATAACCAAAGGGATGTTGGTGCCTTCTATGAAAAGCTTTTTCCGTAAAGCAATGTCCAAGGCTTGTTGTGCTGCTTCTGCAGGTTCGCGGGGATTTCGCAGGTCGATGTATTTCTCAAGATCAGGATATTGTTGCGGTATGTTCTGATACCATTCGTCCGGTATGTACCACCCTAGAAGAGACAATGTGTTAGTGTTATGTAAATCATGAAACAGCGCTTTAGAAACACTTACGACCACCCGAGCCAGTTGCGTCGCCAATATAATAATCAACTAACGGTGTCACAGAAGGTCGTGTCTGTGTTTGAGCTGTCGATGGAGCATGCCAATAGAAGGTCCAGAGTAAGAACGTTATACTGATGATCAGACCACCAGTTCGCAAAGGATTGTTGACAAAGGGGCGGGTAGACTGCGAAGGACCAGACGAAGGCATGGTGTTGTTGTTGACAATGGATGCTAACGAGCCATTGATGGAGAGGTGCCCTTAGTAGTAGTGACCGAAGCAGTGGTTCAGGAGCCTTGTGATCGATCTTACGCGCGGCAAGCTTGGTGGCTAAGGTTTTGGCAGAGTGCGTCGTTGTTGCGTAATGGGCTTCATTGACTACCAAGCCAAAATCCCTTAACTGCGCCCTACCTCCACAATTTTGTGGGGCGGAGTTATTGTGTTTCAGACGTGATTGATTACACACACGCACGATCATACACAGGATAATGCTTCTCATACCTGAGTGTGTCGAGCAGGAGGGGCAGACCTGCGTTGGAACCTGAGGCTCGGCCCGTCCCCAGACAAGTACCAATGGACCTGTACAACTTGGGACGAGGCTGGGCTTTTGAGGCGCTGTCTCGCTTCGTTGTAATCGCGCAAAGAGGGGTTGAGAGAAGGATATGTGTTGTCTTATATTGCTTGTTGTACTACCTATCCTAAGGTATTCAAGCTCACAATTTTATCAAAGCAACGACATTGGACCCGTAACTCCAGATGCGCCATGCCATGCCATGATATATTACATTACACTCTTTCCTCTCGCTTCATCCAATGAAGTCTAGTCTGTTGGTGCATGCTTGAACAAAAATGAAACACTCTCTCCGTTATGTGTTCGTCGACAAGCCTCAGCAATCTAGAAGCTCTGATCAGTAATGTCTTTCTTCAGTGCGGAGAGTAAGTCTTACTGTCGGTGAGATATCGATTGTCTCGATTCTGCTGCATAGTGCCTTCTTCTCCTCATGTGGCACAGTATTCGTCACGACCAACTTCTCCAATCTGCCATTGTTCAAGGCATTTATAGCGTTACCACTGAGTATACCATGCGTCACAATGGCAATAGCACTCTTCGCTCCGTTCTCCATAACCACGTCAGCGGCCTTCACTAGAGTGCCGCAGGTGTCTGCCATGTCGTCGACAATGATCGCAACGCGGCCTTTGACGTCACCCACAAGCGTCATCCTGGAGACCTCATTCGGTCTCGCACGTTCTTTGTGGATCAAGGCAAACCCAAGATCGAGGCCGTCTGCGATCGATGTTGCTCTGTGGTAGTAATACACATATGTCAGTTTTTCTGTTGCTTCTGATGTTTACGGAGTATTGGCATTTTCTTACCTCTTTGCGCCTCCTGCATCCGGACTCACAATCACACACTCGTTCTTAACATTGGGGTAGTTGTCTTTGATCCACCTCAACGTGCTAGGTTCAGCATAGAGGTTGTCTACCGGCACCTTAAAGAAGCCTTGAATCTGGCTGGCGTGCAGATCCATTGTGATGACATGGTTACATCCAGCAGTCTCCAGCATGTTCGCCATCAACCGCGCAGTAATGGGCGCTCTTGACTTGTCTTTCTTATCTTGTCGTGCATACGGAAAGTTGGGTACGACTGCTGTGATGCGGCGGGCGGATGCGGTTCTGCAGGCGTTGATCATGATAAGGAGTTCCATGAGGCCGTCGTTGATTTCACCTGGTGCAGTGGATTGCAGAACGAATACTATATGGATAGGTGCGTATGAGTTTATTCTTCCTAGGCATTTATTTTCCTGGGAGGATCGAGCATACCATCTTCATCCCTGACAGACTCGCCAATCGTCACAGAGGTCTCGTTGTTAGAGTATTGTAGTACCAGTATTTTACAGAGATCGATCCCTAATCTGTATGGATGTGGTTGATTAGCTAAGTTCTTAGTCTGTCATAGGTCCTTCGTATGCTCGGAGCCACGTCCAGACCAAGGTCCAGGTTCGATCAGAATATGAATCTTGCTACCACCAATGGTACTAATGCTCCAGGCCTTCAGTCCTTGAGCTCCAGGTTTGATGTCATCCGGGAAATCCCGGCTTAACTCCTGATTCCTCGCTGTAGTCTGCCAATGATCCGCTGCTGCCCACCCTTGCCCCTCTCCTTCATTTCCTCGGGTACCAACTGCTTGCCAGTGAGGGACAAAACATACCTTTCTGCGACCAGCTTCGCTAGCTGTGGGTGGCTGTTGCCAGTGAGCAATTTGATCGAATTTGTCGCCATGACTGCTGTCCGTGTAAATGTCGACTAAGTCGCACAATCGACCCCTAGGGCTGGTGGGAAGAATCTGCTGTTGAAGCTAGAAGATATCACTGACTACATTGTTTTTCACATTGTTTCACGGCCAGCAAAACTAACAGCTAGAAATGCGGTCAGAAAATGCGGGGGATCTTCAGCACGTGTTGAACAATTGGTCCAGGGTAGTCGATAACAGCCGTATTGACTTGGCCACTGGCGTTCTTCGACTCTTCTTTTTGACGGTCGCCTCCGGTTACCGATATAGTCTTCAGAGACTTCCAGGTTCGCTGATAACGACGACAGAGTATATGGTAACATAATAACTCCCTCAGGAGCTGCTTTACTTGTGTTCGAGAGGATGATACTGCAGTGAGTTTGATTCTTCGCGTACACATCTCCATCGTCATCTTGCTATCTAGCTAGTATTGATATCACCATCTTTATTTGTATTTCCATTTTTACACTCTATTCTTTTGTCATTTCTGCCATGGCAGCAAGTGCCTCAGACTCGCAACGTACTATTTATCTCGGCGACTTTATACACAGCGCCACTCTTACCACTCTTTCATTCCAATACAATACCGCTATCGGTGTCGACGAGCATGGTACAATCGCCTTCATCGAATCAAACATCACTCCGGAAACTTCCATCTCTTCCTTAGCTAAGCAGCATCACTGGCAAGAATCTACCTACAGTACCATCAATACTCTCAAGCAATCTTCGACTCGGACTACAACATTTTTCTTCCCTGGCCTACTTGACACCCACACGCATGCCCCACAATATCCCAATACAGGTCTTTTCGGCAGCAGCACTCTTCTTTCTTGGCTAGAAACTTACACCTTTCCCCTCGAGTCCTCCTTCTCAGATCTAGCCCGTGCCCGTACAGTCTACAATCGCGTGGTGCGACGGTCACTGGCCAATGGAACTACTTGTGCAGCTTACTACGGTACGATTCACGTTCCCGCCACGACGCTACTTGCCGAAATATGCCTCAAGCGTGGCCAGCGTGCACTAGTAGGCCGTGTCTGTATGGATCGCATGAGCCCTGGGCATTACCGTGACGTATCCGCCCAGCAAGCTGTCAAGGACAGTGAGGAGAGTGGAGACGCTATCACAGCACTGGATCCTTCCGGGGACTTTGTACGACCAGTAGTGACGCCACGATTCGCACCCAGCTGCACTCCTGAAGCTCTTGCAGGCTTGGGTGCTTTAGCGAAGCAGAAGGACTGGGCTGTGCAAACGCACGTTTCAGAGAATAAAGCCGAGATCGAACTTGTGAAAGAGTTGTTCCCTGAAGCGAGCAGCTACACCAGCGTGTATGATGATGCTGGTTTGCTTGGCGAGAAAACAATCCTCGCACATGCGGTACACCTAACACCGTCGGAAATGAAGTTGATTGCGGAGCGGAAAACGCACGTCTCGCATTGTCCTCTAAGCAATACCTGCTTAAGTTCTGGCGCAGCACCTGTGAGAGCCATGCTTGATGCAGATATCAACGTCAGTCTGGGCACAGATATGAGTGGTGGGTACAGCCCGAGTGTGTTGGAGATGGTGAGGCAGGCTCTAGGTGTGAGTAGACATGTAGCGGTCGAGAGGGGAGCACAACATGCATTGAGTGTTGAAGAGGGATTGTGGCTAGCTACGAGGGCAGGTGCAGAAGCAATGGGTCTGAAGGACAAGGTAGCAGCGTTTGAGGTTGGGAAGGACTGGGACGCGCTACAGATTGTGCTTGATGGTCCTGTTGACGACGAAGAAGAAGGAGGAGCAGAAGAGGTGGAGAAGATGGATGAAAAGGAAGAGCTAGAGGCGCCCGTCGATGTCTTCCAGTGGCAGAAAGAGAAGTGGGATGATATTGTGGCAAAGTGGGTGTATACTGGTGACGACCGGAACATTGCTGCTGTTTGGGTAAAGGGGAGACTGGTACATTCGACCAAAGCGTATCGACCATGATCATGTCTTGTAGGCTGGATGCATAAGAGCAATACCGACGGAAAGGACGTCCTCGAGGATTTATACAAAATGTAGCTGTCGGAATGATACGACATTTCTTGATATTAGGATAGACTAGATCGAACGAACCTTACATTGTTCTCATTCCCTCTTCAAGTTCCTCTTCCTTTCTTGCTTATGTGGTAGGGATAGTTTGTTTCATGATCAACGAACAGAAGCCGTGGAGCTCACTCCATTGTGATGGCTGAATCGGAACTCGGCACGAGTTTTTCGGTCTCGGCATCAGCTTTACGACATCTCGACCTCGAACACTAAAGACTGGCGATGATAGCCAATTATCGCACGATGGCGACGGGCGGACGCTACCCTGGAGATGTAGCTACTCGCCGAGCTAAAGGCCTCAACTCCTCTCCAAGATACAAGCATTTTCACATCCACCACGATGCAACAATGACCTAGAAAGATTCTTGGCTATGTCGTACGCCTTATTGATGGATACTTTTTGATATGATATGATGCAACAACACCGGTGTCCGGCATTGTAATGAGATTTTCGTTCTAGTATCCTTTGAGCAGCATTTACCATCATTTGATACCCATTTCTTCTTGGATATATTATCACTATTCTTCTGTGATATACTACTATTCACATAGCATGCTATACTCAAGAAATGACCATGTAGGTCATCGCCTGGAATCTGATATAAGCCATGATGATGATACAAATACATCTGAACCTCAATTGAACTGGCGAGATCGGATGAAGCATTTCACATGGGTATGTTTGAGAATGATCTATCACGATATCACATTGGTCTGATAATACGACAGACATGGTATACACTCTCTATGGCCACCGGAGGAATAGCCAATGTGCTACATTCAGGTCAGTCTTGCACGATCATAACAGCTCTGAGATTACACCTCTCCGCTTGGTCCTGCCATTCTGAAACAACAACTCACAACTTCCACAGTGCCACTCCGCTTCACTGGTCTTTACACCATCGGCCTTATTTTCTTCTTTATAAACATTGTGATATTCATCTTGGTCACAATCGGCATGTTCCTCCGTTGGTACTACTGGCCGGCTGCCTTCCGTGCCTCATTCTTTCATCCTACAGAGTCTCTGTTCATACCAGCCAGCGTGATAGCAATCGCTACTATTTTGGTTACCATTACACAATACGGTCTTGCCCCTGGCAAGACTGGTCCATGGTTACTCGACGCCATGGTCATAATCTTCTGGATCTATATGGGATCAGCTATAATATTTAGTACTGGTATCTACCTTCTACTCTGGAACACGCAAACATTTACTGTGCAGACCATGACACCTATCTGGATCTTTCCTGCATATCCACTTCTGCTAATAGGCCCGCTTGCTTCAGCTGTCACTAGTCCTCCTACAGGTGCTGTTGGATCGCGAGGACTTCAGATTATCGTTGGTGGCATGATTGGACATGGAATGGGCTTTCTCCTGAGTCTGACCATGCATGCGACCTATGTTTATCGTATGATGACGCAGAAGCTGTAAGACTCTGATACAGAATCCAAACACAGATAGCACACATTAACAGGAATAATGCAGACCAAACGAAGGAAGCCGACCTGGCATGTTCATCAGTGTAGGGCCTAGTGGATTTACTGTCACTGGCGTTATCGGTATGGCAGGAAATCTGGAAGGCATAGTCACCGCAAGTTTCATGGGCGAAGACGGTCCCTTTGCTGCTAGAGTCACCAAGATTGTGGGATATTGGGCGGGAACCTGGCTGTATGGGTGAGTTGTAGCAAGTTGATTTATTGGCAATGCAGGACACTAACAATCATCAGATTGGCGCTCATTTTCTTCTTCATCGCCGTCGGGGCACATTGGTCGGTGTTTCGTCACAAGAACCCCTTCTCTATGACTTGGAACTCCTTCATCTTCCCAAACACTGCGTTGACGACAGCGACGTTTGCTGTTGCTGGAGCGTTCTCATTAGAACCGTTGCAAATCGTTGGTTGTGTCATGACCTGCCTCTTGATACTAATGTGGTTCTTCGTCGTGGGATCGGGCATTCGAGCAGTCGTGAAAAAACAGATACTCTGGCCAATGAAGCAGGAAGATGCTGACGATGACGATGATGATGAGAATCCGATGAAGACGATGCGTCAAGGACTGAAACAGCGTCGTACACATTCATACGATCCACGAAATCAACTTAATCAAGGATAGTCCCTGGAATGGGAGAATGATGAACCCAAACTTGGATTCGGCCTAAGATACTGGCCCGGAAATGTAATTGCTAAACACTTCAAGAGTTTCGGCAGCACCTAGCGTCCACATATTCGACAACCTTGCGATGCGGACAGGCATAAAGAATATAGAAACGATGGGGTCCACTTTACGCAAGGCGCACGAACCTGTATTGGTGCCTCTACGGAAGAGCGCAGACATATTAGGGCTTGCGGCGGGCTCTGAACTTCCTTGCAGACGACGAGCAGAATCGTTCGAATATGTAGGGTCACGAAAAAACTGAGTACTTATTACCCGTTCTGGGTGATGTTGTCCCAGATCAGGCAAATGTCCCGCGCCATTGATGAGTAGATCGCGAGAAAAGACTCGAGAGGGAAGGACGACATAGCATCATTCTGGGTCTCGTTATGTGCTGTGGGTAGGTATGAAATCTGGATCTTCTGGATGGTTAGACAACGGAATACTGTGTGGGCATTTCAGGATTGGTTGGATTCCACAATACACTACTATAAGCATTTTTCAGACACCTTGGCATGACAGCCTTTAGCGGCTACTATATAACTTGTATTTATGAGGAGTGTCCATCCGGTATCGATTCAGTCTTATCCCAAATATCTCAGTGCTTGACTGTATTCGGCCTTGAGTTCGTATGACGCTCTGGGAACGTTAACATGAGCTCTTGTCCGCTGTTATGGCATTTGCACGTCACGTCTCCCATAGTATCAGGACGCATATGCAACGATGAATGCTTCGCACCAAAATCTCTTTTGACATGAAGAATATCGTATTGACTCGGTCTTTGTTCTGGGGATACTGGCTATTACCTCAGTATTGAACATTTGCGGTTTTAGTCAGTATCAAAAACTGTTTGGGCATCTTCCGTATGAACTCAACGGTATTGCGTGAGACTCTTGTGGTGTGCATGGGACAGACTAGATTGGCATGATTTACGGTTGCAGTGGGAAGCTTGCGCCAAGGATTGTCGGGCAAGCACTAGAGAAGGAAACTCACGTTGTCTGCATGCTTGAGAAGTTTTGCAATCTGCTTAGCCACTATCAAAAGGCATGGAACAATACAAGAAACAAAGACACAGGGAGCCGCGGGAAACCCGGCGTTAACATATCTTCAGTCTTGTCAAACTAGTGCTGTGATGTCTTCCACGCATATATAACTCTTGAAAGTACCACAATTTGTTTCCGGGTCGTCGAGAAGTGTCTCAAGGTGGCAAGTGCCGAGTTCTTGAATCACCCCAAGAGGATTTGTGGAGGTCATGCCGTCAGGCTGAAGCTGTGAGGTTCTGCTGTCTAAGAGTACAGAGAACCTTGCGACGAGCATTCCAGTCCGCCTTTTGACAAGGCTGCGAGCAGTAGAAAACAGACTTTACATGCACCACAAGCCTTCAGTCGGTCGAATGCGAATGCCATGCTTCCTCTGGGGCACTACGATGAGTATTAGCAATGCTGACCACACGTTGATACCGAAAGGCGCCATACATTTGGGTTACCACACGAGATCTGATTAGTGGCATTCCCAATCATTCTCATTTCTTTGGCTTCATCCCATCTTCCCTGTCCCTCATACACTTGCGCCATATTATCTCGAGTGATAGCAGCATCGACTCTTGGTCCAAGCCCCATTTCATCTCGTACTTTCAACGCTTTCTTGAGATTCTCTTCAGCCTCCTCTCACTTCTTGAGGAAGAGGTAGTTCTCGCCAATTGCGTTGTAAGATATCGCTGCTTGCACGCTTTCTTCCCCATATGCATTGATCTTGAGTTGGAGCGCCTTCTTGTATTGGTCGATTGCGCCTTGGTAGTCACCCCTATTGCCGCGCATCATCGCTTCGTTGCTGAGTTGGACCGCTGTGACATTTGCTGCCCTGAACACTGCGGCGTTCCGAGGAGTCGCTAAGGTGATGTGAATGTTGGAGTCCATGATTGGGAAGGCGGATGAAGGAGTGGTATTGTGGTGGTTTGTGTGGTTGGGAAAAGGTTGCAGTTGACGAAGAGATTTACTTAGAATGCTTTGGTCGTTTTGACAAACTTGATTCACATATTTCGTTTGGTGCGATAAGGAAAGGTACGGCAGGATTGTTTTTGGGATGCGTATGGGATAATTCAAGGTGGCAAAAAGTGGCAGAGAGGAGCGCCAGGGGATGGCTTATCTTCACAGCAAAGTATGCACATTTCATTGCACGGGAGACACAATCAAACACATTTTCATCATTCGTTTGACACCTCAGCAGCATTGAAACAAGGTGAAACAGGCGTTCATGTTTTGATGCCAAACGATGCATGTCCCAAATTGACAGGTGCATGCGAGATCCACCCCCCCATGACTTGCGTTTACCTTACGTAAAAGCTTGAACTCCTCAGTCGTCATGATTTTGCAAACCCTCCTGCGCTCAGCCGAAAATGTGATCATATTGCAAACCACAGCAGCATTATTGTTCATTGTTGTGTGAGACTATAGAGAAACAAGCAAAATGCCTTCACCATCCAAGCCTCTCCTCTATGATCCTCCCGATTCTGCAGCTTCTTCCACGCTTGCAACAGGGCTCCAGCATCTCAAAGAGCCTCACACACAGACCTTTCTCAAGGCCATCTTTGGTGGTATTGAGCTTGGAGCTAGCGGGCTTGCAGCGTTACTGCTTGCGAAAGGACTAGGTGATGGCGTCAAGGAGCAAGTGCCTATGTTGGAGAGGGTGTTGCAAGGGATAATATTCCCATTTGGGCTGGTTGTTGTTTATTTGACTGGATGTGAATTGTTTGTAAGTTTGATTTATTGTGCTTTGTGCTTGTCGAAGATGTGTGGTGGGCCTGAGAAAGTTTGCGTTTGACGGTCAAACGAGAAGCAACACAATATACTGTGTACATATGTGCCTGTAAGAGATGGACATGAAAGCAGGATCACTTGACGTAACATCTTCGACAGATGCCATAGTGCATTTGGTAGCCTACCAGTCCATACCGACTTGCTGACCCATCCTCTTAGACGGGCTACCCAATGTGGTACTCAATAACGATGCTTGCCCACATTACCAACCCACAGAAGCATGGCCGACTAACTCCACGACTGTTGCTCTCTCATCTCCTAGGACCACTGACTTGCTGGATCGGTAACTTGGTCGGGGCACTCTTTGTGGCCTATGTCTTCTCCATCGCGACTGGTACATTGGTTGAAGAGCCGTATGCGTCGGGCATTGCCGAGATGGTGAAAACTGATCTCGTGGAACCGGCATGGATGACAGTCTTTGTTAGAGCCATTGGATGTGGATGGAGTGTATGTTTGGCAATGTATTTAGGAGAGGTATGTTTTGATGAAGTGACAGAGATAGACAAGAGGAGATTATTGACAAATTGGTACAGGTTGGCCGAGATGTCTTTGGACGTGCGTTTGGCCTCTGGCTTCCATTCTTTATCAGCACAACTGCAAAGTGGCCACATACGGTATGATATGTTCTTAAAACAGACACCAGAATCTCTGCTAATAAGATACATACAGGTTGAATACATGTACATTGGCACTTTGGGGCTGTACGAAGACTTGAGGCCAGAAGGATACAGTCTAAGCATGTTTGTATGGAAGACAATGCTTCCCATCACCTTAGGTAATGTGGTAGGAGGCAGCGTCTTGATGGGCGGTTATCTATGGCTGGTCTATCTATGGAAGTCGGAGAAGAAGAGCTGGTACGAAAGCATGAATGGTGGAGGTGAGGATAGACATGAAGATGATGATGAGGACGAAGATTAGGGGTTAGGAAGACAATCCTATTCGTGCTAGTTCTAAAGGTCTCGCAGCATTATTATCTTGAAGGGGATTGAAGAAAACTTGGGACCAAAGCTAGTCGTGCTGATCGAATGAATAGTAGCTGGACATGCTGATCGAAAAGACAGCGAATAGCAGTCCGAAGAGTCTTATCTTACGCTGATCCGTGGTGTTTCGGGTGCCATGCAAGGGTAGGAAGGCACCGAAAGTCACCGAAGTTTGTGTGAAAAAGGCACTAAAGAACAGACTGGCCTCTTAATCCATTATCAATTGTTTCCATTTTCTTCTTGCTTGTGTGTTATGTTTGTTGTTGATATGCAAGCGTAGCGTGCTGATCGTTTCTATTGATGACTTTGATTACATGCGAGCACACAATTATAGCAAAGATATATGCAGACGGCATTTTTGCAATTCCGTGACCTGCCTTTCAGCTAGCAGTGCCGAGCCGTAAGACGCCATCTCACGGCTATTGTTGCTAGACGACAAGGTTCTAATTCAGGTACTTTGTTTTGTTATTCCGCACACGACACACAAACGAATGCGACAGCTAATTTGTGCAAAAACTGGAGTAAGATCGGGAACGGCAGATGGATGTAGAGTTTTATTTTAGCATTTATGCTTTTCTTGATCGAACAAACTTGATAGACGACCAGACGAGACCAAAGGATCGCAGAGACGCCGTTTCTTGTCTATCTACACCACGCTTTTGCTAGAAAAAGCAAGGGCAATGGCGTCAAGGGCGTCGTGTTGGGATTTGGGAGTTTCTTAGAGTTTTTGCCAGAGAAACTCAAAGATGTGTGTGGTGTGATACAGCTGAGTGGATACCGCACGACCATGCACCCCTGACAGAAGGCCCACCGTTCCCGCCTGAAATTTGCTTCGTGCTGTGCCTGCAGGAACTGTTTGTGCGGCTGAGGCGCGTGCCTAACAACAATGCATGCGCCCAAGCACGACCTTGAGCAGCACGAGCTTTCTTGCCATGCGCTCAGTGAGCAAAGAGTCGCAAACATGTCTGTAATCTATATGTCAAAACAGTGAAAGCTGGTGGTGCCTGTCGCGAGCACAGGGCTTGATGCGACAGCGCCTCACTGGAGACGTTGGGTAACTAGGGCGACCTTGAAACAGCTAGCGCTAGCGCCAACGTCAAAAGATACCAAAAACAGACAATCCAAACAGCCCCAGCCCGCCAAATTGCGATGACCCTGAGTGAAAACAAAAAACAGATCTACCGCCCAATGAGACGGCTCCTGGGACTCGAAGGCTCGTGCTCAGGGCTAGCAACAGGCACCAGTAAACGGTAAGTCCCCAAGTATCCCAAATTTAGCACGCTCTTCGCCGCCAAGAACGCCATTGACACCTAATTTGCAACCTCAAGGTGATCTTTTCGCGTGGAGAAGGGCTGGCAGCATGACTCTGGCTGGTCGGTGGATGGGGGACCCCCCCGGTCATTCTCGAGAATTGCAAGCAGCCACATAAGTATCTGCTCTCTGCCACTTCTTAGTCTGCTTTTCTTTTCTCTTCATCCCATCTCTCGACGAACTTCCAACCTAATACTTTGTCACTCGTTAGCGTCTTTCGCTCCAACACTCGTTCACTAAACCAACAGTCCTTAGCCTAGGACCCTTCTAATAATCTTGTACAACAGCAAACAATAGCAACAACAAAGTACAAAGTCGATCAAAATGAAGAACACCTTCTACTCCATCGTCGCTCTTGGTCTTGCTGCCGTCGAGGCTGCTCCCAGCTACGGTCCTCCTTCTTACTCTAGCCCTCCTTCTTACCCCAGCGCTCCCTCCAACGCCACCACTTGCTCTCCCGGTCAGCAGAGCGGATGGAACTTTGGCGGTGTTCCTGAGGGTCCTGTCGGCTCATTCGACGGTTTCGACCTTTCTGGTTTCAGCTGCTCTAGCTCTTTCGGTGCTGGCAAGGGCTTCGGCAATGGTGTCAAGCGTGGTTTATCCTCCAAGTGCATCACTGGTGCCTTGACTTCTTCCAGCGGTCCTGGTATTAGCTGTGGTGCTCACGCTTTCTCCATCGGATCTCTTCACATTGCCTCTTCTCAGGACACTGATGTCGAGTGCCACTACAAGCTTGCCGACGACTCTGATTGTGTCGAGACCATTCCTTGCAGCCAATCTGGTACCACCGTCAAGTCTTCCAAGTGCAATGGCGCCAAGTCTGTCTCTTTCCAGCTTCCTCCTGGTAACAAGGGCGGCTGCTCCGTTGGTATCTACAGTGTTGGATGGAACTGCCCCGGTGCTAGCTCTTCCAGCTCATCTGCTTCCACCTCTACTGCCAGCCTGACCACTTCATCGTCGTCATCTGCCATTACCACCAGCTCTTCGTCATCTGCTGTGACTACTAGCTCATCCAGCTCTTCGTCCGCGGTTACAACTAGCTCATCCAGCTCTTCGTCATCTACCATTACCACCAGATCTTCGTCATCTGCTGTGACCACTAGCTCTTCGTCGTCCGCTTCGACCACTAGCTCATCCAGCTCTTCGTCATCTGCTTTGACCACCAGCTCATCCAGCTCCAGTTCATCCAGCTCGTCCTCCAGCAGCAGCAGCTCTTCCAGCAAGCCTACTACTTCATCCAGTTCGACGGTCTCTGCTACTACCTCTCCATCCACCTCCAGCTCTTTGACCACGTCCACCTCGACCTCGTCTCTTAGCACTCCATCTTCCACTTCGTCTAGCTCCACCACCCCTATCTCAGCTACTACTTCTTCAGTCACGAGCTCCGTCTCTACTAGCAGCACCTCCTCCAAGCCTACCACTTCAAGCAGCGCTTCTACGACTTCATCTGCCTCCAAGTCTAGCTCATCCAGCTCTGTTGTCTCCAGCTCAAGCAGCTCTGTCTCCAGCTCCAGCTCTGTCTCCAGCTCATCCAGCTCGTCTGCTACTAAGTCCAGCTCGTCTTCCAGCACCACCCCAATCTCTGCCACTACCTCTTCATTGACCTCCTCGTCAACATCTGTCTACCACAACACTACAACCTGCTTTGAAACATCTACCTCCGCTGTGACTATCTCTTCATCAGCTAAGACGACCTCGACTATTGTTTCTCCTCTGACCAGCACCTCAACCGCATACACCAACACCACCACTCCTGCCGGCCCAACTACAACTACCAAGGACATTACGATCTTCACGACTACAACCGTCTGCCCTCTGACCAGCACGGTAGTCTCCAGCGGATCAACCATTGTCATGACTTCATACACCACTTCCACCCAGACAATCACGAGCTGCAAGGGCGGATGCATCAAGACTAGCTCTGTCCCAGTAACAACCTCTGCATCCAGCAGCAGCGTTGTTTCTGCAACCACCAGCTCTGTCTTGTCTACCAGCTCCGCACCTGCAAACGGCACCACCTCCCAAATCACGCTCACCAAGACTGAAACCACGATTGTTCCTTGCACTACTCTTACTTCCACTTCATCAGGAACGACAATCATCATTACCAGCTACACCACAAAGACAAACACCATCACTAGCTGCTCCGGAGGATGTACCAAGATTTCATCTGTTCCAGTAACAACCCCAGTTCTTTCTACTACCTCAAGCGCACCCTTCCAGAACACTACCACTTCTGTCATTACAAAGCCTGTCACATTGACAACTACTGTTTTGACGACCACCTCAACATCCATCTGTCCATCAGGCCAGACCGTTACGATCCCAGTTACGATTACCACAACTGTACCTTGCTCTACTGGAATCAGCACCACCACCTACACGACGAGCTCTACATCCACTCTCAGCACTCCTTCTACCTCGCTTATCACCAGTGTCATCACTTCAACGATCACCAAGCCTTTGACGACTACGAGCGCAGTCACAACTCCTCCTGCTCCTTTCCAGAACAGCACTATCTCGCTCACCACTTCCACCACTCCTGTGGCTCCTACCACGACTGTGTTGACAACGACAACAACTGGTACAACAATCTGTTCAAGCGGTGTTTTAACTATCCCCATTACCTTAACTTCAACCATCACCTGCTCTCTCTCTTCCTGCCAGCAGACCACTGTCACTACCAGCTCGGTTATTAGTGCTTCCACGCCTATCACGCTCACAACCACTGGCGTCATCACTCAGACTTCTACTATTCCTGCTGTTCCCACCAGCTCTGGCACTGCTTCATCCAGCAGCGTCCCAGTCTCCAGCTCTGCCATCAGCACCCCAGTCGGACCTGTCTCCAGCTCTTCTGCTGCCAGCACCCCAGTGGCTCCCGTCTCCAGCTCTTCTGCTGCCAGCACCCCAGTGACTCCCGTCTCCAGCTCTTCTGCTGTCAGCACCCCAGTGGCTCCAGTCTCCAGCTCTATCCCCGTTGCTCCCTCCTGGACTGCTCCCCCCGCTATGACCACTCCAGTCAGCCCAGCATCTGGCAGCTCCGTCGCGCCTAAGCCATCTGCCAGCGTCACTCAGTACACTGGTGCTGCTTCAGCCAACGGTCTCTCTGGCGCCGTTGCCTTGGTTGCTGGTGTCGCTGCTCTTTGCTTCATGCTTTGAATGTAGCAAATGATCGATGTCCTTGATGAGAAAACATACAAAACAATATGATGGATGGTTTGGATGATCCGGATGGAATGGATGGAATGGATATCCTTGGACATGTTTGATGCTTTTCTTCTTTCGACAAAATCACATACAAGTCTGATTCAGATATCAGAGTTGAACCCTTCGTCAATAAACTCACAACTTTTTATGTACAATGCTTCTTTTCGCTTCTTCTTGGTGGACAGAGATGAACGATGGACGGATGGATGGGATACTTGTATACTAACTGGTCTCGGCTTTCTTGTTCATGTTCATGTTCATGTCCTTCTTCTTCTCTTAGTTTTGTTATGTCCATAGATGAGATAGATGCAAATACATTCGTTTGAAATCAATCATCTTCCTTTGTGCTTTGCTTGAAGCATGATCTCGCCGTGGACGTTATTACCCAAACACAAGATCAAGGATTTAGTCGTTTCGCTCAATGCAGCAACAGCAAAGGACAAATTGTCTTTAAAGCAAAAAACGCTATGACCACACTACCTAGATATCTCCATTATTCTCTTACTACGGACCACTAATAAGCGCTACAACAACATCACCAAGACACGCTATCACCTTGCCCGCCCCTCAAGCAAATCACCAAGAACTTACAAGCCTATTCACAAGCGTACCTTGGTGCAAAAGCGAAAGAGCAGATTGGCACGTGAAAGGTGATCTACCCCACACATTCCCCGCACTTTTGCCACCCTACTTCAAAACTCGTCTTAAAATCGCTAAAACACCATCAACCACATATTTCGACTTCTCTTGATGCATAAAAAGAATCCTGAAGGCTTGCAGGGTATATATAGATGATGCAAAAAGTATGCCAAAAAGGGCGAAAAAGAGATGGAGTGGCTGGGAGCTTGTAGCATGTTAGAGAGAATGTCACAATGGAGGCTTGTATCGATGAACGCTTACTCGAACCCAGAACCTCTTCCATTTCGGAGTCGGGCCGTTTAAGGCTAGACTGACTCGTCAATGCTAAGGAAGCATCATACCGCTAGACCACAACCCCATATCATGTGATAACATAAAATTTAGCATCGTATATATACAAAACATCAAATGTCCTTGGTTCGAATGGAACAGTAAAGCTGCTGTGCAATCACTCTCTATCCAATCCAGCTGTATAGTACAGGTGAAGCATGCGTGGACTGAATGCGCTCTGGTGCATCTGCAAAGCGTATTGTATGTATGCAGACTCTCATCAAGTTTCTATTTTGACATTCCCGACCATAGCTTCGACTGGATCCAGCAATCGGAAAATCAATTCCTCTCCCAATCGGTCTCACAGTCAATGTCTCTTCTGCAGTCTGTTTCTTCAACGTTTAGCTTGACTGTGGCTACCTCTCCTGATTTGAGTCATCTCGTCAACTTCGTCAATCATGTACAACAAGCCTTCATCGTTGCTGTAGCCTGTAGAAGTATTCTCTGTTCCCATTGGCAAGGTGTCTGTGACTAGTGTTGCTTCTTCTGATTATAGCTTCACTCTTAGCTTGATAGACCTCGTAGATGTCTTTTCACCTTAATCGCAGTGACTCGCTTAAATGATGATGGCTTGGCATATCTAATACCTCTACCAAACTCATCATCTTCATCTCTACATTGACCTTCTTCCCACTGGTGTTGCTGCTCGTCGTGGCTCATGCATGCCTTTGTCGTTGACAGCAGACAGACAGAAACTCGTCCACAGTAAACATTCTGAAGAACGGCAAATTGTGTTCAAACACAACACAAATACCAAGCAGTCTTTAGTTCTCTCAATGATGAAGAAACCGTTCTCAAGCGTACTCGCACTGGTTAAAAGAGTCAAGACTGCCAATCAGCAAGACGAGTCGGGAACTAGATCGCAGGAAGTCGATGGATGCGAGCTCTTGGCATATTGACGATATTGCCACGAACTTGATGCCTGATGATTAGGGTCTTGGGGATCGATGATCAGACGATCCAGTGAGGTAATAAGCAGCAAGAATTCACTATCGATCTCGAGAAGGAAGGCCGTCTGAGCTGTTACCTCAATATGGAAATGAATCAAACGTAATGTGAATTGACTCCTGCTCTGCACAACAAGGTCATACAATAGACGCGCGACCTTGCTGAATTGGAACTGCATGGACTCCGTACCCCCTCCACGAGGCCGTAGTCGCGATTGCCTACCAATTGCACAAATTGGCCTCTGAGGTTGTTGCTGATCATCGGGTGGCGGACGGGGATGAATAGGGACGGTCTGAGAAAACAGTCGTCTGATACTTCGGTGTCCGGCCATCCAATTGGGAATCGTGGGAGTTGGTGCTTGGTTAGCGTACACCGAGCTCCATGGGATCGACGACATGGGTAGTAAATGAGTTCATAGATTCGGCCGGTGCGCCACGAAAAGTCTTTGGTGGTACTCTTGGTTGAAGTGGCGCGAGGATGACAAGACCATAGTCATCGCTACATGTCAGAGACTTACTTCGCTGGTACTATGATTCGATGTACCTATACCCATATAACTGTGTCAATGTAGTGTGGACGACGTTTACACATTGCTGGTTCTCGCAGGTAGAGCTTATAATAAGATCATCGATCACTCGCCATAACGTGGCAAACAGGAACTGCGTGCGGTTGTGAAGGCACAAGTACTCGGATGCTTGTGGACATTCGAGGTACACTAAATTTTCGAAAAACCATTGCCACTTGCGGCATGAATGTGACTATTGCAAGCCCTAGCAATATTATCAAGGCTGTGCCGTACTCGCCTTGTATAAGGCTTTGTGATCTTGATGTTGAGGATGCTAAGGTTGCCACTTACAATTGGCAACTTGCTAGCATCACAAAATGGATACTCATTGACTGGTAGCGTGTTCTTGCATTTCACTGATATTCCTCAAGTCGTCGTTTGATCTCTTTGCGTCCAGTCGATTCGGGGCACGCGACGGCCCAACCTGGACGATGTCGGTACTGGGAGCGGTTGGCGAACTGGAGAATGAGCTGGTCGTAATGCGGCTTGGATGGTGCATCTTGTGGCTAGTATTTGTAGAGGTAAGGTATGTTAGATGAGTCGCTGTCTTCAGCTTCATCAGGATCGGATTCACTCATGGAACCTCCTTGCACGAGCCTGCTCTTCCTGCGAAGCACTCGTCCATGGCTCAAACTGTACACTATGAAAACATCTCGCTGCGAGGTTGTAGCCGTACGCACCCACTCTCGCGGTGAAGATCAAAACATGGACGTCCTCTGAATCCTTTTTTGCTTTGCCGCCTCCGCCGTCCTAAACATTATTGAATTGATTGTGGTACATCGGCGGCGTTCCATTTGGTTACAGCGTTCCTACTGCTCGCTGCTGGCCGGATTGGGAGTTCCGCCAATGGGAGACCACCAAGTGTTTCTTGTGACATTTGGTGCAAAACTTCGGCCCATGCATCTGAAATGGGGATTGAAAATACCACTCATGGCACTGCCTTAGGCATTGCCCAAAGTCGTGCATTGATCCTTTCAAGATCCTGTTTAAGTCCGTCTTGCACAGGTTCGACGATCGGTGTTTTGATCTCGTATATCGTGGCGACATCTTATGGGGTCATTGCTTTACCGAATAGCCTGTCATAGTGGCGGACGTAGGTGTGGATACGCATACGAAGATTGACGCGATCGACCAATTCCTTTACACCGACCAATCCTTGTGAAGTCTCCATATTGACTTTAAAAGGACATTCACCGAAATGACATCGACCTGGAACATGGAAATGATCCTGAAGGAAATCCATATTGTCAGTAACAGTATCACCATAGTGATTGGACACGTTACTTAGATACCTCATGGAATCATACGCATCCGAGAAATTTTCAGACGACAAGGTGGGTTGTGTTGTCCACATATATCAGGAAGGCCTTCTGGAAACACTTATACCGCGTGCACTAACATCCGTCAATCCCGATATCCCTTCAATCACCTGGTCACCAAACTTGCTTTTCGTCATCTGTTATATCGTCAGTTTGCTCTTCGCGTATAAAGTTCATTATGTGGCGAAGGGATCCGAGCTGGGTTAATGGTCGATGTCGTCGTGCTCGGTTGACAATACAAGCTCTAAAGTGGAGTAGTCCATGTCGTCCTTACCCTCAAGTGTACTAGAAATATCAACCTGTCGAGCACGTTTTACCCGGGGTAGTAATTCATCTAACTCTTCTTGGTCCTCCTCGACCAATTCGTTTGCGCTTCCTTCGTCCTCTCAATTTTTCACATCTCGTAAACCTTCTTCCGGGATTCTGCTGCATTTGCTACAGTATGTTGCTATTAGACAATGGTGTGTAGACTGTCTCACATGTTCCAAATACAGTGTATTCGACTTGAACTTTGGCATCTCGAGAAGCTATAATATTGGAATGTCGCTCGTGGCACGTAGCCGCACGAGCTTTTGTTCCTCTGCGAGTGTCCAGGTGTCGCCTTTCAACCTCCCAGTTTCCTGGCGCGCTGATTGTTGGGGAGGTGAAGGTGAGCGATCTGCACCGTCAACGCTATCTTTAACATTCGATTCCGACCGTCAATGCTGGGGTCGTCAGAGTATCCATGTTCAACAATGAGGGTTGGATGTGAGGGCATGTAGTCGCAGTCCTCGTCGCCACGCATGCCGTTCCCGTTGGCTGCATCTAGTAGTGCGCCCCTCGTATCGGGTGAGAAGTCCTCCAGTTCGTGCTTGTCCTCAGCATCCTCGCCCTCATCATCATCGTCCTCGGGATCTTCCTCTGGTAATTCCAGGCCATCGTCGGCTTCGTCAGCGTCACATAGTAGAGCCACGTCGCCAATCTCGCCCTCGTGAATGTCGCTCTCCTCAGGCTCGAGTCCTTCCTCCTCGCCCTCATCAGACCCGATTTCTTCCTCTTCGTCCTCACCAGGCTCGACTTTCTCCTCATCGGCCTCGTCATCTGAACAGCCTTTCCTCTCGTCTTCTTCATCATAGTCGAGTGTCTCGGGAGTTGATTCAGACGTTTCTTCCTTTCTTGCAATCTTGTTGTAGCCGATATCTTCTTGATCCTGGCTTATCTTTCTCTTTCGACTAATGACTTCTGGTGGCCATGGTCCGGCACGCTTCCGGACAAGGGACGCTGTAGCGGGTGGGTTGGTGCTTGATGAATGATCAAAATGCAATGCTGTGCGACGAGCCGCTTGCAATTTGATGATCTCATTGTTGATATCCTTGATGCTCTCACTTATGTAACTATGTCTGGCAGGAGGGTGGTGGGAGATGGCAATCGAGTGGTGGGTGATGCTTTCACTAAAAGCTGCCGTCACTAAGTTGATTGTTAGAATTGCGAGGTAAAAGATGATAAATGTGAGTATGCTTGCATGCTTTGAGTCGCTGCTTTGTCTGCCTAAGATTCGATTGGAGCCTGGCTGAGCGGTGGCATCGGACTCCGTGCTTAGGTTCATCTCCCAATCCAGTGTGAGAAGCTCTTTTTGGGAGGATTGTCTGCGAAGGATGGATCATCTGAAACTCGTCTCTCAAGACAAAGTGCTTCACTTCAGTCAGTAGCCATCTCATCATCGGACGAATGAGCTTTCTCTCCCTTCACTCTTTGCGGAAGTCTTCCCAACTCTCATGGTAGATCTTTGGGACGATATCTGGGTGCAACTGCTTGAGCTGATGGTAGCCAGTAAATAACGCTCGGCATCGAGGTCAATATCATCTAGATTATTGACATTTTAGTAAGCCAGACAGGCGACAGTCTGTGCCGCCGGATACGGACCTCTAAATCGCTGCTTTCTGTTGATGGCAGGAATAGACCCCATCGTCTCGGGAACGTGTTGATTGAAGTAGCTTTCTTCATTGTGAGAGTCGAAAAGAAGTCTATAAGTAGCTGTACGACAAGTTGTCGAGGAAGGCTGTGGAGTTGAACTTGAACGTGAAAGAAATAATGAAGGAGGAGGTGAGATTAAGTTCAAGTATTAAGGACTAGATGAAGTGGATGAGATCAGGACCGAGTAAAGTGAGATGAAATTGGGTAGAATGGACAGGTTTTGCTAACTAAAAGATGAACGTGTCAGCGAGCGAACGTGCACGAAATTGGGCGTACTCGACTGTTGTTGGGGTTGGTGATAAGTTCAGAAAGGAGGTGCGATCCCGATCGCACAAGACGCGAGCCTCCGGGATGACGCAAACCTGACGCAAACCTGAAACAAGTGCTGAAACAATTAAAATGTAAATAAGTGGTGATGTCTTTCGATGTCTTTCGTATTGTCTGTCTGCATCAAATATCATGGCTGCTCTACATTATGCATGCGCATCTTCCTGACTACACACATATCGGCTGCAAAAAAAGAACAATCTACCAAATAGTAGGCACCACTACCATCCTGACGCGCTAGCGCAAGAAGACCGGCAAGCTCGGCCTCTTCAGGAGCATACCTCTTGCGGATTGTTTTTGTGCTCTTCTTCACACCACTAGGCTCCTACCAGTAATGGGAGCGGCAGCGAGACGACAGCGCTGGGGAGTTGTTTTGGCAGAAGAAGGACGAGCACCTCCAGCAGGGCAACGAGGAGAAAGTTGAGGGAGTAGCTTGTCCCCCGAGATGAGAGGGAAAGCGCGAGGAGTGGAGGCTGCTGGACCTGCAGCTTGGGCATCCTGAAGAAAGTTGTGGGCGAAAGAGAGAGTCTGGTTGTGGTGGTGTTGCTCGAGACGATCTGCATGCGCTTTGGGGATGCCTGGCCACCTACAGATAGCGTTAGAATTGCTATTGAGCGACAATTATGTGTTGACTTACAAGTCGCCAGTGTACAGGGTGGTTGTGCCTCTGTATATTGTTAGCTAGAGCAAATAATGTGCGTAGGATATCTCTTACTTCTTCACGGATGTGGTCACCTTCTTGGTACTACTCTTTCGAGGCGAGGAAGAGTTGTGAGTAGTGCCCTGGACAACGTCTACATTCATCCTCTCCATTTCGCTGTGTCCTCTTAGTATAAAGCTGAAGAGCTAAATATGCGTCAGCGTACCGTTTGGCCGCTCGATGATACGATTCGTCGCGCGCACCTGGAGACCACCTCAACATCGTGAAGTCAGGAACGTAGTCAGGCTTTGTCAGCATAGTGCCTGAGCTCTTGGGCTTCCGTTCCATGTCTCGAGTGTTGTGGCAGTCGTCGAAATGTGTAGCCCACTGCCAGCAGTGATAGCCCAAGAACTTCTTTGCTGCAATTTGGCACTTCCTGTGCCTGGCTTGGCTTTGTCCTTCTGTTACCTCACCCGGAATGGTCACACATTTTGTCATCTAGTCCAGCAACTCCACCTTGTTGTCATCAATGATCTTGTTAACCTTCGTCTTCAGGTCTTTGGCATGAGACAGGCATTATATATATTTCACATGAGAGGATGTGTCAGGTTTTGTAACCCAGGAGGAGCAATTGCTGCCAGGCCAGCAAGTAGAGCGATTGCTCTAAGAATAAGCCAAGTGGAAAGTGCCCTTAACCCTATTTTGTAGCCCTCGAGGTCACCAGGACGTACCAACCTGTCGCAGTGATTGCAATATGTATAGTAATTTTGCTCCTGTAGATGATGAGAACTTTTCCACCTGTCGTCCTGGACGTTTGCAGCCTTGATAGACAGCATGTCGAAGGCATTGAAAACACGAGGCTTGAAGTGCTCGGACTCCAGGTCCTCGCCTACACGATCGAGCTGTTATACATTCTACTCATGGCTGCTCCGACGAGGCCAGAAAACTTGGTCCACCTTGCTGCTCTAGGCGTCCTCGTGGATGTTCCATAATTTGAAGCATGTCATATTCATTTCGCAAAGTTCTTCCCCAGTACCGACGCCATCTGCCTCTCTCCTCTTCTGTCTAAGCCTAATCCTGAAGCTTGCAAGATCTTCTGCACCCTGCCGACCTGTCCATCATTCAGGCGCACCTTGATTCCTCTCGGATGATTCGCCGAATTTGTGAGGACCCCAGCCACCACGCCCTCCGTAAGCTTTCCAGTAGGCTGATCAGCTTTGAGCACAATCTGTACCAGTGCTCCTGGCTTTATGCTGTTTCTGGACTGGCTTGTCGTGGTAGGTGTGGTGGTGTTTGTGAATTGTGCATGTGCACGAGGACCTCGAACATCTTGGTATTTGGATGTGGCTTCCTGGAAAGGATTCTGTGACTGCGTGTTGTAGATATCGTGGTCTAGGAGGATATGTTGCTTTTGGGCGCGACGCCCTTTGCTTATCGGAGTGGTCGTGTTTATATGACTTGAGGACGTGTGAGTGGGTGTAAATGTGGGAGCCTCGGTCGTTGCGTCAGAGGAGAAGTGGACGTCTTCAATGTGCCGCGTAAGAGCTGTTTCGCTTTCGATTGTGAAGGGACATATGGGACAGCTGAGCGACATGTTTGCTGTGAGGCGTAGTAACTTTTGGTGTTGACGCAATCTGAAACCAAGCCAAATATGAAACACAACGGCTGCAGGGTTAGGTGATATCACGTGATCACAAGATGCATTAGAGGTTCCGTGGAGGTCACTGAAAAGCTGCTGATCAAACAGAGCAGTGTCTGTGCTATCATTAGTTGTGTGCGCGGCGGTATCTCCATCACACGTCAATATTACTGAACTCTCGATACTGCTTTGAAAGAATGACACAGTTACCAGGCGATCGTGCTCAACATGAAACCTATATGCGTGAAGCCATCAAAATGGTCAGTGATTCTTCGTATGCTTCAGATCCGCGTGTGACCTTACTGCGTCTTCCGCTCAACCACCATGATGAAGACCAGGCAGTAGAAACTGACTAAGCCAGGCCGAACACGCCCTTGCCAACGACGAAACACCCGTCGGTTGCATTTTCGTACACACTCCCACCTCCAGCATCATTGGCCGCGGCATGAACGACACAAATCGTTCTCTCAACGGTACACGTCACGCCGAGTTCGTTGGAATCGAGCAGATTCTTGCTGCAGGACATCCTCTCTCTGTTATGTCCGAGACGGTGCTGTATGTGACAGTAGAGCCATGCGTGATGTGTGCATCGGCTTTGAGACAGTACGGTATCAAAGAGGTGTATTTCGGATGTGCAAATGAGAGGTTTGGAGGCACAGGCGGAGTATTGAATATTCACTCAGAGTAAGTTCGTGAGATAGGCGTGCTGGGTGGCGTTGAAGTAAGGGAAGGAGAAGGTTGAGAGGTGTGTGCTAACCTTCTGCACACATAGTCCTTCGGTTGATCCTCCATATCCTGTCTATGGTGGCATCTTCAGGGAAGAGGCCATCATGCTTCTAAGGAGGTTTTACGTGCAAGAGAATGATAAGGGTATGTTGGTTCGCATGAGCGAGGTATACTGCAAGCTGACATTCCCGAAGCACCAGAACCACACAAGAAAGGCACGAGAGAGCTGAAGACTGAAATTCTACCTCTTGAAGTTGAAGAAGTACTTGCACCATGAAAGAGAATGATATTTTGAACTTTCTGAAAAAGGTGATTTACACATCTCTGTCTGGTGTCATCACAGAAAGCTAATGCCCACTCCCAGTGTCAATCCCTTCCTTGCATCCTCAAACTGCCTAATCACCAAAGGCAGTGAGAAGTTTAGCTCAAACCGTGCCACTGGTAGTGCATATATTACACCAAACCCTGCCGACATGCTTGGAAGGCCATTCGCAAGCTCTGCAATAGTATCTTGGACGTTCTGTCTCACACTGTCCGCACCCATCGACTCACCTGACTGCCAGTCCTTGTGCCTACGAGTGTCCTTGAGGGCAAGCAATCTGCCACCATTGATAAATGCTTGTAGCCTCAGAGGTGACTCCTTCCCGACACGAGGAAAGGGAATGAGGAGACTAGCGCCACCCGCAGCATAGACATCTCCACCTACAGCATCCTGACCGTCGTGTGGTCCGAGACCGCAATGTCTGAAACCACGAACATCTGTAGGTCCACCAAGGAAAAAGCGGTCATTTATTCGAGAGTGAGTAACGTTTGGACTCCTGCCGAAAGATAGTGGGTAAAGAACACCACCACGAATTGATGTAGTAAGAGAAATACCTAGATCTTTCTCAATGAATGGTATCGGTACTGGAATGCTTGATTGTGTCTCCGCTTCCAGTTTTGCAAATGCTACATCGCCAGCCAAGGGACCGACACCAGCAATCTCAGCAGCAGTCTTGACCAGGTAGCCCGAAGTAGGGAGGATAGGATTGTTTCGTTGATCATTCGTCCAGTTGTGAGTGAAACTCGACTTGAAGCTGTCTCCCGCATCTGCGCGCACGGCAGGTGAAGCCTTCTCAGCCAGTCCTGTTATTTGGCGCCACATTCCAGTATAGCCGAACTCGTGCCTGTGGCCAGAAATCGGACTTAAATATTTGAATCTGGTGAAACCTCCTCTCAAGATCTCCTCGTGACTTGCCCAGCTTTTGTTTGTTGAACTTTGTAATCCTCCCAGCTCCCATCGTAAGTCAGGATTACTCAGCACTGGTGTGTCGAAGTTTGCGGAATATGCTGATCGAGTACGCGTGCCGAATGCAGCGTTAGCATTCAATGATTCTGCGCCACCGAAGAGGTTGCGGAGTAGCACATTGAAGTAGACCGAACCATCATTACTACCTGCCCATGTACCGCTTGATGCCACAACACGAGATTTTTCCTTTACTGATACAAACACATCGAGATCTGTAGGTGTGCTAGTGGAGTTGGTAGGGTCTGGTCGATCGATGAAGGTGGAGATTGGTTGGTGATAGATGTCGAAGCGACCAAGTCTGTTGACTTCTTGCCCTACCGCAGCTAGAGCTTCCCGAAGAGTGTAGAATTGGTCGTTGGTTTTGCTCACCAAAGGATCGAAGATAGTCCTGAGGAAGCTGGTACGAGTGTTGGTAGCGCCGAGGACTTGTATTGAAGAGATAGTGATAGGTAGGGTGGAGTTGCTCTGAACTAGTTCGCCGAGCCTGCGCTGCGAGCGCTCATGTTGTTCTCTTAGCAGTTGTTCATGCCGGGTCTGCCATTGAGGATCAGCTTGCGAATGCAGCAGGTCGACCTGTGATATCTTTGATTAGTCGGAGCGCGTATATAGTGCCACCATTTAGAGTACCTTATCAGCAGCTGGCGCGGCCATTGCAGCCAACTTCGAAAGTGCTAAACTGTAACTGACTTTAGTGTTTCAAGTTCGTCGTCTGAAGTCCCATGGCCAGGAACTCTGGTATCACAGACTTCCTCTTTCGATTGTGCCAAGAAAAGGCCAAATGTCTGCGGACGCGTCTGAGAGCACAAGAAGGCTCTGTGTCAATTCGAGACCATAGAAGCTGGTGTCACACTCGATGCAGACAGGGAGTAGACCCTTCGAGTGTATCTCTGGGAAAAAATCTCCGAGAAACTGGTGATTGTGCGAATGGTTGCGTCTTCCCTCTTCTCTCCCTATATGTCACCATTTAAATGGCAGATACTAAAGCAGAAAGATATTAGCAAAGTTCCCGGCATCTACTGTCAAGATCATGACCAGCCGACCGCAAGCCAGTACATGCTACGTAAAGCCGATCAAGTTACTCAGCGAACATACTCCTCGGGGAACACAGTTTCGTCAGCTGCTCGTTCTGAGTACAAGGTCTTACCAGACTTCGTGGCGGATACCAGCCAAAGATCCATAGTCAGGCCTATATCCTAGGCCATGCATTGTATGGTAGTGGGCGTATAAAGCATACTGCGTGTCTAGTCATTGTGTGGGATCCTGTGCAGAAAAATAAGTGCCCACAACCTCATTATTAACGATCAAATAACTTCGTGATATAGCAACAGCACTTGGCGTGACATCGTACATGTTTCTATGTGGATGTCGCTGCACTAGGCGTCTAGCTGGTGAGATACCACTTTCCATCTTGAATATAAAAGCACTACAAAGCATGATAGCCTGCCATTTACTGTATAGAAATTCCTCGCAGGATTTATAGCACCGAAACAAATGTCTTCTAGCAGACGAATAACGTCTCGACGACATGAGAGACAAGCCGATCTTCCTACACGAAACAGGCCATCCGCGACAAGCCTTACGACCCCTTCGTCGCTGCCACCTCAACCGCTCCCAAATCATTTCTTCATGCCGACGCCATATATCATCACTCCTCGCAATCCATTCGAAAATGTCTTCGACGGCTATGCTTCAACCAGTTTTGCAAATCCACCTGTCATGCCACCTGGATATCTAGCACCAGCGGACCTGTTTGGTTGGCGGGAGTGGCCGATCATCCCTCCCCAAGGTCCAATGCCACCTATGCCACCTTTCGGATTTCCTAACTCGAATCGGATTTTTGAAACATCAGACGATGAGTCAACCAATACACCGCGTCGTCCAATACCAATAATCGACAATCCTCCACCAGGTATTCTGAATGCAGAAGAGCAACGCAAAAAAACAGAGATTAGAGAATGGCTCGACGCAGCTCCCTCTGATGTTAAACGTGATCAGAAAGAGTTTCAGTCCTTTTCACAGCACATTGTAGCCAAAGCGCTTACACACACCCCGCATGAGAACCTCTTTTTCAACTCAATAAAGAACGATTTCTCACAACCGCAACTTTTACGCTGTATTTACTATCTTTCCTCCAAAATATATGACAAAGATAAGAGGTCCTCGAATGGTTATAAGTTTGCCATGAAGAGAGTGAGAGAGAGTACAGGACGACACACCAGCAGCCCCCAGAACGACACGAACCGGTCGTTAGAAAGTGCGTCCAGACGGCATTATTCTGGTCGGAATCGTGATACGCATAGTGTTCGCTTCAACGACGATGACGAACAGTTAGAGCAAGACAGTCGCAATCATTCTTCGACAGTATCGCGTCATACTACTGAAACTTATCGGTCGAGTTGGGACACAAACGCCCATAACAGCACGAGGACTGCCATGGGACCAACTACTACGAACAACAGCAGGAGTGCCGCAGCCTCGGCCGCCGCAACCGCAGCCATCAACAGGCGAGCTGCCGCGACACCCCCTCCAGACACAAACGCCACCGGTGAAGAACTCGCATTCCTTTCGCAACGCCTCATCGAAGCTGAGACAGAACTTGCACGTCATGCAGCAGAGCAAGTCGAACTACATGAGCTTAAACAGACAGCAGAATCCAGGAAGTGCAAGATCTGTTATACTGCAGAGATTGATTGCATTTTTGTTGACTGTTACCATATGGCGACTTGTCTGGAATGTGCACAGGGGTGTGAGAAATGTCCCGTTTGTAGGAAGGAAGGAGTGAGCGTTGCTAAGGTGTACTTGTAGCACGTTATGAGGAGGGAGAAGAGCGCAGATATGCTTGGATATATGCAGTGCGAATAGTTTTATTGTACGATCACTCTAGTTGCGTGCTCCTTCTTTCTTACAATCACTACATGAACTCGATCTACATCATCATCATCACGCCATCTTGACCTGTTTCTTCTGCTCAGAGCTTAAGAAAAGCGTTCAGGTTGGGCACAAGCAAGGATCAAATCCTGTTTCGCCCGTAAGTCACCATCAACCTCTTCATGTATCGCAACCATGATAGTGACTGTCTATGTTAGCAGCTGCAATTTCGAGGCTTGGAGCCTGCCTGTACCCTATATGCTGCAGATCACTCGTGATCCCTTGTGCAACCCATTGAACCAATCGCTTCATAATTCACGAGCCTGCCACTCTCCACAACTTGTCCACAAACCTGCTCTTCCTACTCTCGCCGGAAGATACTGCTGAATCATTGCTAGTCATCCTCGGGAGCTTGGGTCTACCAGCCACGTCATCATCGAGCGCGACGCTGATGGTGCTTGCGCTGCTCAGACTAGCCCAATCATTCTTTTCTTCTTGCTTGTTGCTTCGACGCAATAGAGTCGCAATACCGCTCTTCGGTTTGGCCTCAAGCAAGAAGGGCATATGCTTTTTAAGGGCATACATACGTTTGAATTGCTGGAAATAGGTTAGTTACAACACTACCATGCATGGGTGACAGTCTTACCTTCAAACTTGCCTCGGCACCTGGAGTTTGGCAACATTCTTGCAAATTGAAGAATATCTGCTTGGTCCTGGCAACCTCGAGTTGATGCATCTTGTCTTCACTGTCTACATCACGAGGATCTGGAAGAGCATGGGCGTCGTTCATCAAGCAGTCGTTGAGGGACATGAAGCGTCCAGTCCAATATGCAGTAGATTTCGGATCAGAGACGTGGTCGATAGGGGAGTCGTAAACGTTGTCAGCCTCTCCAATGCCTACATCTCTTGATACAGATGATTCGGCAGGTTGGGAAGTTCCGAAGAAATGTTCGATGTCAACGTCAACATCCTCCTTGTCGTGCGTGGTCATTTCAGTGTCAGGATTATCATTCCTGAAGTGCATCTCTTGTTGAATTAGTTCCGGACTTTGAAGGTCATCCTCATCGTTGAGCAGAGCTGGTACTTTTTCGATGGTCATAGTTGTGTCGAAATTCGGCAGTGAGATGATTGGGGGCAGGACTGGAGGTAACGAGTGATATGGAGAGTATTGATGTAGATTTGAAATAGGCGATTGCTTTTGCCACGACGGGGTCTCCAGCTTCAACCGTTTAGAGGGCGAACCAGAAACACAGCTTGAGGTCGTGAGCTTGAGAGGACTTGGGGTGTTTGCTGACGCTATTTGCTTGAATTCAGGACTTGGGATTGCAAACAAGTTCGAGCTGGAGTCTGAATGAGGCAATTTCAGCTTCAAAAGTTGATGGTGTACGATTTCATAGCTTGACAAACGATTGAGCTCAGCACGAGCAGAAGTGGTAGGTGGTCGTTGTGGAGAATCAACATTCATGCTCTCGAGTGGATTTGCGCTGGCGTTCTCATTAGTCGTAGACCTCATCTTTAGTGGTGAAGTTCTATTGGTGCTTCGAACACCTGGTGTCGGGATCCTGCTGCGCACAGTGGTAGACGCAGTACGAGAGAGAGGCAAACGAGGCGCTCGCAATGTTGGACTGTCAGGCAGGCCGGAGTCAGGACGTGCCGGAGTCATCTTTGAGCTTCGTGGTACTGGTTTTCGAGGCGGCCACACCGAAGGAGGGGAACCAGTGGTGGCAAATGGCGCATCGAGGACAATCGGAGGATCTGCAAACCCAATGTCTTCGAGCTGCTGAAAGGAGAAGTCTGAACCTGAAGGTGTGGTGAAGACTGCCGCATTGCTTCCACGACGCTTGAATGGATTGCTGAAAGTCGAGGATGCCAAACGACTAACACGTTTCGAGCTGTCCCTGGTCCTTGCCGGTGTTAGCATATTGGATGCGTGTGTAGGTTGGCCGAATGTTGAGCGCGATGTTTGATGTCTGCTTGGAGAGGTTGAGGAGTAAAAGTTTCGTTGAAGATGGGATGAAGTGTAAACAAAAGAAGTGGGGTCAATATGAAACAGATCTGACTGTTTCAGAAGGCACGTTGATGGTGCCTTCCTCTAAGTTCACAAGCACGTGGGAGACCTTTACCGTTTCGATCTTCCATCACTTCGTCGTCTTCCTGCTTCTTCTCTTCGTCCACTATCTTCGTTTCTGTCAAACTTTCTTCATTACAGCAGCGATTTTTATTTGCTTAGCCATCACTATCACAATCCAAATTGCTTGCCTTCCCTCGACCAACTTCAGGCTCTTGGTCTAAACCTGTCGAAGTATGCAAGAAGTCATCACCTGCCTTCGTGCTCTTGTCTTCTTCACCTACGGCATCTTCACCATTGGCAGCTGTCGCATTCTGTGCCTGTGAACACACTTACGCACCATCGAAGAAAGAATGCCAAGCGGTGCTTCCAGATTCCGCAACGTGTCGGGTAACGCTTGTGAATATCTTAGCTTGACAGCTATCTGGGCCTTGGTCGTCGCTTGGGTCTGCAATCTGGACGAGTGGTCCTAGTTTGTCACGCAAACATACAGACAAAACACAAACTACCCTCGTCTCCAATTGCTACACAACAAGCTCTGCCTTCACCCAATCAGGAAGAACGTTGGTCGTCGAAGGAACAGCATGGCTTACTACAACTCGGGAAGACCCGAGCCGGTCTTGATTGGAACAATGAGGAGTGTTGGTGTAGCCTTAAAATGCTTGTCATTGTGCTTCACCTTTTTTATTTTGTTCGAGGGAAGGTCTCGTCCATCTCGTCGTTGACGCAGGTAGCTCAGCAGGATTCGGAACAATGTTGACCGACTAACCTACGGTATTGATATCCTCTTCCTGTTATGCGGTTCTTTACTAATATGTGTAGAAGCCTTTACCGCTCTTCTTACCTAACCAACCCGCATCGACCATCTTCCTGAGCAGCACAGCTGGTCTGTACTTGCTATCGCTTGTTTCCTCATACAATACCCTCATGATTGCGAGGCACGTATCCAATCCTATGAAATCAGCTAGCTGGAGTGGACCCATCGGCACACCAGTTCCGTTCTTCATTATATTATCAATGTCCTCCTTTCCACCGACCCCAGTCTCCATGCAGATGATTGCCTCGTTAATATACGGCATCAAGATCCTGTTCGCAAGGAATCCTGGTGAATCTGCACTCTTTGAAGGTATTTTGCCCATCTTCTCACAGAAGGCCACAGCGGTGTCGACAGTATCCTGACTTGTTTGCAGACCTGAGATGATTTCGACACCTTTCATGACTGGCACAGGGTTCATAAAGTGTGTACTGACAACTCGGGAAGACGCCGAGAGGTCGGTTGGGTCTTTCGTTGTAGCTGCTGCTATTTTCGTGATCGAGATGGAGGAGGTATTGGTCGCAAGAATGGCATGAGAAGGACATATTTGGGCGAGCTGGGCAAAGATGCTATTCTTCAGGTCTGGGATCTCCTTCACAGTCTGTCAGACACACGTCCAGGTTAGCTCTTCAAAGATACTCTTACTGGTACAGCTTCGATGACAAAATCCACATCAGATAAGTCCTCCATCTTGGTTGTAGTTGTGATTCTTCCTCTGGCGGTGTCGGCATCTTCCCTCGTAATCTTCTGCTTGCTGACATCTTTGTCCAAGAGCTTGTCTATAACGTAATCAACGGATATTCGTCAATCAAAACCAAGCTGATACATACCTGCAAATTTGAGTCCCTTGTCGATTGAAGCCTGGGAAGTGTCTACCAGTATTATTGGTACTTTAGCTTTCTGTGCAGCCACAAGTGCTATTCCTAATCCCTAACTTAGTCAACACTGCTGCCACGATGAGGAAGCCTATATGCAAGGCCTACCATCTGTCCAGCTCCGATTACTCCAAGCTTTCGAACCTCTGCCGCTGCCGCGAAAGATGTGGAACTACTAAATTGGCGCTGGTGTAGGCAGGCCTGCCGTGAGGCTGCCCGTATAAGCTTCACAATATGAGATGCCATGCTGCGAAATGTTCTTAGGAAGATATAATATCTAGAACAACTTCAAGCAGTCCGACAGTTAATTGACTTCCATCTTGAGACCTCGGCTTTCGGCTGTATTCGGACCGAGTCGCGCGTCAGTATCACGTTCGCCAAATGGAAACGCGTTCCCCAGAAAATCAAGCTGAAACAAACCTCTGGCAATGTCCTGGATGTAGGAAGACAGACATAACATGGAGCAACTGGAGCTTGGCTACGAGCCTGAGCAGTCCTCGGTCGAGCCTGAAGTCCGCGCCTGTGTCTCCAGTCTTGTTTCGGCAGTAAGTATTCTCTTCCCCAAGATATACAACTCTTTTAGTGACAACAATAGCTCGGTGGTCCCAGTGCAATCGAAAATGGACGCTATGTGCTTGGTGATGACGCCTTAGCAGTACTGAAAGATATCAAGAGGTGGTTGAAACTATGGGACGAGAAAACTGGCAGACTCGATGTGGCCAGGACACTAGCAGAATCCAATCTGGTTAGAGGAGATCTTTTGGAGATTCTGGCGCAATGGCCGGAAGATGCGAAAGAGAGCTCTTTTATGTCCAAGATCGCACTGCTTTGCAGTATGTGGAAAGATTGCCAAAAGATACAAGTACTAATAATCGCCAGTCGACCTCCTTACTATCCTTACCTGGCCTATCAACACTGAAGACGAACATCTACAAAAAGTCTATCGTTTCAAGCATCTACCCGCCATCCAGCGGGCCCACGCTAGCTACAAGCAAGCCATCCTCCATCATGATATCATCAAAGTCCTTCGCACTTCCATACGAGTAGCACTACCAGCAATGGCGCAAACTCAGAAAGAAAGAAGTCCAATGGAGGATAACATCATCAAGGTTGTCCTGTACTTGTTCCGCAACATTGCCATGATTACAGAACCGGAAGACTTTGTGCCAGACGACTACCAGAGTGACATCTCACGATCTTCCACAATTGATGCCTTCCACTACCAGGACATTTTCAGCTTGATGTTGACAATATGCTCAGGCATGACTGACGAGTTTCGAACTCATGACGTAGAAATCTTGGAGACTGTGTTCTATCTTGTCAAGGGTATCGACGTCGAAAGACTGTTCATGGAGAAGGACGAGCTCATCCAGGCAAATGCGTCCGAGTTGAAGTCACTGCACAGTAAAGAGAAACAAATGCTTGCGAGTTACGCACGCCCGACACGGCACAACAGGTTCGGGACGATGATGTGGCTAAAGCGAGAGGGTGGCCCGGCCACAACCACGTTTGGCCAGAAAGCGCTGAAAAGTGAGCAGCAAGCTTTGGCTGAGTTAGATCATAAAAAGACATGGAAGAAGCCCTCGAGGCCGAGGAAGAAGGACAAGCAGGACACACCTACAGTAAGCCTTCAAGTACGGTGAACTCCTATAAAAAACCTAACGTCTCCGTAGGACCAATTTGATAAAACGGTACCACTAACATCGAAAGCAAGAAATCATCTCCGCAACTTCGTTGAGCAATTTCTGGACTCATCTTTCAACCCCTTGATGCTCACTGTTCGTCGCGCTATCGAGCGAGAAGCAAACACGATAATGGAGCATCACAAACGCCAGTACTTTTATCTGATATCGTGGTTTCTTCGAGCTGAAACTGCTCGACGCAAGAAGCAGGCACAAGATCGTGCAAAGCGAGCCTCAACCAGCCAGACAGCGAATCCAGAGGTGGAAAGCTATTCTCTCGTAGCAGCCGTGCTCAATCAGGAGACCTTTGTCCTGCTGAATCGCAGTATGGAGACGGCTCAGGAAGCAAAGAATTGGCTAGATCTGAACGCTGCTATGAAGTGCTTCACACAGGTTTTACTGACCGTGCAAGACATGACTGACTCACCACTGGACGAAGATCAAGAGATTGCGGAAAACATCTTGAACAGGATATTCTATGAGCAAAGCACACATGACCGCATCGCAACACTGTTGAGAACATATGATAACCAAGGCTTCGGATATCTAGATGCTTGCACACACATGGCACATGTCTTTTGTCGACTACTAGAGAACTATTCGAAGCAGAATGTGGACATGCAAGTGCGAAGTCGTAGGAGAGCACGAAAGAAAACCACTGCGGATACCGATGCAGCAGCGACTCGAAGGCAGGACAAGGAAATGAATGCTGAGGACGTGGCAGAGGCAGAAAAGACAAGTACTGAAAGAAAATTTGATTTTGCTAAGTTCGCAGCAAAGTTCGTCAATCAGCAAAGCATTGACACTTTTGTTTCTTTCCTCCGATTTTACAAGGACTTCAACTCTGAGCAGCTGAAACGTGCACATCGTTTCTTTTACCGTGCAGCATTCAAGATGGAGCAGACTGTGTACCTATTCAGGCTGGATATCATCTCGCTGTTCAACAAGCTTGTCAAAGGACCTGATGGAATTGATAACATGGATCCCACGTTCAAGGATTGGTCAGAGCTCGTTCGTCAGGTCTTTCGTAGGTTGGTCAAAAAGATGCAAGAACGACCCGCTTTGGCAGTGGAGTTGCTGTTTTCCAAGATACCTTCCACACTATATTACTTGGAGCATGGTTTTGACAGGGAAGTACCTGTCAAGACGAAACGAGCACCAGCGGAACTTGAGCTTAAGCCCGGACTCGAACTCGAACAACAGATTGGGGTCCTCGTTGGTATATTGATCAACCAGGGCAAAGTAGACGTGCTAGCGTGGATTAGAAAAGTCTTGTCCGATGCGGTCACCGAGAGGCAGTCGTGGCTAGATGCGCATGATGCACAAAAATCTCTAGAGCAAGATTGGCTACAAAGACAACAACATCCGGAAACGGACGAGCCACTACCAACGACCGAGCAACCTGAAGCCACACAAGAACCCGAAGACAGCACACCACGCTGTCCATCCATCCTTGTAACTGCCGAGAAGCCCGAACACAAAAAAGCAATGCAGGATGACAAGCATGTCCGTCTCCTCCTCACCACACTTTCCTTCGAAGCCCTTGAGTCGTCATGGATCATCCCTTCCTCCATCACCGTCGCAACTCTCACCGATATGAACGCTCTAATAAGCAAATTCGAATTCGCACCACCCGTTTACGACGATGACAAAAGTCCCGAAGACTTTGTCCGCCGTAAACTCGCACCACGAGCTCGTGCAGAGAAGGAATCTGACAACAACGACGAAGATAGCGAAGGAAACTCCGAAATCGAAGGCCTCTTCCCGCCCAACCTACCCGATGCACGTCGCTCATCCGCAGAACCTGGTGAGAAAAAGTCGAAACGAAAGCGTCTCAGGCATAAAAAGGATGAGTTGCTGGATGACAGCGTTTTGGACGCGAGGAGGGATGCAAGACGGAAGAAGGAGTTGGAAAATAATAGGAAGATCAAGAGTAACCTGTACGTGCATGCCAGCGATGATGAGACGGATGAGGAGGCGGACAGGCTATTCTTCGCAATGGAGGAGCAGAGGCGATTGAAAAATAATAGTGGAGGCGGAGATTTGGCTGCAAAGGCAATGGCCATTATCAAGGCTGCGAGGGAGAAAGATGCAGGGAAAGAGAAGAGTGGGAAGAAGGCAAAAGGAAAAGGAAAGAGGCAATCTGCTGTAGCTGCGGATGATGAAGAAAGTGAGCAGTTGAGCTCGGAAGAAGAGACAAGGATGGTCAAGAGACGACGAAGTACGAAGAAGCACGTCACGCCCGACGATAGTGACGAAGAAAACGCCATTGAAGAAGACGACCAGGCCAACGACATCACAAATTCACAAGCTCCCAGCTCACAAATTCAACAAACATCCCACCGTCCTCGCGCCAAAGGTCCTTTCTTAGACGACAGCGATGACGACGAGCCTGTAATGCTCTCAGACTCGGAAGCAGAAACTGATACCCCACCATCTTCTGCACCTGATGCGTCGAAATCGAAGGGGAAGAGAGTGCCGGATGACGCTGATGCTGATGCTGATGCCGATGTCGACATGGAGCGTCTGGAAACGCTAGGTTCGGATAAGGAGAACGTTGATGAAGGTATGGAAGCTGACGGAGTGACTGTAGTGGCGGAAAAGGCGGCTGCGACCAGACGAAGAGGCAGGTCTGGTTTTGTCCTTGATGAAGATAGTGATGATGATGCTTGAGATTATTGCATAGGAATTGGGCACAGCATGGGTTGGTATAGTGTCATGTTGAACAAGCAATTGAGCGCAGACTGTTGTCACGGTTCTCTGATTCAGTAGAAGAGAAAAGCTTGTTACTGCATTCACACGGATAGAGTTTGGGACAATTTCTTTGTCATGGCGCTTCTATTTCAAATTCGACTTTTGTATCTCCATCGTTTTTTGGTATAGGACGTCCATGACTGTCGTACAGAGCTCGCTCAACAAATGTGACTTTACCTTGCTTGTCCACGAGGATTACAGTCTGTCTTTGGGTGCCATACCTTCGTTCGTCCACTTTGGCCAACTCATCCGCTTTCGCAGCAGCAAGCTCATCAGCATTCATATTCGAGCTTTCAGCATCACCACCAATTGCAGGAATGAATATACTCTTCCTAAGCTCCTTTACGAACGTGTGAAAGTCGTCCCCAGCCTTCCATTTCGGCAGCGTATCCGTGCTCAAAACGTCAAAACATCGCTCAATCAGTTCTTCCTTAGCTTCTTGTCTCTCTACGCTTTGCTTGACTGCTCGATCCAGCAACTCCTCTCCTTGCACAATCTTAGGCCACGTCCTATCACCAAAATGTGCATTACTCAGGCCCCACGTCGCCGCTTTCACCCACTTGACCTCCTTGGCCTCTTTCATCCGATTGCTCACGATCCCCAAGTCAGCACGCCCTTGCCCTTCACGCCCCACCAACCCAAACGCCAAACTAAAGCCACCAACACCCTGCACTCCCTCCCCTTCCACCAACCGTTGCGCGAACTCCTTCGGCAGCTCAGCCGAATCTGGTGACACGCCCAGAAACATCTTTGGCAATTCGCCGCGACTTCGCGCACTTGGCACAATTTCGCCTTCTTCGCGGAAGTTTGTCAAGATGGCTATGCGGCCCTGACGCGTGATGCCGAGCCAGGTGCCTTGGACGTCGCGTTGGAGGTCGCGGCCGCCGAGGACGTGGGAGTGTGGACGGGACCACCAGTGGGTGCGGGCGGTGGGACGGGAGAGGAATTCGTCGCGGTTGTTGAGGATGATGTGGGTGTAGATTGGGTGGGAGGTTGTTACTAGGAGGATGCACATTTAGGTGAGCAAGGATATAAAGTGAAGCGGGACGGCTTGAGGCGCTTGTTGTATGACAAGATTGAAGTTAAACAGACGGGATGATGTTGTTATCTATGACGGAGTTGCCTTCCTAGGGCTGGAAGGCGGGGATGAATGAGTCCCGTGAGGAGCGGTGGAATGTTTGGCAGCTGACTGGTCGTATGTGCTTCTTGGAGTTCCGAAGTATCCTTTCTCCCCCTTGGCTCCTATACTGTGCTTGTAGTCCATCCAGCACTATAATATCTCAAAGATGTTCGACTTCATAGCAGATGGCCTCACGTAAGTCCCTCTCTTATCAGCACGACCCCTCCAACCAAAGACCCAAGATAGCCTCACACGACAACGCCTTTGTACTCCAGCTCACTAACACACCGCCCTCCCCTCCAGCATCACCCTCTCAATCCTCTTCCCCATCTACGCCTCCCACAAAGCTCTCTCCACCGCCGACCCCGCCCTCCTGCACCCCTGGCTAATCTACTGGGTCTGCCTCGCCATCCTCACCACAACAACCTCGCTTCTTTCCCCCTTCCTCATCTTCGTCCCCTTCCTCGCCTGGCTCCGTCTAGGTCTCCACCTCTACCTCCTCCTGCCCGGCGAACAACAAGGCGCAACCTACATCTATCGTACGCACGTCGATCCATGGTTGAAAGAACATGATGCAGAAATTGAACATTTCATCTCTACTGGCCATGATCGGGTTAAGACGGCTGGGTTGGACTATCTTAAGAGGTTGATTGGGTTTGTGAAGGCGCAGTTGCTTGGGGCCGTGCAAGAGGAGTCGGCGGCGGCGGCAAATAGGACGGGTGTGAGGAGCAGTGGCGGTGGTAATACGGTGACTTCTGCTTCTGCTTCATCACCGCCGCGAAATAGCCAGCAACAAGGACAAACGTACGCACAATCGCTACTTGCGCGCTTCAGCCAACCAAGTGCTCGTTCTGCCTCTGCTGCCATCCCTCCACCTCCTGCTACTTCTTCCGCCGCTGCCGGAGGAGGAGTAGGGTTCGGAGGTATCGATGGTGCACCAGCATTGTACGGTCTGCTAGCATCAGCACTACAAGCAGCTACAGCAGCGAAATCTCCAACATCATCCAGCTCGACATCAAGAGAAGCACCTCCCATCCCTACTGCACCACCATCGCTGAATAATCCCGCTGATCGAGCCCAATATGCCGAAGGTCTTAGAGCACTACTCAAAGCTTTCGAGAAGCAGAGTCCCGCAACAGACAAAGAAGTTGGCAGTCATCCTGTAGCATCGGGCACGACGACACCGCCACCTGCGGGCTTTGAAGCCATTGAGCACGAAGACGCGGCGATTAGTGAAGCGGAAAAGGAAAAGCCTGCTTTGGGTAAGAGGAAGAGTACGGGTGGTGGTGCTTGGGGTGGTGGGATGTGGGGTGGTGGGAAGGGAGAGGTTAAAGTTGGGGAAGGTGGGAATGGCGATTACGCTGGCAAGAGTGAGATCAAGTAGAGCTTTTGCTTTGTCAACGTTTTCATGGGTGGTCATCTATAGAGTGGCGGATCTTGTCCCTGGCTTCGCTTTCGCATCTTTTTTCTGTACTCGGAGGTGTTTCTCTCCCTAGTAATCTGCATATTTTTCTTCTCCATGGTAACTCGTGTATTTCCTTCATATGCGCATTGGACTTGTTGCTTATGTTGCTCAGATTATGTGCTGGATGTACACAAAGCGGTAGTGATGTGTTGCTGTAGTATACAATGTCCCGACATATTGCTCTACGATACCATAATTCTCAGCAGAGTGACGAACAAGGTTGTATAAATCAAGCGAGAGAAGATGCCAGACTTTCTCAAACCGGGCGATTGGCAGTCTTTGAATCTTCCTAGTGGCCAAAAGATTGGCAGACTTCTGTCTTAGCATACCATGCTTCTACAGACATATCTGGTGTCCTCAGGCAGCACACTTCTTTCGAGCCCGGCTAATATCCCGCCTTCGACTCCTTGAAAGGATACTTTGGCTCATCATCCTTCCTCATCGTAATTTTCTTCTTCTTCTTCGACACCACATGCTCCACCCACATCTCCTTCGAATGCTGCGCCATAAACTTCCTAATAAATCTCGGATCCCACAGCTCAGATGCAACGCCCAAATCTTTACAACACCGCATCAAGGCGTTGGATTTACAGCCTTCTGTGGCGGTGGGGATGCCGTCGCTGTCGAAGTAGTCTTGTTCGCCGCGCGCTATTGAGACGAGTCTGTTTTATGCTTGTCAGTGTTTCCATTTCTATTCGACGTAAAACCGAAAAGGTGAGTAGAAGCGGTATTTGGCGTACCTTCCATTCGCAACCAGAGCATACTCCCTCGTCACCGCCTTCGCTGTCACAATCGTCTCCCCTCGCGGCGCCAAACCCCATCCACCGGGCCCAAACGCCCGATTCAGTATCCGTCTATACTTGATCTCCGGCAAATATAGTATACCATCTGGTTTGATCTCAATATCGTCCGTCTCAAGCGGCGCTAGCAATATATCCGCCGCCTCTTTTGAGAAAGCTTGAGAAGAAAGTCCGGAGAAGGATGTCGTCCAGTCGACTTGTTGCTCTTCGGCTTGTGGGCGCGTGGAAGGTGCGTCTGAGAGACCGGATTGGCTTATATCGAGGATGGGATCTTGGGGTGGGTTGGCGAGGGTTTGGCGTTCGGTGGGTACTGGTGGTTGACGCGGCGCTGAGGTGGGTGAGCGTGTGATTGTTAGATTGGCGCCGAGTTTGGATGCTTGGTCGGTGGGAATAGCGGGGCGGGCGGAGTGGGATGAGGATGCGCTGGGAGTGTAGGGTGCTCGACGTTGTGGCGTGTAGGTTGAGTTTGATTGGAGGCGAGATGTGGAGGTTGTGAGGGCTCGTCGGGTGGGAAGAGCTGTCGCGGTGGTAGTGGTGCGGGCTAGGCGGAGCGTCGTTCGCATTGCGCAGTCCATTGTTGATGGTGAAGATGAAAGATGAGTAGATCAGGCTAACTTGTGAAACTTGAAACTTGAAACTTGAGGTCGTCATTCAGAAGCGCCGGCACAACTCCGTCAACGAAGGATAAAGGTACTAGTTCTACAATCAATCGTACAATTGACAAAGACGCCAACGGACTACTGTAAGAGATGCTTATGTGGTGGGCAGAGAGAGGAGAAGGTCATTAGAATACATAGACGGTCAAGTACCTCTGCATAAAATTGACCTGAATGTCAAGCATCCTTCATGTCCGTCCTCTTGTCATTACCCCGCCGTTTCCAACACTCCTTGAATGCTTCCATCTGCATCGATATCTATTAGCCATTTGTTTCGTTGTATTCACAGCGACATGTTGCGCGATTGAACCCTCCAAACAGACATACCTCCTTCTTACATGCTCGCCAATCCTTCTTCTCATAGAAACAGTCGTTCAAGCTCGTGTTCTCCACTATCCAAGCAGAGTTAAGAGTTAATTGACAGCACGCCCCCAGCCTCCAATTTTCGGCTCAGTCTGAGGCTCTGATATCAGACATACCTGCGCAGCCGGTGCTGAAGATTCGCTTGTCCCTGCATGAGAATTGTCAGAGTGCTGCCCAACTGAATATTATAACCTCAAAGAAGTGGGAAAAGGACTTACCAGTCATCAGGTTCATCGTCGTCTCCGCTCCCACGACCAGAAACTGGTTGTTGTGTTGACGGGGACATTTGTACTGCAAGTGTGAGAGTATACCACACTTGGGACTGAAAATTGGTCCTTTTTGGAAATAGTGGACTACGAAAGAAAGTAATTCTGCCGTCTCCCATTTGCCACCCCCCACTCCACACAACATCCCTCTGTCATCATGTCAAGCACACCACCACAAGGAGAACAACAGCAATCACAACGACTGAACGTGCTAGTATACTCTGGTGAGCTATTGTCCTGACATGTATACCTCGCATTACTAATATGATTTCCAAGGCCCAGGAAGCACCTCAGAATCAGTCCGACATTGCCTCTATTCTCTTCGACGCTTTCTCTCCCCCAATTATGCAGTCCTCACCGTCGGTGCAGACGTCATACTCAAAGAACCATGGTCAACCACATGCGCACTTCTCGTCATGCCTGGAGGTGCAGACCTACCTTATTGCAGAACACTAAATGGCGAAGGTAACCGCCGCATTCGTCAATTCGTGCAGACCGGAGGCGCTTATCTAGGCTTCTGCGCTGGAGGCTACTACGGCTCATCTCGATGTGAATTCGAGGTGGGAAATTCAAGTATGGAGGTTGTGGGAGACCGTGAGCTCCAATTTTACCCTGGTATATGCAGAGGCCCAGCCTTTGCAGGCTTCCAGTACAACAGCGAGGAGGGTACGCGTGCTGCAGAGCTTTCGGTCGAGAAGAAAGCTTTTGGGAATGGTGGTGCGCTTCCTGCTATTTTCAGAACGTATGCGAATGGAGGTAGTGTTTTTGTGGACGCGCCAAAGTTTGCGGATAGAGGGGTTGAGATTCTGGCGCATTATACAGAGCACCTCAACGTCAGTTCGGGCGAAGGCGCTGCTGCTGTGGTATATCGTAAAGTGGGTCAAGGTCGTGTGGTTTTGACTGGTCCTCATCCGGAGTGAGTTGAGAAAGAGAACACCAAAGCATAGTACTTCTTCTAATCACCTACCAGATTCGCTGCAATCAACTTGAGCAGAGACGCCAAGAGCATGAGAGCAGCAGTTCATGATGCTCTATCAGCTGATGATAAACAAAGATCGGACTTTCTGAGAGCATGTCTACTGAAATTGGGCTTACACGTCAATCAGCATGAGCAAGCTTTACCGTCATTATCAGCCATCCACTTTTCTAGTTTGGAGACTAATGGGGTCAAAAATGTCCTAGCAGAATTACAGAAAGAAGGCTCGATTAGTGTTGCAGATGGACAAGAGATGATCAAGGGTGCTGTAGACACGTTCCATATTCAGAGAACTTCTGATGCCTGGTCTATGGGTAATGTCACAAAGGCCATCACTGATACTGTCAAGACTGTTCTCGACACTTCTTTGGGAACTACAAATAAGCCTACAGAGAATAACGCCACTGTGGAAGAGAACAAAGAAGATGATGCAGACAAGATCATTGACTATGAAAAGATTGTCAAGAAGATTATCGCACACGAAGACCAGCCTCCGACAGCGCAGGAAGCGCCATATTTCAACCACGATGCATATTTTGCCGCTTTATCAGCATATATCAACTCAGACAGGCGAATATTATACTCAAACATACACATAGGCAAACACTTGCTCTATGGTCAAGTTGTAACGAGCACAAGTACTTTACTCGAAAAGTAAGCCTGCCAAAATCTACCCATCAACATTCACAATACTGACATGCCCCAGAAACCCAAGCCTCACAAACCACCTCCCAGCCGGTACAACCATGACAGCAACCTCCCAACTCTCCGGCCGCGGTCGCGGCTCCAACGTTTGGATCTCTCCAGCGGGCTCCCTAATGTTCTCCTTCGTCCTCCGACACCCCCTCCGCCTCCAATCCACCGCCCCGGTCGTCTTCATCCAATACCTCGCCGCCCTCGCCGTGGCCGAAGGCGTCCAAACCTACGACGCCGACGTTTCCAAAACCTCCGCAACCTCCGCCCGCGCCGTCACCGCCAGCACCCCCGCCCGCGGCTACCGCGCCATGCCCATCAAACTCAAATGGCCTAACGACATCTACGCCCTCGACCCCGCAAAAGGCGCCAACGCGAATCCAGCGGATCGCAACAACTACATCAAAGTCGGCGGTATTTTGGTCAACAGCTCGTACAGCGGTGGCGACTACAACCTCATCGTCGGCATTGGCCTCAACACGTCAAACTCCGCTCCCACAACCAGTCTGAACGCAGTGCTGCAGGCGCTGAATCGGCGTAACGCGGCCAATGCACCCAAGGGACTGGGCCCGAAGCCGTTGCAGGCGTTTACGCTGGAGAAGCTGCTTGCAAGGATCTTGTCGAGCTTTTCGGCGCTGTATTCGACGTTTTGTCGCGAGGGGTTTGGTGGCGAGTTGCAGGAGTTGTATTATAGACATTGGTTGCATGGCGAGCAGGTTGTTACGTTGGAGATGGAGGGAGGTGCGATGGCGAGGGTTAAGGGGATTACGAGTGATTGGGGTCTGTTGTTGGCGGCGGAGTTGGTGAGTGATGGTGTGGGAGGGGAGAGGGAGTCGGGCAGGAAGTGGGCGTTGCAGACTGATAGTAATAGTTTTGACTTTTTTAAGGGATTGTTGAAGAGGAAGGTTTGAGAGGGAGTGGGAGAGTCTTTTAGGTGTTTGAAGAAAGAAGGAAAAGTGAAGAGAAGAGAAGAGATGGGAGAAAATAGAAGAGAGAGAACGAGAGGATTGTATATCGGTCTGGATGAAACACTTTGATCACAAAAATATAAGGCGAAGACGGGATATCTATTTGAAAAACAGCCTTCCTTGATATCTGTGCTTGCGTAGTTCGATTGAGCATCTTCATCATGTGTTATTCTTGTCTGTATTCGGGAGTCGATTCCATACTGTTACGAAACACAATAATGAATGAGCACGAGAATCCTAGTGCTCAGAAGACCATTGCCTGAGAGTCCAATTGTTCGCTTGAAACGCTACGAGTACAAACATCCAATGTTTCGTGTACAGACAGACGACCATCAAGCCGATTTCGACAATAACAAATGCCGTTCATCTGGTCCAAAAATATGGCGAAAGATTGTTGCAGATTAAAAATCCTCGGTACTAATGTTTGAAATTCCATCACGCCAACTAACTCATCCATCTCCCCCACACAATCACCCAATCATGTGTTGTCATTGTCACATTATATCATTCGATCATCATCACACACACACATTTTAAACAACTCCACTAGAAAAATCATCTTCTCCCACCAACAAGCTCGTCCATCTCATTCACATACGCACCCGACCTCCTAACCTCCCCAACCCAACCCCTCCAAGCCTTACCCACAACCTCTCCCTTGTTCCCAGCCACAGCATCCCTCAACTCATCAGCAGCCAATCCACCATCCCACTCCCTTCCAATCCCAGCTACAATCTCCATCTTCTCACCCCTGCCCTCACCGTGCTGGCCCGTCCCGCCACCCTTGCTGACCAAACTAAAATCTGTGCTTCTTGAGCTCATGGCTGCGTGCATGATCATGGCATCTTTCTGCATCATTGCGTTCTCGACGGTGAGTATCGCGCGATAGACCGCGTCTTCGATCGAGGATGCCACAACCACCGCCCCATTGCCCCGTAGAAGCATCACTGCGAAATCAGGCAGTTGCCGTTCGCTCGCCTCCTTGCCCGGAGTGCTCGTCAAGCTCAAGCTCCTCGCCATCTCCAACGCACTCGCACCAGCAGAAGCAGGCATCACAAACGCCTCCGCCAATGCATCACCCAACCCCTTCGTATTTACGCACATATCGTGCGCATGGCCCTTTTCCACTACACCATCACCCGCACCAGCACCACCTCTACTCACCAAGCCACCCAAATACCCCGCAACAGACCCAGCAGTAGACGCTTTAGGATAGCGTTTCCCGATGTCGAAAACTGGGACCGATAGGCCTAGGAAGGCGGCACGGTTGTACATTGCGCGGAGGGAGGGAGAGCCGGGGGCTGCGAAGGAGAGAAGGAGGGAGGGTGAGATGTGAATGATGCTGTTTAGGCTGGGGTATTTGTGGAGGAGGGAGGCGGCGATGTGGTGTTCGGATGTGACGGTGATGTGGGCGGCGGGTGTGGTGGGGATGTTTGCGAGGGGGTGGGTGAGGGGTGTGCCTGTGTTGTGTTAGGATGTGTGTTGATTGTTTGAGCGGTTGTGTGATTGAGAAAGCAGAGAAGAGAGAGAGGAGAGGGGAGAAGAGTGCGTTCTGCTGGTGTGGTGTCGTGTCGCATTGTTTGTCCTGGTGGATTCCTGACTTGTGACAGCTCGATGTGGTGTTGTTACTTCCTCTTCCTCTCCTTTAGGAAAAGCACTAGAGGCAATCTTAAACGAGCACTACTCATAAGTAGAAACAGACAAAAACACAGAACAAAGTCTTCACATCACACCACACCACATCGCATAGTATCACAACACAGCAGAAACACACACTCTCGCACTCTCCCGCATCCACCCACTCCTCACCGCAAAAAAACAGAGAATACAACAAAAACAATAGAACAACGACTCACCATCACCAACATTCCACCCTCTCAAATCACCCCTCCCCTCAATTAACCCCGGCGCAGTGCCCACCATATCACTCGAGAAAAAGACATTATGATTCAATGGATTTCGAACATACACTCCTCCAGCAGAGGAAGAAGACAACACGCCTTGCTGATGTAGGATATGGTGTGCGACGACCAGTTTTGCGAGGGTGGTTTGAAGCTCGTCTGCGTCGTTTTTCGGCATTGCGGTTGTGTTTGGAATGGGATTGAGGGATTAATTGATGGAGAAGGGAGGGATGAAGGTGAGACAGGAGAAAGGAGATGAGGGAGGAATTTGTAAGGTATGTTAGAAGATGGGAGAATAGATGGGTTAGCGGTGTAAGCTAATGGCTCGGTGTCGCGCGCTTGTTTCAGATTCTGAAACCTGGGGTAGCCAAGCCTATTAGATAGATCTATCAGATAGAGGATATTGAAAGGTAGATTTCACATACCGTGACCTCGATATTATATTAATAAACCGCAAGTCTCAGAAATATGAGGCAAGTTTCTTCGAGGACCGCACTACTCCTGACGAGCATGATTCATGTGTAGCATAGGATGACAAGGTAAAATTGCTCAATTGTCAGCTGAACAGAATCTATATCCTGTGTATAATATCTCTTGCAACAGCAAAGAAAATGCGTATGCTGGCTAGAGTACAATGCGTGTGTGAGTGGCGTATATATTTCGCTCTTCTCATATGATAACTCTCTTCTCAACCATAAAACTCTTTGAGGAGGAAAGCAGCCAGTGCCGGATCAAGCACAAGTCAAGCCTTCCTCTACACTTTATCACGATCCCGCAATGGTCGTCAACATTCGACTTATTTCGCCTCTCCTACAGGTTTCTTCTCGTCCATAGGTCCGAGCCCCGGACTATCCGCCTCCTGATGCTTCGCACTCGATCCCTTCGCCCTGAACGTACTGACCGCAGGGATATCAGCCTTGAGCCTCTCTTCGTGCGTTCCATACGCCTTCGGAGTCAGCTTGATCAACGTATGCAACGGCACCTCCATCCACGGACTGCGCTCTTGCGGAATGTTCATAAAGTAAGCATAAATACACCTGAGGATAGCCTGATGTGTGACAATCAACACATTCTCCGCTCTTTCCAGTTCCATGATGATAGGCTCGAGACGAATGACTACATCGCGATAGGATTCGCCGCCCAGGTAGCGGTAGTTGTATTTATCGTTGTCGCGAGCGCGGAAGTCTTCGGGGTATTTTTCTTCAATTTCTTCGTATGTGAGTCCGTCGCAGACTCCGCTGTCGAGCTCGTCCAAGGCCTTCCATTCGAGCTTTTCGAAAGTGAGGTGACGCGCTGTTTGGATTGTGCGCTTCAATGTCGAGGTCCAGACTGTGAGATTGCGACCTTCGCCGGCTGATTGTTTGACCAATTCTGGTAGCATTCGAGCGTATGCTTGACCGCGTGTTGATAAGTTGGCATCACCACCGATCTGTCCGCTGACGTTGAACATTGACTCCCCGTGCTGTAACATTGTTAGCCTAGTTCAATGCAAAACCAGGGCCAGCACATACCCTCGAGACCCAGATTGAACGTGGTTTGATGTGGAGGTTCATCAGGTAGTAGATGACTCGACTTTGCAAATAGTCCTGAATCCTGTTGATGATTATTTGACTTCCAACATCGATCAGTTTGACATAGGTCAAGTGCGACTCGTCCTCGCCTATCGTCTCATACACTTTCTCGTAGTTTCTGATTCTGTTCCTGAAATCTCGTGCAGCATCCTCCGGATCTTGTCCGGCATAATCTGGCGATGTAGTCTTGACCTCCAAGATATTGCTCATGATCAGCTCTTCATCATCACACCATGACTCCACGAAGAGCGCCTCGACACCTTCTTGATTACATCGATCTTGAATCCAATGACGACGTGCTTTGGTAGAGTTGGTAGCGTCGAGAATGGCAATCTGTCCTCCATCTGTCCTGAACCATTTCATCATATCATTGACCGCATCTTCCGCTGCTGCCTTGCGTGCCTTTTCTCCCTCCTTGTTTGCTGTGTCGAAGAAGTCTGCTGTTGGCGTGGGGGTATCTTTACGACGATATTGTCCGACATTAAAGGTCTTTGCTTTGATAGATAGCCAGCCTAGGTAGCGAACGACTGTGGGAGATATTAGTCTCTGATATTGTGACCTTTCGCTTGACATGATGACTCACTCTTCTGAGCTATGAGACTCTTCCCTCTTGCTGGTAGGCCGACCATGACGACGCATATCTGTACTTCATCTCCAACCTGGACACCGACGCCATTAGTTTTTCTGTTGCGGCCAAAGAACTCAGAAGATGCAGAACGCTCCAAGTCGGGACGAGCCTCTTCCTCGGACATGATCAGATGAGACAAGTAGGAAAGAAAGCAAGGCAAGTATCAGGGAGCAGCGAGATGGCGGAAGTAAGGCGGTCGGCTCGTGGTGTGTCTGGAAGGTAGGCGATCAGGTAGCGATGCACCTCCGAGTCCAGAGGGGTGAGGAGAAGGTGGAATTGAACTCTGAGACAATTCTGTCACTCTTGAAACAGGACGGAGCTGGGACCGAGGTGGGGGGTTTGTTTGTTGTCAGCGGTCTGTGCTCAAGGTCATGCGCCGAGGATCGTCTGACAGGAATAGCAGGTCTTCTGATCGGTCTGAGTTGGCTACTGGAAGCACCTTGAAATTGTAAATGGCTAGCAGAGCAAGTGATGTCGTATTCGAATCCGTTTGAGTTCCAATGCTGCTTTCCCATCTCGACAATTGTGTGGGGTACGGAAGACCTCGGGCCTGTCTGATCATGACCAGACTTGGCCCAGCTTGACACACACTTGATCGTACTGCTCTCACTCTCTCTCTTTCTGCTTCTGCATCTTCCTCTTCACACAAGTCGTAAGGGACATCACGAACTCACAGAGGCTACCAGAGAATTTGACGCACTCTCACGTCGCTGCTCTCGTATCATCTTCTATGTCTTTCCGGTTGTTTCCGTATGAAATTTGTCGGCTAAACTGGCTTGTGACGTTGCCGAAAAGGTTTGAAGTAGCTTGTTGACAGCAGAAAGACTGGTGGTCGTGTCGAGCAATGAGAGCGTAGAGTCCAGCTGAAGCCTGCTCGATGACAAGGACGAATCGGACAAGTTTTATGCACATTACAATGCTTGGGAGCTCAACATACTGCGATGCCGCACGTCCTATCTTCCTTATCTCGCTTTTGTGCGCTAGCCCGCGTGCGGCAAGCCTTGCATTTCTTGCATTGGCCGATCCATGTCATATTGCATGTGGGCAGTTAGGAGCACGCGGAACAGAATTATAAGAGTTGCTGCTATGCTCAATAGTTTGAAATTAGTGCTAAGTAATATCGTTGTGAAGCCTCCATTGTCCTAGACCAGATTTCTTCATAAGCCATCCCTACTCCTAGGTCTTCATCATTGAGCACACAAGTATTGTCCAAACCACCAAAGCCGTAATCACCTAGAACTTGCTCTCTTCTCGGTCAGCCGTCGTCCTCAGTCAATCGTGATCACATCGCACACTACCACCCATTTCCTTCGCTCTTTATTGCTTCCACCCGCTCCTGCACTGCACCATCATCCATCCTTCATTGCCCAAGAACTCATAGTCCGCTCTCAATCCCCGTGGCCAGCTCACCTCTGCGCCCTTCATCTTCACTGCTTCTTGCAACATCTTCACCGTCATTCCCAAGTCATTCCTCTTGATTTTGAAGACCTTCCTGCATGATTCGCAAAGTCTGAAACCACATCTTGCTTTACCATGCGTGCTTCCAGTTTCGGCTGTTGCGCTGCTGGCGTTGTTTTTGCTACTGCAGGCTATAGCAGTTGAGCTTTCGTCTTGAGGTAAGCCATGTTTGTACTCGGGCTTCAGCTTGTCAGTACGTATGGCACGGGCGGTGGTACAGGCATACGTGGCGAGGGCAGGACACAACGAGCACCAGCGGGATAGGGATACGGTGCGTTGTGAGGAGCGTGGTGCTGTGAGAGTGAGTTGCTTGAGAGCTGCGTTTTCGGCTTTGCGAGCAGCTTGAGCAATGGCGGTTTGTGTTATATTGCTTGTAGTCAAAGGCTGCTTTGAGCTGCTCTTGTCGATATTACTATTGTCTTTGCCTGTGTCTTTCTGCTGCATCTCCTGTATCTTGCCATCGATCCTTCCCATGACATGTCCTGGGCAAGCACATATGAGTAGCCGGGATAATGTACATCCACCACAGATCTGAGTTCGTTCCTTCCCAGCTGCGACATGCCCACCCTTCAACTCTGTGCAGCTCCTGCCGTCCGCCCATACACTGACGGTGGGTGTTCGGAGACCATACCCAACAAGAGCTAGTAGTGGAGACTCACAGAATGTGCAGGGACTGGATGGAGATGCGTCGTACATGAACTTGATTGGGTGAGCAAGCTTGGTTGTGATTTGAATGACTATTGGTGCTTTACTAGTTTTGATAATAGCCTTGCTGCTTGCAGCACGAGGGAAAGTAATTCCAAGCGGTAACGGAAGCGCTATTGAGACTGGTGAAGCTGATTTCTGAAGGCTGGTCTCTTTAGGTTTCTCGAGCATGCAGGTCGTATTGTGCTCCTTGCAATGCTTGCAGGGAAATTCTGGCTTGCTTCTCTTGAGTGAACATCTACGTCCTGTCATTTGGCATTCTGTACACTTCAAATAACGACCACTACTGCTTCGAGCAGGAGCTTTCTCAGGGACAGGCGTCGCAATCTTGATTTGCTTCTTCTGCTTTGGAAGTGGCAGTGTGGCAGGCTTACCATCTGCATTTATCCTGGTCCTTGTTGGATCTTGTGCTGGTCCAGCGAAGCATTTGAACCCTTCTCGAAGACAGTCCACGCATCCCTTGCTATGGTCAGAGCCTGTATTGTTGTAGGAACAACGTCTTCGCCGCTGGATGCAACGTTCACATGTTTGCTTTCGTAGTGGCTGAACGTTGAGCTCGCAATCGGCATCGTCTTCGGCGCAAGTCTTGCATGGGTACTGAGCGCCAGGTTCAAGGAGCGAGCACCTCTCGCCGAGCTTCCTGCAGCCTTTGCAGCCACGAGCGAGAGGATGGCCAGTGAGGTCATCTATTTCGTCCTCTGGTGTAGTATCGTCTTGCTTGTCTTGCTTGTTTGCTCTAGTGCTCTGCCGACGACTACGAGTGTGGTATGCAGCAGCATCAGTGTCGGAAGTCTCGAGAATCAGAGGCTCATCTGTGAAGACGTTCCATCCTTCCTCTGCTGGCCAATTGTGTGGCATGCTCAGAGCCAGTAGTCTGCATTCCAACGACTGAGGCAGCTTGATGATGACTTCGCATCGAACACCTTCTTGGCGTGCACGCGTCGAGAAGAACTTCCGTCTTTTAGTATCTCCAGCTACTCGAGGTTCAACTTGGTTGATAGGACGCTTCCTACGAGAGGTAGGAACAGTAACATCCTCAGTCGAAGGATCATAGTTCCCACTTTCATCATGATCAATCCAGCATCCAATGTTAACGAAGGCTTTGGTTGCGGCTGCCCGCGCCAATCTGGTTGAACGTGCGTACTGTGCTTCGCTTGCGTCGTCGTCGAAGTATGATTGAGGAGTCGAGGAGCGAGAGAAGACATCACCCGACCCTGGTGCTATGTCGAACAGGGAGGATGGATCATAAGCGGATGTTGGCAATGATGAATTGTCATTGTGGTGGGAGGCATCGTATGAGTCTTGAGAGCATTGGGAATATATGTCGTTATCATTATCATTACCCTGGTACTGGTGTAAGGAGGCGATAGTGCTAGCAGGTAGATCGCTGAAGGACCATGTATTATCACTAGGATTAGTACCAGAAGCTTGTGTGGAGGGGTTAAGGAGACTTGATGACATGTTGAATCGTAGAAAAAGTTGTGGCTCCAACGCTTGACTCAAGCCTTGCAGAGATGTTCCTCGCTGTTTGTGCCACGAGGATGCAGTATATTTGTAGAAAGAAGAAGAATAAGAAGAAGAAGTTAAGTGCATGAAGGAAGAAGAGAAAAGGCACCTCGCTGCAATGGAGATCGATAGTGAGATGATCAGCTTGATGCTGGGCAATGATGTTCAAAGGTGAAGGATATGAACGTTTTGCATATTCCGGAACAGATCTGGATGAGATCTGAGGATGCATGCAAGAAGTGATCTTGCTATGCACAGACCATTGTTAGGGTAGAGTCAAATCTGAATCCCACCTGACACTAGTTTCATGAGAGTTTCAGGCACGCTCAAGACCTTGTTTCTAGATCCCAACGTACGCAGCCCTTCCAGCAACTCTGAGCTGTACTCTGCGCCCTTCGGGGCACATTTGAAGTCGAGATCGTCTCGATATCTTACCCCTGAAGGCACAGAGTGCTCTCCAAAAGTATTCTGGTTCACACGAACTTACAAGCTATTACAGAACAGACCTAGGTCTCCTGCAACCTGTACTTTTACCTTGAGTCCATCAGACAACATGACAGGACAAATCTGCATATTTGTTACGCTCTAGTATGGCAAGCAATATTCTCAAGGGTGCATGGCTTCCATGCCACACTATACTCTAGTGTGGTTTCTGCCAGTTGCACACTGCCATTATACTACTGGTTCCGAGAGGTCATGTCTCGATGCCAAGGTGCAGAGGTAAAGGAATCCTGAAAGCTCGACATACAAAGAACGAGGTCTGATAGATCTGCGCCAAGACCCATCTGTTTGAGCTTAGCGTGCATTGGACACGAACAAAAGCTTTGCTGAACATGAAGACACGAATTCACGACAAAAGCCTTTGAACAACAAATGTGAAGCACAGTCACTTTCAATGAGTGATGCTCGATCGCATCCTCATACTGTATATCTTATCCGACATGGCGAGACTGTCGACAACCTAGCTGGAGTGTACGCTGGCGTCACAAACTCAGCTCTCACCAACCACGGCGTGCTTCAAGGAGAACGACTGGGCCAGTACTTTGCTCGACAAGGTGTAGTCTTCACCCACTTCTACGCTTCCGATCTGAGTCGTGCCAAAAGGACAGCTGAGAATATCCGCAAGTTTCAGGTTACCGGAGACGATGCGCCAGCCATAGTAGTGTGCCCAGATTTGCAAGAGCAGGACTTTGGTTTTTACGAGGGCAGGACATTCTATGCACGGTCGCCCGACTCAAAAAAGACAGGAAAAGCCTTGCATCGTGCTGCGCACCAGAATGAAGAAGGTTTTCAGGACATTGAGACGAAAGAATCAATGGCGAAAAGAGCAGATTCATACCTGGACGAGCATTTGATAAGCGTTCTGCAGGGAGCACCCTCCGACCACCAGTATATTGTCTGCATAGTGTCTCATGGCATCATGCTTTCGTCACTCTGGAAAGCTATCCTGCGAAGACAATTGCCCAATACTGTTACACTGGATCAAGAGGCCATCATTGCTGGAAAACCTCTAGCATTGGAACACCTGGGTGGTTTCTCGAATACTGGATATCTGCGTCTTGAATTTGAGAAACGTGAAGACAACGTCAAGAGCCAGGTCGCCAACACAGAGACCCCACTAGCTGAAGCGGTGATCTCATCTGAGTTGCCGTCTTATGCCAAGGACACCGTAGCAGAGGCATCTGCTGACGATAATGCACTTTCAGATGTGCAAACTGTTCTTGACTCCGCTGCCACTTCTTTGCCAACTGATTTGCCCGAGGTTCGCGAAGGCCCAAAATCCACGAAAGATGTCAAGTTTAGGATTCTGGTGAAAGTAATCAATGGGAAAGAGCATTTGAAAGGCTTGAAGCGTACAGGAGGTGGAGTGGGTAGCTCCATGTATGATGAAGGGCAAAAGTCAATTGAGACATTCTTCAAGAAGCGCAGAACCCGTTCGTGATGCAAGCTATCAATGAACACAGCTAGCTGTTCGTCCTCGCTGGTCTTTCGACCTTCCCTGATTGACTCTGGCTCTGCTGGAACGATGAGGGACTATATGGTACGTTCTATCCCTCTTGATCTTGACTTTCTGATGACAAAACAATACAAAACATAAACGGATCCGAGTTCAACAATGAGGATAGAGTACTGTTCCAACTGCTGTCTGATTACTCTCGCCCTTGTCTATTGATGCCCGAAACCCACTTGCGGAAGCTTCAACTAAGAAGTATCACAGAGACCTAACAATCATGCCATTGACGCACGACGCGATCATATGTAATCTCAGCTTCCACCTTCCTTCGAAATGTGCCTTATCTATTAGATGAAGGAAAAAATACATGATGGTAGGACTCACACCCTTGTTGTATATCTTGCCCAGGTGGTAGACATGATCATTATACGGTGGCCGGTATGTCCAGGCAAGGTAACAACAATATAAGGTATGTATATAGGTACCTGGTAGTATTAGTTTGCCTCTGTCAGCATGTTTCAGGTCGATCATCATGTGCGGCTCGTTGCTAGGGGTTCCACTTTTCTCGCCTTCAATTAAACCTGGAATTTTCACCGCCAACCACTCATCAGCAGCAGCAGCGTCATAGGTAGCACGAATGTATTTATCGAATCAGCTGAGTGCATCAGCGGTGGCAGGAATGTCTTCTGTCTTAAGCTATTACAGTTCACTTATATCCATTCAATTTCATTAAGCGCGTACTGCACCTCCTGCCTCCCAATTGTCGCGTTTTTTCCAGTTAAACAAATATCAGCATACGCGCCTTCCCTCAAGCTCGAGCTCCCCAAAACACCTTGACGCCGTGCCAGCACACAACAAATCTACGCATCTACGCCTCACACGTCGAGTGTTTCACGCCGTTCAGTGCATACTCTCGTTTAAATCGGCCTGCTGTTCTGTGACGGCATCACTCAAGTATGTCTCTCTAATCGCGTTGTCCTTCTTCATTTTTTGTCTCTTTTGTACGCTTTTGTGGTTTTTGGGTTGTCTCTGTTAATACAAATGGCTTTTCTTTTGTTTTTTGCCCTTGTGGCTGCAAATCTGATTCACGCTCAAACCACAGTAGTTGAGCTACAGAGTGTTACGACTCCGCCATTCTGTGAGCTGATTTGATGATTGCATCAGCACCAATGAGTATTGTGGCTAACCTATTGCTTTCGCAGACCTAAAGACATCATCGTCAACCACACTCACGTTATCATCGACTGCTGTCGCCATTCCTGCCGTACCCCTGTCGACCACACTTCCTGTGTCACATATTACCAGCGATACCACTTCAGCCGATTCATTAAGGTCTAGCTGGAGCTACGCGCCTCCCTCGAGTGCTACACAGTCAACGTACGACAGCCCAGCCTATAGCCTAATACAGTCAAACACTCCAAGCCAGGACACTTCATTCATAATGTCAACTTCTACTTTCAATGCTTTGTCCGTTCTATCATGCGCGATCGCAACCTTTGAGTCTGGCGTTTCGGCACCCTGCATAGCAACGTCAACAGATGCGAACAATTTCGCAATACAGACTACGGTCACGTTGACTGCGCTAACGCAAGTCACCAACATCGCCACAGCAGCTCCGTCAACTACTCTACAGGTTATTTCTGCTTCGACTGCTCAAGCACAAGGCGTGACCATTGTAGTACTACCTGGTCAGCCAGCTTCAACCACCGTTGAAACAGATACACAAATCTTCACATCTACAATGTCGAGTGGCAATCTTCCAGTAGCTAGCTCGACCACTCAAATCACCGACGGCTTCGCAGGGATCTCTACGAACACTGCTTTATCCACTGCTACGACTCTTGTTACGTCTACTTCAGTTTCAACTATAACTACTGGCTTGGGAGGTATCATTGTTGGAGCATCTGGAACCTCTTCGGCAGCGTCTCAAACACCGACCACGACCCCCGCAGGCTCAGCGGCTAGTAATACAGGTGCATCTGGTGCCTCTTCCGGAACAGCCTCATCGAATATAGTTTCTGGTACAGGCTCTTCGGGTACAGCGTCAGGCACAGCTTCAGGTCCGGGTGGGAACGTAAGCTCCTCCACAAGGACATCTGGTTCGGCAGGAGCGTCGTCTGGCGGCTCGCCCACTGCTACGAGAACGTCTATTACCACGGTGACCACAAATCCTGCCGCCTCAAATACCGCAGCTGGCTCCAATGGCGCAGCCTCCACAACTGCGGTTAGGAGTGCAACGATCACTCCGGCACCAGTAGCTAGTCAAGGACCTTTTGCTGGAGCTTCAGCTATAAAAGTTCCATATTTACTCGGTGGATTCGCTGCAGCTCTTGCTGCCATCTTTGCTCAGTAATCTGTCTTGGATTCAAGAGCTTTTACCTTTTCGGCGCTATGGCTCACTACAAAGCGGTCTATGGCCTGGCTCTACGAGAGTACGGAAGAATCATACTATGTTGCATTTGCGAGGCATTAGCGAGGTGTTATGATTGGATTATCAAGGCGACAGGATTTATGACTTATGAAACACTGCAAACACTATATAGGAACTTGCGGTAGCTATTCGATCGAGGCTTCATTGTGTAGATATATAGTATAATACTTGTCTCCCTTTCTATCAAAAACCTCGCCTGCACGATGGACAAGATCGTGATCATGAACGATCCTTCCTGCTTCCTCTCTTTCGAGCTGCAGCGGCAGCTCTTCGGCTTGATCACATGCAAAACAAAGGATGATCTCAGTCAGAAGAGCATCCCATCTTATGCATCTATCATCCACCTTTACAATAGCTGTTGTTGTGCCCTCAATTGTCAGCTTGCGCATCAAGAACTACCACTCACTACACAATACATTAAAGGCAGTTTGCCACAAGTGACGACCTGCACCGTCTTCACTCCGTTCATCTGGTTAATCTAGGCGCTCCGACTCAACTATTTGCACTTGTCTTCGGCGGCCGACTGAACAGCTCATTGAATAACTGAGCTGTGCATTGTTCTACTATTGTTCAGTCCAGATCAGCGCAACGGTTCACTGCAACTGAAAGCAGCTGGTGTAACCAAGGCACCACTCACACCAGCTTGGTGCAAAAACGGCCTTAATCTGGTCGGAAAGATTCAACTGGCGGTGATACCGCCTTCATAGGCTTGCAGCTGGCAGCATGGGGAGGATTGAAAAGAAGGCAACTGAGAAGCATGAAGCCACTTTGGTAAGGTGTAATGAGCTGGGTCAAGCGAATACTCAGAACTGACACCTCAAATCTATAGTCTCCAGCCATAGCGGCTTTCATTACGACTACTGTAGCGTTACCTCTTTATCAACTCCGACAACATCTGGAGAGCTTTCCAAAGCGATGGCCATTCCCAAGAGGCGACATCTACCACTGGATCGACGCCCTCAATCGTTTTGATGACATTCTAAAACAATTCAACAGTCACTACGGCCTAAATGAGGCACCTCAAACACGGGACTTTGGTCGAGCTCTACTACTTCTTGGTGATACCCAAGCAGAGAAGCTGAAGGCCAAAAAAGGCACGGATCAAGATGTGCTTGACGAGTCTGGGTTCAGCGTGGATGGTGATCGTGAGCTCATCGAGACCATCATCAGATTCTCTAAGTTGATCTTCGAGAATTGTGGCAATCGCAGCTTGTACGCTAGCACGGACAGATTGAGCGATCTACTCAACACTACATCTTTGTCTCTTCTGGATGTCACCTTGCGCATGGGTCTTCGCTGTGCCCAGAGATACTCAGCTTCAAGACTTCGTATTGGAGCACCATATCTTCAGGCGGTACATCAGGGTTTGCTTGCAACACACTATCGATTTGACCTGTCAAAAGTGGAGAAATTGGCACAGCCTTTCATGCTGAATGAGGGGCAGACAACACAGCACAAAAAGACTGGTACTAACAAGGGTGTGGTCAATGACAAGAATGGCTTTGACTTGTTGACCATGCTGCAGAATAGTGCTGACAGCGAAATCAATTGGAAACAATTCGGAGACGTTCGATTAAATCTACGAAACGACACTTCAGCAGAGCAAGGTCGTCCGAATGTACCTGAGCAATCGACGCCAAACTACCAAGCGCCCGCCACACCAACACCAACAAGATTCGCCAAACAAGGCTCAGCATCAGCCTCAGCAATCCAGCAGGACGACAAAGAGGAGGCTGTTACCAATGGTGTGCTTCACATCAGCCAAGCAGATATTGCGAGCACATCTCTGGCGACTGTTGTGCAACGCAACATGTGGGACGTACCAAAGAATTTGTACTATGAATATCTTCAAAAGCTGAGAGTGGCTCGTGCACTCTCCGAATCTCCAGAAACACGAAGCAAGATCACACAAATCCGCATACTGGCTATCGCAAACTTGTCACATATCTATGCAGAACAGCAACTTGATCAGAAGGTGCTTCAGCAAGATCTCGAGCGACCGCGACGGTTTCAGCTTGCCCATCAGCTTGTTGATGTCATTCATCCTCCTGGAAAAGGTCTCATCCCGTCTAAAGCTATCCAAGCTTTGGCACTCGAGACCCTTGACGCCCTTTGCAATCACAAAAACAAGGTGGCCGATGTTGCGACTGCCCTTGGAGTGAGTGTGAGTCACGGCACCTTCACCTATATCGTGCGCAAGGTGTTGAACGATGACATGCCCGAGATCGGTGCTGCAGACGACTTAGAAGATCGTGAGTGGCGCCGTGCCCTCGCTACCTTGTTACATACTCTTCCGAAATCGAGTCCACGATCTGGAGAAGGCTTCTTGTCTGCTGGATTGGTTGAGATCCTCATCAAAGCGATTGCTCGTCGATCTGCAAGAGCTGAAGAAGACCATCCCACTCTTCTCAACTTCACTGATGTCTTCACCTACAACACCCAACACGCTTTCGACGACTTTGTCAATGCTAAGGGATTGGAAGAGCTAGCATCATTGCTGGACCATGAGGTCAACATGGCTTTGTCCTTGGTGGAGCAGGGCAAGGGCATGCCTGCTGAGTACAAGACTGCAATGACGGACTACGAGATACCTTTTGATCAACAACAGACTCTACGAGCATTGGTGAAGTTCTTGAACCACAGCATGGGTTTCAGTGGGCAGCCAATCGAGCGCATGCTTCGTAATATGATCGAGTCATCCACTCTCCTAGGTGGCATTCGCACCATTATCAGCAAACCTCACGTCTTTGGTACCAATGTTTGGAGTGCCGCCGTCAATGTCTTTGCCAGTTTCATTCACAACGAACCAACCAGTTACGCCGCCATCGCCGAAGCCGGCCTAGTCAAGACCTTCCTGGAAACTATCACGCAACAGCCACTCAGTGAGTCCGAGGATACACCTACAGAACCAGAGGACTCTAGCAGGGGTATACTCTTTGCTATTGACGATCTCGGAAAGGTCAAGATGGACGACACAGCCAATTGCTATGGCTCAGCTACTGCCTTCCAAAAAGGCGTACTTTCAAGCATTGAATGCATCGCAGCAATGCCGCAGGCTTTCTCTGCTATTTGCTTGAATGAGGCCGGAATTCAACAGATCAAGTCATCAAATGCCCTCGCGGTTTTGTTTAGAGCATGTCTGTCACCTGCGCATGTCAAGTCCCTTGCGCAAACTAGTGGAACTGAGGTTGAGAATCTAGGTCGCGACATTGATGAGCTTGCACGTCATCAAGCTGCACTAAGACCGGACATTATCAGGCTGGTTGCCGCCACTGCACATGATATGGACCTTATATGCAATGGCAAGCATATGATCCGTAACTGTGGTCCTAGGCTATGTTACTACAATCGCCAAGGCCAAGCGGTCTGCGATGAAGGATTCCCTGTAAAGGTAGTCGGGGTCAATGATCGCACTGCGATACTTATCGGCGATACCTGGGGCCAGCCACACAGTGGTGATGTAGAAATGGTTGACAACGAGGACGCGCCAATTGCAGAGGTTGACTTCAAAAAGTACCTTGCTTCCCCGACAAGCGCGGAATACGTGACCGTTTTCTCGAAGTTTTTGTTAGGCTTTTTCAGCAATACTCAGCAATGTGCACCATTTGCCGAGACTAATGGTGTAGAGAGCATCTTGAAACTCGCTTTCTCCCCCTCAATGCCCTTACTGATGAACTCTCAACTTGCAAACAATAGACTGTTACGCGTACTACAAACCCTTATCGAGGCCAAACCACATCTTGTTCTTCCTTTCGTCTTGGACCTGTTACAAGACGCTCTTGATGTCCTCACACCATACCGCCTCGATGAGCATAGTGCGGCCTACTTCGGAGACTTCCTCAAACTAGACGGTCGGAACGAGCATATGGAGGCTTCACAAACAGGGCAGTCAACTGCACTACTGAAAGCTCTGCAGACCGTGCAACGGACGTGCTGCTTATTGTCCAGGACTCTTCCTGCGCACTCCACTCGATCACAGAGCTCGCCATTGACGTCCATCAACCTCATGGACATGTACAATCGCCTCATCATGGACTTGAGTAAGCTGCAACCCAAATGTGATTTCGATCGAGCAGCCACAGATGCAGTTCGGAAGAAATCCCCAGATACCCCTGTCAGTGCGCAGACTAGTGATGGGTTGACCACACAGCCCGAGTCCTCGAGGCCAGCCACTGTTGATCCTGAAAGGGTTGAGTTGCCATACTCTGACGCTGTCTCTGGCAAGATACCCGTTGCTACTCTGGAAGACTTCAACTACCGTCAAGTGTACCACTTACTATATGAAACGCCGAACGCCATTTCAAAACTATACGGTGTACTTGGAAAGGCTCTCCTTACACGAAGACCACCAAGCAGCGAATACGCCAAGCAGAATATTTTCATGGTTGCCGACACACTTGGACAAGCACTTGTCTCGCAATACACCCAATTCATCGATAACCACGAAGAGAAGACAGCACTGCAGGCTTGCTCGAACGCTCTGGAGAGACTGAAGTCGATCCTGATCGATCACCGATATGAACTTGATCGGAAAGGTCCCGAAGCGCTTACTTTGATACTTCGTCCATTCAAGGAGAAGGGTGGTGTTCAGGTTCTAGGTCGCTTGCTCCTGTCGCTAAAGACTTTCTGTATCAGTCTGTCCGATGAGGATGACCGCAAGACAATAGCAAATACAGCTGTAAGCACTATCCTGGCATTCTTTGCCTCCATCTCAGACAAACAAACCGTGCTCGATGCTTCGCAGACTCAACACCTGATACATCGCAACAATTCAACGGCCGACGCGACCAGCCCTTATTACTTCTCGCCCGCCCAGTTTATTGTCGAACTTCGTGTCCAGATCATCCGGGCTGTCTTACCAATTTGGAGCGCTGAAGATATTGAGAAGCTACCTGGCAGAACTGTCAGACTTGTAGCTATCGTCTTGAAGAACGTTTTGAAGGGCGATGGAGAAGTGTCCGCCCTACGACGCAATGCTATCGCACCTAAGACCATCGAGCCTACAAGAAGGACATGGGCACCTCGTAGCCAGCAGGAACTGATGCGTCTTACAGAAAGTGGCTATTTGCCAGACCTTGGTAGAGAAGCATTATACCGTTGCAACGACAGTCATGGGAACGCTGCAGAGTATTGTGCTGCATACAGGAGAAATTCATTACTTTCCCGACATCCTGTACCTGATGACGATATGCGCGGGCCTGAGCCGGTTTCATCTCTCCTTCAAAGTCCATTGTCCTCCGGCCAAACCAGTGCTGCAGCTACCAGTATATCAGCTGGCGTTCCCACCGATGAACCGGCAGGCCCTCTGGCCGAAATGGCACAGTCTTTGATGCGCGACTCGACTGCCGAAATGACCCCTCCAACGAACACCGCCTCTCCCCTGGGCAATGCTAGCACGCGCCCCGATACCCTTACGTTGGACGATCTTGATGAGGTGCGAAGCCAGATCAGAGCAGACTTGGTCGATCGATGTGTGGCTATGCTTAACGCTTTTGATAACATCACATTCGAGATGTCAGACCTTATTCAGGCAGGCGTTGCCAAGTCTAGCGAACCAACTGTCCTCAGGGAGGAGATCACAACCACACTGATTCAATCCCTGATCTCGTTCACAGGTATCGAGGATCTGTCGGAACATTCGAAGAAAGTTGCAAGGTCCGCTCATCTTCTTGGTATCATCCTCTCAGATGAGGTCTTCTTCATTGCTGCTTTGGATGAGCTGAAGAGCAATTTCTCCGTACTTCTTGGGTTCCTCTCCGTCCCACAGGACAGAACGCTAGAGCAGGCTTCGTGGATTGCGAGAATACTATTGATCCTGGAGTTCTTGCTTGCAGAAGATGCGAAGCCAAAGCAGATCCAGTGGGAACCACCTTTGAACGACAATGTTGTGGAGGATCTGCCGCCTGCATCGTACCCAGAGTTGATGATCTCCAAGGAAGACAGGAACGACCTCTTTAAACGCATTCTCGACTTGCTCCCACGTGTTGGCAAGGATGCTGATGTAGGATTTGCTTTCTGTCGCATGCTGGTCCTCCTAACCCGTGATCGACAAGTGGCAAAGAAGCTCAGTGAGAAGCGCAACATGCAGAAGTTCTTCGTCATGCTTAAGCAGCTTTCTATTAACATGGATAGCAAGTTCAGAAGCTCTGTTATGATCATCCTACGACATATTGTAGAGGACGAGACGACTATGAGGCAGTACATGAGAACTGAGATTCGTGCTATCTTCGAGAAGCCGAACCCAAGGCTTGATACCACTTTGTATGTGCATAGTGCCGCACATCTCGTGCTAAGATCGCCCGAAATCTTCGTAGAGGTCACGAATGAGTTGCTTGAGCTGGCGCGCTTCGATCGCAGCCAGACACCTCAGGTGCTGGTATTGAAGAAACAAGATGCCACCACATCAGAGCCGACATCTGTTCAAATTCCTATGGGCGCGGCGGCAATGTTGCAGCTATCGGGACTAGAAGACCCATTCCCATCAATTGAGGCTCCCGCTGAAGAGAAGAAGTCGGGTTCTGAGCTCAAGACCCCGTCTGCCGAAAATCCTGATGGTGTAATACGATATCTGCTTTCGGAACTCATGACGTATAAAGATGTTGATGACAAGGAAACCAGGTCAACTCTGCAACAGCCGGCTTTGCAACAGATGCAAGACGTGGAAATGTCCGATGATTCTGCATCCACGACATCAGAGCGTAAGACGGAAGATAAGAAGTCAATCATCGATGTCAAGCCAGAGTTCAAGGCAGAGGAACATCCTATTTACGTCTATCGATGTTTCGTCTTGCAATGCTTGACCGAACTCCTTGCCAGTTACAACAGAACCAAGGTTGAGTTCATCAACTTCTCCCGTAAATCCGATACCCAAGCTGCGACGCCTTCGAAGCCCCGATCTGGTGTACTAAACTACCTCCTCAACAGTTTGCTCCCTACTGGCAGCGTACAGCACCCTGAAGACATTGCTGGTAGGAAGAAGAGTTGTGTTTCATCATGGGCTATCAGTGTCATCGTAGCTCTGTGTTCAAGAACTCCCGAAAGGAATCGTAAAAGGGTCGACTCCACTGACGAGGAAGATGAGCCGGATCTAGCATTTGTCAGGCGTTTTGTGCTTGAGCATGCGCTCAAAGCTTACAAGGACGCCAACATGTCCACCGAGTCGTTCGACCTCAAAGGATCTCGATTGTTGTCAATGGCCGACCTCTTCGACCGCATGCTGGCAGCTCGTCCCGCCAGTTCCTCACCTTTTCGCCGCTCTGACGTTGATCCGGCTAGCCTTATTCCCAGCAACAAGCTGATTGCTAAGGTGATGTTTGAGAAGAACTATATTGGTGTATTGACTAGCTCAATCTCTGATGTTGACCTTACTCTCACAGGCGCTAAAAGGGTGGTCAAGTACGTTCTTAGGCCTTTGAGATTGCTGACGCAGACAGCTATCGAGCTCAGCATGTCCTCGGACTCCTCTGTCTCTGGTGCTGGCACCACTGATGACGATGATATCTCCTCCGCAACTTCCACTTCAGAAATCGGCGAAGACCGAGAAGATACCCCCGACTTCTACCGCAACTCCACTCTCGGCATGTTCGAGCCAGGCAGGGAAGAAAGTATTGATACTGAATCTGAAGACGATGAAGAGGATGACGAAGATGAAGAGATGTACGGCGAGCAATACGCTGATGACATGGAGTATGACGAAGACGAAGCTGACAATGATGATGTCGTTAGTGACGAAGATGAGGAGATGGAAGGCCTTGGCCCAATCGAAGGTCTTTCTGGGGATATGCCTATGCACATTGAAGTCGACCTCGACGAGGATGGTGACGATGACATGGACGAAGATGATGAAATGGACGAGGACGATGACGATGACGACGACAGTGATGACGACGATGATTCGGAAGACGACGACGCACGCCTTGAAGTTCTGGAGGAGCTTGAGCACAATCTCGCCGATGGGGAAGAAGACGATGATGGCTGGGAAGATCAAGGTGAAGACGATGAGGAGGGAATGGGATATGCTGGTGCGGATGATGTGGAAGAAGTAATCGACATGCTTGGTGAACCTGCAGATGGTGATGAAGACGACGAATCCGACAACGATCTTGGTGCTTACACTGGTCACGGAGCACTGGTTGATCCTCCTGGTAACCAGGTCCTGGACATGGACGTGGAGGATGATCAGCTTATTGACGAAAGCGACGGTGATGATGGAGAAGATGGCGAAGAGGACTATGATGAGGATGATGGGTATCTTGACGGTGAATTCGAGATGGAAGATGACGATGCCGGCTTTCTCGCACCAGGCATCATGCCAGCCTTTGGCCGTACTCACCTGCTTGGTCGAGCACCACAGTTCCGCTATCTCCCGCCACGAGCAGACAACCTGATGGGCGGCTATCGCTCACATCGACCTGCTGATCAAACACGTCCTATCGACAATGCGCAAAATCCCCTACTCGATCGTACTCGACAAGGCATCGAGGGTGACTCTGGACCGGCTCCACAAGAGGATGCACAAGCTAGTCGGCCCCCCTGGCATCAGCCATCTTTGCGAGGCGCTCTTGACATGGTTCTTCCTAGTGGACCCGGTGCTCCTCATGATATTGGAGCTGTACTGCGACAACTTGCTGGTGACCACACTTTCCCTGGTTTGGACAACTTGATTCAGGTTGTCGAGTCACAAGCAGGCGGTGGTGGGAGTGGTCCTCTCTTCCAGGCCATGCATCAGCACCACCATCATGGTCATGGTGCCCCAGGCCAACTGCATTCGACTATTCATGTGTCAATGCCTGGTGTCAATGATCCTCGCAGTACCTTCTGGCCAGTAGGCGCAAGGTCACCTGGAAGAGGTCGATCGGATCCGATCACTGCTATGGAATTTGAGCCAGTAGAGACCATCAACCGCTGGCGCGAAGAGGCAAATATGCTTTGTCCAGGAACTGGTATGACTGCGAAGAAGGCCGCTCTCGTCATCAACGCCATTCTGCGCTTGCTCGTACCTCCTGCCATCAAGGCCGACAAAGTACGCAAAGAGGCTGCAGAGAAGGCTCGTAAAGAGGAAGAAGAGCGTCTTCGTCAGCTGGCAGAGAAGGAGGAGCAAGAGCGCAAAGAACGTGAAGAGCGGCAGGCTGCTGAGAAAGCGGCTCGCGAAGCAGAGGAAGCTGCACGTCGTGCGCAAGAAGCAGAGCAATCCGCGCAGAACGCCGAAGCGGGTGAGGCAATGGAGGGTGTTGAGACACAAGCTGCACAAGAAGCTACTCCTGCCGCTCCAGCTGAGCCTGCGCAGCGTGTCATGACCACAATCCGTGGCCGTCCATACGATATTACCCACCTGGGTATTGATACTGAGTTCCTGGATGCCTTGCCCGAGGAGATGAGAGAAGAGGTCATCATGCAGCAGGTGGCTGAACAACGTTCTCAAGCAATCGCCTCAGGACAGGAGCCGTCGACCATCAACCAGGACTTCCTCAATGCTTTACCAGCAGATATCCGCGATGAGCTTTTGCAGTCCGAAGCAGCTGACAGACGTCGTCGTGAACGCGAAGAAGCTCGAAGAAGAGCATCTGCTGCTAACAATGGCGGCCGAGCTCAAGCGGAGGATATGGATCCAGCTAGCTTCATTGCCGCCTTGGACGATCCTATACTGCGACAGTCAGTCTTAGCCGATGCTGATGATGATATCTTGGCTCTTCTGCCACCTGATCTTGCTGCTGAAGCTCGACGGTTGGGCGGTCGACGACGTGGAGTTGTCGAATCAACCCTGGCATCGATGGGCTTGCGAGACCACGGAGCACCTGCGCGCCACGAAAGGACAGCTGAGAGGGCTGAAGTCAAGCCTCGTCGACCTATTGTGCAGATGATGGATAAGTCTGGCATCGCAACTCTACTCCGTCTCATGTTCGTCAAGTTGCAAGGAAGCTCTCGCAACAGTCTCAATGAGATTCTTAGGAACGCGTGCGGCAATCATCAGACCCGTGGTGAAATCGTGAGTGCGTTGCTGGCTATTCTCCAGGACGGTACTCAAGATGCGGCTTGTGTCGAGAAAGCTTACCAGATGCTTTCCACGAAAGCCACTCAGCCAACTTCAGCATCGAAAACGCCGCAGTCCGTCAAGCGCACTGCTAATAAGCCTGCTTTCGATCTCAGCGAGACATCTCCGAATATCGTCATGGATCATTGTCTTCATGCACTTATCTTTCTCACGTCTGCTGTACCCAGCATCCCCAAATTCTTCTTGACGGAGCACGAATTCATCACCAGCGCCAAGCTCAAGGGTAAAGGCAAGGCCAAGGCCAAGGACAACAAAGCAGGACGCTATCCTATCAATTCCCTCTTGAGTCTACTTGAGCGTGAAGCGGTCATTGACAGTCCTACTGTTATGGAACACCTTGCTTCGCTCTTGCAAATTCTTACTCAGCCCTTGACTACTCTCCTCAGGAAGGACAAGCTTGAGACCCCGAAAGAGGTGCAGCAGGCCCAGGCCAAGACCTCTTCCAACACTTCAATGACTGCTGTAGATGGCGCCAGTGCACTGGCGTCTGACGGACAAGCAACAACGGTCCCAGAGACTACTCAAGCCAAGATCGATAAGATGGATGACAAGAAGAAGGAGTTGACAGCACCAGAAATTCCCGAGAAGAGTTTGAGCTCGATCATTAACGTCCTCACTGCCCGTGAGTGTAATGGCAAAACCTTCCGTGATACATTGTCAACAATCAACAATCTTTCTGCTATCCCAGGTGCAAGGCTTGTTTTTGGTCAAGAACTGGTTAAACGTGCTCACGAACTCGCTTCTTCGATTCAAATTGATCTCCGCCAGCTCATCCAGGCTCTCAAGGGTGCTGAGAATGAGATGGATGCTCAAAGTATGGCTCTTGCCAACTTTTCGCCGGCTGGATCTGATCAAGCTAAGCTCAACCGTTTGCTCACTGCGCTTGACTACTTGTTCGACAAGAACACACTGGACAAGCAATCTGAAGACATTCACGAAAGTGGTAGGGAACTACTCTCTAAGCTTTATGAAGACCCATCCTTCCGTGGTCTTTGGGAGCAATTGAGTGGATGTCTGTCTGCAACTCAGCAATCCTCAGAGCGCTACTTCCTCAACGTGGCGACGATCCTTCTTCCCTTGATTGAGTCATTGATGGTTGTGTGCAAAGGACTGACGCTCAAAGACAGTCGCTCGCTTGTGATGAAGGGTTCGGCACCAACAACTCCTGCTCCTGAGCCAGCTATGAAAGGAGTGTTCTTCAATTTCACCAATAGTCATAAGAAGATATTGAACGACCTTGTCCGCCAGAACCCCAAGCTTATGAGTGGATCTTTTGCTATACTCGTCAAGAACGCAGGGGTTTTGGAATTCGACAATAAGCGGAACTACTTCAGCAGAAGACTCCACTACAGAACCGCCGAACAAAGGGCCATTCCTCATCCAGCACTCCAACTCAATATTCGACGTGATCAAGTGTTTAACGACTCTTACCGCTCGCTCTTCTTCAAGAAGGCTGAGGAGATCAAGTATGGCAAGCTCAATATTCGCTTCCATGGTGAGGAAGGTGTTGATGCTGGTGGTGTCACTCGTGAATGGTTCCAGGTTTTGGCAAGACAGATGTTCAACGCCGACAATGCGCTTTTCAATCCTGTGGCGTCCGACCGTACTACCTTCCACCCGAACCCTCTTAGCAGCATCAACGAAGATCATCTCAAGTACTTCCACTTTATTGGAAGGATCATCGGTAAGGCACTCTACGAAAACCGTGTCTTGGATTGTCACTTCAGCAGAGCCGTGTACAAGCGTATTCTCGGCAAATCAGTTTCGTTGAAGGACTTGGAGACAATCGACCTCGAGTATACCAATTCACTCAGATGGATGCTCGAGAATGATATCACGGACATCATTACTGAGACGTTCTCCGTTGAGAAAGACAACTTTGGTGCTATTGAGATTGTGGATCTAATTGAGAATGGCCGCAACGTCGCCGTCACCAACGAAAACAAGCACGAATATGTTCGTCTGGTTACCGAATACCGCCTGACCGGCTCAGTGCAAGAGCAGCTCCTCCACTTCCTGCAAGGCTTCCACGACATCGTCCCCGCCGAGCTCATCTCCATCTTCGATGAGGGAGAACTTGAACTCCTTATCTCGGGTATGCCTGAAATTGATGTCGATGACTGGAAGAACAATGCAGATTACGTCAACTACAATGTCAGCTCCCCTCAGATTCAATGGTTCTGGCGTGCTGTCAGGTCATTTGACAAGGAAGAGAGAGCAAAGTTGTTGCAGTTTGTTACTGGTACTGGAAAGGTCCCACTCAATGGATTCAAGGAGTTGGAAGGTATGAATGGATACACAAGGTTCAGTATCCATAAGGACTATGGTGATAAGGATAGGTTGCCGAGTTCGCATACTTGCTTCAACCGTAAGTCTAAGATTCATTCTCCGTTTAGCTCTTAGCCATTGCTAACAACATCTTAGAACTCGATCTGCCTGAAGCTGAAAGCTACGAGGCGTTGAGAAAGAACCTCATGACTGCTATAACTACTGGAGGAGAGTACTTTGGCTTTGCTTGAGTGGTGGTGCATGTTGAAAGATTGCTGTTTTTCTTATTTTGCGCAAAAGGAGCCTATGAAAGGGTATGACTGATGATAGTCTGGGATTAATCAAGAATTGCATCGTAAGCACGGTGCATAGGAGCATATTATATCGGCGTTACATCTCGTTATGGAAGGAGGTAGATGAAAAGGAAAGCCAGCAGAGCAAAGGCTACCTCAGTATATCGTTCAGAATGTGCAGATTCTTGCCGGATGCCTGAGTTGGTCTTTACAGTCTGCTTGAAGTGTATAATAAATAGCTCGAATGAAGACTTGCTTTGATCTTCATAATGACACGTCTTTGTCTTGATTATGTACTTGTTCTTGTTGATGGCCTGCCTCTGTGATCTGTATCATCAAATCTTCTTTGTCCTTTGAAGCCTACCATGCCTTGTCCTCTAAGGCTTTCCTGCATACTAATATCCTCTTGATAACAGGTATCTACATTGACACCAGCAGTCTCTGACTTGTACACCCATAACAATAAGGAAGACAAGTACTAAGTTACACATACTTACGGATAATAAGACATCGAGAACTCAGAGCACTTCTTGCGGTACTGGCACTGCACAAAACACAAAAAGAATACTTTTCACTCGACTTCAAAAGAAGCACCTCAGCAATTTTGCCGTTGCTTCTCCGTTTCTAGGCCGGTGCAAGATCTGAATAGACCAAAATGAAGCTGGAGAGAAGGGCTACAAGATGTGCCGTTCGCCAAGCCCAAAACCCGCCTTTGGGCTTAGGTATCCACCGCCGCCACGCCAGCCTCATATTCTGAGGAGTTAAAATGATCCTTACGACGCTACAGACATGCTAAAATGAAGCTGAAGAGTGCAAAAGAAAGAGCGTAAGCTGGAGAACTTCTTCGAGGCAGTCAGTAATTGATTTCTAGGCATTTATCGTGCTATATTACTTACGGGAATCGAACCCAAGACCTTCTCAATGCGAATGAGACGTTATACCCCTAAACCAGATCCCCGAAGCTTGATAGGCTGAAAATTCCAGATATTACATGAACTAATTTAATAACGGCTGAGATATGGCATAATGAAGTGCTCGTATTTTTAAAAGGGGTTGGAAAACAAGCTATACATATGCACAATACAAAGGATGCGTGATCGCAGCGGTGTGCGCACGACTGAGACGATCATATCATGTCAATACACTGATGGGTTATCTGAACAATTGAAGAGGATATCTTGGATCTCCTTCGGAGTGATCGGTGGCAAGTGACAGCCCGAGCCCTTTGTTGGTTGAGAGATACGGCAGGGCTCTAACATAATGGGAAGCTTATGAGACACAATGGTACCGCATGCAATGTTGGTGAGCGTGCAGCGGAGCTGAGACGGATCTGGAATGTGGTACTTTTGGGCATTACAACATCAGACGTTTCTTTGCCGACTAAGACTATTTACAGTAGGAGACAGCAACTCCAGTAAGACAGCGTTATGAGCAGGGATTAAATGCATCCACTTTGAAGGCAGTCTTTATGATGCAATGGTTATTGTCCATGTATGCTATAGACCTTACTAATACTGCTCGTTTAGATGGCAAAGACTAAAGCTAGTACGGAACAGAATAAGCATTCCTAGGAAGAGCAGATACACTAATGAAGTAAATTGGTTCTTCCTGAGCATTTGCATCTATACAGGTTTTACGTCGGTTAAGCTGGCTTCGATCTTAGTTGTGGTCGCAAAGCTAACAAAGCAAGCTTCATTTGACCCCAGTTCGCACACTACTTTCAAAAATAATTACACTCATCTAGACAAAGGAAAAACTTGGCGCTCTTCCGAAAGCAGCTAACATTGCACACTTCATATTGCACAGCATATGAATGAGGGAAACAGTCAAAGATGCTGTTGGTTCCATAGCTGCCCGACCAAGTGCTTCTTGTATGAATGCAAGGCTCCTTCTCCATCGCGTCGACCGATTTCCCGTGACTAGCACACCCTGCACAACCATCTCTCGTTCGTGGCCATCCTCGATACCTCAATACCTTGCTCTTCTGAGTCACCTCGCATTCGTCCATGTAGCAGTACGAAAGCTTGCCTTCCATTCCATTTGTAGCCGTCCTGAGAAGATGCTCCATCAACCGCGCAGATAACCTTCCATGCTGTAGCTTTCGAGCCAGATCGTGGTTTTGCTAGTTCGCACTTTCACTTCACCCTCGGTAGACTTATGATGCTTTGCGTATCGGATCATTTTTTCTTGTCCGCACAAAATGCCTCATCAACATGACCATGCCCAGCACTGTATCTAGGAGTAAAAATACCAGTCGAGTGTTTATCCAACTCTCTCACTGAATAGTTTAAATCAGTTCCTTTCGTTCTTGCAATGGCTATCCACTATGCTGCGTCAGATCACGAACATGTGGCTTGGACTTCAACGTCCCAAACCGATATGAATCCGTCGAAAAACCTGCCTGACAAGAGGACGAAAGTGCGGAAACTGTATGATGAAATCCTATGCAGTCTTTGAGCGTAGCGACGCAAGGCTTACTCAACCGCTCATCATATAAGTGCATGCCCACCCGTTCAGTTAACAGTACCATACTGAACAGGGGACTGAGATAAAAGGGAGCAATGCTGAAGCCAGTGCCCCGCACTCACAAAATCATTGGACCTCGACAGCAGTGCGGTCTTTAGGTTGAGTGTCACTTGAATTCGGGTGACGGCGACATGGCCTTATCTTGCTAGAATTCGAGTCCAAGCACGAGTCACATTAACTTGACGCCCCCCTGCTAGCTTTAGACCATGCCGCAGCTCGAGAAGGGCGGGAGAGTGACAGTATCATGAGTGTATAAAACCGACCACGATATGGAGCTTTTGCAGTCGTCGTGGGATCGCCGGCGTCTTCGCAACATCCGACTACCCTACTACGACCACCGACTTTTGCCGAGCAAAAAACCACAAGCATTCTGCCTTCAAAGCTAGCGACCGTTCCTAGCACAACATCACCACCCAAGCTCCTTTCGTATACCTCACCCTACCGCAACAGCCCAGTCACAAGTCACACACAGTGACACAAGTCACGCAAGGCAGCAAGTTCCAACGCTTTCGTAGACTTTTTAAGCTTAAGCATGTAGTTCAAGATCCTAGCGCACGGTGCAGTCTTGGCGCCTTTTCGACGTATTTTGACACTACATTAGCTTCGACCACGGAGAGCCAATACATGACATTTCGGCGCTTCTTGCTGCGAAGCAGTTGTGTTCCTTGCTTTTGGTGATGTAGCTAGCCTTAGCGCTTACGTTTGCGGACAACTGCGCACGGATAGAAAGTGCCGTGCTCATGGTTGTTCGTTGCGCCATATCTTGCTCGGATCTTGGTTAAGATCTTGCTGCCACGTTGTAGGCAGCAAGTAACGACGACAGTACACAGTATTAAGTGACTGCTACACTTGCAGAGTATAATTTGCGGTTCGGTCTTGATGAGTTTCTTGATAATGTGATTATGATGGCATGGCTCGTAGGTATATAGTGCCCCTCACTCCCTTCCCTTTCACATCGAGCATCCAAGACGAGCATCCAAGACTAGAGTTGCCTCGTGCAGACGACACCAGCATCACAAACCGCTCGTTTTCGTATTCGACTCAAAAAAGATGCATGACGCCCGTACAGACACTAACGGCAAGTGCGGCAAGGAAAATGTCTCACTCACACAAGCCTTCTGGAGCTTATTCGTGCTGACAAGGCAAGGCTAGGCGCACTAGTGCTGCTAGTCTGAGCCGTAGTATAAGAACAAGGACATGGTAGTGCATTTTTGGAAAATAAGTCTATCCACAAAATAAAAAGTGTGAAAAAGAAAGAGTATAAGATGTCGTCTATCTCTGTCGTCGTCGTTGGAAAATCGTACAAGCGTCCCCATTTTTTAATGATTGGACATCCTTCCCTAGCCTGAAATATGCCACAGGCACATCACCTTCGCCCTGCCTAACGCCAAACTTACAGCCCTGGGGTATCTGTCTGGCTTCCATTGTCCATCCAATGTACAAAGAACCTTTATGTTTCAAATCAGTCTTGATAGAGAAAAGAAAAGAGAGGGACTCTGCCTCGCCAACGAAAGCATGCTCGCTCCACGGTATCTATAGTCGAACCAAGCTTGAAGCTTTGTACTGCCGCACCATATTGCAAAGTGGAAGAAAACATTCAATCCGGGAAGTGCTCGAATATACAGGATCGGTGATCTTCATCAAAGGTCATTGCGCACTGTGGGGTGGCCCAGTGGGAGAGTCGCTGTCGCCTGAGGAAAGAAAATCAGAACTGCGTATTGCTTATCGTGCACAAGATCGACTTACTACCTTGATACATGCCGTTACCACTACCGTTGTACGGCGAATGAGGGTAGTATGCTGGCATGTGCGCATTGGAGTACTGAGGCATACCCTCAATGCTGGGACTTTGCTGCACATACGGTGATGCACCTCCTGCAGGAGCATAGCCCATGGGTGGCGGTAGCTGAGGACGAACTTGTGGAGGATAGCCGTTGGAGCTGTGCGACACGCCGTCTTGTACCATGTGGCCGTCCACGTGTATTGATGGTTGTCCTGTTGCTGCTGCGGCCGCGGCAGCTGCATGATGCTGATGTTGTCGTTCCTCTACAGCTTTTCGAGCTTGGTCTTCCTCCTTTCTGCGTTGTTTCCATTCTTTACGAATCTCTTTGAACTCTATTGACACAACAAATTAGTATGACGCGCCTTGACGCGTCTTAACGCGAATTATCCCAGAAGAAGTCTTTGATTGCTCACCTTCTGGTGTCCTTTTTGTGCCATGAGTTTGCATGGTAACATGCGCGTTGAGATGGTTGAGTGTCCCGTATGCCTTTTCACAACCTTGCCAACCACATTTGTACATTCTTTCTATTTCTTCATAACGCCTTCGCGGTCTTTTTTGCTGATGAGTGCCAGGAATGGGGACGAAGGAGTAGACAGTTGAAAGAGGATGGCCGCCCTATTACAAGTTATGTCAGTCTCTTTCGTCTGCAAGAGGGTGCTTGCACACATCACTTACTCCTGGCGGACGGGGTCCTTGAGCTACCATAGGTGCAGGCTGACTCATTGTCGGTGGCACGTGTCCATATGCTCCAGGCATAGCATGAGGTGGATATCCATATTGATGTGGTGGATACATGTGTTGAGGAGGATAGTGAGGTGCATCTTGCTGAGGGGCGTAAGGTGTATAGTGGTGAGCGGTATATGCATGAGATGGTGGTGCTGCTATTGAAGGATCTGCATGTATATCTGTGTTAGAGGATGGATCGAGCGCATCAGAAACATCTCCAATTGGAGTGTCCTCTTCAGACGTGTGCATAGACGGACTTGTTGTTTGAGGTATTCCTGCACCTGCAGCTTGAGGAGCGGCGCTGTGATGATAGCGTGGCGCGCCGTCGTGGTACTGCGGTCTGTGCATGTACTCCGGGAACTGCGTCGAGCGCGCTGGTGACGGATTGATGCCATACTCAGATATTGGTGTTGCAGGTGGGTTGAACTTGACATCTGCACCCGTGGTGTACTGTGACGCTGAGGTCGCATCTACAGAGTCCTCAGAATGCTGTGCGCTGTACAGCTGTTGCTGATGCTGTTGCTGATAGGGCGAGCTCAAACCTGAATGCGAGTATTCATCGTGTCTTCCATCCATAGAGGAAGCGTGGTGACCGTTCGTGTATGCGCTCGTAGTTGACGTGTATCCGTTTGACAGATGGTCAGGAGTATAGCTGGCGGTAGCAGCCATTGTTGTTGCGCGAGTTGTGGGTGTGCACCCTGAGACTAGTTTTGGCGTGTAACAAAGTGATTGCAGAGGCGCTTGTCAAAACCAGCTAAGGACAGGAACGAACGGTAGCTAAAAGCGACGGATTCGTGTAGGCTTGATTGCAAGATCCGGGGACTAATGTCCGTTTGACTTGAGGTTGTGCAGTGAACGGGTAGAGATCATACAGATAGGCTGTCCAAGATGCTCCTAAAGGCGCGATGATGTACAAGGCTCTGTTTCGAGATGGGAAAAGTGTGCTGCACGCCCTGGGACGGGAAGGACAAGGCAACGGCTGGCGGGCTAGTGAGCCTCGTGCTTTGTAAGGAAATGCGCTTGTGCAGGTCCAGAGTGTATGCTATGTCGTAACGCTATGGGCGTACCTCGGCTGACAGTGGCCGATGTGGTCTAGCGAGATGAAGTAAAGATGCTGCAAGAGCAGGACGGGTGTAGTGCCCGTTTGAGGATGAGGAACAAGCAAGACTAAAAAGTGCTAGAAGCCTGGCAAAGAGACAAGAATTGTGCTTCGCCTATCTGAGCACTAGCTTCGACGTTGCCCAGTGTTTAAATGGTGGTGATTTGCACACCCGCTTCCTGCTCGGAGATGATGATGAAGGATTGATCGAAGCTGAACCTTGATCAATTTGATTGTGTACTTTTGTTTTGAGAAAGCTGCTGTCTTGCGTGTATCGTGCCAATTGAGAACGACCAGACGAGAAAAAGGTGTAGATCCCGACGCGGAGATGGTGCGGAGGGGTGTGAGGTCGAAAGAAGATTTGTCGACGACCAAAACAGGAACAGGGCAGCAGCATGAGCTTCCCACGAGAAGATGAGTTGATCAGAGTCAGGCGGCCAAAAGTGGTCCAACAGGTGAAATCCAATTGCACAGCAGCGGGACGGGTCTTGCTTGAATCGGGTGAATGATTGGGCTGGCTGCCTGCCTTTGTCGCTTATGTCGCTCCCTCGCTCTCGCTCTGTCGCGTCACCTCCGGCGGCGGTGGCTCTTCTCTCGTCGTCGATGCGCCAGTTAGTTTCGGCTGATAATCTTTTTGCCGGCGGTGATTTGATGGCTTGACGTTGCGTGGAAGCGGAGAAGGTTGAAGTGAAGGAAGTTGGTAGAGCCTAAGAGCGAATGGGTCTAGCGAGAATTTCGACTTTCAGGGTCCAGACCGCTGACTCGCAGAAGGTCAACATCCTCTCTCCTGAACTTTCATTTACCGTCATACACACCGCGCAATGCTGCAAGTGACCACTGGATACTGTAGCTAGGAGTGGCATTGGGCTGCAGACCCGAAACTCTTCAAATGGAAGGAAGTCTTCAAATCGACATAGAATCACGGATACTGAGGTGAGCACGAACTGCCGGAAAGTGCGAAACGTAACCCAATTGTGATCAAACGTTGGTGGCTGCGCCGGGCCAATTCAACGACGTGCTTGTCCGTCGCGGATCTTTCTGGCTGAACATCCTCGGTGAAACACGTTCTAGTCAGTGGCTGATCAAAAAGAGCGGAGGTAGGAAGAGCTCGCTTACGCTTGGTGGGCCACGAACCGTTGGTCATCTTTCGCCACTGGCCGTCGCCAGGACCCCGGATCTTCCCAGCACGACACGAGGCGAAGGAAGTGGAAAGACTTGCTAGCAATGATAATTGATCCGAGGGATTCAGTGTAACAACTCAACACCACTACTTCCAATTTTAGCCTAATACTATTCGGCTGTCTCGATCCGGGCCGTGTGATCAGAGTCAACATAGAGATTACTAGTATCCCACTAGTACCTGAACCGAGGATAAGTAGAGCCTATACATCCGAGTCATCAGTCGAACTTTAAAACATCATACACGACAGTTTCGTCTAGACGTGTACTCGGCTGAATACAGTCGCTGTCGTTATCAGCACGACCGAAAGAAGGACAAGTCATTACTCGAATCATAGCAAACGTAGAAGTAACAAAATGCCCGATCGGTCTCCCTGAAGGGCGAAGCAACAGGAGATCAGATCTACGGGATCTTTGTACCTTTGTACAATTTCCAATGCGCCTTTACTGCGTTTGGGTGTGACGTTCCCGACGTCACGATGGTCGACATAAAAAGTGTAGATCACTTCAGACTCCGCTATCGTATCATCACTAATCCAACTCACCAAGCCTCAACGTCAGCACTTGTGGATGTACCTGCATGGGAAGACGTGATCGATCTGGAGATTCCTTTACGTACGACATGAACTTTCACCTTCCTATACAGCATTATTGACGACCACAGCAAGCCGTACATCGACATTGATCAGCACGTCCTGGATAGCGAATGATAGCTTCAATCCTCCTCGCATAAAACGCAAGTATGCACAGTCCTCGGTCTTCATGCTCGTCGTATCCTCGTGTTGCAGCGTGCACTTGAAAGAGCCTAATTCTGAAAGCAAGTGCACCCGGCCTAGTTCGAGCTCAACATCAAGGCATTATATTCTATCAAAATTCTGTATCAAGCACATACGGCCATAGACTGTGGAGAACAAGGCATCCCGTTCGCTCTGCCCTATTTAAGCCACAGATCGACTGCGTAGTAGTATGGTGGGTGACCACATGCGAATTTCAGTTGCTGTAT